>ERZ773099.2126-NODE-2126-length-13990-cov-5.485612_pt1 | contig 13990 bp, 12 predicted proteins | sample MGYA00511120_ERZ773099 | MGnify/ENA primary metagenome ERZ773099 (study PRJEB29015, sample SAMEA2738012) | human oral metagenome | biome: human oral; feature: human-associated habitat; material: dental | place: China | collected 2104 ... | reverse complement strand
TGATCGAGACGATGCGGCCTTCCGTGCCGAAGAGCGTGCCCTTGACGACCGTCTCTCCCTTCGCCGTCTTGACGCAGACGGAGATGAGGTTCTGGAAGTCCTGCGACTCCTTGTGCTTTACCTCGCGCACCTTGATGCTGCGCTCCTTGGCAAGGCTCGGCGCGTTGACGTAGTTGACGTTGAACTCCAGGACGGGGTTCAGCATGCCCTTGATGACGCCCGTCGTGAGCATCTGCGTGTTGACTTCCGTGATGTCGCCGCTGTACTCAACGGCGAGCTCCGTGATCGCGCCGTCAGCCAGCGAGCATACCGTACAGCCAAGACGCTCGGCGAGGTCGAGATAGGGACGGATGACGTGCATGACGTCCGCCGACACGGGCGCCATGTTGACCGCCGTCAAGACAGGCTCGCCCGAAAGCGCCGCGCGGATTCCCTCCGCCACGTCGAGGGCGACGCCGATCTGCGCCTCGACCGTCGATGCGCCAAGATGCGGCGTGAGGATGATGCCCGGCACGCCGACGAGCGGATTTCCCTCTTCCAAAGGCTCGCTCGTGAAGACGTCAATCGCCGCGCCTGCGACATGCCCCGCCTTCACAGCGTCGGCGAGATCCTGCTCGTTGATGATGCCGCCGCGCGCGCAGTTGACGAGGCGCACGCCCTTCTTCATGCGTGCGATCGCCTTCTTGTCGAGCATGTCCTTCGTATCGGGATTGAGCGGCATGTGCACCGTGATGAAATCCGACTTCTCGATCACTTCATCGAGCGTGCCGACGACGACGCCCATCGCCTTGGCACGCTCCTCGTTGATGTACGGATCGTAGCCGATGACGTTCATATCGAAGGAGAGCGCACGCTTGGCGACGCCCGAGCCGATGCGCCCCATGCCGATGACGCCGAGCGTCTTGCCGCGCAGCTCGACGCCGACATACTTCTTGCGGTTCCACTCGCCCTTCTGCATCGTCTCGTTGGCGATGGGGATGTTGCGGCTCATCGCGAGCATCATCGCCATCGTATGCTCCGTCGCCGCGATCGTGTTGCCGCCCGGCGAATTGATGACGATGATGCCGCGCGCCGTCGCCGCCGCCACGTCGATGTTGTCGACGCCGACGCCGGCGCGGCCGATGATCTTGAGCTTCGCCGCCTTGTCGATGACGTCCTTCGTCACTTTCGACGCCGAGCGCACGATAACGGCCTCAAAATCGCCGATGATGTCCAGAAGCTCCTTATGCGAAAGCTTCGGCTTCTCGACAACCTCAAACTTCGGGGAAAGGATGTCAATCGCCTTCTGAGATACGCCGTCTGCTACGAGAATTTTCATATCCATCGCTCCTCTACGACTAGATGTTCACTCGACAAGCAAGCTACACGTACAAACGTCCACTCTGTGGACATTGTGCGCCGCCCTTAATGAAAGTTATCCAATCAGTCTGCGCCTTCGGCTTGACTTCTTGGACTTTCATAGTAATATCATATCATTTTTCCAGCAACTTATCCAGTGGACAACGAGTAACGCACAGCTGCCTCATTTGCATTTTTTATGCACATATCCTATAATGGGGACAAAAACGATACAAAACCTGTCCCGGAAGGTGAGCGTATGACAAAACAAATTCATCTGAATGTAAGTGACCACATCGGAGAACAGCTTGCCGCATATTCGGCAAGAACAGGAAAATCCATCAACGCAATCGGAACGGAAGCCCTTCTTTCCCTTTTTGAAAAACCCAAGCGTCCGCAAGAGGCCGCCTTCACCTTCATTGACCTTTTTGCAGGCATCGGCGGGATGCGCCTCGCCTTTTCCCGGCAAGGCGGCGAGTGTCTTTTTTCCAGCGAATGGGACTCTTACTGCCAAAAGACATACTTCGACAATTTCGGCGATATGCCAGTCGGCGATATCCGTGCAGTCGATGAAAAAGACGTTCCGCCCCATGACGTCCTCGTTGCCGGATTCCCCTGCCAGCCTTTCTCCATCGCGGGCGTCTCAAAGAAGAACAGTCTGGGACGCGCCACAGGATTCCTCGACAAGACGCAGGGAACGCTTTTCTTCGATGTCGTGCGCATACTAAACGAAAAACGTCCGAAAGCGTTTCTCTTGGAAAACGTCAAGAATCTCAAAAGCCACGACAAGGGGCGCACTTGGAACATCATCATGGAATCCCTGCAAGAACTTGACTACGCTGTTTTCTCCATGGTGCTTGACGGACAGGTTTTCGTCCCCCAGCACAGGGAACGCGTTTTCATCGTAGGATTCGACCGCAGACGATACGGAGATTCCGTTCATTTCGACTTCCACTTCAATCCGCCTGCCGAAAAAAAAGCTCTGCGCGACATTCTTGAGCCGGATGTGGATGAGAAATATACCCTTTCCGATAAGCTCTGGACATATCTGCAAAATTACGCCGCCAAGCATCGCGCAGCAGGAAACGGCTTCGGCTACGGCCTGCCGGACTTGGGCGGCCCCTCCCGCACCTTGAGCGCCCGTTATTACAAAGACGGCTCAGAAATTCTCATCCGGCAGGAAGGAAAGAATCCTCGTCGCCTCACGCCGCGCGAATGCGCACGTCTGCAAGGCTTCCCCGAAGATTACCAGATCACCGTATCCAACACGCGCGCCTACAAACAGTTCGGCAATTCCGTCGTCGTCCCTCTCGTGACGGAGATTGCCTCCCTCATCATACAAAAAATGCACGATCTCGACGAAAATTGCGAAGCGGGGAAGGATTGACAGATATGGACAGCATCGGTTTCACTTCAAAAGCCGTCGAATCCGTCCGCCAGGGACAATGCGCTTTTTGCAAATTCCTCTCTGCAAATGATACGGGAAAGACTGGCGGACACCAAGCAGGAATCTATGTTCCTAAAAATGCTGTTTCGCTCATTTTCCCAACGCCTTTTGAAAAGGGCGCGAACCATGACCGCTGGGCAGAAATCCGTTGGATGGCAGACACAATTACAAAAAGTCGATTCATCTATTATGGCAGAGGAACGCGCAACGAGTATCGCATCACGCATTGCATCTCGAATCATTTTGATCCGCTTGACGAAGAACATACAGGCGCACTGCTCGTCCTCGTGCGGCGCGAATGGGAAGCCTACGACGGATGGGTTCTGAATCACGAAGATGAGATTAACGATTTCCTCGCCATGCTGGACTTAGATCCTGCCCAAGTCGGCGGAGTGATTGAAACTTCCCCACAAGATGAACAAGGCTCGCAAACGCAAATATTCCAAACTTTCGCCTCAACACTTTCCAACAAATTCCCCACAGCAGACATCATGTCGGCCAAGGCACGGGAAATCCAAGATGCGCTCTTCAATCACAAAGAATATACAAAAACCCGACCGGACCGACGACTTCTCGATTGGCTTGTGATGGAATACCGTCTCTTCCGCTACATTGAGGATATGCAGTTTCACGAAAAAATACGACAAGGCTTCTCTTCCATGGAAGAATTTCTTTCCGTTGCAAACAGCATCACCAATCGGCGGAAAAGCCGTGCGGGCAAGTCTTTGGAAAATCATCTCGCCGCCATCTTCATGGGAAATTGCTTGACCTTCGATGCGCAAGTCGTCACCGAGGGAAGGAAGCGGCCGGATTTCATCTTCCCTGGCAGCGCCGCTTACCACGATCCGTCATTCAACGCACAAAACCTCATCGTTCTGGCTGCAAAAACCACCTGCAAAGACAGGTGGAGGCAAATTCTCAACGAAGCGAACCGCGTACGTGACAAGAAGAAATACCTGTGCACTTTGCAGCAAGGCGTCTCCTCAAAACAAATGCAGGAAATGCTCGATGAAAACGTCACGCTGGTCGTCCCTGCGCCTTACATCGCGCGTTACCCAAAAGCTTACCAAAAAGACATCATGAGTTTGCAAAGATTCATCGACTTCGCAAAAGCGCAAGAAGGACAAAGATTCACTTGACGAAAACATAAAAGAAGCAGTAGAATAAACGTATCTGTTACTTTTTCACTCTGTCAGGAGGTCTTTCTGTGGAAGCGAATCGTATCTACAATTTCAATCCCGGCCCTGCCGCTCTGCCGCTTGATGTGCTCAAGGAGGCGCAGGCGGAGTTCCTCAATTTCCGCAACTCGGGCATGTCGATCCTCGAGATTTCGCACCGCGCCAAGGCGTATGACGAGGTGCACAACCAGGCGAAGGCGGACATCCTCTCGCTCATGGGACTCGGCGACGACTACGACGTGCTCTTCGTGCAGGGCGGCGCGAGCCTCGCTTTCGCCATGGTCGCGATGAACTACGCGACGAAGGAGAAGAAGGGCAGCTATGTACTGTCGGGCAGCTTCGCGACGAAGGCTTACGACGAGGCCGTACTCCTCGGCGTCGGCGAGATTGCGGCTTCCTCGAAGGACGGCGACTTCCGCCATGTGCCGACGCAGTCGGAGATCAAACTCGATCCGAATGCAGCGTATCTTCATCTGTGTTACAACAACACGATTTACGGCACGGAGTATCACTATATCCCCGAGACGGGCACGGTTCCTCTCTTTGCCGATATGTCGTCCGACATGCTCTCACGTCCCCCCGAGGCCGGGTCGACGAACATTTCGTAGACCAGGCGCAGGCGGTCGCCCTTCTTGACCTCGCGGTGGAAGTCGATGTCGGAGCCGAACACCTCGGCGATGCGGGCCGTGATGGCCGACGGAATGCCGGCAGCGTCGGTGGCTGCGAAGAGTGTGCTGGTGATGTGGGCCGAGCGGGTGACCAGTCGGCGTTCGAGCGTGTGGTTGACCACCTCGGCCGACCATTTGCCGTTTTTGAGCGACAGCAGCAGGCGCTGCGGCGGGGTGCTGCCCTGGCTGTCGTAGGGCAGCGGGTAGCTGAGCGACTGGATGTGGTTCTGCTGGTCGAGCGTGGCCGTGACGGTGGTGCCCGGCGTGAGACCGAGCAGTTTGCGTGCGGTGCCGTTGCGGCGGACGAAGTCGATGAGGGACATGTCCTGCTGGCCGAGCTTGCGCAGCAGGCTGCCCACGGATTCACCGCGGGAAATGGTGATTTCACGGCGGAAGTTGCCGGCCGTGGGCAGGGCCTGCGGGGACAGGGAGACGGGTTCGATGATCCGGGCGTGCGGAGGCGGCTCTTCGGTCAGCGGAGCGACGGCGAAGGCGGTCAGGGTGGCGACGGACAGGGCCGCGCCAAGGGCTGAAGCGAGTCGTTTGCCGTGTGAGGTGTGCATGCGGACAGTCGGAAGCGGGCTGCCCGGTCTTCTGGCGTCAGAGAACCGGGGGAAGAACTGGGCCGCCGCCTGAAAGCCTCGGGTAGAATCTTCGAGCAGAGGCGGGAGGCCAGATCGTACTGGCTGCTGTTCCCGTCTTTTTGGTGGGCGCCCCCGGACAGAGGGCGCGCGCACCGGCTCCCGGGCTTGCTGCGGCAAGACCCCTGCCGACGTGCCGGCCTGGTGGGCCGACGGGTGGCGGTCAGAGGGGTGCAGAAAGCCCCGGATGGTTGGGAACAGGCCGATAGACCCTGATTCTACCGTCAAACGCACGCTGGTCAGTCGCTTTTCATGCCCTTCCATGCAATCGGGCACACACAAACCCGTTAAGTTCTCACATTTTGGCCCAGTTATGTCATCCAGTGATCCTATCGAACAGACCGTCCAGCAGTCCATGACCCTGATCAGGCGGGGTATCGACGAGTTGCTCGTGGAAGAGGAACTCGCGAACAAGCTTCGCCGCAGTGCGCGCGAGGGCACGCCGCTGCGCATCAAGCTGGGGCTGGACCCGACGGCGCCCGACCTGCATCTGGGGCATACGGTGGTGCTGAACAAGATGCGCCAGCTGCAGGATCTGGGGCATCAGGTGATCTTCCTGATCGGTGACTTCACGGCGTCGATCGGTGATCCGTCGGGGCGCAACGTGACCCGGCCGCCGCTCACGCCGGAGCAGATCCGCGAGAACGCCGAGACCTACTTCCGCCAGGCCAGCCTGGTGCTGAATCCTGAGCGCACCGAGATCCGCTACAACTCGGTCTGGAGCGAGGCGCTGGGCACGCGGGGCATGGTGCAGCTGGCCTCGCGCTATACGGTGGCGCGCATTCTGGAACGCGACGACTTTACCAAACGGATGAAGGCCGGTGTGCCGATTTCGGTGCATGAAATGCTGTACCCGCTGATGCAGGGCTATGACTCGGTGGCGCTGCAGTCCGATCTGGAGCTGGGCGGCACGGACCAGAAGTTCAACCTGCTGGTGGGGCGCGAGCTGCAGCGCGAGTACGGGCAGGAGCCACAGTGTGTGCTGACCATGCCGCTGCTGGAAGGGCTGGATGGCGTCGAGAAGATGTCGAAGTCCAAGGGCAACTACGTGGGCATCACCGAACCGGCGAATACGATGTTCGCGAAGGTGATGTCGATCTCCGACACGATGATGTGGCGCTATTTCACGCTGTTGTCGTTCCGGTCGATGGACGAGATCGACCAGCTGAAGGCCGAATGCGAGGCTGGGCGCAATCCGAAGGAGGCCAAGGTGCTGCTGGCGCGCGAGCTGGTGGACCGCTTCCATGGCGCCGGTGCCAGCGAGGCGGCGGTAGGGGATTTCGAGCTGCGCGCCCGCGGCGGCGTGCCGGACGAGATCGAGGAGGTGAAGCTCTCGCCGGCGCCCAGGGGCATCGTGGCGGTGCTGCGTGACAGCGGGCTGGTGCCGTCGGCCTCGGAGGCTGGCCGGATGCTGGCACAGGGTGGTGTGCGGGTGGATGGCTCGGTGGTGTCCGACCGCGGTCTGGAGCTGGCTGCGGGCACTTATGTGGTGCAGGTGGGCAAGCGCAAGTTCCGGCGGGTGGTGCTGGGGTGAGCGATCGTGACGGGATGAGCGCGGGGGCGGTGCAAAATGGCGCCGGACCCGGACCCGGACCCGGACCCGGGCTTGGTTCTGGAACTGGGTCTGGAATTGCGCCCGAAGCTGGTGCCTGCGCAGGAGCCGGAGCAGCCGTTTGTGCTGCAACGGGCATTGACAGGGGCACCAGTCCGCTGCCGGGGCTGGAACCGGGGACGCTGCCCGATGGCGTGCGGCTGGTGCTGGTGCGCCACGGTGAGACCGACTGGAACATGGCCCGCCGCATTCAGGGGCAGCTGGACGAGCCGCTGAACGATACGGGACGCCAGCAGGCCCGGGCGGCGGCAGCGCGGTTTGCACCGGGCATGGTGGATGCCATCCTTTGCAGCGATCTGGGGCGGGCGGCACAGACGGCCGCGCCCCTCGGTGAGGCCACGGGGGTGACGGTACAGCCGCAGGCGGTCTGGCGGGAGCGGCATTTCGGCCGCTTCCAGGGATGGCGCTATGCCGAGATTGCCGAACAGGCACCGGCGGTGTTTGCGCGCATCGAGGCGCGTGATCCCGGTCTGGATCTGGACGGGGGAGAGAGCCTGCTGCAGGTACGGGCGCGCATCGAGACGGCGCTGCAGGCACTGGTGGCGCAGCACCGCGGGCAGCGCGTGGTGGTGGTGAGTCACGGTGGTGTGCTCGATGCCGTCTACCGGCTGGTGACGGGCAAGCCGGTATCCGAGCCGCGCGACTTTCCCATTCACAATGCCTGCATCTGCCGGCTGCACTGGGTGGACGGGCAGTGGCACATCGACCGCTGGGCCGACATCGACCATCTGCTGGACAGTCAGGACGAGATCGATCCGCGCAGCCGGCCGGCTGCCCTGCTGGGGCGGGTGGGGTAGTCAGTTTCCATGGACGCTGCCCCAGGGAGCGATCATGATGGCCGGCGGTTCATGCCGTGATGATGGCCGGGGGCTCCGGCCGGGTCTGGCTGGCCAAAGCGCCCCGGTCGTCCGGGAATGGACATGGTAACGGGACACGAACATGGTACAGGGTGCGGCATGGCAGGCCAGTTGGCTGCAGGGGCTGCGCTGGTGGCGCGTCGCGGCCCGTTTGGCTAAACTCATTGCGTTCATCTTCCCCTGGAGGCCCCCTGCTGTGACGGGCGCTTCCGCCTGACTGGCTGCCTTTCGGCTGCCCCGGAGTACATCGCATGTTTGATCGCAAGCAGACCCTCGCCCAGGTCGATCCCGCCCTGTGGGATGCCATCCGTCACGAAGACCAGCGCCAGGAAGCGCACATCGAGCTGATCGCCTCGGAAAACTACACCAGTCCGGCCGTGATGGAGGCACAGGGCAGCCAGCTCACCAACAAGTACGCCGAGGGCTATCCGGGCAAGCGCTACTACGGGGGCTGCGAGTTCGTGGACGTGGCCGAGCAGCTGGCGCTGGACCGCGTGAAGCAGCTCTTCGGGGCCGAGGCCGCCAACGTGCAGCCCAATTCGGGCTCGCAGGCCAACCAGGCTGTGTTCCTGGGCCTGGCCAAGCCGGGTGACACCATCCTGGGCATGTCGCTGGCCATGGGCGGTCACCTGACGCACGGTTCGCCGGTCAACATGTCGGGGCGCTGGTTCAATGTGGTGTCGTACGGCCTGAACGAGAAGGAAGAGATCGATTACGACCAGATGGAGCGCCTGGCGCACGAGCACAAGCCGCGTATCATCATTGCCGGTGCCTCGGCCTATTCGCTGGTCATCGACTGGGCGCGCTTTGCTCGCGTGGCCAAGGACGTGGGCGCCATCTTCATGGTGGACATGGCGCACTATGCCGGCCTGATCGCCGGGGGCGTGTACCCGAACCCGGTGCCGCACGCCGACGTGGTCACCTCCACCACGCACAAGAGCCTGCGCGGCCCGCGTGGCGGCTTCATCCTGATGAAGCCCGAGCATGAGAAGGCCATCAATTCCGCCATCTTCCCGGGCCTGCAGGGCGGTCCGCTGATGCACGTCATCGCGGGCAAGGCCGTGGCCTTCAAGGAAGCGCTGGAGCCCGCCTTCAAGACCTACCAGCAGCAGGTGGTGGCCAATGCGAAGGCGCTGGCCGAGACGCTGGTGGAGAAGGGCTTCCGCATCGTGTCGGGGCGGACCGAATCGCACGTGATGCTGGTGGACCTGCGTTCGCGCGGCATCACCGGCAAGGACGCCGAGGCCGCTCTGGGCCGGGCGCACATCACGGTCAACAAGAACGCCATCCCGAACGACCCCGAGAAGCCCTTCGTCACCAGCGGCGTCCGTGTCGGCTCGCCGGCCATGACCACGCGCGGTTTCGGCACGCAGGAAGCACGCCTGGTGGGCGAGCTGATTTCCGACGTGCTGGACAAGCCGAACGACGAGGCGCACCTGGCCGCCGTCCGCGAGCGGGTGGATGAGCTGACGGCGCGTTTCCCGGTCTATGGCTGAGATGCGCTGACCGAATGGGGATGAGGCCGCATGCATTGCCCATTCTGTAACCATACCGACACCCAGGTGATGGAAACCCGGGTGCTCGACGGCGGCGACCGCATCCGCCGCCGCCGCCGCTGCACGGCCTGTGACCGGCGCTTCACGACCTATGAGCGCGTCGAGCTGTCGATGCCCGATGTCATCAAGAGCGACGGTCGGCGCGTGCCCTACGAGCGCTCCAAGCTGGAGTATTCGATGCGGCTAGCGCTCCGCAAGCGCCCGGTGTCGGATGAGGCGCTGGAAAATGCGCTGGACCAGGTCGAGACCCGGCTCTTCAAGCTGGGCGTGCGCGAGATTCCCAGTCAGTCCATCGGCGAGCAGGTGATGGGCGTGCTGCGCGAGCTGGACACGGTGGCCTACATCCGCTTTGCCTCGGTCTATCGGCAGTTCGAGGACATTGAGGCCTTTGCCGACGCCATCCAGGAGATCGGGGGGCGGCAGGAGGCCGCCGGACAGGCACAGGCTGCCGACCCGACGCCGGCCGACGATGACACGCCCCGGAATGACGCCTCGGGCCTGTCGGAGGCCTCGGTCAGGAAGAAAAACTGACATGTACACCGAAGACGATCGCCGGGCCATGCAGCGGGCCATCGACCTGGCCTGGCAGGGCGTCAATACCACCATGCCCAACCCGCGTGTGGGCTGCGTCATCGTGCGGGATGGCGAGGTGGTGGGCGAAGGCTGGCACCGGCGGGCCGGCGAGCCCCATGCCGAAGTGCTGGCGCTGCAGCAGGCCGGCGAGCGGGCGCGTGGCGCAACCGCCTATGTCACGCTTGAGCCCTGTGCCCATCACGGACGGACCGGGCCCTGTGCCGACCGTCTGGTCGAGGCTGGCGTGGCGCGCGTGGTGGCGGCCATGGAAGACCCCAACCCGCTGGTCAACGGGCAGGGACTGGGGCGATTGCGGGCCGCCGGCATCGATGTTCGCTGTGGGCTTCTGGAGGAAGAGGCCCGTGCGCTGAATGAGGGGTTCATCTCGCGGATGCAGCGGGGCAGGCCCTGGGTACGTCTGAAGGCGGCCACCTCGCTGGATGGTTTCATCGCCTTGCCGGATGGCGAAAGCCAGTGGATCACGGGTGAGGCGGCGCGTACCGACGGCCATGCCTGGCGGGCGCGGGCCAGCGCCATCCTCACGGGCAGTGGCACCGTGCTGGCCGACAATCCCGCGCTGACGGTGCGCCACGTGACGACAGAGCGCCAGCCGGTGCGCGTGCTGGTGGATGCCCGCCTGCAGGTCAGTGGGCATGCCGCCATCTTCGGCCCGGGCGAGACCTGGGTGGCCCATGCCGTGCCGCCTGATTGGCCTGACGATGGTCACCGCCAGCGGCTGCTGGATCGGGGGGTACGGCTGCTGTACCTGCCGGCGGCGGATGGTCGGCATGTCGATCTGCCGGCGCTCATGCGCGCCATGGGCGAGGCCGGCTTCAACGAGGTGCACGTGGAGGCCGGGGCGGGGCTGAATGCGGCGCTGATCCAGGCGGGCTGCGTGGACGAGCTGCTGCTGTATGTCGCGCCCGCGTTGCTGGGGCAGGGGCTGCCTGCCTTTGCGTTGCCGGCCGTGCCGGGCCTGGATGATCGCATCCGGCTGGCGTGGCGCGAGGCCACGCCGGTGGGGGATGATCTGCGTCTGCGCCTTCGGGTATTGACCGAGGCCCACCAGGGCCAATCGCCTGCCTCGTCCGGCGCAAATGGGGCAATCCGTGCTTCATGACACATCTTCGGTGCATGATGCACCGTCACCGCAGCAAGGATATTGATCCCGGGGCAGGGCGCGGCGACGCTTTTCTCTTTATCATCCTCTTATTCAGGCTGCGGACGATGTCCGTCAGCCTTTCCTTTCCAAGCGCAGGAAGCAGACCATGTTCACAGGTATCGTCGCCGCCATCGGCAGCATCCGCCAGGTATCCCCGCTGGGAGAGGATGGCGTCAGGCTGGATGTCGCGGCCGGAGAGCTGGACATGTCGGATGTTGCTATCGGTGATTCCATTGCCATCCAGGGCGCCTGCATGACCGTGGTCGAGAAGACGGCCGACGGCTTTGCCGTGGATGTGTCGGCCGAGAGCCTGCGTCGCACCACCGGCCTGGCCGGCACGGGGCCGGTCAATCTGGAAAAGGCCATGCGCCTGTCGGACCGGGTGGGTGGCCACCTGGTGTCAGGGCATGTGGATGGTCTGGGCGTAGTGCGCCGCTTCGAGCCGGTGGGCGAGAGCCACCTGCTGGAGATCCTGGCGCCGCAGGCCCTGGCCGGTTTTCTCGTCTACAAGGGCTCCATCACCGTCGACGGCGTGAGTCTGACCGTCAACCACGTGGAAGACCTGCCGCTGGCCAAGGCCGTGGACCCGGCCTGGCCGGAGGCGGCCCGGGCCGTGCTGGCAGGGCGCGGCCCCTCGGCCGCCCTGTCGGGGGCCCAAGGCACGGCGCTCGACGCCCAAGGTGGCACGCATGGTGAGGGTGAGACGGAACCCTGGTGCTGCGCCTTCCAGATCAACCTGATCCCGCACACGGTGGCGCAGACCACACTCAAGCACCAGGCCCCCGGCAGACTGGTCAACCTGGAAATCGACACGGTGGCCCGCTACCTGGCACGGATGCAGGAGGTGGCTGGCAAGCTGCCCGCACAGAATTGAGGAAAAAAGCGCACACGCGCAGGAGATACACGTGACCAAGAACGAGATGCTGTCGTCCGTGGCAAGCACCGCCGAGATCCTGGCGGACTTCCGTGCGGGCAAGATGGTCATCCTGATCGATGACGAGGACCGCGAGAACGAAGGCGACCTGCTGATCGCGGCCGACTTCGTCACGCCCGAGGCGATCAACTTCATGGCTCGCCATGCGCGGGGCCTGGTCTGTCTGACGCTGACCGAAGAGCGTTGCCGCCGGCTGCGGCTGCCGCTGATGACGGCCGTCAACGGCACCAAGATGAGCACCAACTTCACGATGTCCATCGAGGCGGCCGAAGGCGTGACCACCGGCATCTCGGCGGCCGACCGGGCGCGCACCATCCAGGCCGCCGTGGCCGCGGACGCCAAGCCCTCCGACATCGTGCAGCCTGGCCACGTCTTCCCCGTCATGGCGCGCCCCGGTGGCGTGCTGACACGCGCCGGCCACACCGAAGCCGGCTGCGACCTGGGGGCACTGACGGGCCTCACGCCTTCCGCCGTGATCTGCGAGATCATGAAGGAAGACGGCACCATGGCGCGCCTGCCGGACCTGATCGGGTTCGCCCGCGAGCATGGCCTGAAGATCGGCACCATCGCCGACCTGATTGCCTATCGCAGCGCCCACGAATCGATGATCGAGCGCATCGGCCAGCACAAGGTGCAGACCGTGGTGGGTGAGCTGGACCTGATCGCCTACTGCGACAAGGCCGTGGGCCAACCGCATCTGGCGCTGGTCGTGGGCAAGCCACAGCCCGACCGCGAAGCTTGCGTGCGCGTGCACGAGCCGCTCTCGCCGCTGGATCTGCTGGGGGTGGCCAGCCGCCATGCCTGGCCGCTGGATCCGGCGCTTCAGGCCATCAAGTCCCACGGCAACGGCGTGCTGCTGATGCTCAATTGTGCTCCCGACGCCGAGACGGTCACCGACCAGATCGAGCAATGGGCCAATCCCGAACCGGGAGCTGGCCGTGCCGGCAGCGCCAACGACTCGCGCACGTTGCGCAGTTACGGCATCGGCGCCCAGATCCTGCGGGACCTGGGTGTGGGGCGCATGAAACTGTTGACACGCGAGCGCCGGATGCCGAGCATGGCGGGCTTCAACCTGGAAGTGACCGGCTACCTGGAGGCGGATGCCGACGGCAGTCCAGCCGGATCAAACTGACATAGACTCAACGCATACAGCGGAGAAACACACATGAGCGTCGATCAAATGAAGGGATCGGAAAACGGTCAGGGCCTGCGTATCGGCATCGTGCAGGCGCGCTTCAACGAGGAATTCGGCAAGGATTCGCTGGAAGCCTGCGTGGCCGAGCTGAAGAAGCTGGGCGTGGCCGAAAGTGACATCCTGGTCTGCAGCGTGCCGGGCGCCCTGGAGGTGCCGCTGGTGCTGCTGCAGCTGGGCAACTCGGGCGAGTACGACGCCCTGATCGCCATCGGCACCATCATCAAGGGTGAAACCTACCACTTCGAGGTTGTCTGCAACGAGAGCGCAGCCGGCGTGAGCCGCGTGAGCCTGGAGCTGGGCATCCCCGTGGCCAACGCCATTCTCACCACCTACAACGAAGAGCAGGCCCGCCAGCGCACCGCCGAGAAAGGTGCCGAGGCTGCCCGGGTGGCCATCGAGATGGTTCGCCTGGGTGAGTCGCTGGACGCACTGCATGGTAACGACGACGGCGACGACGACGAGGAATGAGCAGCATGCAGGGACGTTCTCCGGCCGCCGCCGCAGGAAATCGCACACGCAGCGCGCGGCGGCGCTCGCGGGAATTCGCCATGCAGGGCATCTACCAGTGGCTGCTGTCGGCTGAGGACATCGGTGCCATCCAGGCCCACATCGAGACCAGTCCCGGTTTCGACAAGGCCGATCACAGCCACTTCGACACCCTGCTCAAGGGGACCATCAGCCAGGCCAGGGCCCTGGAAGCCATCCTGCTGCCCAGCCTGGACCGGCCGCTCAACCTGCTCAGCCCCGTCGAACGGGCCATCCTGATACAGGCCACCTTCGAACTGAAGGACCTGCAGGAGATTCCCTACCGCGTGGTCATCAACGAGGC
>ERZ773099.2125-NODE-2125-length-13995-cov-3.115638_pt1 | contig 13995 bp, 10 predicted proteins | sample MGYA00511120_ERZ773099 | MGnify/ENA primary metagenome ERZ773099 (study PRJEB29015, sample SAMEA2738012) | human oral metagenome | biome: human oral; feature: human-associated habitat; material: dental | place: China | collected 2104 ... | reverse complement strand
CTGCAATGGCCAGCCGGTGGCCAAGATCTCCGACAACCCGGGCAAGAACATGGTGACGGACCTCGACTACCTGCAGTACCTGCGCAAGGTGTTCGACATTCCCGCCGAACTGGCGCCGGCACCGGTGTCGCCCGTGGGGCAGATTGCCGGCGGGGAGTGAGGGTCTGCGCCCAGGGCCGCGCTGGCAGTGCCCTGAAACCATCGGGGATTCTGTGACACTGCCGCCCGGACTCCACGCTTCCTGATCCGTTCCCGCTCGTCCCCGTCAATGCTGTGACACTGCCGCCCAGACTCCACACTTCTGGAGAGGGCACGTGCCGTCGCCTGCTGTGTTCAGAAGAACAGCCGGATGCCCAGCAGTACGAGGCTCTCGGGGCTGGCACTGCCCGATTCGGCCGCGTAGCGGCTCTCGGCGAAGGTGGCCATGTCGCGCGACAGGCGTGAGGTCAGGCCCAGGCCGATCATGCCGTGCGTCTTGTAGCGCTGCCTGATGCTGCCGGTGCCCTCGGTGATCTGGTGGCGCAGTTCCAGCTGCAGGCGCGGCTGGATGGAACCCAGAAACCCGAACCAGTCGGTCTCCATGATGCTGCCGAACGACAGGCTCGAAAGCTGCCGGTTGCTGCGCAGGCCCTGTCCCTGGAGGCTGTCGCTGTCGAGCTGGGTGGCCACGAGGTCGTAGCGGCTGTAGGGCGAGAAGGTCCAGCCGAGGAGATTCTGCGGTGCCCGGTTGATCTCCAGACTCAGGGCCTGGGAGTGGCCGGAGATGCCCAGACCCGGTGCCGTGTAGCCCTTCAGGAATTCGTGGCGGGCGCGGTGGGCGCCCAGCGAGATGCTCATGTCGACGAGCACGGCCGGCAGGGGCTGCAGCGACAGATAGGCCGACAGCAGGGTGCCGGAGGCCTTGCGGGTGCTGATGCGCCCGGCGGCAAAGCCGATGGCCACGTCCTCGTTGACCTGCTGGTCACTGCCGATCATGGTGTCGGGGGTGGTCAGCCCCAGGCCACTGCTGTTGTTGATGCTGTAGAGCGTGCCGCGCACGTACACATTGGTCTTGCCCGGGGCGCTGTTGAGCAGGCGGGCGTAGCCGGGTTGCGGGCTGCTGGCCACGGTCAGCGGGATGCTGCTGGCACGGTCCTTGAGCTGCAGCTGGTTCTGGAAGCGTGGCACGTCGCGGCTGCTGGCCTTGGCCAGCCGTTTCTGGCGGGCGCGGATCTGTGCCTGGTGGGTGGTGATGCCACCCTGGGCCTGGTCGAGAAACGATTGCGAGGCCTTTTCCTGGCTGGCGACCCAGTCGGCCTCCGTGGCATGGGCAAGGGCAGGCAGGGTCAGCAGCATCGCCAGGAGCAGGGGAGCGGTGGGGCGTCCGGTAAACTTCGACCGGCCGGCGATGAGGGCCGGTGGACGCGAGGGCGATGCAGGGGCGAACATGGTTGCTACACGCTCAGGGACGTTGTTACAGGGTCAGCGCGTTGCCGGTACCCGGTTCGGGGTGTGGGAGAAGGCTGGTGTTCTCCCGCAGCAGAATGGATTTCCTCACAGGAGTCATGATTTTTCGGGAAAACGTGGCGGCTTCCACCGTGGCCGGATGAGTGGTCGCAAGCGGCCATCGGCCGGCGGGTGAGCCTGCAGCGCGCCGGCCGATGCCCGCACGGGCGCTGGCAGGAGCGGCGTCCGTGGACGTTTACCGCCGACCCAGCACGGGCACCGGCAGGCGCACCGTCCGTGGACGTTCACCGCCGACCGGCACAGGTACTGGCAGGAGCCTTCCGGGCGTTGTTGCGAAAGCCACGGCGGGCTTTGGCAGCAACGCCCCTGGCTGTATTGTCGTCCTTTTATTTCAGCAGCGCGTCTTTTGTATCAATATGGAAACATCGATGCCCAGAAACAGCGTCCCTGACCCCAGAAACAGCTGCCTTGATTCCGGAAACAGCAGCCCTGATCCCGGAAACAGCCGTCCTGACGCCACGGCACGGGCAGGGGCGTCCCCGTCCATGCAGGGCTTTCCGCGTCCGCGGCTGGTAGGACTGATTCCGGCGGCCGGGCGGGGGTCACGGCTTTCACCGCTGCCGTTCAGCAAGGAGCTGATGCCGGTGGGCTTCACCCATGCCAGCGAGGGCGCCGACCGCAAGCCCAGGCCGGTGTCGCAGTACCTGCTGGAGCGGATGCGGTTGGCGGGCGCCGAGCAGGTGTTCTTCATCACGCGGCCGGGCAAGGGGGACATTGCCGACTACTACGGCGACGGCAGCCGGCTGGGTCTGCGGTTTGCCTATCTGCAGGCCGGGCTGCCATGGGGGCCGCCGTTCTCGCTGGCGCAGGCAGTGCCCTTCATTGGTGATGCACGGGTGGTGTTCGGCTTTCCGGACATCTTGATCGATCCGGTGGATTCGTTCACGCCGCTGCTGGCCCGTCAGGACGAGACCGGGGCCGACGTGGTGCTGGGGCTCTTTCACGCCACGGCCCGCGAGCCGGGGGATGTGATCACACGCGACGACGCCACGGGGCGGATCCTGAACCTCGAGACCAAGGAAGAGCGCCCGCAGCGGCCGGATCATTACACCTGCTGGATGTTCGCGGTCTGGAACGGGCGCTTCTCGATGTTCCTGCACGAGGAATGTGGCCGTCTGGCGGAACAGGCACGGGCGCGTATCGCGGCCGATCCGCAAGGCAAGGCGCCGGAATGGCCGGTGGGGGCGGTGATTGCCGCGGCCATTCGCGCCGGGCTGCATGTGAACAGCGTGTGGTTCCCGCAGGGGCGTTTTCTGGACATCGGCGAGCCGGATGGCATCACGGCGGCGGCGGCCTTTCCGGGGGTATGGGACGGGCTGGGCAGCTGGCCGGGGGCGGCGGGGTAGCAGGCAGGTGGCAGGGCAAGGTGGCAGGGCAAGGTGGCAGGACAGGGAGGCAGGACAGGGAGGCAGGACAGGGAGGCAGGACAGGGAGGCAAGGGCGCAGAGTCCTCCATGGCTTCAGGGCACCGCCCAAAGGCTTCTGCGCGCCCTGCCGGCGTGCGGATGCCAGTCGTGAGTGGCGTGGCGGGTGATATTGGTCGGTTGTGTAAGACTGGCCGACGGCGGTTGATCCGCATCAACGAGGAGATATTTTTTTGCGGCCGTCGTTATATATGGTCGTATATTACGACTTTGAATCCGCGGTAACGGATCCTGTATCCACGATCACGGAACTGAATCTTCGGGTAACAGGGCGCTGCCGTGCCGTGGGCATGGCGTTCCGCTGCGCGGGCTCCCCGTTTCCTCCTCCTTCGCCTTTTTCTCCTTCTTCTTGCGCTCGCTGCGGGCATGCGTACATCCATTCCTTCCTGGCCGGGCCGGGCGGCTGCTGGCTGGCTGCTGGCCGTCCTGGCGCTGCTGGCCGTCGTGCTGGTGGCCTTTGCCTCGGGCAAGTTCCCCATTGCGCCGGGGCAACTCGGGCACGCGCTCTGGTCGGGGCTGACCGGCGCAGATTCGGGTCTGCCGGTGTCGATGGAAACGGTCATCTGGCGCATCCGCCTGCCGCGGGTGGGGGCCGCGCTGCTGGTGGGGGCGGCGCTGTCCGCAGCCGGGGCCGCCTATCAGGGGATGTTTCGCAACCCGCTGGTCTCGCCCGACATCCTGGGGGTGTCGGCCGGGGCGTTGCTGGGGGCCGGCATTGCGCTGATCAAGACGGTGGCCGACCCGATGACCCAGCTACCCTCCATCACCTTCTGGCTGATGGGCGGGCTCAACAGCATCACCACACAGGATCTGCAGGTGACCGGCCCGGTCATTCTGGCCGGGCTGGTGCCGATGCTGCTGCTGCGCTGGCGGGTGGATCTGCTCAGCCTGCCCGACGAGGAGGCGCTGGCGCTGGGTGTCAACGTCTGGCGGCTGCGGGTGATGCTGGTGGCAGCAGCCACGCTGGCCACGGCGGCGGCGGTGTCGGTGGCCGGCATCATCGGCTGGGTGGGCCTGGTGGTGCCGCACATGGCGCGGATGATCGTCGGTCCGGCGTTTTCGCGGCTGCTGCCGGCCTCGCTGCTGCTGGGCAGTGGCTTTCTGGTGGTGGCCGACACGCTGGCGCGCACGGCGGCCAGCATCGAGCTGCCGCTGGGCATTCTCACCGCGCTGGTGGGGGCGCCGTTCTTCCTGTTTCTGCTGGCACGTGGAGGGGGGCGGGAATGAGCGGCACATTCAGCAACGCAGCCAGCGACACACCCAACGACATGTCCGGCGATATGTCCAGCGACATGTCCGGCGACATGTCCAGTGATATGTCCAGTGATATGTCTGGCGACATGTCCGGCCCGATGCCGGCAGGGCACATGCCGGATGTCTCCGGTCCGGCGCAGGCCGCCGGCGTGGATGGCATGACGCAGATGGGTGGCATGACGCCGCCGGGCACGGACGGGGCTCCAGGGCACCGGATGGCGCTGCAGACGGTGGGGCTGTCCACTGGGCATGGCAGACGGGTGGTCACGCAGAACCTGAACCTGTCGCTGCCGGCCGGTGAGGTGCTGTGCCTGCTGGGTGCCAATGGTGCGGGCAAGACCACGCTGCTGCGCACGCTGCTGGGCATCATGCCGCCGCTGGCGGGCGAGGTGTTCGTGGGCGGACAGCCGGTGGCTGCCTGGTCGCGCCGGGCCTTTGCGCAGCACGTGGGCTATGTGCCGCAGGCGCAGTCGGGCGTGTTTCCGTTTTCGGTGCTGGAAGTGGTGCTGATGGGCCGTGCCGCCCGCATCGGCCGCTTTGCCACGCCGGGCCGGGCCGACCGGGAGCGGGCGCAGGCCGCGCTCGATTCCCTGGGCATTGCCCACCTGCACGACCGCGACTACACCGCCATCAGCGGCGGGGAGCGCCAGCTGGCGCTGATCGCCCGGGCACTGGTGCAGGAGCCGGTGCTGCTGGTGATGGACGAGCCCACGGCGGCACTGGATTTCGGCAACCAGATCCGGGTGCTGACCCATATCGAACGGCTGCGTGCCCGGGGCATGACGGTGCTGATGACCACGCACCAGCCCGAGCACGCCCTGCGGGTGGCCAGCCGCATCGCCCTGCTGGGGCGTGGTCACCTGGTGGCCTGCGGGCCGCCGCACGAAACCGCCACGCCGCGTGCGCTGGCCAGCCTGTATGGCGTGGCCGAGCACGAGGTGGCGGCCTGTCTGGCCGGGTATGCAGCCGGTGGGACTCATGCCCATCCGGTTGTGCGGGGGCATGAGTGATATCACGGCCCAATCGGCGCTGTCCCTGCCGCCCATCCGGTCGTGCAGGGGGCAAGAGTCCCGCCGGCCAACGGTTCCCGGTCGCTTCGGCGTCCATTTTCATCTCCTTTTCAACGATCCATGAAACACGGTTTCTCCTCCCGGATTCCTTTGGCGCACGACCGGCGTGCTGCCGTCCTGTCCCCCATTGCGCTGGGCGTGCTGATGATGTTTGCCGCGCCCGCTGCCATGGCCCAGTCCGGTGCGTCGCCGGCGCAGCTGCGTGGCGTGCAGACGGACGGCGCGGTTCGCGTCGACGAATCCGGGCGTCCGGCTCACAACGCCGACAGTGGCCTGGCTGGCCGTGATGCCGGCCAGCAGGCTGCCACGCTGCCCGACATCACCGTCAGTGGCGGCCCGCGCAGCGACCTGCGGGCAGACAAGGCCCGCGTGCAGGTGGGGCCCCTGGGGGAACGGGATGCGGTGGACACCCCCTATGCCGTCACCGGTCTGCCCGGTGCCCAGCTGGCCGACCAGCAGATCCTGAGTGTGCGTGATGCGCTGCGCACGCTGCCCTGGGTGCAGGCCGATACCGCACGTCCGCAGACACGGGGTGTGCAGGGCAGCGTGATCCAGAACAGCCGGGCCGACGGGTTCAACATCGTCAGTACCACCGAATACCCGATGGAGCAGTTCGATCACCTGGAGGTGCTCAACGGCGTGGCCGGTTCGCTCTATGGGCCGGCCACCGGTTCGGGGATCTTCAACTTCGTGCAGAAGCGGGCCGGCGTCACGGGCACCAACACGCTGCGGCTGGGCATCAACGATTCGGGGGCGCTGTCGGCCCATGCCGACCTGTGGACGCCCATCGACAGTGAGAAACGCTGGCGCGTGCGGGCCAACCTGCTGCAGGACATCGGGGAATCCTTCGCGCGGGGCAGCCACCTGCGCCGTTCGCTGGCGGCCGTGGCGCTGGATGGCGACCTCACGCCCAGCACCCGGCTGCAGGTCAACGCCAGCCGCTACGAGCACGTGCAGCGTGGCCTGCCGGGCAGCTTCGGTGTGGCGGCGGGCGTGAACTTCCCCGCGCCGGTGGATGCCACCCGCAAGGGCTACGGTCAGGAATACGCCGGCAACAAGAATGACACCAACACCGTGACGGCCCGTGTGCTGCACCGGCTGGACAATGGCTGGGAGCTGGAAGGCGGCCTGTCGCGGCAGATTGCCGACCGCGAAAGCACGGCGGTGAGCAACACCGTGCTGAGCGCTGCCGGCAACTACCGCACCACCAGCAGCTCCACCACGGCCAGCCGCTTCACGGTCACCGGCAACCAGCTGAGCCTGCGCGGCAAGGCGCAGACCGGCAGCATCGGCCACGACATCGTGGTGGCCAACAACGGCTTCGACTGGAACAACTACAACCCGGTGGGTGGCAGCTCGCTGACGCTGGGTACCGCCAGCATCGCCAGCCCGGTGGCCTATGCCCGGCCCAACTATCCGGACTTCACCCGCCGTTACCAGTCGGCGGCGCAGCGCCAGCAGTCGCTGATCGTGGCCGACACGCTGAGCCTGACCGAACAGTGGCAGCTGATGCTGAGCGGTGCGTACAGCTGGATGCACCTGACCAACTACAACCGGGCCGGTGTCACCACCCGCAAGTCGAGCGAGAGCGGCCTGAGCACCTTTGCCGGCCTGCTGTACAAACCGACCCCGAACAGCAGCGTCTACCTGAGCCACGCCGATACGCTGCAGCCCGGTGACGCCGCACCGACCGGCACGGCCAACGAGGGCGAGGTGCTCGATCCCTACCGCAGCAAGCAGTGGGAGCTGGGCTACAAGGTCCGCCTGGCCGAGGTGGATGTGACGGCGGCCGTGTTCCGCATCGAGCGACCCTTTGGCTACACCGACAGTGCGGTGCAGATCGATGGCAAACCGCTCTATCACCGTGCTGGCAAGCAGCGCAACCATGGCGCCGAGTTCTCCGTCACCGGCAATGTGGGCCGCGACCTGACGCTGACGGCCGGGCTGGCCTGGCTGGATCCGCGCATGATCAGCACGGCCAGTGCGGCCTCGCGTGACAAGCGCATCGTCGGCCTGAGCCGCTGGAGTGCGGGGCTGGGCGCCGACCTGCGCATTGCCGCCGTGCCCGGCCTGAGTGCCAACCTGCAGTTCAATGCCGTGGACCGCCGGCCCGCCAACTATGCCAATACCGACTGGATCGGTGGCTACGGTCGCACCGACGTGGGCGTACGTTACCAGCACACGCTGCTGCAGCACGACGCCGTCTGGCGCTTCACGGTCTTCAACGTGGCCGACAAAAAGTACTGGACCAACGTGGTGGCCGGTGGCCTGAACGGCTACTCCGGCGCCGGCAATGCCAGCGCCGCCGTGGGTGATCCGCGCACCATGCTGCTGACGCTGACGCTGGGCTTCTGAGGCCCCGCGTACGGCCCCTGGCCGGGCAGCCGGGCGGGTACGCGCCTGTCGTGTACCTGTTCCGGCGCTGCCCGGATGAATGATTTTTGTGGGCGCCTTTCCCGGAGCATGCTGCCGGGGTGGCGCCGGGAGACGATCCGATGAGCAAATCACCTGTATCCATGCCCGATGCCGGCCGGCGTGGCCTGCTGCTGGGAGGTGCTGGCGCACTGGGGGCGCTGGCACTGGGCGGGAAGGGCCTGCCGGTCCAGGCCGCCGACACGGCCGGAAACGCGGCGGCAGCGGCCGGGGCTGCCCCGGGGGCCAGCGCAGAGGCCGGTGCGGGATCTGCTGTCGCAGCAGCGGGGAGCGGGGCGGGCGCTTCGTCACGGGTGGTGGCGGCCGGTGCCGGGCACTCGCTCGACACCCCTTTGCCACCCGATGTGCCCATTCTGAACGGCTGGCCGGCGCATGCGTCGGTGCTGATCATGCTGGGGGCGGCCAGACGCATCGCTGCCACCGTCAATCAGGCCAAGGCCCACCCGTGGATGTACCGGGTGGCTCCTTCGCTGCACGACGCCCTGCAGGCGCCGGACCGGACCTTCGTGCTGGAGGACCTGCTGGAGCGCAACGTGCAGCTGGCCTTCGTCACGCCGTCGGACCCCACCGCCGACAAGCTGGCCTCGATGGGCATCCGCGTGGTCAAAACCTCGTTCCAGGACGTGGCCTCGATGCGTGAATGCATCCTGCTCACCGCCCGGGAGCTGGGCGGCGAAGCACCCGAGCGGGCCCGCGTCTATCTGGACCATCTGGATCGCGCGCTCGACGGGATGAAGCGCTGGCGTGCGCGGCTGCCGGCGAAGGCGGGACAGCCCCGTGTGCTGCACATCCCGCAATGGACGCCCACACTGCTGGCCGATGGCGAGAAGACGATCATCGACGAATGGATCCAGGCGGCGGGCGGGCGCAATGCCGCCACCGGCCTGTCCGGCAGCCTGCGGCCGGTCACGCTGGAGCAGCTGCTGGCGTGGGATCCGGACGTGCTGGTCGAGGCGGCAAAGGCCAGCCGCCAGAAACGGCCCGAAGGCTATGCCCAGCTGCGCGCCGTGCGTGCGCAGCGCGTGTACACCAACCCCGAGGGGGTATTCCCGTGGGACCGCTATGGCTGCGAGTTTCCGCTGCAGCTGCGCTGGGCCGCCAGCCGCCTGCATCCGGATTCCATGCCCGGTGATGACGATCTGGCGGAACGCACGCAGGACTTCTACCAGCGCTTCTTCGGCTACCAGCTGGAGAAGACAGAGGCCCGGCGGATCCTGAAGGGCGAGCAGCCGGCCTGAAAAACGACACAAAATTCCTCGAGGTATTCGATCATGTTCATGCATCTGCAGTCGCCGCCGGAAACCGCTTCGGGTCCGGCTTCCGTCGTGTCCTCCCGCCGTCGCCGGCCGCCGTGCCTGCGTCCTGTCGTCGTGGCGCTGGCAGCGGCGCTGGGCTGGGGAACGGCACTGGCCCAGGAGGGCACGGATCAGGCGGACGGCCAGGTGGCAGGAAGTGCCTCGCAACTGGGTACCGTCCACGTGCGGGAGCAGGCCGCCAGCGCGGCCTTCCGGGCGGGCGAGGCCGAGTTTGGTCCGCTGGGCCGGAGGCCGGTGCAGGCGCTGCCGTATTCGGTGCAGGTGATTCCGGAAACGCTGATCGAGGACCAGCAGGCCAGCAGCCTGACCGACCTGCTCAAGTACATGCCGTCGGCGCAGATGCAGGCGCGCGGCGGGGCCGATGTCGGCCGGCCGCAGACCCGGGGCATGCAGTCCAGCGTGGTGGCCAACAACCATCTGGACGGACTGAACGTGGTGGGCACCACGGCCTACCCGATGGAACAGCTGGCCGGGCTGGAGGTGATCCAGAGCCTGACCGGTGCGTTCTACGGACCGGCCAGTCCGGCCGGCAACTTCAACTTCATCTCGAAGCGTCCGACCGAACGGCCGCTGCGCCGGCTGACGCTGGGCTACGTGAGCGATGCAAGGCTGGGGCTGCACGCCGACCTGTCGGGGGCGGTGGACGCCAACCAGGTGCTGCGCTACCGCACCAACCTGCTGCAGGAAGAGGGCGAGGGCTACGTGCGCGACAGCAAGGTGCGCCGCCGCCTGGCCAGCGTGGCGCTGGATGTACATCCGCGGGCCGGAACCGTCATCGAACTCAACGCCAGCCAGTACCGCTTCGTGCGCAACGGCTTTGCCGGCTCGTTCAGCTATTCGGCCGATGTGCCGCTGCCGGATGCGCCGGACCCGACGCGGGTGGGCTATGGCCAGCCCTACGGCGGCATGGCCCTGAAGACCACCACCGTGTCGACCGTCGTGAAGCATCGCCTCGGTGATGACTGGCAGCTGACGGCAGGGCTGCTGCGCCAGACGGCGGACCGGCCGATGTTCGGCGTGGACAATGAACTCACCGACGCGGCCGGCAACTACACGGCCACGGTGGAATCGCCCAACCGCGGCCGTTTCCGTGTGGACAGCAACCTGCTGCGCCTCAATGGCCAGGTGCGCCACGGCGGTGTCTCGCATGATCTGGTGGTCGGCACCTCGGGTTACCAGTGGAGCATCTATCGTTCCCGCGCCCGCTCGCGCACGCTGGGGCAGGCCAGCATGGCCGAGCCGCGGCTGTTCGACGAACCGGCCAGACCCGCGGCCAGTGCCCGCTTCCGGGGCGGCAAGAACAGCCAGCAGTCGCTGATGATGGCGGACACCATCGGTTTCGGTCCGCACTGGTCCGTGCTGCTGGCGGCCAGCTGGAGCCAGATCAGCGCGTCCAGCTATGCGGCCTCGGGCGCCCGTACGGAGGTATCGCGCGAGCATGGCTGGAGCCCGGCAGCCTCGCTGATGTACCGGCCGGTCAGGGATACCCTGCTGTATCTGTCCCATGCCGACAGCCTGGAGCAGGGTGACAGTGCACCCGATGGCGCAGCCAATGAGGGCACCACGCTCAAGCCGTACCGCAGCCGCCAGTGGGAAGCGGGCGTGAAGCAGCGCTGGGGTGGCCTGGATGCCAGCGCCGCCGTGTTCCGGCTGTCGCGGCCGTTTGCCTACGTCGATTCGTCCGACAATCTGTTCAAGCTGCTGGGGGATCAGGTCAATACCGGCCTGGAGCTGACTGCAGGCGGTGAGGTGACGCGTGGACTGAACCTGCGAGCAGGGCTGACCTGGCTGAATCCCAAACTCAGGAACACCGGCACGGCCAGTACCAGCAACCGTCAGGTGGTGGATGTACCGAAGCTGCGCGCCAGCGTGCTGGCCGAATACCAGCTGCAGGCCGTACCCGGGCTGAGCGTCAATGCCGGTCTGCAGTTCATCGGCCGGCGGCCGGCCAACGAGACCAACAGCCAGTGGGTACGGCGCGACCATCTGCTCGACCTGGGCGCGCGCTATGCCACCCGTCTGGCCGGGCACGACACCACGTGGCGGCTGGCCGTCAACAATGTGTTCAACCGCCACTACTGGCTGGGCATCTTCCCGGGCAGCCAGAATGGCAGCGGCGGCAGCTACAGTGCCTTTACAGGAAATCCCCGTGAAATCAGGCTCTCCGTTTCCATCGATCTCTGACGGTCCGGCGCGGCCGGCTTCCGCAGAAGCGCCGGCCGCTGGGCACCGGCGTTCTCTGCTGCGGGCGGCGCTTGGCGGCGTCCTGGTCAGTGCCATGCCAGGGTTGTCCGTGGCGGCTGCGGTATCCAGCCCCTCCGGTTCCGCATCGGCTGCTGCCCGGGTCTGCCCCGACGGCTACGGCCGGCCGGTGCGTCTGCCGGCGCGCATCGGGCGCATCGCCACCACCTGGGAGGCGCAGAATGCCATCGTGGCCATGCTGGGCTTCGGGGACCGGATCGTGGCGACCACGCGCCATGTGCACGGCATGCCCGTGTTCCGGCGCTTCGTGCCCGGCATTGCGCAGGCCGTCATCGCCGGGGACGGTGAGCGGGGCGTGAATCTGGAGACGCTGTATTCCGTACATCCGGACATCCTGTTCGTGGCAGGCGAGACCGATGAACCTTCCGCACACCGGGCGCAGCTGGAGGCGGTGGGCATAGCGGTGGCCGGGTTTCGCTACGGGTCGCTCGAGGCCATCGTCGAGCGCACCCGCCTGACGGCCGACATGCTGGGCGGCGAGGCGCCCCGGCGCGCCCGGGCGTACGAGGCCCATTTCCGTCACACGATGGCGCGGCTGGCGCGGCGCATCGACCGGATACCGGCGGCGCGGCGCGTGACGGTCTATCATGCGATGGGCAGTCCGCTGGCCTCGTCGGGGCGCCCGTCGCTGAATCAGGACTGGATGGATGCCGCCGGAGCCATCAACGTGGCCGAACGCTGGCCGGTGTCCGGTCAGGACCGCATGACGGTGTCGATCGAGCGGCTGCTGGCGGCCGATCCGGATGTCATCGTCGTGATGATCCCGGGCGATGCTGAGGCCATCCGCAACGACAGCCGCTGGCAGGGCATGCGCGCGGTGAAGAATGGCTGGATCCTCGTCAATCCGCGCGGCATGTTCTGGTGGTGCCGCGAGACCTGCGAGGCCGTGCTGCAGCCGCTGTGGCTGGCCAGTCAGCTCTATCCGGAAATGTTCACCGACATCGACATGCGTACCGAGACCCGCGACTTCTATCACCGCTTCTTTGGCTATAGGCTCAGCGATGCCGGCGTGACGGCGTTCCTGCATCCGGCGGCATGAGGCGCCGGCGATCACTGCCTCGCGAGGTGCCGTCACCGGAGGCCGTGGGGCCGATGCTCCCTTGCGCCTGGTGGCTGCTGCCGGCGCAGCCGCAGCATGCGCGGCTGCAGCGGCTGATCGGCCAGCTGGCCGGCGAGTTCGGTGGACCGGTGTTCGAACCCCACATGACGCTGGCGCTGGGTGAGCTGCCGGCCGCGTGGCTGCGTGCGCAGGCAGGGGGCACGGCTGCGGCCGGTGACGCCGGGGCGGCAGGGGCGGCAGGGGCGGCAGGGGCGGCAAGTCCGGCAGAGATGGCAGGGACGGTGTGCACGACGGTGGCGGCGGGGGCTGCCGGCGCGGCAGGCGGGACGGGTGCCGCGAGCGCCCCGGAGGCAGGGGCCGAGGGGGCGGCAAGTCATGCACAGGTGCCAACGCCTGCCGCTTGCTGGGCGGCACGGCTGGCCGGGCTGCTGCCTGCCGTCACACTGGATACCGATGGCATCGGTCACAGTCCCCATCATTTCCGGGTCTTTCATCTGCGGCTGGCACCATCGGCGCGGGAGCGGGCCACACTGGCGGCATGGCGCGGGTGGCTGTGGGCAGCACTGATGGCAGCCCGTGAGCCGCTGCCGGCCGTGGACGTGCTCGATCCGGGTTTTCCGCCCCATCTGAGCCTCGCCTACGGCGACTGGCCCGAGGCGCAGCGGGCGACGCAGGCCATGCGGGTGGCGCCGATGCTGGCGGGGTGCCTGGCGGCCGGGGCGAGTAGCCATGGTGCCGGGGAGGGAAGCCGTGGCAACGGTCTCCTGCAGTTCGACACCCTGCTGGGCATCTGTCCGCGGCCGGGGGCACAGGACATGGCGCGCGTGGCGGACTGGCACGTGTTTGCGCGCGTGCCGCTGCGGCCCTGAGTTCATGCCAGTGCGCCAGCCCTGTGGCGGCCAATGCTGCAGGACTGCGGCAACAGGGCAACAGAAAGCTTCCCGGGCAGCCGTGGGCAGGGATATCCCCAATCGGCCTGCGGGGCGGCGAGGCGTACGATGATGCAGTGCGGGAGTCACAGGTCCATCGTGCGGCCGGCAGTGGCCGGTGGATGTCCCGCCCGGAACCAGCCCCGTGGGGTCTGGTCGGACCTTTCACGGGGAGCGGTTGTCTTCCGTGTCCGTTGGGCTGCGCCCGGCAAGGTGGCGCGGCCCGGAAGGCAGCGGAATCGCAAGCGGACATCGCATGACCGGAGGAGGGTTACGTCATGTCCAGTCTCGAAGCCGATTTCAGGCGCGCCCAGCTGCAGGCCAGTTCGCTGCAGGATTCGCTGGAACGCATCGTTCGGCTGCGGCTCTATGCGCTTTTCATGCAGGCAACCTCCGGCGACGCCAGCGGGCACCGGCCCGGTTTTTCCGATTTCGAGGGGCGCTCGCACTGGGACGCCTGGCACGCCCTGTCCGGGGTGAGCCGCGAGGACGCCATGGCCGAGTACGTGTTCGAGGTCAGCCGGCTGAAGTCGCGCCAGCTGCAGGGAGTGACGGAGTAGGTCAAGCCCCCATCCACTTTGGATTTTCCGGTTTACGCGCTATCATCCCGAGTTCCTTGCCACACGGCCAGACAGACGGTCCGGCCGGGCGCTTCGGGGTGTTTCCGATGCGGCCCGCCCGTTGCTGCCGGTGGCTTTCTTCCCACGGAAATCCAGAAGGGTAATCCATGCGACATTATGA
>ERZ773099.2122-NODE-2122-length-14003-cov-19.711070_pt1 | contig 14003 bp, 12 predicted proteins | sample MGYA00511120_ERZ773099 | MGnify/ENA primary metagenome ERZ773099 (study PRJEB29015, sample SAMEA2738012) | human oral metagenome | biome: human oral; feature: human-associated habitat; material: dental | place: China | collected 2104 ... | reverse complement strand
AAAAGAATAAAAGATAACAGGGGTAAAATAAACAAGAAATACCGGATATCGATATCCGGTATTTTTAGGCTAAGAGAATAGCTAAAATTATTGGATGTTTATGGGTAAGAGCAAAGACGATAGTGGTTCAAATTCAGTTAATATTATGATTATGACGAGTTGCGATCAGGAGGGGCTATGGTGCGACCAAAAGGAAGTAAAATAAGCCAAAAGCACCGTTTGTAGCGCAATTTTCGTTCGCAACCGAACAGATGATAAGGATGCTGTTCTTGAGGATATGTACGGCGCGATCAGTAAGTTGGCATTCTATTAGCTCTTTGCAATTGTCGCGCTTATGGCTATACTAAGAGTAATTATGGGTGAGTCGTCTCAGAATAATGATATTCTCTTGGAAGTAAATGTGCGTCGTGCTAGGATTTTGCGTTACGCTGGATTGTTTTTGCCGCTGTTATTGGTTGCATATAGCGTATACTTACAATTAGCGCCGGGTGTGCGGCATTATCCACTAACGCCGCTAATCGTTGCAATTAACGCAGCATGGGTTATTTTAGCGTTCTATCATTTCTTTGCACCAATGAAAACGCGGCACGGCGCAATTGCGCGGATTGTACTATTTCATGTTATCGCGCTACTGTATATATTGTTTGTATCGGGCTTTGATATGCCGTTTATCTACGTGTGGTCAGTGTTATTTTTGGCGAGTGCTGTTCATGCCGGCACAGGTGGCGTGAAGCTTAGTTTGGCAACGCTATTTGTTGCAGCGAGCGCGAGTGTTATCATTTCGGCAGACGATTTAACGCGTGTGTTTCAGATTGGGCTGCATTTTGCCGGCACGCTGATAGTGGCATGTATTATGAATGCTATCGTTACAGCACAGGCGATTGATCAGCGTGAGCTGCTGCGTTCTCAAACTGAGGAAAAACTGCAGCGTGACCGCGTACTGACGATTGTGAATAATTTGGCAGACGCGATTCTGAGCGTTGATAGTCGTGGTACAGTTCAGTTGTACAATGCGGCAGCGCTTGATCTGCTTGATACCAACTCTGAACTGACTGGAAAAAAAATTGATGCCGTGCTCACTCTGAAAAATAACGAGAGTGAGACGGTTAAATTTTCACAGCTCTTGCATCGTATTCACAGCGTTCGCATGCGCGATGACCTTAGTGCTAAAATATCCGGAGAAGTTGTTCGTCTAAGTGTTGTTTATTCGCCGATTCGGAGCGCTAACAGTACGCACGCGAGCGGCAGGGACGGTTATATTATTATTCTACGTGACATAACCAAGCAAAAGTCTCTTGAAGACGAGCGTGATGAATTCATCTCGGTTGTCAGTCACGAATTACGTACGCCGATCGCCATCGCCGAGGGCTCGCTCAGTAATGTCCAGCTTATGATGGAGCGCCCCGATATTCCGCAGTCTACATTGCACGAAGGAGTCAACGCAGCACACCAGCAAGTCGTATTTCTCGCGAAAATGGCAAATGACTTATCTACGCTGAGTCGCGCAGAACGTGGTATTGCTGACACGCCAGAATTAATTGACGTTGCTGAATTAATTAGCGAACTATACGCCGAATACTCTCCTGAGGCCACCGAAAAATCACTCTATTTCGATTTAGACCTTGACCCGCAGCTTGGTGCCGTTAACGAGAGTCGCCTCTATTTGAAAGAGTTATTGCAAAATATTGTTACGAACGCTATTAAATATACCCAAACGGGCGGCGTTACTGTGTCGGTAAAACGTTCAGCGCCGCGATTGCTTACATTCACTGTGAAAGACACTGGTATCGGCATCAGTCGCAGCGATCAGCAACATTTGTTCCAGAAGTTCTGGCGTAGCGAGGATTATCGCACGCGCGAGACGGGAGGTACGGGGTTAGGACTGTACGTCGCGCAAAAACTTGCAAAAAAATTAAACACGACGATTGAGCTAAAAAGCCGTTTGAATCACGGTTCAACCTTTAGTTTCAGTTTGCCATCGACGAAGCGTAGGAAGTAACATCGCTTGCAATTTTGGCATGTACAGCGTACAATAAACTTGACAGTCTGGTTCATACCAGACTTATTTAATTGGGAGAAATCATCGTGGCAGCATCAACAAAATCAACGAAAGGTAAAAAAAATAAGCCAACTATAACGCGTATTAAGGCGAACGATCGCAATGCGCCGAAACACACAGTTGCAGCAAAAGTTAAGCAGAGTGCAGCAGCGGACGTGACAACAAAATCCACGCCGAGCGCGAAAGATAAGCCCGTCTCTAAAGCCAAAAAGCTCTTAGACAGTGCCCGAAGAAAGCCCAAGAGCGCAGAGAACGGTGAAAAGTCTACAAGTTCGCGCCGCAGCCCGTTGCGTGCTATCCGCGGTTATTTCGTTGGTGCATGGCAAGAGCTCAAGCAAGTTCGCTGGCCCGATCGTCGTAGTACCTGGGCGATGACAGGCGCGCTTATTGCGTTTACTGTTGTGTTCGTTGTCGTCATTCTATTGATCGACTACGGGTTTTCGTGGCTATTTAAACTGATTATCGGTACAAAGTAGGAAGGAAAGGAATCAATTAGTATGGTAAAAAATCGTTATGACAGCGCACGGCAGTGGTATGCAATTCACACGTACTCAGGTTATGAGGAGAAGGTTGCGGATAGCATTAAGCAGCGTGCGCAAACTATTGACATGGCAGACAAGATCTTTGACGCGATGGTACCGAAAGAAAAACAGATTCAAATTAAAAACGGTAAGCGAAGGATTGTTGATGCAAAGATCTTCCAGGGCTATGTACTCGTTGAGATGAAGTTGACCGACGAAACGTGGTATATCGTACGTAATACACCAGGTGTGACGGGGTTCGTGGGTAGCGGCACGTCGCCGACACCTGTATCCGACGCGGAAATGAATAAGATTAAAAAGCGTATGGGTGTAGAAGATCCAAAACATCAAATTGATTTTTCAGAGGGTGAGGTCGTTAATATCATTGACGGACCATTCAAAGGCTTTGAGGGCGCAGTAAGTGAAATTGACACTGCCAAAGGTAAACTCAAGGTTATGGTTAGTATGTTTGGGCGTGACACGCCAGTAGAGCTGGATGCGCTACAGGTGAAGAAGGTGTAATATCTTAAGCGTACTGTATGTGTGTGAAGACAATAGAACAGGTTACGTTTGCAGAATTATGATAAATAACATATAATTAGCCTGTTACGCACTTATAATCATTACTTATTACAAATTGCACAAGAAGAGGAAATAATATTATGGCAAAGCAAGTTATAGGCAATTTAAAACTCCGTATTCCGGCTGGTCGTGCAACTGCTGGTCCGCCGGTTGGCAGTACGCTCGGTCAATGGGGTCTGAATATGATGGATTTTATCAATCCATTCAATGAAGCAACCAAAAAGGATATGGGCAAAGATGTTATTGTGCATATTCAAGTATACGAAGATCGTACATTTACATGGAAATCGCTTGGGCAGCCAGTTGATGATATGATCCGCGAAAAAATCGGCATCAAAAAAGGTAGCGGTAAACCGCACGCCGAAAAAGTTGGCAAGATTACACGCGCACAGCTAGAAGAAATTGCCGAAGCGAAGAAGGATCAGCTCAACGCGATTGATTTAAACGGTGCGGTAAAAGTTATTGCTGGTACTGCCCGTAGCATGGGCGTAGAAGTTGTCGACTAGATCTAGACGGTGGTAGTGAGAGCGCTTTGGCCTTTGGCTGAGGTGCTTTTTATTATCTGCGAGGACACAGTAAGTTGCCGAATACGAATGTTTTATTGAAGGAAGCTCTCTCAACTTCACGTTATGCAGGAAAATATGAATGATATAATGAAACATATGCAGATAAAAAAGAGGTTGTCTCAGGCGATCGGACGACATTTTGTTTGCATGAGCATTATCGTGTTTGCGATCGCTAGTGCGAGTGGATTTGTTGGATCGGCGATGTACTCTGCGCATAGATTAACGAATGAGATCCGGGCACGTACTATCGTTGCTAACGAGGCGTATCAACGCGTGCAGCGCGTCAAGCAGGCGCGTCAAGCTAAGCTTGCGCACATTCGTAATGCCGAAGCCGAGGCAAAGAGACGTCCACGTGCTGACATCGTGCATTACAGTGACACATGCACGCCTGTTGTTGACCCTGCATCTATCACTGTTATTGTCAGCAAAACGCGTTGTTTTAACCCGAAAAAATGGCAGCCAAACGATCTCGTTAGCATTGGTGATAACGAATATTTGCGTGCCGAAGCCGCTGCACATTATACCAATATGAAGCAGGCTATTACAGCTGCTGGCATGTCATTTTCTCCGAGCAGTGCCTATCGCTCATATGACGACCAGGTTGCAGTCTATGATTACTGGGTTACTGTTAACAAAAATACCGATGTTGCCGATCTAGTGAGTGCTAGGCCAGGATATAGCGAGCACCAAACTGGCTTAGCGGTTGATGTAAAGCTTGGTTCATGTGCACTTGAGTGTTTTGCAACAACACCTACATATGCTTGGTTGCGTGAACATGGCGCAGAATACGGATTCATTCAGCGCTACCCTGAAAAACTTGCGAGTATCACTGGGTACGAAACTGAGGTGTGGCACTGGCGTTATGTCGGTGTTGAGATAGCACAGGCAATGAGACGACTCGGGATTGAAACGCTTGAGCTATATATGCAGTTTATGGATTCAGAGCGTAAGTACGGGAATTCTGAGAATCGCTGATATAATAAGAACTGTCGGGATGTGGCGCAGTTTGGTAGCGCACACGGCTGGGGGCCGTGGGGTCGCAAGTTCGAGTCTTGTCATCCCGACCAGTCTTTTGACAGAGAGTCATTTTGTTTTAATAGTTTGATAAGTTTAGCTGCAAAAAGACTCCAAAGACACCTATTCATTAGCCACCATGATGAGGCGATGTGAGTCTAAATAGGCATTCCAAATTACCGTGTGGGTAAAAAAGAGCATCGGTTTCAGTAATATCTGTTTTCGATGTTCTCACTTTTTATTCTATGTACCCACACGATAGTTTACAATGCCTCTAATATTAGCCACGATGCGCTCTGCTGGCGTTATGCTCGCTGCGCTGGCTGGATTAACATTGAATATCGTTAATCCTTCTTGCTTGAGTTTCCGCAAACTGCAATAAAAGTGTGAATGCTATTCATTATAAGGATCAATTCAATGATTTTTATGTTGATATTGTAATTCAACATAAAAAAAGAAAAGGATTCCTTATATATTTTGGCGTTTTTTAAGGATTTATTTGTTTAGATATAGGCGATATTAGGGACGCATGAAAATTTGCGGAAACTCAAGTCCTTCTTGAGCTATTAATTGCGCATGGTGTATGATATAATATATACATATGGAGCATGAGCCTAGAAGAGATAACGAACCAAGTGAAGGAAGATTTAAAGTGTCAGAATCTGATGTCATTGAGTACGCCAAGAAGAGGTATGGAATAAAGATGAATCGACACCCTGACGATTTTACTATGGAAGAAATCGCTGAACTACGCGGTGATGAGTTGGCAGAATACATACGGCTTAAGCAGGTCATAGGAATTTATCGAGCAATAATTTGGTAATCCATCAACTTAAAAAAGGTAAATCCCGGATAATCCAACATATCTTAAAGCAGATAAAGACGGCTGGCTCTCGTTATTGGTGAGTCAAAACTTATTCTGTTTTTTTTGCTATCATCTGTAGAAAAGATAAGTAGCTATATATCAACAGCTGATGAATAATTGGCAAGTTAGAAACTTGGTAGGTTATTCTCTATAATGAAACGAAAATAGTCCATAAAATAGATAGTGAATATCTCCACATGGTTGGTACGGTCTTTGGGCTTAGCGAAGAAGGTTGCTATGCAAAGCTCTTTAATGTCGCTATCGACTACGTGTATGATAATTATTAAGTCTGACTAGGAAATGTGCTTTCTCGTGGACAAGAAGCACATTTCCCTTTCTCACTCGCGGTCGTTTAGTAGATAAACTGTCCGAATGTCCCAGACCGCACCGTACGCTTATTATAATTACCGGCTTTGTAACTCCAGCCCATCTCAGACACGGTATATGAACCGTCAGCATTAACGCTTTCGACATAGGCGACGTGTCCATTTGTGACGGCGACCGCGCCGGCTTGTGGTGTTGTGCCGGTAGATTTGCCGGCACGCTGTGCGGCGTTGATCCAGTTATAGCCAGCGTTGCCGTACACCGCAACATCAGGGCGGCGGCTATGTACGTAGTCGGTGCACCACATGCCGTTGCCAATGTAGTAACTGCTTGAGCTGACTGGTTTGCTCGTATATTGGTGTGTCGTATATGTATTACGCCGAGCGACAGGTACAGGCGCTGCTTGCGTGCGGGCGGATCGCTGGGCGGCAAGCGCGGCACTTGTACGGTCAGTGAGCTGCTCGTCGGCGGCTGGCACGCGGATTTTATCGCCCGGATTGATCGTATCTGGGTTGGTGATTGATTCATTCGCATCAAATAGACGCGTCCATGTCGTACCGTTTGCCTCGGCAATCAAGCTCAGCGAGTCGCCCTCCGCCACTGTTACGATGACATCTTTTTTATCGTTTTTTGGCTCTTTGTCTTTTTTGTCAGATTCTTGTTTACTATCGGTTGACGTTTTGCCGTCCGATGTAGTTAGTGCAGATTCGGCAAACGCCGGAGCACTCCAGAGCGCTGCGACAATGGCAACTGCCAACACCGCTAATGCTTTGTTGAAACGCATGGTTTCCTCCTTATACCCCCACGGCAAAAGGTAATAAATTTTGTAAATTATCAAACCGTGGTATGTAATGCTTACGCTTATATGTCAATAGTAAAGTGTAAACATGCAAGGCCGATACTAGCACGCCAAGAATACGCTGTCAACGATTTTTTGCGTAATATTGCAAAAGAACAGATACAAAATATCTAGACTTTTCGTGCGCTTTTTGGTACAATCAAAGGTGTAATAATTCAATAGATTGGGAGATTAGTCAAGATAATGACTCGTCGTTTGCACCACAGAAAGGAATCACTAAACTATGGCAAGGAAAGCCGAATTGCTTGAGCAAGCAGCTAAACTAAAACTTGATGTTTCGGCAAAAAACACGATCGCAGAAATTGAAGCAGCGATCAGTGCAGCCAACGCATCGCTTACTGCAAACGAATCAACTAAAGGCTCTGGTGTTGTCGCAGAGCGTGAAGCTGCTGTGGCAAAAAGTGGTAAGCGCAGCGCTAAGGCGCTTGAAGAGGCTGAAGCAAAAGCAGAAAAAGAAGCTCGCAAACAAGCTGGCGACACTACGCCGCAAGGCGATGTTGACGCAGCGATAAAAAAAGGTCTGGCACCAAAAGTTCGTCCGTTGATTGAGCGGCGCGGTAAAGCTTATCGTAAAGTTGCTGAGAAAGTTGAGGCAGATAAGATTTATAATCTACATGATGCGCTTATGCTTGCAGCTGAAACCAATCCAGCAAAGTTTGATGCTAGTGTTGAGGTTCATGTGCGCTTGGGTGTCGATCCTCGCCAAGCTGATCAAAACATTCGCGCTACTGTTGTGCTGCCGCACGGTACAGGCAAAACCGTCCGTGTTGCCGTCTTTGCGCCAGAAGCTGACGCTGTTAAAGCAAAGGAAGCTGGCGCCGACGTTGCAGGTGAAGAAGTTGTTGCGAAGTTGCTCGACAAAGGCACGCTTGATTTTGACGTCCTCATTGCCACTCCTGCTTACATGCCAAAACTCGGCAAGTACGCTCGTCAACTTGGTCCGAAAGGTTTAATGCCAAACCCAAAGAGTGGCACTGTTGCTGCTGACGTTGCCAAGGCGGTTTCCGAAGCCAAAGCTGGTAAGGTTGAGTATCGTGTTGACAAGCAAGCGATCATCCATCTGAGCATTGGTAAGGTTAGCTTCGGTGTTGATAAGCTTGAGGAGAATGCTAAAACATTCTTTGCTAGTCTGCAGAGTCAGAAGCCATCTAGCCTGAAGGGCAGTTACGTTAAGTCAACCGTTATTGCTACGACGATGGGGCCGGGGATTGCGACCGAAAACCAAGTAAATTAAACTCAGCATTTTCGGGACAACCTCTGAAGAACTAGCAATGACACAGCATGAAAGGTATCAAAACCCTGCATTGGCTGCAAGGAAGCTTAATGCCCTCCACGAATCCATAAACGAAGCACTTATCTACGGATGAAACCGAAGGCAATACGGTATCGCTTGGCAGTGTTGTCGATATCGGATACGACAAAACTGGGAACATTATAACGACTCTTGTGACTGGCGCAACCCATGATGTTAAGGATTTCTGCGGACGCAGTGATGTTAAAGCGTGACAATATTTAGCCCTATTGGCAAAGCCATACTTGATCTATCAGTTGGCGACTCTACAGAAGTAACCGTCAATAACAAAAAAATACCAATAAGTATCACCAGGATTCGTAGCCTTAGTGAACTTTCAGCATAACTTTTAGTAAACCAACTTAATACAAGGAATGTGACTACAATGAAAACCGAGTATGAAGCTAAATTTGTCAACATAAGTACCTCTGAGATTCGGCAGAAGCTGCGGTCTCTTGGCGGATCATCCGAAAAGCCTGAGCGGCTAATGCGGCGAGTGACAATTGACAGCCCCGAAATGAAGCAGAACAAAGGCTATTTGCGCGTCCGCGACGAGGGCGACTGCGTGACGATGACTTACAAGCAATTTGACAAGCTATCCGTTGACGGCGCCAAAGAGCACGAGGTGAACGTCGATAATTTTGAAGAAACCATCGCTATCCTAGAGGCTGCTGGTCTCCCATATACCTCTTTCCAAGAGTCCAAACGCGAAACGTGGCGGTTAGGTGATGCCGAAATTGTCATCGATGAATGGCCATGGCTAGCGCCGTATATCGAAATCGAAGCGAACGATGAACATGTAGTCAGGGAAACCGCCGAGGCTCTCGGTCTTTCATGGGGCGATGCAATTTTTGGCGATGTTATGGCGGCTTACCGAGCACAATATCCCCACTTGACTCCATTTGATACCATCGCCTCAATACGAAACGTCACCTTTGATTCGCCCCTACCAGATATGCTTAAAAAGTAACTACTGTATTTGTTGCATGCTTAGTCTAGTTTCGTCTACAAATACAAACTCATAGCAGACCGCCGATTTTCCTGTAAAATAGGTCCTTGAAACTCTACAACACCCTCACGCGCCACAAAGATGAACTCCAGCCGCTCGATGGGCAGACGGTTCGCATGTACACCTGCGGGCTGACGGTGTACTCGCAGCCGCACATCGGCAATTGGGTCGGCTATATCTATTGGGATGTGTTGGTGCGACTATTACGCTGGCAAGATATTCCAGTTGTCCGGACACAAAATATCACCGACGTTGGGCATTTGACCAGCGATGATGATAATGGCGAGGACAAGATGGAGAAGGGGGCACGCCGCGAGGGCAAGACCGCTTGGGATGTGGCCGAGCAGTACATCGCCATTGCTGAACACGAAGCCTACAAAGCGCTAAAGCTGGTGCGGCCCGACCATTTAGTGCGGACAACAGACTATATCCAGCAGCAAATTAACTTTGCCCACGGGCTGGATGAGAAGGGATTTTTGTATAAAATTGATGGCGACGGCATGTATTTTGATACGTCGCTTTTGAAGGATTACGGGAAATTAGCGCGGCTAGACGTAGCGGGCTTGGAAGCTGGCGCCAGAGTGAGCGTTGAAGGAAAGCGTAATATTACCGATTTTGCCGTCTGGAAATTTTCACCGACCAACACCAAGCGCGACATGGAATGGGACAGCCCATGGGGCGTCGGTTTTCCGGGCTGGCATTTGGAGTGTTCGACGATTGCCCGAGAGACGCTGGGTGATACAATCGACATTCACGCCGGCGGCATTGACCACATTCCGGTACATCACACCAATGAGATTGCTCAGAGCGAAAGCCTGACTGGAAAACAATTTTCTCAAATTTGGCTACACAATAACCACATCAAAGTCGACGGCCGAAAGATGAGTAAGTCGCTGGGTAATATCATCACCCTCAGCGATATCACCGCCCGCGGCTTTAGCCCGATGGCCTTCAAGCTGGCAATCCTCAGCAAGCATTACCAAACCGAGGGCAATTTCACGTGGGAGATTCTGGAGGCGGCCCAGGCGCGGTTGGATCATTGGCGCGGCTATGCTACACTGCGACACCAGACGCACGACACGCTGGATGATGACGATGAGAAAGATGAGCAAGAGGGCACGGTGTCGCTATTAGCAGCGCGGCAGGCGCTAATTGAAAAGCTGAATGATAATTTGGATACGCCGGGGGCCCTGGCGCTGATTGACGAGGCGTTTTCACGGCTGGATCACGCGCCGCTGGAGAAAATTCACCGCGGCGGTTTACTGCAGTTGATTGAAATTATTGACGAGGTTCTAGGCCTGGACTTGGCGGAATCGACCCCTGATATTACCGACGACTTGAAGAGACTGATCATCCAGCGACGCAGCGCCCGTGCCGAAAAAGATTGGCAAGAGTCTGACCGCATTCGCGATGAACTGTTGGCGGCTGGTATCACCATTCGCGACACGCCAAGCGGCAGCATTTGGGCATGGAAATAGCCCGCTGAATCCAACGGGCTATACTTTCATTCTGAATTTAATTAACTTTCGTTTTTCAATTTCTTCATTAATTTATTCAGCGGTTTTTCACTCTCAATACGATTTAGCCGAGCCTGTTCCAAATAATTCTCCAGTAGCACCCTAACTACACCAGCCGTCGGAATGGCAATCAAGCTTCCCAAAAGCCCGCCAACATAGAGACCGATTGTCACTGACGACAACACCATCAGCGCAGATAGTTCTAATTTCTTTGACTGAATTGATGGTGCGATGAAATTGTTCTCAATCTGCTGATAGACGATGAAATATATAGCATAGATCACACCAGCGGTGACGTTATTGAAGAATAGAAGTAATGAAATCAGCAGCCCAGCCAGAGTGGCGCCAAACATTGGGATAAGCGTCAACACGAACGTAACCATAACGGTCAACATTGCCAAGTTTGAATCAATAGCTGGAAATGCCAGGCTGAGCACGAACACTACAAATCCTGACAGTATCGCGTCAATTCCAGAAACTGTTAATTGGCCAGAGACATAGCCCGTAACCACGTTATACATGCGCCCAACCAGTTTTTTATGTCGCTCCATTTTTTCCTGGTCGTTATAAAGACCCCATAGGCGCTTCATCCACATTGGACCCTCCAGTAGCATCAAGAATGACAGGACTAGCACCAAGAATAATGAACCCAGAAACGCCGCCAATGAGCCTACGCTTGATATCAAGCTAGTACCAGCGCTAGCAGCCCAAGACGAGGCCTGCTGCCTCAGGTTATTTAACGTCGCGTCAACCTGCGGACGTAAACCGTTTTTATCAATTAACTCATTAAATCCATGCCACTGTGAGCCAGTTTGGTCAATCAAGCTCGGTACACTTTCAACAAATTTGGCGGATTGCTGGACGATTGGCGGCACCACAAACCACGCCACACATCCCAATAAAAGGACTAACGTCGTATAAGCCAGCGCTGTGCCGCCCAATCGACTTTTACCTGGTAGTTTTTTAGCAATCGCCGCCACGGGACGATTCAGAGCTAATGCCAAGAATAAGGAAATCCCCAACAAGATAAGCGCGTCCTTTGCGGAGTAAATTGCTAGGCCGGCCAGGCCAAAACCCATTACCACTAGCCAAAATCGCACGAACGTTTTTGTGTCTATCTCAATACGCACTTTCATATTTAAACCTTACCAGCTTTCCTTTTCATCCGCAATGTTGATAGGGATAATTTATTATCATACGACATAGCACCGTAGCGGAAAACGCGCACCGATAGCCACATGACAAATACCGCCGTAACGACCAAAATTGTCGCACCCAGCAATGCTTCCCAGACTGGCAAATTGCCGACTGCATTTCTTAACAATAATGGAATTGGCGCAGTAAACGGAAATAGCGATAGAAACTTAACAAAGAACGAGTCAGGGAACGACACAAAAACTGTAATGCCATAAAGCGGTCCAACAAATAGCATCATCACCAAGCCAAACCATTGGCTCGCCTCCTTAGCGGTCGGCATCATTGCGCCCAAAGTCACCAGCATACCCGTAAACAGCATGAAGCTGGCTGAGAAAATTACTATCGCCAAGCTAATCCTCACAGGATCAAATACAAGTACGCTCAAATCCATATTCGGTAATTGTAGCTTTGACCCAAACGCCAGGTATCCCGCCACGACAGGCAAAACAACTATCGATATCTGAATCAAGGCCAGCACCATCAGTGATAATATTTTTCCTGTAATTAACGTGTCGGTTTTAACCGTCGTCAGCAACATCTCTACTGTGCGATTTTCTTTTTCTTCAGTAGTACTGGTTAGCATTTGATTGCCAAAGAAGCTAATTAGCATGAACAAAATTACTAGGAATAGTCCTGGCGCTATCATTTCATTAATGCCGCCGTGTTCCTTACCGTCAAGATAAGTAGTTGATGATAATTGGACTTTGTTTTGGAGAATAGTAACCTCTGCTGGGCTAATGTTATTAGTTACCGATTTACTCAGCAGGCTCTGCGCCACTGCGCCATATTTACCGTTCTGGAACAGACCGACATCTTTACCGTAAACTTCAACTTTTTGCTGGCTTATGTCTTTTGGAAAATAGATATAAGCATCTACTTTGTTATTTTTTACGTCATTAATGCCAGATTCTTTTGATTGAGCTGGCTTAGCCTTAACTGCTGCGAGTAGCTCTGAAGATATTAACTTTGAATCGTCGGTAATTTCTAATGAGAATTCTTGCTTGTCCAATTCTTTTGATGCCTGAATTGTCGTACTCTGTGACCAAAACATGATGCCGTAAAGCACCGCTATCATCAGAGGAAAACCCAATGCCATCAGCCAAAAAGTTGGCTTTTTCAAAGCTCGGATCGTCTCAAATTTGAAGACTGTACCTAAATTATGCATTTTACTCATCACCTAACTCCTTATCTTCGCCGCCATACACTTTGACAAAAATATCGTCCATTGAAGCGCCGCCGAACTGCTTTTTCACCTCTGCCAGCGTGCCGTAAGCCGCTGCTTGACCATCCTTTAATAAAATCAGTCGATCGCACAATTGCTCGACCTCTTCCATTTGATGCGTGACGTAAATAATCGTCGTGCCAGCTTTTCGCTGCTCTTCAATGATATTCATCAACAGCCGACGATTCACCGGGTCAAAACCCTTGGTCGGCTCATCCATAATCAGCAATTCTGGGTCGCCCATAATTGTTACACCCAGCTGAATTTTTTGCTGTTGCCCACCTGATAATTTATCTAATCGCATATTTGCTTTGTCGCTTAAGCCAACGCGCTCTAAAAATTTCAAAGAGAATTCTTTAGCTTCATTACGATTTAGACCTTTTAATTGACCAAAATAAATCATCACGTCTAACACTTTTTCTTTTTTATATAAACCACGCTCTTCTGGTAGGTAACCGAGGCTCAGCTGATTCTCCACGGCATACGGCTTGCCATTAATTAGCAAATCACCAGCCGCTGGCTCATATAGTCCCAACAAAGCTCGAAGAGTCGTAGTTTTTCCTGAGCCATTACTACCGAGAAAACCAAACACTTCACCCTGAAAAACATCAAAGCTCAAATCTTTAATAACTGTTTTATCGCCAAACTTCATCTTAAAATGACGAATTTCAACAATTTTTTTATTACCGGACATATACCTCCTTTTCTTTGAATAAAATTATAGCACTATCCCTAACAAACGTAAAAAGGGTATAATAGATGCAGTATGCGACTACTAGTCATCGAGGATGAACGAAAAATAGCAAGGGTGATTTCCGAATCTCTCAAGCGCGAAAAATATGCCGTTGATATCTCTAATGACGGAGAAGAGGGCTTTAATTTGGCAGACAGCCAGCCGTACGATTTGCTGATTGTTGACCGGATGCTGCCGGGCATGGAGGGCGCGGAAATTGTTAAAAAATTGCGTAAAAACGGTA
>ERZ773099.2119-NODE-2119-length-14009-cov-3.796402_pt1 | contig 14009 bp, 15 predicted proteins | sample MGYA00511120_ERZ773099 | MGnify/ENA primary metagenome ERZ773099 (study PRJEB29015, sample SAMEA2738012) | human oral metagenome | biome: human oral; feature: human-associated habitat; material: dental | place: China | collected 2104 ... | reverse complement strand
TGCTATGGATACATGGTACGTGCGCAACTGGTCTGTTTGGATTGATCTTGTATATTTGTTTAAGACTGTAAAAACAGTGTTTACAGGAAAAGGCGCCTACTGACAAAAACTACCTTATAGCAGAGTGCTTTTTAGAAGTATATATGCATAGTAAATAAAACTGAGGGTGGACGATGCTGGTGGTAAGTGTCATTGTACCGGTATATAATGTAGAACCATATATAGATAAATGCGTGACATCTATACTCAAGCAGACATATGACGATTGGGAGCTTGTTCTTGTAGATGACGGTTCGCAAGATCGTAGTGGAAAAATTTGTGATCAATATGCGAAAAAAAACTCACGGATTAGAGTCATTCATCAACGAAATCAAGGTGTTTCTGTTGCAAGAAATACTGGCATAGAATTTTCGAGAGGAAAATATATCCTTTTTTTGGATGCGGATGACTACCTTTCAAAAAGATACTTAGAGCATATGGTTAGCTGCATCGAAGCTTTTTCTGCCGATGTTGCTGTCGGAAATATGTATAAAGTTGGTGTATCTGGAGCTATCGTTGGTTTTCAAGATAAGATTGACGATGAGGTTGCCATTACCTCAGATGCGGCTATGGAACAGTGCTTATATGAACGTCATCTCAGCCCTTCGGTGTGTGGAAAGATGTTTAGACGTGGAGTTTGGGGAAAAATTTTTTTTCCTCGAGATTGCGTACTGGCGGAAGATATTTGGGCTCTCTATAATGTTTTGAAGACAGCTAAAAATGTTGCTTTGTGTGATAAAGCTATCTATTACGCTTATCTAAGAGATGGCTCTGCACAGAGAAGTGAATTCTCACCGCATAAGATATCAGCCTTGGATGTATGTGAAAAAATAATGGAGGATGCTTATCAAAATTCGCGACTAGACATCTATAAGGCTGCAATTGCCAAGTTAGTAGCAGTATCCTTTCATATATTGCTTCAACTCCCCGCCGAGATGTCTGCCATATATCATGATCGCTGCTGGAGAGAAATAAAAAAATATAGATGTAGAGTGATATTGGATTCTAAAACAAAAACCAAAACACGGGGAGCTTGCTTACTTTCCTTTATGGGGAAGGGAGTAATGAAGAGTCTTTTTGTATTGTTACAGCGAACTAAATGATGAGGAGGCATGAAGTATATATGCATCGAATACATGAGTATCTCGTTGGTGCTACAATTTTTCTGCTTCCTTTTTTATACTCTTTAGGGATGTCTCAGGGCAGAGGTTTTCTTGGCGGGATGGGACAGGATGCCTCGTTTTACCCCGTTTTTCTGGGAATGTTGATATGGACAGTAGAACTTTTTTTAGGTGGAAAGATATTTTTTCCGAAATCGCTCTCTTTTTACTTTTCATTGGTTTTTTTGTCTTTACTAGTCTTATCCGGCATTGTTAATTTGGGTAATATAATTAATGCTGAGTTCTATGGACAGACAGGAATTTTCCGATATGTCGTGCAAACAGGAACAATGTTTCTCTACTTTTTCGGAACCCTTTACTTTTATAATTTTTTTCGCAATTATCAGGGGGATATTTACCGATTCGTAGGGAAACTACTGTTGGCTTCTTTTGTGTTATCGGCAACTTATTCATGCTTGGAGGTCGGTAGCTTTGTCAGTGAATTTGTTGCTTCTCTCCTGTTGTCTGTAGACCAGCTGTTTCGAGGCGCAAATACAGAGTCTGTCTATGGATGGAGATTGCGGTCTCTTGCTTTTGAAGCTTCTTTATTTGGTACGTATATCTCTGCAGTATTCCCATGGATTTTGCTGGCTGCCCTGAGAAGAGGAAAGACATATATCTTGTTATTATTCATTTGTATTGGAATGGTTGCTTTATCTTTTTCACGTACGCCGTATGGGGTGTGTGCGGTTCAATTTATTCTTTTGTTGTTATTTTTAAAGGGAAATCTTATAAAAACGTATGGTAAGGCATTGATAGGAATATCCTCTGTTGTTATCATTATCGCATATGCTGTTGAGATATTCTTAGGGGGGATATTTACAACTGATGATATGATAAACACTGTTTCTGCACTTTGGACGTTTGATAGTGCTGTTAAAGAGACCTCAAATCTTACACGATTTGGCTCTCAAGTTGCAGCATGGAATGTATTTTTGGAAAATCCTTTTTGTGGGATTGGGTGGGGGCAAGGTGCGCTTTGTTTGGTTGATTACTATCCTTATTGGGCTTGGGATAGTATAGAGATCAGAGAGTATTTTCAGTATAACCCATCAATTTTTGGTGTGCATCCACGCATACTTGCTGAGTTGGGCATTCTTGGAATGATGACATGGCTTCTCCTATGGGGAGGGGCTATTGCCAATATATATAGAAGATTTAAGAGGCAGGGTAACGAGTATGATGTTGTTCTCATGATTAGTATTATTGGTGTATTACTTTCTGGATTCAATATGGATATGTTTCATTTTTGGGCATATTGGATCTTCTTGGGAGTAGCATGGGCTCTTGAAACGAAACAGGGGAGGTGTTGAGTTTGTCACAAGAACCGATGGTTTCTGTTATCATGCCTGTGTATAACGCGCAGAAATTTCTACGCGAAGCCATAGATAGCATATTGGATCAGACATTCATCGATTTTGAATTCATTATTTTCGATGATGGTTCTGTAGATGATAGTTTAAAAATCATACAGTCCTATACAGATCCGCGCATTCGTATTGTTTCGGGAAAAGGGAATCGTAAACTCGTACCACCCCTTAATGATGCTATTCGAATGGCTAAAGGAAAATATTTGGCACGTATGGATTCGGATGATATCAGTTTACCTAGTCGATTGGAAAAACAAGTAGTGTTTATGGAAAATCATCCCGATGTAGATGTGTGTGGAACTTTTTTTCGTACGATTGGTGGGCGAGTCGATATATCAAAAACATACCCCGTTTTTGATTCTGACATTAAATTATCGATGTTATTTTTTTGTTCCTTTGCACACCCAAGTGTTGTGATGAGACGCTCGACTATGATCAAAAAGAATTTTTTCTATGATGAACAATTTTTGTATGCAGAAGACTACGATTTATGGAGTCGGATGACGCTAGCTGGCTGCATATTTCATAATATCCCTGAGGTCTTATTGCGCTATCGTATAGGTCATTTCCATATCTTTAGTGAGTATGGAGGGCGTCAGCAGCAATTGACGCACCGCATTGTTGCGCGTAATCTCATGGACTTTGGCTTGACAGAGCGAGACATAGAACCACTTTTGCAAGAACACTATACTCTGCATACCTTGAAAGTTGCGATTGATGTCTTTGATATGCTTCCAGCGATAAATCAAAAAAAGAAAACACATCATCAAAAGACTTTTGAGCGCATGGTTTCTCTGGCCAAGATTCGCTTTGCTTCTGAACAATCGAGACTAGGCATGGAGGTTCTTTCTTGCATAAGCATGCAAGATGTTGTTCGTCAACCGAAAGCCTTTTTGAAATTACTTGCCAAGACTACCCTTTCCTATGTGAGATGACGTTTCTTGCTTGCGATATAGAAGAATTTTCTTTTATTGAAACTTGTCCTATGCAGTTGGGCAAAGAATTTTATTCGATAGATATGTGATGAGTAGAACCTCAGCACAGAGGAGATATGCTATGCGTTTTCGTGTTGAACGTATTGGAAAAATTGAAAAGGCGGATGTTGAACTCAAGGGAATCACCGTAATTGCCGGTGAGAATAATACCGGAAAAAGTACAGTAGGAAAGGCTCTGTACTGCATCTTTAATAGTTTTTATCAGCTTGATCGACAAATTAAAGAGGCCAGAAGAAATCGGCTGAGAATTGCAATTCGTAGAGTTTTGAGCAGTGAGTATATTGTAAGAAGTGACGCAAGAGGTCTTCAGGCGCGGCTGGAAAAGAAAGGGATCGAGTACCCTGCATCGGAAGAATATCCAGAATTTAAAATAATGTTGGAGAGACACATACAACTCTTTGATCGCAATACCGATGAACTTGTTGCTCTTTCTGATGATGATGTACATAACATTGCAGAGGAAGTCAAGCAGATACGTGCTGTTTCAAAAAAAGAAATATATCAGAGAATTTTATCACAGTGGTTAAAAAGTGAATTCTCTAATGAAGTGAACTACTTGCCTTTCGTTAATGATGAGATAGCAAGACTGACACTATCTATATCTGGAGACGAGATTGAGGCAATAATCGAGAATCATCAAGTGATTCAAATATCTAATTTGCGTCCTTTACATACACAAGCGATATATATAGATAGTCCGTTTGCTATTGATTCACTCTCTCTTGCGGAGGAAGCTTTTTATCCTTTTAGAAGATTTCCAGCTGATTTAAGAGACATTGGGGTGTCGAACCATAAGGAGCATTTACTGGAATGTTTGCGTGGTAAAAAGACAAAGAGCAGTGCAGATCAAGCGATGGGAGAAATTCTTGTGGATCAGCGTATGGATAAAATCCTGCACAAGCTATCTGAGGCTTGTGATGGTGAGATCGAGCTTCGGGGATCTGTTCGCCCCTCGTTTCAGTATGTAGGAAAATCGGGGGTCGCGCTTAATTTGGCAAATCTCTCCACAGGGATGAAGTCATTTGTTCTGATAAAGCAGCTTCTCCAAAACGAGCGTTTGGAGGAGAAAGGCGTGCTGATTTTGGATGAGCCGGAGGTACATCTGCATCCGGAATGGCAAATTCTCTTTGCAGAGGTTATTGTCCTGCTTCAGAAAGAATATGATATGCATATTCTGCTCACAACGCACAGTCCCTACTTTCTCCATGCAATCGAAGTGTATTCAGCAAGGCACAGGATTGCGGATCGGTGCAGATATTATCTGGCTGAGAATGTGGATGGGCGCGCATACCTTGAGAACGTGACGAGAGCGACAGATTCTGTCTACAATAAGTTGCTACGTCCATTTGAGATATTGAAAGCGGTGCAGTATCGTGAGCATTGATTTTGACATCATTGATATATTTTCGGCTCATAAACAGACATTGAAGAAGACATCGGAAAATAAAACTGGCGGGACTTACATGACGATGTCTCCGAGGGAAGTCATTTGTTTTGACGATGTGAAGACCGCATATGCTGCGAAGTATTCTCTCAGTAGGCCTCCTGCCTCGACGGATGCTTTGCTTCGAGTGGGTAATAATGTGTACTTTATTGAATTTAAAGATGGGTTTATATCACAAAGAAAAATTTATGAGGTTTGGAGGAAAGTCTATGAAAGTCTTTTGCTTTTTTGTGATATAACCCACCAATATATATCAGATACACGCCAATATATGACATATGTTTTTGTATATGATGAGGAAAATAATCCAAACTGCAAGAACCCCAATGACCAATCTAAGGCTGGGCATCTAGAGAATAATGAGGTTCAGGATAGCCCGAGTCAACGTAGGATTATGGCGAATATTGCAGAGATTATACCAAATAGAAATGCGGATGTATTTGGCTTGCGATCAGCGTTCAAGGGACTGTATTTTCGTGAAGTTCTTACCTATGATAAAAAGATGTTTTCAGACTCGATATTAGTATGATAGTGAAATCTTTTGAGAAAGTCAGGTGAAAACATAGAGCATGATATTGATACGGTTGGTTGGTGGACTTGGTAATCAGATGTTTCAGTATGCGATGGCAAGCTCCGTGGCGCGTCGTGTGGGGAAAAGACTAAAACTGGACTTGTCATGGATTCATCAAATGGAAAAACAACTGGTTGCCGATGATATCTATGGATTGGGAATCTTCTCCTTTGAAAAAGTCTTTTCTAATTCAGACGAGGTTCATCGGTTTTTACCTTCTGGAAGGTTCGCTGCTAAAATATGTCGTGCAATCAATCTGGCACTCCCGTTTGCATGGCGCAATGTGCTTGAAGAACGTGAGATGGGATGGCATCCAGAAGTCATGGAGATACGGCGTTCCGTATACTTTTATATGGGATACTGGCAGAGTGAGAAATATTTCTCTGACTTTGCCCAAGAAATACGTAAGGATTTTACCTTTCGAGAGGAGATTCGCCGCTCCATTGAGGAACAGCGCCCGATGGTAGAGAAGATTCGAAAGTGTAATGCGGTTAGTCTCCATATTCGACGTGGTGACTATGCGCAGAATCCAAAACTTGGTGAGATTTTTCTTTCCTTTACCATGCAGTATTACGTCGATGCAGCAAGATATATAGCAGAGCGTGTCACAGATCCGATCTTCTTTGTCTTCTCGGATGACATCCCTTGGGTTAAGGAAAATTTGCAGATCCCCTATGATGTTTGCTATATTGATGATAATGTACAAACGGATGAAAAGGAAATTGGTCATAAGTCTAAGGGATATGAGGATATGTACTTGATGACACAATGCAAGCACAATATCATTGCAAATAGTTCCTTTAGCTGGTGGGGGGCTTGGCTGAATGATAATCCGGATAAAATAGTGATTGCGCCGGAGAAGTGGTGTAACGGCAGTTTTAACTATGCAGATATAGTGCCTGAACAATGGGTGAAGTTATAAGGTCTTAAGTATGGAGGGATAAGATGAAAAAAGCATTTATTACAGGGCTGACGGGGCAAGATGGCTCCTATCTTGCAGAATTCCTACTGGAAAAAGGATATGAGGTGCATGGTATTGTTCGCCGCGCGAGCGTGTTTAATACGGCGCGTATCGAGCATTTGATGAAGGATATTCACACATATCATGGCGATATGATTGACTCATCCAACCTCAATCGCCTGATGGAAAAGATTCAGCCGGATGAGATTTACAATTTGGCAGCACAGTCCCATGTGCAGGTGTCTTTTGATGTGCCGGAGTTTACAGCAGATGTTGATGGACTCGGGACTCTTCGATTGCTCGATACGATTCGAGAACTACGCAGCAATACGCGCTTTTATCAGGCGTCGACGAGCGAACTCTTTGGTGGACTTCCCGAGACGGCGCCGCAGAGTGAGAAGACACCGTTCTATCCCAAGAGTCCGTACGGTGCAGCGAAGCTATATGCATATTGGATTACGGTAAACTTTAGAGAAGCCTATGATCTGTATGCGTGCAATGGCATCCTGTTCAACCATGAATCCCCGCGCCGTGGTGAGACGTTTGTAACGAAGAAGATCACGCGTGCCGTCGCTCGCATTGCACAGGGTCGACAGGATAAACTCTCCCTTGGAAATCTGGACGCAAAGCGCGATTGGGGCTATGCAAAGGATTACGTCGAGGCAATGTGGCTCATGCTGCAGCAGGAGCAGCCGGATGACTTTGTTATTGCGACGGGTGAAACGCATACGGTACGCGAGTTTACTGAGCTGGCTTTCCGCCATATCGGCGTGGAACTCGCCTGGGAAGGCGAGGGAGTTGAGGAAAAGGCCTATGACCGTAAGACGAATCGACTTCTTGTTGAGGTGAATCCGAAGTATTTTCGTCCTGCCGAGGTCGAGTTCCTTTTGGGTGACCCGTCCAAGGCAAAGGAGAAACTTGGTTGGACGAACAAGACGTGCTTTGAGCGTCTTGTGGAGATTATGATGGACTATGATATGAAGTTCGATAATTATGGAGGCGATCATAAATGATCTTATTGACGGGCGCGACGGGGTTTCTGGGGAAACGTGTTGCAAAAAAACTGAAAGCGCGCGGCTTGGCGTTTCATCCGACATCGTTGTCGATGGGAACGGATCTGAGGGAGCTTTCTGCCGTTCAGAAACTGTTTGGTGAGGTGAAACCTGAGAAGGTCATCAACTGCGCTGCCTATGTCGGTGGCATACAGTTCGGCTATAAGCATCCGGCAGAGCTTTTTCGCAACAATCTTCTGATGACGATCAACCTCCTGGAGGCATGCAGAGAGTTTTCTGTTCAGCGACTGGTCAACCCAATCTCGAACTGTGCCTATCCCGCGCGTGCAACGTTTTTCAAGGAGGATGAGTTCTGGGAAGGTGAGCTTCACGAGTCTGTCATGGTCTATGGACATGCACGCAAAACCTCTTGGGTAGGTGCATGGGCATATGAAAAGCAATACGGTCTGGACTCGCTCAACCTGATTCTCTCCAATATGTATGGTCCGGAGGATCACTTCGAAGAAGAGCGCTCTCATGCGCTCGGAGCGCTCATTATGAAGATAGTGAAGGCAAAACGTGAGAACTTACCTGAGGTCATTGTATGGGGCTCGGGCAAGCCTGTGCGCGAGTGGCTCTACGTTGATGATGGTGCAGAAGCGATGGTGCGAGGACTGGATGCGCCGCATTCTGAGCAGCCCGTGAACATCGGCGTGGGCAAGGGTATTTCTATTATCGATATGGCGAGACTCATCCAGGAAGATGTGGGATATACGGGGGAACTAAAACTCGATCCCACAAAGCCGGATGGAGCCCCGTATAAGACAGTAGACGGCAGCAAGGGGCGCGCCATCCTTGGTTGGAGTCCGGAGAAAGATTTCCGAGCGGGGATTCGTGAGACAGTGCAGTGGTATCTTGAAAATTGCTGAAAATAGTCTGTGTTTGTATGGTTTTGTAGAAATGAGGTATATGAATGAAAATGGTACAGTCCCCAAGTGGGAAGATTTTGGCGAAGCATATTACAGCGGACGATATTCAGGATGGTCTGGGCTTCTTCTCGGATGACGCGGACTTCATTCAAGTTGGGACATGGCGCTACGAAGCAGGCAAGGATTTGCTCGCACATCAGCATAATCTTGTAGAGCGTACGGTTGAACGTACACAAGAGGTGCTTGTGATTCAAAAAGGTTCGATTCAGGCAAGTATCTTTGATGAGGATGAGGAACACACGCTGCTTGACAGCTTTGTTGTCAAGCAGGGAGAAGTTTTGGTCTTGCTCAATGGCGCTCATGGATATAAGATATTGGAAGATGGCACACAGGTTGTAGAGATCAAGAACGGCCCCTACCTTGGAGCTGACGTAGATCGGGTTCGTATCTGATTGTCGGAGGTGCAGTTATGCCATATACGGATCTGGAGTATAAATTCAAGAAAATTGGCAAGAATGTCCAGATTGGGCGCAACGTATATTTCCGCTACCCAAGTGAGGTGGAAATCGGCGATAATGTCATTATTGATGATTTCTGCTACTTTACGACACAGGTATCGATTGGGAATCATTGCCATATTGCCCCTAGCTGTACTGTTATTGGAGGGCGGGAAGGTCGCTTTGTGATGGAGGATTTTGGCGGAATGTCAGCTGGCTGTCGTGTAGTTTGTGGGACGGACGATTATCTGGAGGGGCTCACAAATGCCACGATACCAGCACAATTCCGCGGCAATGCTACGATTGGTGAAGTCATCATGCGCAGGCATGCGATTGTAGGGACGAATTCCGTCCTTATGCCGAATATCGTTGTTGCTGAAGGAACGGCAGTTGGGGCAATGTCTGTTGTAACGCAGTCTACGATGCCATGGAAAGTCTATGTTGGAAACCCCGCAAAATCTTTGCTTCCTCGCAATCGGAAATCTATTGAGGAGGGAGAACGGAAATTTTTGCTTTGGTGGAAAGAACAGCAGTGAATCGAGGGAGGCAGAAAGATGAATCAGAAGCTGAAGGAAATCATCAATGGCGTTCTAGAAAAAAAGGGGAGAATCCTTGAGGAGAAGGTTGATGCATCTACGTCTTTACGACGGGATTTAGGTTTCGATTCTTTTGATTTGGCGGAGCTGACTGTATTGATAGAGGATGAATTCGACATCGACATCTTTGCGGATGGGCTGGTTGACACCATTCAGGAAGTGGAGGCTAAACTCCATGGATGATATCTTCTTGATTGATACGGGTGCAAAAAAAACTTACTCATATCAATCGTTACTAAAGGATATCGGAGCGGTGAAAGAAATTCCTGCTTTTTTGCGTGCGGACAGTCTCTATACTTTCTATTGCACATTGCTTGCAAGTGTTTTGCACAATGTACCGATTGAGGTGTTGGATGCAGACTTATCTTTGGATGAGTTGCATCGCATAGAGATTAACGATGAGATGTTGAGCAAAAGGCAGGACGTGCCGGCCATCGAAAACATCACATTGGATGTACTTGTTCAAAACTTGCTCGAAAATGATACATGGACTCTTACGCTCTACACATCAGGGACGACTGGGAGGCCGAAAAAAGTTTATCATACACTGAAGACGCTGACTCGTACCGTGAAGCGTTCTCCAAAATTGGCGAATAAGGTATGGGCTCTCGCCTATAATCCTACACACTATGCTGGTCTGCAAGTTTTTTTTCAGGCGTTGTGCAATCTGAATCCTGTGGTCTATGTATTTGGGCAGCCTGTCCATCATGTGCCAGAATTCTTGAGAGAACATCGTGTAACAAATTTGTCAGCGACTCCAAGTTATTATAAGATGTTTCTGCCACTGGCGGATGTTAATGAGACGATGGAGCGACTCACCTTTGGTGGAGAACAAATGGACGAAACATTGTTACCTGATGTGAAACGTGTATTTCCAAACGCGGAAATACGCAATATCTATGCTTCAACGGAGGCAGGAGCACTCTTTACAAGTGATGGAAACGAATTTTCAATTCCTCTGAAATTGAAGGACAAGATTAGGATCCTTAATACAGGAGAACTGTTGATCCATGCGAGTCTCTTGGGAGGCGGTGTCCCCCTTCAGGATGGTGAGTGGTTTTCGACGGGAGATCTTGTCGAATCTGTTGGAGAAAACCGTTTTTGCTTTATCTCGCGCAAGACAGAGATGATCAACGTCGGAGGTTATAAGGTTAACCCGAATGAAGTGGAGGCGGTAATACGCCAGGTAGATGGTGTTGCAGATGTCTTGGTATCAGGAAAGGAGAACCGATTACTTGGACATGTGCTTCTTGCGCATGTCGTTAAACAGAGAGTAGCCATTGAAGATGTAGTCCTGAAGGAAAAAATTCTTAAGCATCTTGCAGAGAGTCTGCAATCATGGAAATGTCCACGTGTTATCTATTTTGTGGATCATTTGGAATTGTCACGGACGGGAAAAAAGGTGAGACCACAATGAAAAGAACAACTTTAGTGACAGGGGATTCTGGCGGTTTGGGAAGAGCCATTGTTGAAGCCATCCTAGAGTGCGATCCTGAGGTTATTGTTGTGGGGGGGAGTCGCTCTGTAACAAAGAATGTTGAGGAATTACAAGAGCGTTTCGGAGAACATTTTTTTCATCGTTTTTTGGATCTGAGTCAGCCGGACTCAGTGAAAACATTTTTTAAGGAAATAGCCAAGGATTTTTCCCCTATTACAGGATTGGTGAATAATTCAGGTTTTGCCTATGATGATATCATTACTAATGCAAAGTATGATGATTTGTTGGCGATGTATCAGATCAATGTCCTTTCACCTATTCTGCTTATGCGTGAATTTCTGCGAGGAACGCTTCGTCATGGTCTTTCGTCCAGCATAGTGAACATTTCATCGGTCAGCGCGCATACGGGCTATAAAGGTCTCTCTATGTATGCGTCGACAAAAGGTGCAATGGAGGCGTTTACCATTGGCTGTGCACGCGAGTGGGGGGAACGAAATGTTCGTTGTAACTGCGTTGTTCCCGGGTTTATGGACACGAATATGAGTGCGAAGCTTACAAAGGATCAAAAAGATCGTATTTATAAGCGTACTTCGATGAAACGAGCGACGCAGGAGGCGTCAGTTGCTGCGATGGTCGCATTCTTACTGTCGGATAAGGCGATATCCATCACAGGAGATCGGATTCCTGTGGATTGTGGAACGATATAGAATCTGAATATTTGTCAGTAGTTGGAGGGTGTCATGGATAAGTTTATCAATCAGATGGAGCCGTGGTTTGACGAGGCAGAAGCCAATGCCGTGCATGAATATATGAAATCCGGTGGTTGGGTGACGGAGTTCCGCAAAACACGTGAGTTTGAAGATCGCATCGCGGAATATACTGGGGCGAAGTACTGCTCCGTCGTTGCAAACGGTACGGTCAGCCTTTCGATTGCACTGATGGCGTGCGGTGTGCAGAAGGATGACGAGGTTATCGTTCCTGACTATACAATGGTTGCCACCCCGAACTCCGCGGAGCTGATCGGTGCGAAGGCTGTCTTTGTTGACATTGATCGTCGGAATCTCTGCATGGATTTTGAGAAGATGAAAGCGGCAATCACGCCGAAGACGAAGGCCGTCATGCTCGTGACAATCAATGGTCGCTACCCGGAGGAGATTGAGCAGTTTGCCGCATTCTGCAGGGAAAAAGGTCTCTGGCTGATTGAAGATGCTGCACAATCCCTTGGTTCACGTGTCAATGGAAAGCATCTCGGGCTTTTTGGTCATATTGGCAGCTTTTCCTTCAGTGCGCCTAAGGTTATTACGACAGGGCAGGGCGGTGCACTCATAACGGATGATGCAGATCTCTTCGACCGTATCAAGAAGATTCGCGACTTCGGACGTTCGCAGGGAGGTATTGATCATTATCTCATCAAGGGCTGGAACTTCAAGTTCACGGATCTGCAAGCTGTTGTTGGCTTGGAGCAGATGAAGAAGCTTGCATATCGTGTCGAACGCAAGAAGGAAATTGGCAAGCTGTATGAAAAACTGCTTGCTGATGTCAAACAAATTGAGTTTGTTCCTACGAACTATGACAATACGACGCCGTGGTTCATCGATATCCTCGTAGAGGATCGCGAAGGTCTGAAAACTTATCTGAAGGAGCATGGTGTCGGATCGCGTGACTTCTATCCGCCGCTCCATGCAGAGCCCGCTTACGGCTATGAGGGAAGCTACCCTGTGACGGAAGAGATTTCACGCAAGGGACTTTGGCTTCCGTCGGCAGCACAGTTGACGGATGAGGAGATTGCGGAGGTTTGCGGATATATCAGAGCATATTTTTCGTGAGTGAGATATTCGAGTGATGCTCGTTTATGAAGATAATGAACATCTGTGTTGAATTTGATGCAGATGTTCATTTGTGTGGGGACTGGTATATGAAAAAAAGTATCAGCATTGTGCCCTTCTACGAGGGACAGCTTCAAAATCGATTTTTTGGAGAAGACGCTATTGGTCGAGATAATGTATATGAACCATATCGTATTTTGAAACAGATATTGGAAGAAGAATATAATATCGCTACCTGTGACATTATTCCGATTCAAAAGGCGGATATCGTTCTTTTCTTCGCACGAGATTACAAGAAGATGTGGACGGCTGTATCCATGCAAAAAAAATGTGCTTATGTTTCTTTCGAGCCTCCTGTTGTAGATTCCTTGCATGAGCATGTTGCATTGGAGGTCTTGCGTGACTTTCTTGGGAACGTCATGACTTGGGACGATGATCTGGCAGAGAAAAAGGGGTTCATCAAGTTCTATCCCCCTGTTGCCAGTCAGCCGTTTATAGAGAGAAGGCCTTTTTCACAGAAAAAGTTTATGGCAAACATATCGGGAAATAAACGCAGCATTCATCCAGATGAATTGTATACGGAAAGAATCAATGCGATTCGGTACTTTGAGCAGCATTTTCCTATGGGGTTCGATCTCTATGGTGTTGGATGGGATGTGGAAGAATATCCGTCCTATCGCGGCATGGTAGATAATAAACAAGAAACGCTGCGCGATTATAAATTTAGTCTGTGCTATGACAATATGAAAAATGTCAAAGGCATGGTAAGTGAAAAGATTTTTGATTGTTTTTTTGCCAAGTGCATCCCTGTTTATCTTGGAACGGATAATATAGATGAATACGTTCCGCAGGATTGTTTTATTGATCGACGTATGTTTGCATCATATGATGAACTCAGCCTATACTTGCAAAACATGACGGAGGAAGAATATGATCGACGTCTGTCTCAAATAGAGTCGTACTTGCAGTCGCCTTCCTTCCATAAGTTTTCCGGAGAGCATTTTGCTCAGAATTTAAGCGAACAGATTCGAGCGTTGTCTTTGCCTAGTAATGGTGGTAAAAAAATAGAGGCTGCACTTAAATTTTTGGGATATTATATGTTGAAAAAGACGAAGATTATATGCACGCAGGGTCCGGCGACGGATCCCGAGGGAATTGTCGACGCACTCATCGAAAACGGGATGAACTGCG
>ERZ773099.2118-NODE-2118-length-14010-cov-8.794267_pt1 | contig 14010 bp, 12 predicted proteins | sample MGYA00511120_ERZ773099 | MGnify/ENA primary metagenome ERZ773099 (study PRJEB29015, sample SAMEA2738012) | human oral metagenome | biome: human oral; feature: human-associated habitat; material: dental | place: China | collected 2104 ... | reverse complement strand
GCAGAACGCGACCTTGCTCGTGGAACATATACTGAAAGCGAAATCCAAGAATTTATCGATGACTTCGTTTTGAAACTTCGTACTGTTAAATTTGCTCGTACAAAAGCTTACGACCAACTTTACTCTGGTGACCCAACCTTCATCACTACTTCTATGGCAGGTATGGGTAACGACGGCCGTCACCGTGTTACAAAGATGGACTACCGTTTCCTTAACACACTTGACAACATTGGTAACTCTCCAGAGCCAAACTTGACCGTTCTCTGGACTGACAAACTTCCATACTCATTCCGTCGCTACTGTATGCACATGAGCCACAAGCACTCTTCTATCCAATACGAAGGTGTAACAACAATGGCTAAAGACGGCTACGGTGAAATGAGCTGTATCTCTTGCTGTGTGTCTCCGCTTGACCCTGAAAATGAAGAACAACGCCACAACATCCAATACTTTGGTGCTCGTGTAAACGTTCTGAAAGCCCTTCTGACAGGTCTCAACGGCGGTTACGACGATGTTCATAAAGACTACAAGGTATTTGACATCGAGCCTATCCGTGACGAAGTTCTTGAATTCGAATCAGTTAAAGCGAACTTTGAAAAATCTCTTGACTGGTTGACTGACACTTACGTAGATGCTTTGAACATCATCCACTACATGACTGACAAGTACAACTACGAAGCTGTTCAAATGGCCTTCTTGCCAACTAAACAACGTGCTAACATGGGATTCGGTATCTGTGGATTTGCTAACACTGTTGATACATTGTCAGCTATCAAGTACGCTACAGTTAAACCAATCCGTGACGAAAATGGCTACATCTACGATTACGAAACAATCGGTGAATACCCACGTTGGGGTGAAGATGATCCTCGCTCAAACGAACTGGCTGAATGGTTGGTTGAAGCTTACACAACTCGTCTGCGCAGCCACAAACTCTACAAGAATGCAGAAGCTACTGTATCTCTTCTGACTATCACATCTAACGTTGCTTACTCTAAACAAACTGGTAACTCACCAGTCCATAAAGGAGTGTACCTCAACGAAGACGGTAGCGTGAACTTGTCTAAATTGGAATTCTTCTCACCAGGTGCTAACCCATCTAACAAGGCAAAAGGTGGATGGTTGCAAAACTTGAACTCACTTGCTAGCTTGGACTTCAGTTACGCAGCTGACGGTATCTCATTGACAACTCAAGTATCACCACGCGCTCTTGGTAAGACTCGTGACGAACAAGTTGATAACTTGGTAACAATCCTTGATGGTTACTTTGAAAACGGTGGACAACACGTTAACTTGAACGTTATGGACTTGAAGGATGTTTACGAGAAGATTATGTCTGGCGAAGATGTTATCGTTCGTATCTCAGGTTACTGTGTAAACACTAAGTACTTGACTCCAGAACAAAAGACTGAATTGACCCAACGTGTCTTCCACGAAGTGCTCTCTATGGACGATGCTTTGAGCTAATAAACGACTAAGGACTTACAAACCATTTGAAAGAAGATTGGAAATCTCCAATCTTCTTTTTTGTATTTCAGACTTCAAATGACTGCCAACTTGATGATATTTTTAAGAGGCTTTATGGTATAATGGTTCTATTGCTATACTAGGAAAAGGATTGGGGAAATGACAGAGAAAGGTATCAGGGAAGAAGCCAAAGATTTCAATCTGGCAGTAGATGTTATCATGCTAGCCGGGACACTGCTGCTGCAGAGCGGATCCGAGACCTATCGGGTAGAAGACACCATGATTCGCATCGCACATTCACAAGGGATCATCGACTGCAATGCCTTAGCAATGCCAGTGGCTATTTTCTTTTCGATTGAAAATACAAATGTTTCACGGATGAAGCGCAATCTCAAGACCAACTACAACATTGAGAAGGTCTGCGATGTCAATCAGGTCTCCCGTCAGTTGGTTACAGGAGAAATCAGCCTTCAAGAGGCTTTTGATGAGCTGAATCGCCTCAAAGTTAAGGAGCTGCCCTATAATAACAAGCAGCTGATTGCAGCAGCAACGCTCAGTGCTCCCTTCTTCTCCATCATGTTTGGCGGAAATTTCTACGATGCTTTAGGCGCGGCCATTGCTACCTTCTTTGGCTTTGCCTTCTCTTTGTATGTTGACAAATATATCCGTATCCCTTTTGTGACAGCTTTTGCCGGAGCCTTCGTCTTTGGACTGCTGGCTCATATCTGGACACGCTATTCTGGTTTTAACTCCACAGATGATTTGATTATTGCGGGTTCTGTCATGCCTTTTGTGCCCGGCATTGCTCTGACCAACTCTGTGCGTGACATCATGACCAACCATATCAACTCTGGGATGAGCAAGCTCTTTGAATCGCTCCTCATCACTCTTGCTCTCGGTGCAGGTACCTCTGTCGCCCTCCTTATTATGAAATAAGCCTATGACAATCTTGACTTTCTTACTGCAAGCAGTTGCCAGCCTACTAGCTATCATTACTTTTTTAATCGTTTTAAATGTTCAGCGCAGTATGCTGATTCCCGGCGGAGTGCTAGGCATGGCTATTTGGCTGCTCTATCTCCTGCTCAAAGGACCGACCAACGTCATCATAGCAACCTTTGTGGCTGCTATCCTTGGTTCCTGCATCAGCCAAATCCTAAGTATCATCTACAAAACGCCTGCTGTTGTTTTTATTTTGGCCATTCTAGCCCCCTTGGTCCCAGGCTACATTTCCTATCGGACGACTGCCTTCTTTGTCACTGGTGACTATAGCCAGGCCATGATTCACGCCACTCTGGTAGTCATTCTAGCCTTGGTCATCTCAATTGGCATGGCCAGCGGCACCGTCGTACTCAAGCTCTATCACTACTTGAAAAAGCGTCAAACCAAACTCACAGCAAACAAACAGTAGAGCCATCTGCTGTTTTTCTTTTGGAAAATACATCTTAAGCCTGATTTAGCTGAGATTAGATGTTTTTGTAAGAGTTTTATTCCTAAGTATGGTAAAATAGTCTTCGGAATATACTAGAATAAAAGGATTTAAAGAGGTCTTATAATGACAATCGGAATCGACAAAATCGGTTTTGCGACCAGTAATTATGTCTTAAAATTAAATGATTTAGCGGCAGCTCGTGGAACTGACCCAGAAAAGCTTAGCAAGGGGCTCTTGCTCAAGGAACTAAGCATTGCTCCTCTGACTGAGGATATTGTTACCTTGGGAGCGGCGGCAGCAGAACCCATCCTGACAACAGAGGACAAAGAAAAGATTGATATGGTCATCGTGGCTACTGAGTCAGGGATTGACCAGAGCAAGGCGGCAGCCGTTTTTGTCCACGGCCTTTTGGGCATCCAGCCTTTTGCCCGCAGCTTTGAAATCAAGGAAGCCTGCTATGGGGCGACTGCAGCACTGGACTATGCCAAGCTCCATATCGAAAAACACCCAGACAGCAAAGTTTTGGTGTTAGCTAGCGACATTGCCAAGTATGGCATTCATACACCTGGCGAACCAACTCAGGGAGCGGGAGCTATTTCTATGCTGATTAGCAGCAATCCTCGTATCCTCGCTTTCAATGATGATAATGTAGCTCAGACGCGCGATGTCATGGATTTTTGGCGCCCAAATTACTCGACAACACCTTATGTCAACGGGCTCTATTCAACCCAGCAGTATCTGGATAGCTTAAAGACAACTTGGACGGAGTACCAAAAACGCCACAAGCTGGCTCTCAAAGATTTTGCGGCCTACTGCTTCCACCTGCCTTATCCAAAATTGGCTCTCAAAGGCCTCAATAAAATCATGGATAAAAGCCTGCCTCAAGAGCAGCAAGACCAGCTCAGAGAGAACTTTGAAGCCTCCATTCTCTACAGTCAGAAGGTTGGAAATATCTATACAGGCTCGCTTTTCCTAGGACTCCTATCTCTTTTAGAAAACTCTGACAAACTCAAGGCTGGCGATCGGATTGCTCTCTTCGGCTATGGCAGCGGAGCTGTGTCTGAAATCTTTAGTGCCAATTTGGTAGAGGGCTATGAAAAGCATTTATCCAACACTCGCCTAGAGGAATTAGACCAGCGTCAAGCTCTTTCCATCGCAGACTACGAGCGCATCTTTTTTGAAGAAGCTGAGCTGGATGCGGAGGGCAATGCCAGTTTCTCTGGCTATGAGGAACAAAGCTTCGCTCTGGCGGAAATTGCAGAGCACCAGCGTAAGTACATCAAAGTTGAGAAATCATCATGAAAGTAAACTGGACTGCATTTTCCAAAAAAACTCCTGCTGAGCGGCTGCAGATGCTGAAAGAAAAGGGGCTTTTACAAGATGAACATTGGCAGCTGCTAGACAGTCAGCAGACTTTGCCTCTGGAAACAGCCAACCAGATGAGCGAAAATGTACTGGCTACTCTGGCCCTGCCCTACTCTCTGGTGCCAGACTTTCTGGTGGATGGTAAGACCTATCAAGTTCCTTTTGTGACAGAAGAGCCATCTGTGGTAGCAGCGGCTAGCTTTGCCGCTAAGATTATCAAACGTTCAGGCGGATTTGAGACAGAGGTCCACAAACGCCAGATGATTGGGCAAATCGCCCTCTATCAGGTTGAAAAGGTTGACCAAGCCATTAAAGATGTTCTCAGGAAAAAGAAAGAGTTGCTGGAACAGGCCAACCAAGCCTATCCATCGATTGTGGTCCGTGGCGGCGGTGCTAGAGATCTCTGGCTGGAGCCAAAGGATGACTTCCTCATTTTCTATCTATCTGTGGATACGCAGGAAGCCATGGGAGCCAATATGCTCAACACTATGCTGGAGGCCCTCACCCTTTCTCTGGAAGAGCTGACTGGCGGTAAGAGTCTGATGGCTATCCTGTCAAACTATGCAACAGATAGCCTAGTAACAGCCCGCTGTGTCATTGATTATCGCTTTCTCAGCCGGGATAAGGCTGAGGCGGAACTACTTGCGGATAAGATGCAGCTAGCCAGCAAGCTAGCCCAGGTCGACCCTTACCGAGCAGCTACCCACAATAAAGGCATCTTTAATGGCATTGATGCTTTGGTGCTGGCTACTGGAAATGACTGGAGGGCTGTGGAAGCCGGTGCTCATGCCTATGCCAGCCGAGAAGGAAGCTACCGGGGCCTCTCTACTTGGATGGCAGACCCAGACAAACGCCAGCTTCATGGTCAGATGACTCTGCCCATGCCCATTGCAACTAAGGGAGGCTCCATCGGCCTCAATCCAGCAGTGGCAGCCAGCTTTGACTTACTAGGGCAACCACAGGCCAAGGGCTTAGCTTCCCTCATCGTATCAGTCGGGTTGGCACAAAATTTCGCTGCTCTCAAAGCCCTGGTCAGCACTGGCATCCAAGCTGGTCACATGAAATTGCAAGCCAAATCTTTAGCATTGCAAGCTGGAGCCCAAGACGAAGAAATTGCTGCTGTAGCCAGTCGCTTAACAGCCAAGAAGACTTTCAACTTAGCTGCTGCTCAGGAAATCCTAGCTGACTTACGAAATTAGGACAAGTAAAAAGGCCATTGATGGCCTTTTTTGTATGTCTTTATGCTATTCATTCAATCTGTTCCTGAGCTTCTTTCAGCCGCCCATAGAGTAGATAGGGAACATTCTTTAGTTCTTGCAAGTTTCGGCAGGACAGGGCGCACATGATGAGGCGCAGATCCGATTTCCAGCCTTCTACAATATCAATAACTTCTTCCACTGAGTGATTTTCTACCAAGTCCAGCATGGTACGAGAGATGCCAACCGCCTTGGCTCCTAAGACCAGGGCTTTAATCATATCCAAAGGATGACGGACACCTCCACTAGCCAAGAGCTCGACCTCATCGCGAAGTGGCTGAAGAGCTAGCAGGCTCTGCAGAGTAGATTGTCCCCAATCATTGAGGTAGTCTCGATTGCCACCCCGCTGATTTTCAATATAGGCAAAGCTAGTGCCGCCCCGGCCAGAAAGGTCAAAAGTCTGAATCCCCAAGGAGCGCGCTTCTTCAACAGTAGAGCGATCCATGCCAAAGCCAACTTCTTTAAGAATTAGAGGGACTTCTAATCGCTGACCATAATCAGTCAAGTGCTGGTGCCAAGAGCGAAACTCCCGCTCGCCCTCTGGCATCAGCAATTCCTGCATGAGATTGACATGGACCTGCAAAAAGAGGGGCTGCAAATCTGCTACTGCCTGTTGGGCTGCTTGATAAGGCTTGTCCAAGCCGATATTGGTAGCCAGCAATAAATTAGGCCGACCAGCCGCCACCCGATAGGAAGGATCAGAAGGATTTTTCAAGGCTGCGCTGTAAGAGCCAGTTACAAAAAGAAGGCCACAACTTTCAGCTACTTGAGCCAGCTTTTCATTGATCTGACCACCTTTTTGGCTGCCGCCAGTCATGGCATTGATGTAAAAAGGAAACTCCCAGTCACGACCAGCAAAGTGAGTCGATAGGTCAATCTCAGCCAAATCGTACTTGGGCAAAGAACGGTGAACCAGTTCCATTTCATCAAAACTGTTGTAACCCGGACGCTGCTCTAAAGCGTATTTGATATGGTCGTCCTTACGATTCTGGCTCATCATGGCCCATCCTTTCTCTGTATAATAGCTCAATGCCAGCTGCTTGCCAGGCTTGAATCAATTGCTTGCTAGATACAGCATCAAAGCTGAGAGCAATCCCGCAGTCGCCACCGCCGGCACCACTGCTCTTAGCCACACAGTTCAGTCCCTCTGCCGCTTCTTTTAAGACTTTCAGCCTGTCTGTATAAATAGCTGGGCTGAGCCTTTCTAAGAGCTGGCTAGCCTTTTCCAGACTAGACTGAATAGCGAACTTCTCTCCTGCTAATAAAGCTCTCTCCAAAGCATCAACCTGCGTCCTACTTCCTGTCAAAAAGGACTCTGAAATAGCTGACTTGACCTGATTGACCAAATCCTTAGAGATAGCCGGCTGCTTGGTCCAGCCAACCAGAAAATCCATGGCTAAGCCAGGCTTGATTCTACGAATTGCAAAACCCCAATCCTCTGCTAGTAATTGCTGTAAATCAACTTTGTCCATGCGCTTGCGGACCAGCTCTCTATCAAAAGATCGGTAATAAATCAGATCTCCATAGACAATGCAGGCTAGATCTCCCATGGAGCCATTGTCTCCTCGCTTGAGGAGGACGTAGGAAGCTAGTTTAAAGAGTAGCTCCGACTCCAAGTCCAGCTCATAAAGCGCCGCCATGGCCTTGAGAATCAGAATAACCACACTACCGCTGGAGCCAATCCCGAACTTCTTGCCATCTTTTTCCATCTTCCCGCAAATCTTCAAAGAAAAAGGCTGAAGTTGGTAGCCTAAGGCTAACAAATAAGTGTTCATAACCCCCACCGTCTCCTGAATCAAGGCATAATCAGGGTCTGGCTCTAGGTTAGAGCTGTGTTCAAACATATCTGATGTCAAGCGATAGTCAGAGGCTGTCTGGATTTCTCCCGTCATATAGATAGGAATGGCCTTGATAATGGCCGGCTGACCGGCCGTCAGCACTGCATATTCACCCGCCAGATAGAGCTTGCCGCAGGTTTGGACTCTTACACTAGCCTTCATCTGATAAGTCCTTTGTTTTGGAGACGATAAGCCGATAGTCCTTCTCAAAAATAGCAACCAGATGGTCTAGGTCTTCCTCCAAGCAGAGCACCTTGACATTGGGCCCTGCGTCCATGGTAAAGTAGCAACGCTCGCCCTGCTCCCGCAGCTTTCTGACAGCATCCATAGCTTGGTAAGACTCATCTGTCAGATAAGAGAATGGTGGATAAGCTTTTTCTGTCGTGGCATGCATCCGAAGAGCATTTTCTTCCGTCAGCTGACCAACCTTGGCAAAATCATTGTCCTGCAAATAGCCAAGCATGGCCTGATAATCCAAGGCAGACTGGGCAATCCAATCTGGGAAAATGGTAGAAGTTTTGGCACAGAGCTCCATACCGTCACGGCTTGAAATGGGCTTTTTCTCATCGTGCAGAACCAGCATAATCATGGCTAGTTTCAAATCCGTCTTGACTGGATAAATGGCCCCACTGTCCTTATCCCAGGCCGCTAGCGGACCAAAGAAAGACCGAGCAGAGGACCCTGAAGCAAACTTGGCCAGCTGAGCCAGCTCTTGCGTCTGATAGCCCGTCTGAAAATAAGCATTGCAGGCCTTGACTAGGGCTGATAGACCGCTGGAGCTGGAAGACAGACCCGCTGCTGTTGGCATATTGTTACTGGTATCAACTCGGACAAAACCATCTTCTGGAGAGCGAAAACGGTCAATAATCTTACTGATTTTAGCATGTTCTGCTGGGCTTTGCAGCTGACCGTCAATATAAAATTCATCTCCAGTCGCTGTATCCGGCAAAGGACTCAGTTGCGTCTCGGTATACATATTTTCCAGTGTCAGTGAGATACTGCTGGTAGACGGAATCATCTTTTCTGCATCTTTCTTCCCCCAATATTTGACAATTGCAATATTGGCATAGGATTTGACACTTACAGGCTTTCGATCCATGTGTTAATGGCCCCTTTCTCTCTCAATAAGGCGGCTAAGGCCTCCGCCTGACTTTTTTCTCCTACAAGAGCAATGACACAGCCGCCCAGACCGCCGCCGCTCATTTTTGCTCCCAATGCTCCGTTTTCAAGAGCTGCAGATACCAGCTCATCTGCTTTCTGGCAAGAAACCCCTAGCTTGGCTAGCTTCTCATGAGCCTTGGTCATAGCTTGTCCCATTGTCATCAGGTCTTTGATAGAAATGGCTTTCTCAAGGATTTTTGTTAAATTCCCCAATTCCTGCAGTAAAGGCAGAGCCTTTTGACCCTGACTTTCTACAGCACGGATAGCTTCGCGGGTATGACCGTGAATGCCCGTATCTGCAATCACTAAAAAGGCACCCAGATTCAGCTCAATTTCACTGAAACCGAAATTGCGGATGAATTTGATAGCCACATCGCTAAGGCAGGTCTTGGCATCAAGGCCGCTGGGATTCATATGGGCAATCATCTCTGCCCGATTGGCTAGAATCTCCAGTGTTTGGTCATCCAATTCTTCCTCAAAGTAGTCAAAGACCGCCCGAATGGCCGCAATACTGACCGCGGCTGAAGAGCCCATCCCTCTCTTCTCAGGGACCATGGACTCCACCTGACAGCGAATCTTAGCTCCCTGCCTGCCTAGATGTTCTAGACAGGCAAAAACAGCCATGGACAGCGTATCCTCAGCGTAGAGAGTCCAGGCCCGCTCAGACGGAAAGACCTGACAGGTCACTTCAATACGATTAAGAGGCAGGGAAATAGCCGGATAGCCATAGACCACCGAATGCTCTCCCATTAAAATAATTTTACTGTGTGCCTTGCCGACACCGATTGCTTTTGTCATATTCTTCTCTTGTCTGTAGATTCTCTCTATCTTATTTTAATATACTTTGGCAAAAAAAGCGATTTTTATTAAGAGGAAATCACTGGGGCTAGAGACCGATATTTATATAGGCAGACATGATAAAACTCCGGGACTTGCATCCGGAGTCTTTTAAAGTTCTATTCTCATCAGGTCCATCAGCTGGTTCCGATCCAAGATCCATTGAGCCCGCTCATCTTTTTCATAGGTCCGGTTGGATAGGAAAATAGCCGCCTTTTGCTCCTTGCGATTATACATGATAAAGGTTCCCGTGTAGCCAGTGTGATCCAGCCAGCTGCCCTCCAGATTCCAGGCTAGACTACGCCTTTTACCCGGCTCTTTAGAAAAATTCTGAGTCAGATTGGCCGCAAAATCATCCTGCAGATAATGTTCCAGAAATATTTCCAAATCCCTGAGAGTTGAAAATAAGCCAGCACTGCCAGCATGGATGCCTAGAACACGCGCTTTGGGATCATGGACTTGCCCATCCTGGACACCGCGAACGGTCGGCACAGCTCCTGGAACTGGTCCAAAACCTGTCTCAGCCAAGCCCCAAGGCCGGAAAATCTGACTTTGAAAAATCTGATCCAAGGACTGACCGTAGATTTCTTCCAACATAAAGCCCAAGAGCAGAAAATTCACATCCGTATAGCGGAAGGTCTTATCTTCAAGAACCGTCAAATGATTGAGTGCTGCTTTCAACTCGGGGCCTGTCAGCTGGTCACGATTGGGAATAAAGGGATCCAGCCCAGATGTGTGAGTCAAGAGCTGACGCAAGGTCACATCTTCTCGATGGAAGGCCGGATAGTAATGCTGCAAGGGCAAATCCAGCTCCAGCTTGCCCTGCTCATACAAAAAGGCTGCCAGAGTGCCAACTCCGACCACCTTGCTGACGCTAGCCAAGTCATAGACCAAACCCGCTTGAGTGGCCTTTTTTTCTTGCGGATCAGCTAGACCAAAGTAGAATTCCTGCCACCGGCCAGCTTGATACAAGGCCAGACTAGCACCGGGATAGATACCGTCTTTCAGCTGTTCTTGGATTTTACTGATGATTTTTTCTAGAGTCATGCTTCAAACCACAATTCAATCTTGCTAGAATCCTGACTCAGCAGGAACTTATCTGACTTGGGTACAAAGACCTCGCGTCCTTCAAAGATAGGACGCAGCGCAGCGGTTTCTAAACGATTAACCTGAGCTTTGAGCATGGTCAAGTCCCAAGTTAGGGCATTGTCTGCCTGCAAGTCTTGCCCCTCTGCTTCTGTAAAGGTCAGAAAATCCAGCGCATTTTCAATCTTACTGTAAAATTCTTGGGCTGCATTGGCATCAGGCACACGAATTTCTACCGTCTCTATCTCAAATTGGCTAAGACCGATAAAGTCCTCTTGCTTTTCAAAGGCAGGAGCCTCCGCCACTTCTTGCAGACTTGCTCTATTCTCTTCTGCATGCAGGAGAACTAGGTCGCCTTCTGGTGACAGGGCTTCAAAAGCATAGCCTTTCTCTCCCTGATACAGCTTAGTCCAAGTAGGATTTTGAGCCAATAGAGACTCGATTTCTTTAGCATCTGCAACCTTGACAACGATTCTGGCTAATTTTTTAGGACCTTTTACTCGCCGAGACCGCATACTGGGTGATTCTTCCAGCTGCAGTTTCTCTGTCTTAGTCTGATCTCCCAAGGACAGAAAAGCAGCTTCCTCTAAAAGGGCCTTCATGCCCAGCTGATTTACAAAAAATGCTTGATTTAAATGACGATTATTTATCTTTAATACAGGGATAATTCTAATAATATGATTCGCGCTCATAATTCCTCCAAACCATTTTATTGTAATGGATTTTCATCTTTTTGACAAGAAATTATGCGCAAATAAACAATTTTTAAAACAAGAAGGACTTGGATTTATTGGTAAACGGTCTGAGCAATGACCAAACCTCTAGCGGACTCAAACTCGTACTGCAGATAGGACTGGTAGGTACCGGGCGCAATAATCCCGCGAATATCCAGAATATCTGTCCCAGCCTGCCCAATAATCGAATCTGCTAGCAGGCAACAGTTGGTCGACAGGACAAAATATGTCTTGAAACGACTGGTTTTAAACTTATATAGCTGCGCTCCTAGTTCATGCTTCAACTTGTAGGAGTATGTTGGCTGGCCATTTTTCAGTTCTGCTGGCGGCTCCCATTCCACCAACAGCTGATCGATTTCAGCCAAGCGCTTTTCAACCGACTCCTTCTCCTTATCCGTCAAAGCCAAAGAATAACCAAAGAGTGTTTTCTTACTTTCTTTTTTGCAAAGCTCAATATAGGCGTCTTTAGGAACCTTGAAGAGAACACCGTCTCCAATCATACCCTTGCATCGCTCAGAAAAAACATCATAGCTGCCATAAGAAATCACTTGTCCCTGATAGCAAATATCTACATGACCAATGGCTCCTAATAAACTTGTCTTTGAAGTATGAACCAAGACCTCTAAATCCGTCTTTTTCTCTCCATCCTTAACAAGACTATAAACATTTTTACGATCAGAAGCTGCTTCTCCCTGAATCAGTCGATTAAAGTGCTTCAGATTTTCTACCGGAATAAAAGCTGCAAAAATAATAGGTAGGTTAATACGAATTTGCCTACGCAGCCGATGTTTTTCCCGGTCATTATCAAAAAAGAGGCCATCCCGAATATTGGACATTCCCAGCATCATCAAATAGATTCCCAAAATCAAAAACTGCAAATGTCCGTCAGTCGCAGGCGAAAGAATACTGGTCAGACCAATTCCACCATAGAGAACGGTATCAAATAGATAGCGCAAGCCGCCCTTGACATGATTTTGCCGATAAAGGAGATAGGTCACTCCGTAAATACCGGCAGTCAAGAGCTGGTAGCTACCCAAACTGATAATCACAATATTGACAGGCACATCACTGATTCGGTTGAGCCAGCCGATACCCATAGCGACTGTAATCTGAAGCAGACTAGGCCAGACAGCCCCTTCTTTCTTGCGCGTAAAAACATGAAGAACAATATTTGCCAAGCCAACAACCGTCAGATAAAGCGAAATAAAATCGAAGCCCAGCTGGGTAAAACTGAAGCCGTTGACAATGATAATCAGGCCGAAAACAAGGGCTAAAAGACCAAAGAGTAAGGTTCTACGGCCACTGATCTTATGAAATTTTGACACTTGCATCTCCATCTTTGCCTCCTCTATCGTTCGAAAAAAGAGCTGGGGAAATCCCCCAACTCTGATCTTATGTGCTTATCCGTAGATTGTTTTAAACAAGAGGACTGCTGTGATACCTGCAAGAATCGGTGCCACAACTGGAACCCAAGAATACCACCATTTTGAATCACCCTTGTGTTTGCCCAAAACAGATTCTGGCAGGATGAAGTGGAGGATACGAGGTCCAAGGTCACGAGCTGGGTTCAGTCCTGGTCCAGTAGGGCCTCCCAGTGAGGTTACCAAAGCCATTACCAAGAAACCAAGTGCTAAGTGAGCGACTGAAAGACCAGCTGCAGTATGTGGAGCCACTTGTGCTTTCACTGCTGCATCTGTCAACTGCTGACCAGATTGCTCAATAAACGGTTTCAAATATTGTACAGCTTCTGCTCCAAAGAAGTTCTTGGTCAAGCCCATAGCAGCAAAGAAAAGAACAAAAGAACCAACAAATTCATTGATAAAACCATTGAACAAGGCAGCTTTACGTGATTCAGGCGTGCCATGGTCTAGACTAGAGATGGTAGAGAAAGTACCTAAGATATTGTTAGGATTTTCTGTTTGCAGATAGTAAGGACGGTGGGTCGCAACGACCAAAGCCTGTCCGAAGATAGCTCCCAAAATCTGCGCTGCAATATATGGTGCAACCTGTGCCCAAGGGAAATAACCGCTGACAGCAAGTCCCAAAGTAAAGGCAGGATTGATATGGTTACCGGACACATTACCAAACATCAAAGCTGGAATCATAACCCCCATACCGTAACCGACAGCGATGACCAACCAACCGCTCTGATGTCCCTTAGTTCCTTTTAATTCAACGTTGGCAACAGCTCCATTCCCCAAGACAATGAGGATAGCTGTTCCTAAAAATTCTGTGGCGTATTTAACGACCCATTCGAAATCCATTTAATGTTACTCCTTAAATATTTTTTAGACAAAGTCTATTTTATCAAGTATAATGGATAATGTAAAGGTCATTTTTAATAAAAATAAGAAAAAGAGGGAAGAATATGCGTTTTAATCAGTATAGTTATGCAAGAACGAAACAGGAAAATATGTTGATAGAATTAGCTGAAATAGGCTTTTTTTATGACAGCAATCGCTCTGATAAGGAAAATCTTGAAGATTTTCTCCGCACCAGCTTTTTCACTTATAAAAATACAGATTATCCCTTGAAATCCTGGGTTGCGGACAGCCAAACAGACCTGCTGAGCTTTTTCCAGTCTGACAGAGAACTGACAGCTCCTATCTTTTACACTGTGGCTTTTCAGCTGCTTGAGTTCTCGCCCTTTATTGATTTTACAGATGTTGAGGCCTTTCGCAAAGAAACAGGCTTTCCCATTACATTTGGAGACTTGTTGGAAAACCTCTACCAGCTGCTCAACACTCGGACAAAAAATGGTAATTTGCTGATTGATAAGCTAGTCAGCGAGGGTTTGATTCCTGAGGACAATACCCACCGCTACTTCAACGGCAAGA
>ERZ773099.2116-NODE-2116-length-14019-cov-3.648238_pt1 | contig 14019 bp, 13 predicted proteins | sample MGYA00511120_ERZ773099 | MGnify/ENA primary metagenome ERZ773099 (study PRJEB29015, sample SAMEA2738012) | human oral metagenome | biome: human oral; feature: human-associated habitat; material: dental | place: China | collected 2104 ... | reverse complement strand
TAAAAAGACACACCTTGCGGTCTGTCTGAAAAAATAAAACAAACCCAAAAGGTTTGCATCAATTTATATAAATATAGTCACTTCTTAAATCAAACTCTAAAAGCAAACTATAGTATGGAGATATTATAACTTATTTGTTCGTAATACACAAGTCATTTTCGCAGATGAGAAATTCTTAAATACGATAAATTATCGCCCTTTAAAATACTTGTCTGCGAAAATTTAAAAGCAACAGAAAAGACCCTCTTTCGAGGGCCAAGTCTGATTAAACAGAGTCAGTTTAAATAGTTCGATTTAATAGTAAGTTCCTAATTATTATTGCATATTTTACTGCCAAATACAAGCGTAAATTTACCTAGTCATACAATATACCTAAATGCTATAAAAACCTCGCTATGGTCAAATTTCGCAAGAATTTAGGCATGCTGTCGCACTACATAACCCTTTCTATATAACAGCGATAAATACTCTTATCAGTGATCTCATTAGTGCATGCCTCTGCTGGAGGGCAATTCCCTCTTGCCTCAATCCACGGAGACTCTTTATGCGTAATACTCTCAAGCTGATTGCCTGTATATATACCATATACATCCCAAACTTGTTCCATTATATCTTCTATATCCTCATCAAAACAAGGAACGCTACTCTTTTGAGGGATCATACTCTTTCCCCTATACTCATGATAAAGTTCAGGAAGTAGAGGCCCGTGAATCCAAGCCTCTATTCGTGAATCAAAGAGCTTAATATCTAAATCATCCTCATTTTCATTCATTAAAGTTAAAACCCACGCATAGGCATAATAAACCAATTTCTGTAGCTTCTTAGGACTCATACTATCTTTGCCTAAGAACCAATCTGCAACATCAAAAACAGTTTTCTTTACCATGATTGCCTCCTAATAAATACATATAGTGGCCAAAACGAATCGGCCACCATAAATGGATAACTCTACCAAGCTTTGCCAAACTTTGTAGCATGTATATTATATCATACTAGCATACTATTTCAAAGATAATACGCAACACAAAAGGCCCTCTTAATGAGAGCCTTAATTGTTGTTATTTAACAGCTTTTCTTCTTCTCATAGTAACGATTAGAGCTAGAGCTGAACCAAGAAGAATTACTCCGTAAGAGAGAACTCTTGTAGCATCACCAGTCTTAACTAGACTTGGCTTTACTGGTGTCTTTTCGATATTAACCTTATTAGTTGCTGTAGGTGGGTTCTTAACAACCTTGTTGCCATTTCCATCTACTACATACTCCATGTAATCCGCTGTTGCGGTAGCAGTATTAACAACCTCTGCATTAACATCCTTTAGAACCTTAGCACTATATGTAATAGTCATAGTATCGCCAGCCTTTAAAGACTCTACCGATAGCTTATCAAAGCTTACAGCCTTGCCGTTCACCATTACAGTATCTTTCTGGATTTCCATCAGTCCTTCCTGCGCAAACTTATCCTTAACAGATACGTTATGTGCATCAAACTTTCCGTCATTTCTTACTGTAATTGTGTATTTAGCGATTTCATTAACCTTGTAAGACTTCTTATCGGACTTCTTCTCAATCTTAAGCTTTGGAATTTCGTGGATCTTAACGGTGTTATTTACCTTAATCTCCTTATCCATGCCCTTCGCAATCACACTTGCCTCGTTTTTAACTGAGTTATCCTCATCCTTTAGAACCTTAGCTTCGTATGTGAGAACTACCTTCTGTCCTGCTTCGAGCTTTTCAAAGTTGTAGCTGTCTGCGTAATTTACTTTCTTTCCATCAATCTTGATTGAATCCTTGTCAATCTGCATTACGCCAGCATCAATCTTTTCCTTCTCGAATACGTCCTTTAGAACTACATTCTCAGCAAGAGCATCACCATTAGTTAGTGTTACCGTGTACTTAGCCACATCACCCTTGATGTAATCAACCTTATCAGATTTTTTCTCTAGCTTTGGTGTTGGAAGCTTCTTGTAAACAACCTCAATCTTGTGGTTATTTTCAATCTTCTTAAACGTATAATACTTTTCAATCTTATCAGTCTTTACTTCCTTGCCGTCAATAGAAATTTTCTCTAAGTAATGATTCTCATCAGGCGTGTAGTTGATCACAACATCTGTTCCAAATGGTACATCATTTACTGGTGGAGTAATCTTACCTCCAGTTACCTTTGTAGCAACATCAAATGTTACCTTTCCAGTAGCCTCAGAAGGAATATCCTTTGGATATTCAGTAGTCTTTAGATTAGCCTTGTTCTTAATATCTCCAGATTCTCTTGTAATCTCCATATCATATGTGATTGTGAGAGTCTGTGATGTATCAATGCTATCAAGTCCTACTTCAAATATTCCCTTGTCAGCATCCTTTACAGTCACCTTTGGTTCATCACTAGATGTTCTTTCAGTAGACTTTGAAACAGTTGCCTTGATTGTATCTGTCTTGATCTTGAAGCCTGTCTGATTTGCATCAGTTACAAGCACTCCATGAGATACAGCACCAGCATTTCCTGTTTCCTTGACCGTTACAGTAGCCTTGATTACATCTCCAACCTTGTAGTTAGCCTTATCAAAGCTCTTTGTAATTGTTGGTCTTGGAATAGCCTCATACTCAACCTTAATCTTGTGATTGTCGCTAATATTTGTAAAGTCATAGTTTTCAGGATGATCAGTTACAACATTACCGTCAACAGTCACCTTCTTTAGCTTATAGCCATCATTAGGTGCGTATTCGATCTTAGCGTTTTCACCCTTCTTAACTTCTACGTTAGGAGAGATAGTTCCGTTTACAACCTCTGTGATAACTTCATACTTTGGAGTAGCTTCTGCATGAGCAGTAATCTTCTCTATGTTATCACCAGTTGCATCTGCATCATTCTCAACCTTTTCTGTGTTCTTTTCAAAGATAGACTTAAACTTGATAGTTACCTGGTCTCCCCCTCTGAACTCATCAAAGAGTACATTGAACTTACCAGTTGCAGCATCAATAACCTTTACTATTGGGTTTCCAGAACCAGTGTAGTTGACTTCAATTGAGCTTGTGTCAATCTTTACGCCATCTTTGTTCTGGTCAGCTATTACAAGGTTTTTAATGATTGCATCCTTCACACCATCATTTCTGAAAATAATAGTATTTAGAATTGTCTCACCAATCTTGTATTCGCTCTTATCAAAGTGCTTTTCGATCTTAGGAGCATTAGTTCCCTCATAAACAACCTCAATCTTATGATTTGCTGTTACATTAGTAAAGCCATACTCACTCTTGAACTGAGTCTTGTCTACTTCGTTTCCGTCAACAGTTACTGATTTAAGAGTATAACCCTCTTTTGGAGAATAAGAAATCTTCTTATCGCTGCCATGCTTAACCTTTAGATCGGAATCAGTAATTGTTCCGTTTACAACCTTTGTCTCAACCTTATAGATTGAATCAGCTTCTGCTGTTACAGTCTTTGTCTTACCATCATAAACTACCTTAGCAGTATTATTGATCTTAGCAGACTTATTTAGAGCTGTGCCGTTAAATGTAATCTTTACCTTATCACCAGCCTTAAACTCAGCAACAGTTACTGTAAATTCACCATTATCCTTGTTCTGTACTGCGATTGTAGGCTCAGATGTTCCGTTTGATCCTTCTATAGTAGCCTTGATCGAATCAGTATCAATCTTCATGCTTGCTGTATTCTGGTCTGAAATAACTACATTCTTAGCAACAGATCCCTCTGTTCCATTCTGTCCTACAACAATTTCGTTCTTTACTGTTTCACCTTCTAGGTATTCTTTCTTATCAAAAGTCTTAGTTGGATCAGTAACGCTAGGCGTAGCCTCATATACAACCTCTACCTTGTGGTTAGCAGTAATATTAGCGAAGCTATACTTATTCTCGAACTGAGTTTTATCAACTTCATTGCCATCAACGGTTACCGACTTAAGATGATAACCTTCCTTAGGCGAATACTTAACATCCTTATCAGAACCTCTAGCAACTTCATTCATACTATCTGTGATAGTACCGTTGACAACCTTAGTGTCAATCTTGTATACAGAAGCAGCTTCTGCATGTACGTTGCTTGTCTTTCCAAGAGCTGTTACAGTAGCATCATTTACAATCTTTTCGTTCTTGGTGATAGCCTTTCCGTTAACTTTAACATTAACAGCATCTCCACCCTTAAATTCAGCAATTGTTACTCTGAAACTACCAGTAGCCTCGTCTTTTGTAATAACTGGCTCAGATGAACCGTGGTTGCCTACAATCTTTGCACTTACAGAATCAAGGTCAAACTTTAGACTGTCATTGCTTGCATCAGCAATCACTACATCCTTAGCAACAGAACCCTCAAGTCCAGTCTGTGAAGCAACAATAGTTGACTCAACCTTTTCTCCATCATGATAAACCTGCTTATCAAAAGTCTTTGTTGGGTTCTCAACCTTAGGAGCTGGCTCATAAACTACATGAATCTTGTGATTATCTCCAATATTTGCGAACTCATAAGATGTTGGATGATCAGCAGTATTAACCTCTTGTCCGTCAACCGTTACAGACTTAATCTGATAGCCAGCATCTGGCGCATAATTGATAGTCTTTGTAGAACCGCCATCAATATTTTCTATGCTTGGATCAATAGTTCCATGTTCAACACTAGTTTTAATGTTGTAAACTTCTGGAACAGGATCGGCCGTAGTAAGAGCATTTTTTAGACCAGTTCTACCAATTCTTCCAGTAATTTTTACTGTGTAATTAATGGTGAGTGTCTGGTTTGGCTTTAGAATAACTGGATTTGTCTTAAAACCTCTTTTTGTGATTGACTCAAACGAGGTAAACGCTTCTCCGTTAATATTTCCAACTACGCTATCTCTTTCGATTGAAGCAGAATCAGTAGCTGGCTTCTGAATTTCATCTTGAAGAACATAGTTGGCAACCATAGCCGTTGAACTTGGGTTCTTCATTTTTACAGTATACTTAACATACTGTGGATCTTTTTCAGATGCAGACTTAATCTTCTGTACATCAGATGTTTTAGCTATAACAGGCTCTACCACATCAAGCTCATTGTTGATTGTAAGTGGAACTTCTTGTCCTGCCTGAATATTTACAGGATAAACATTAGTGTTTAGCTTATATCCCGTAGCAGCCTTTAACTCTTTAACATAAAGCTTTCCAGCAGGAAGTGTTTCACCACCCTTGTTTACTCCAGAATATGTTCCATCTGAATTCTTCTTGATAACTACCGTATCGAGCTTATGCGTGCAGTCCTCGTCAGCATAAACACCGAACTCACACCCTTCTAGTGTCGGCTTTTCGCTATCTGGAACAGTAGATGCTACTACGCTACGCTTTGTTCTTGACAGTTTCTTTGGTTGAGTTACTACGTTCTCAACCTTACTAGCCTGACTAGAAGTTTCTGCTGCAAACGAAAATGACGGAATTAGTATCACGAATGCGAGAACCATCATTGAAATCATTTTTAGCAGTCTTGGCTTTTTGCCATTAGATTGTTTGTTGAATCTCATGTTTCCTGATACATAGAATATATTTTAGTATATTCTATGACTCCTTTCTTTTTTTTAAATTTTAGAAATAGTTTCTGCTTCATCCCGTCTGATTTTGTTGTAATATTACTAACTACTCTCATTTGATGTAACGATCCACAGACTTAACTTCCCGTGTAGCTCACGGTAGTGACAATATTTAGACTGCTGTCAAAACAGTGTAATCTACTTTGAACGATTTTAATAAGCTGTGAGCAAGAAATCCTCACCTCTAAGTAAAGCACAGGTGGCGGGATGAATTGCGGATTACACGGCGTTTCTTATGTATCGCCAATTATTATTGTGTGACAATAATTTCAACATGGTTATACCTACTTGCTTATATGATTTACTTGGCAAAGTGATATATTCATTATTTTTATTTTTGATGTATGCACTATAAGAAGCAAAACCCGTAATATAACCAACCTGACCTAATACAAAAACCTTATCATTAAGCCAAAATCCTTTGTAGTATGGCGCATTTTTACTATTACGTTTTTGTGTGCGATTAGGTTCTTTATATCCTTTGCGAGCTGTTGCTTCGTGCAACGAACGCTTTTTCTTGCGAAACTGTTTTATCAGTAGCCATTCATTAGGATTTTCCTTTATGGCTTCGATGCCGCTTATGACAATCGCATCATTGTAATGAGTTTTCTCTAACCCGATTTCTTTTCGCTTTGGCGTTGTCTCTGAGCCATAAGTGATTATTACATCAGGATATTTGTCGAAAATCCTTCTACGAAGTGTATTCATAAATGGTGGCTCTTTATACTGCTTGACTTTTTTATGTTCTGCCTGCCACTTATATAAAATTCCACCCTTTTTATGGTTTGCAGATGTATGGCAGTCTGTACATATGATATTTCACTAAGAGGTCTACCGCCTGTAAGATTTGGTAAGCTACTTACAACACTTGTTACGCTTGGCGTACCAGCAAAAGCTGGCATAACCGAAAACATCATTATTAGCCCTAAAATGAGGGGCAGTCTAAATCTTTTCATAGTTCTACCCCCCCCCCACTAATTAGACTCTTTGATAATCTTTAGAGAACCGAGCTGGTTTTCTACGCCGTTAGAACCAATTCCTGTTCCGCAATCATTTTGCCACATCTGGTATGAAATCTTACCACCGTGGATATAGAAAGCGAACCCAGTCTTAAAGGTTTCATTATCAAACGAATTTCTTCCGTTACCAATCCAATTATCAGCATCTCTCTTTAGCCACCAATCAGACTCGCTAACTCCTGGTATGTAGTGATTGCCGTCAAATCCAGCACCCATCTTAACATATTCAGCACCCGCACCATCAAGATCTACAACTCTCATCATAGTGTCCTTGTCATACAGATCTCCAGTATCATGGTAGCGAAGCTCAATTGTCATACCCTGAGTCATTTGACCGTAGTAAGGTCCAATCCAAATATCTGTCTTAGTGATTGAAGCTGCCGCACTATCATGCTGCAAGTTACTTGAACTCTGCAAAGTATATGCAAGCGTATCACACTTGATAATCATATCTACAGATCTTTTAGACTGTCTATCTGTGAAATAATTTGGAAGCTTAATGGTATAAGCATTTGTAGTTCCCCATGAATTTCCAGATAGGTTAGAACCCTTTAGTCCTTTCGGCAGAGTAATAAGTGTTTCGCTATTATCTGAATACCATTGATTGGCGTTCTTTTGAATAACTAGACCATTATTCGCTGTAATTTCAGCAACAGCTCTAAGGTCTGTAATCTGATCATTTCTGATCAAGTGAGTATTTTGCTTAATATACCAATCCTCAGATACAAACTTTGCATTTTGAATTGGTATATTAGGCAGCGTAGCTGCGGAAACAGCCATTATCGAAGCGCCAACAGAAAAGATGGTTGCTAGTCCAATAGTTATGATTTTTTTAAATCTTAAAGTCATTTAATCCCCCTTACTTATTTGTTCTTAATTTCCTTCTAAATATAACACTAACTGCACCCACAGAGCCGATTAACAGCATGGAATATAAAGCAATGTTAGAACTATCAGACGTCTTTGGTGCGTTTGTATTAGCAACAGCAGGTCTTTTTACAACATTGTTCGCATTCTGACTTGCCTTGTTATCGACTACAGGCTTTACGGAGTCCACCTTGTCAACAGGCTTATTCACATCAACCTTATCTACTGGTTTATTACTGTCTACAACTGGCTTATCAGTATTTGGTTTATCTACGCTTGGCTTGTCAAAAGGCTTATTGTTGTCTGACGGATTAACCACAGGCTTATCAGCATCTGCTGGCTTTTTCCCTAAAAACATCTTTACTGTATCTCCATCAACTTGTGTTGTATTATCAACAGGTGAAAGAGAGCAATCTTCATTAACTTTTAGCTTAAATGAACCATCTCTTATTTTCCCACGAGTATAGAGATTTGTAACTTCAATTTCAGTTCCAGGTAAAGCGCAGACATATAGAACCTCCTTAAAGTACCAATCATCTGCAAATTCAACCTTATTATCTAATCCAAGATCTTTTAAGTATCGCTTTTTAAGCAATTCTTTATCATCATATAGTCCTCCTAAAATTTAATTAGATTCTTTAATAACCCTTAAAGATCCATACATATTGTCTACGCCATTAGCTGCGATACAGAATCCTGCGGAATTAGCTTTTGCTTGGAACGTAATTTTGCCATTATGAACGAAAAACGCAAATCCAGTTTTAAATGTTTCATTATCTGGATTAGTAGTGCTATTACCAATCCATCCATCAGCGTTCTTTTTCAGCCACCAATCACTAGGTGATATGCCTGGCACATAATATTTCCCATCAAAGCTATTATCCATCTTTACTTCTTCTCCAGCAGTATCAAGATCAACAAAACGCATCATGGTATCTTTATCATACAAAGAGCCGTTGTCGTTATACCTAAGCTCTACCGTTATTGTTCCCGTATGCTGCGCTCTTAATCCATTAAACAGAACATCTGTTTTAGTGACAGATAAAAGCGGAGAATTATCTCTAGTAAATGGCTCATATCCAACCGCATTAAGATTCGTTGTATCACCCTTAACGATCATATCAACATATCTTTTAGATTCTCTGTCGATAAATAACTTAGGGAACTTTGCAGAATATCCATTGGTTGCATAAAACATAGAGCCGTAAATATTGGATGTTTTTCTACTCCCTTTGGCGTAAACATATTTTTCTCCTAGAGCGTCATCATCATCCCACACCCTTCCCGTATCTTTGTCTATTCCTTGACTTGTATCTACAGTAAATTCAACGATATTTCTTAAATCTGAAACATCTTTGTTCTTAATAAGGTGTGCGTTTTCTTTTACATACCAATCCTCTGTTGTGTATTCAACATTTGGAATAGGAATGTTTCTGCTTGCCGCATCTGCAAAAGCTGGAACTATAGAGCCTCCAACAACTAAAATACCAACAATGCCAAGCCCCATAGCTTTTTTAAGGTGGGTCTTTACCCCCCCCCTCGATTTCGTAAAAACATAGCAAACTTATCCTTTCTTTAAATTTAGAATATAAATATTATCATCATTATATCATATTGTCGCTCTATTGCAAAGGTATTTCGTTGTACGAAATCAAGAAATGTTTACTTTTAAAACAAACACAAATATTCTTCGTTTTACACAATACTTGGCAAATGTTATAATAAAACCATGAAGAAGTACAAAGGTATCAAATATAGAATATATCCTAATAAAGAGCAGCAAAGTCTTATTTTAAAGACCTTCGGCTGTTCTCGTTTTGTTTACAACTATATGCTCGAGAAAAGTATTAAGGATTATAAAAGCGGGGATTCTTTCTGTACCAGAAGTAGCTTTAGTTATTCACTAACTTCGCTTAAAAAGGAATTTCTTTGGCTTAAAGAAGTCGATTCTTTAGCATTAACATCCGCTAATGACAATTTAGCGGCGGCGTTTTCAAACTTCTTTAAGAAAAATGCTAATTTCCCGAAGTTTCACAAAAAGAAGCTTTTAGGTTCTTATAAAACGAGGTGTGTACACGGGAATATTGTTCTTTTAGACAAGGGTATTAAGCTGCCTAAACTTGGTAAAGTGAGAGCTTCACTGCACCGTATGCCAAAGAAAGGCTGGAAGTTAAAATCAGCCACGGTGTCACAAAGCTCTGATGGGAAGTTTTACGCTTCCGTCCTCTTTGAATATGAGAGTGATATTAACTACCAAGTAAATTTTAATAATTCTATCGGGCTTGATTATGCATCTAACGGACTTTTCGTTGACAGCAACGGAAGAAGAGGCACAAATCATAAATTTTATCGTGAAGCTCAGAAGAAGTTAGCCAAAGAACAGCGAAGGCTGTCACGAAAAACTAAAGGCTCGAAGAATTACCATAAACAATTACTTGTTACCAATAGACTGCATAGGTATATAGCAAATCAAAGAAACGACAATCTGCACAAAATATCAACTGAGATAGCCAATCAGTATGATGTTGTGTGTGTCGAAAATCTTAATATGGCAGCTATAGGCAACAAAGGTTTTAAAAACGGCAAAGCTACTTATGATAACGGATATGGCATGTTTCTTAATATGCTGGAATATAAACTATCTGACAGAGGTAAATACTTTGTCAAAGTAGATAGATTCTATCCATCATCACAAATCTGTAGTTGCTGCGGAAATAGAAAGAAACTTGAGCTTTCAGAACGCAAATACATTTGCAAATGCGGCCTTGAAATTGATAGAGATTTAAACGCAGCGATAAACATAAAAAATGAAGGACTTAGACTACTAGCCTAAATCCTTCATAAACTAGGGCAGGAGCTGCCCGAAGTAACGCTTGTGGAGACCACATTAGACACATAGTGCAGTGGTCGTTGAAACAAGAAACTCGGTGATTTATTACAGGGTAGCTCACTCATCCTTGTAATATAGATGCTTATTCTGCCTAGCACCATATCCTAGATAATACTCACAGTCCTCTTTTAACCTACCAAGCAGTCTGTAGTCATTATCTGTTACTGGCAGATTTAGGATGAATTCTTCTCCAGTTGCAAGTGTTATTTTCTTTTCCATTCTTATTCTCCTTTACAAACAAAAAAGACACGCCATATGGCCCGTCTCCAAAATAATTATTAATATAGTCACTCTTAAATCAAACTTCAAAAGCAAACTATAATATGGGAGTATTATAACCTAAAACAGAAAAACGCACAAGACGTTTTCGCAGATGAGAAATTTAAGAACGCAGCAAATTCTCAATCTTAAAATACTTGTCTGCGAAAATGAGTAAAATAGAAAATATTCATCTGCGAAAAATAGAGAGCTTAACAGCCTATTTGCATTAGCCATTAAATCCTCACCACAAGCGAAACCTCCAGTATCACATACTATTCCATTGACACTCCCCACAATAGGGATTCTTGCTTCAACGACCACTACATTACTATAAGAGCTTTAGTTTTACATGATCTCCACAAGCGTAAATTCCCGTATGCCCTACGGTATTATTTGTTATTTAAGCTATGGATAGCCCTTTGTTTAATATGTTTATGCTTGCGTTAGTGTCTCTGTCGTGTTTTGTGTGACAATTAGGGCATTCCCATTTTCGTATAGCTAGATTTTTTACTAATGGATTTTTATACCCACAACACGAACAAGTCTGACTGCTTGGATACATTGTTGGCACTTTAATTATTTTGTTGCCATACCAATTAGCTTTATACTCTAGCATGTTAAAGAACTTACCCCATGATACAGAGCTTATGCATCTTGCCAGTCTACGATTACGCACCATATTTTTTATTTTTAAATCTTCTATGCAAATTACTTGGTTTTCGCTAATCAGCATAGTTGAAATCTTTTGTAAAAAATCATTTCTTTGGTTTGTAATCTTCTCGTGAACTTTGGCTACTCTGATACGTTGCTTATTTCGGTTATTAGAGTCTTTTTTTTTGTGTGACAATCTACGTTGTTCACGGCGAAGCTTCTTTAATGATTTTTCAAGAAACTTTGGATTTGAAACAATATCACCATTACTGTCAGAATAAAACTCTTTAATACCAACATCAATGCCAATAGAGCCGCCATTATTTTGTTTTGCCTCTGGTTCAAATTCAACATTAAGGATTACAAAATATTTACCCGTAGGTGTTTTTTTAATCGTAACACTTTTAACATGCTCTACTTCCATCGACTGACGGATCTTAATATATCCGAGTTTTGGAAGTCTAATGCACTTTCCAACAATACGAATATTATTACTTCGATTTATTGTTCTATAAGATTGATGGTTGTTATGTTTACTCTTAAACCGAGGGCGTCTTGCACGCTTCTGGAAGAAGTTAACAAAACCCTGATCAAGATCTCGAAGTGACTGCTGTAGCGCCACAGAATCTGTATTTCTGAGAAATGAAAATTCGTCACTTCTTTTAATCTCGGTCAGCATTGCACACGTTTTAGAATAATTAATTTTTTCACCATTCTCAAAAGCTTTATTATGTATATCAAGACCCATATTATACACAAGCCTACAGCAACCAAGCGTCTGGTTTATTAAATCCCTTTGTTCTTTGTTAGGATATATCCTAAATTTAACACCTTTATTCATTTAAACACCTACTTAATATATTACCTATGCAAATTTAAGGCTATCATCCCCATAGTTAAAACCGTGGTTTTCTCGCCCGTATAGGTTTATAATAAAAGAGGCCTATAGCCCTACCATGATGTCGCAATATCAATCTGAGTTGGATTGCTCGAAGCAAAACCACCCGTATCACAAACTATCCCAGTACCAAGACTGGTCTGTACTTTTGAGCCTCTTGGCCGCTGTCCTAAGTGAGCTGCAACCATTACATAAGGTCCTAAACACTTAACTCCGTCTGCCCTTACATTATATGGATATTCTGCTTCGCTAAATCCTTGTCTACGCATGATTGAAACAACTCCTGACATATTAAGATTGTAGTATGTTTCTTTTCCAGAAGGTCCTTGTATAGAGCCCCTTGATCTTGTTAGCTTGCTTCCACTATATGAGGTTTCGACAACTGCCAATTTCTTTTCTTCTTCTTTTTTCTTTGCAGCTTCTTCGGCCTTCTTTTCAGCCTCTGCCTTTTCTTTAATTGCTGTGCTTGCCTTTGTCTGAATAACCTCATGGCAATCATTGGTCGTAACCGCCTTAACAAGATGAACGCTTAACGATATTGGTTTTACCTTAAACGCAGATCGGCTATTAACTTCCTGTGCATTACTTACAACTGTGCCAATCAAGACAAATAGTATAAGCACTTCAATTAATACAATTTTCGAGATATTGTTTCTAATCCTTTTTAAGTTTCTAATCCTTTTCAAGCTACCTCCCTTCTGCTTACTTACCAAGCATTTCAGCTACACCTTTCAGACCCTTAATTTTAAGAGGTCTGTTTGCGTGACCACTGGCGTGCTTTGTAAGCGTGTGCATCCTGACAGAAGCTTGAAGAGAGTTTGTGCGGCAGTTTTTCGCATTAGCAACAGCAGCCTCAAATTTCTCTTTTGGCGTATTCAGCTCTGCATAAGCCGCAATAAGATCGTCAACAACACCTACTCCTTCAACATAGATTAGAACCATTCTTGATGGGAGAAATATCGTGCCATCTTCCAGCTCGCAGAGTTCGTCAATCCAAGTGTAATAAGAATCTTCTCTCAACAGAAGAGGCTTCCCTATTGGCGGCTTGTTTTTGAATTGATCATTCACATATTTAACTTCTTTCCAATCAAAGTTCATATACTACCTCCTTTCTACTCTTCAATAAATTTAACCTTATCTCCATATCTATATAGAAATAGTTTTCGTTTAAGCATATAAACGGCAGTCTTAAACCCCTTTACATCTACAACTACCGTCTCGCCATTCTCAATGTACTCAAAGTCTGCGACATATTCCATTTCTCTATATTGCTTGCCTTCGTGCTTGAAAGCTTCTTGAAGTAAATATCTTGGCTGCAATCGCAGATGAGAAATTTCTCCAGCTTTTTCCCGAAGCTTTAGTTCAGCATAGAACTCAGCTTCCTTTTTGCTATCAAACCGAATCCCGTCAACATCCGTTTTCGCAGATGAATATTTTGACTTCTTCTCAGGATTTTCTTCCTCTGCAATTTCTTCCATGCGGGTTTTATTAGCAAACTGGCTTCTTATCTGCTTCTGTATATGAGGAGGAAACGCATCTATCATGCTCTTTGAGATACCCATGATAACTTACGAACTTCCTTTCTTTAAATTCTTTGACTTATACATAAAACACTTTTTCTTGTGTTTAGTCTTTCTAATAGTTTATAAGATGGACTTTGTTTTCCACCTCCACTTCTAAAGTCAATTGTGTTATTATCAATATCCATTAATACAAAACTACCACTATTTCTTCTGCCTTTGATAAAACAAATTTCTTTTAGATACTTAACTTTATCAAATCTTCTAAATCCAAACACTTTTCCAGTAGGTATTTGTTTTTCTCCACGAACGCCTTTGCAGAGCTGTCTATTCTGTTTTGCTACACGCCTCT
>ERZ773099.2115-NODE-2115-length-14021-cov-5.321710_pt1 | contig 14021 bp, 17 predicted proteins | sample MGYA00511120_ERZ773099 | MGnify/ENA primary metagenome ERZ773099 (study PRJEB29015, sample SAMEA2738012) | human oral metagenome | biome: human oral; feature: human-associated habitat; material: dental | place: China | collected 2104 ... | reverse complement strand
TTTTCGGCGCGCGGCGCGGCGGGTGTGCTGGGGGTGTTGCCGCGCAGGGCGTGGTGCAGACTGCTGTAGAGGAAGTCGTGCGCGAGGCGGCTTTCGCGGAAACGCACTTCGTGTTTCGCCGGATGCGCATTGACGTCGATGAGGTCGGGCGCGATGTCGAGGTAGAGGACGTAGATGGGGTGGCGGCCGTGGTAGGTCATGTCCTGATAGGCCTGGCGGATGGCGTGGGCGATGATTTTGTCGCGAATGATGCGGCCGTTGATATAAAAGTATTGTTGGTCGGGCTGGGTGTGGGTGCAGGTGGGCAGGCCGACGCGGCCATAGAGGTGCATGTCGGCGGCGCGGGCGTCAATCGACAGCGCTTGTTCGAGCAGGTCGTCGCCGAGGACGCTGGCGATGCGCGCGGCGAGTCCTTCGCCGCCATAAACACCGAGCGGTTTGCCGTGGTTGTTGAGGCGGATGGTGATGCCGTCGTGGCTTAAAGCCAGGTTTTGCACGAGTTGCTGGATGTGCTGGCGTTCGGTGCGTTCGCTTTTCAGGAATTTTTTCCGCGCCGGGGTGTTGTAGAAGAGGTCGCGGATTTCGATGGTGGTGCCGGGCGGATGCGCGGCGGGGCTGATGGCATCGCCCAGATGCGGGCTGATGCGCCAGGCGCTGCTTTCGCCTTCGGCGCGGCTGGTGAGGGTGGTCTTGGAGACGGAGGCGATGCTCGGCAGCGCTTCGCCGCGAAAGCCGAGGGTGGTGATGTGTTCGAGGTCGTCGAGGTTGCGGATTTTGCTGGTGGCGTGGGTGGCGTAGGCGGGCAACAAGGGAGCGGATGCCGCAATGGCGGCGATGGAGATGGCAAGTCTCCTTGGAAAGCTGTGAGCAGATGAAGATCGGCATACTCAGTGATACGCACGGGCATGAGGGCGCGTGGGTACGCGCGTGTGAAAAATTCTTCACGGGCGCGGATCTGATCCTCCATGCGGGTGATGTCGCCTATCACGGACCGCGCAACCCGATGAAGGAGGACTACAATCCGATGGGGCTGATCGAGCGCATCAATGGCTCGGAGATCCCCGTCATCATCGCCAAGGGCAACTGCGACTCCGGCGTTGACGCGAGCTGTCTCGAACTGCCCGTCATGTCCCCCTATGCCTATGTCGTGTGGGAGGGGCGGCGCATCATCGTCACGCACGGCGATGCCGTCATGACGGACGCCGAGAAAGACGAAATGGCGCGGCATTTGAAAGCCGATCTCTTTATCAGTGGGCACGTCCATGTGAACGTCCTCGAAAAGCGCGGCAATACCGTCTTCCTCAACCCCGGCTCTGCCGCGCTCACAAAGCGTCCCGACGGGCGCAACACCGTCGCGGTGCTTGAGGACGGAACGATTCGGATTTTTGACATAGATACGGGCGAAGTTCTGCACGAACTCGCACTCGATTGGTAGACGAACGGAGGGCGAAAGATGAAGCCGACAGATCGCAGTTATCTCGAGGTCAACCTCCCGCCCTATTTGCAGCACGATATTGACGCGCTCCAGCAGGGACTAGCGCAAGACGTATTGTATCTCGACTGTCTGTATGACGAACTGTACGGGTCGATCAATTCGGCGGAGTGGGATGACGAGATCACACATGAACAGGCGGCATATCTGCGGGAAAAGTATCTGTGAGGCAAGCGCTATGATTGATTTTTCGAGATGTCAGATTGATCCATTCCGAACGTACGGAGGCGGGAATGGGAATAAGATAGGAATTCTCTACGATGGGGCGACCTATATGCTGAAATTCCCGCCCAAGGAGAAAACAAAGGTATATTATACGAATGCTTCGCTGAGTGAGTATCTCGCCTGTCACATCTACGAACTCCTCGGCATGCAGGCGCAGGAAACCCTGTATGGCATCTATCGCATACAGGGAAAGGAGAAGCGGATCGTCGCCTGTAAGGATTTTACGGGAGACGGCTTTCGCCTGATGGAGTTTGCAAAGTTGAAGAACGCCTGCATCGGCGGCAGCAGTGAAGATTCCTCCGGATATGCCACAGAGCTGGATGCCGTGCTCGAGGCGATTGATCGACAGGCACTCATCAATCCCATTGCGCTGAAAGAATTTTTCTGGGATATGTTCATCGTGGACGCCTATCTCGGAAATTTTGACCGACACAATGGGAACTGGGGGCTGCTCGTCAACGAGGAGCTGCGCATTGCGCGCATCGCGCCAATCTACGACTGCGGCTCCTGCCTCTACCCCCAGATGCCCGAGGACAAGATGGCAGAGATTGTGGGCGACCCGCGTGAGATCGACAATCGTGTCTATGTTTTCCCTACGTCGGCGCTCAAACAGGACGGGCGGAAGATCAACTACTTTGATTTCATATCCTCACATGTGAACCCTGACTGCACGGCGGCGCTCGTGCGGATTCTGCCGCGCATTCACACGGATGAAATCAATCAATTTATCGAAAGTCAGGAGTTCCTGTCTGCACAGCAGAAGGACTTCTATCGTTCTATGCTTATGGCGCGCAAGGAAAAAATACTAGACTATGCGCGTGAAAGGATAAACAATGGATCAACTCATTAAGGCGACGGCGGCAGATGGTATGTTGCGCGCATATGCGGCGGTGACGACGGATGTCGTCGCCGAGGCGATGCGGCGGCACGACTGCTATCCCGTTGCGGCGGCGGCGCTCGGGCGCACGATGACGGGCGCGCTCCTCTTTGCCGCGAATCTCAAAAACAAGGAGTCCGTCACAATCAAGTTCAAGGGTGACGGCCCCCTCGGCACGGTGACAGCGGACGCGACGGCGGACGGCTCGGTGCGCGGCTATGTCGATCATCCGCACGTGAATCTGCCGCTGAACGAGTGCGGCAAGATCAACGTCGGCGGCGGCATCGGGGCGGGGATTCTCTCGGTCACGCGCTTCACGGGGCTGAAAGAGCCGGTCACGGGCAGCGTCGACATCACAAACGGTGAGGTCGCAGAGGATCTCATCAGCTACCTCTACACCTCGGAGCAGACGCCGTCCTCGATTGGGCTAGGTGTTCTCGTCAGCCCGGAGCTCGAATGCCTCGGCGCGGGCGGCTTCTTCATTCAGCCATTGCCGGGCGCATCCGACGATGTGATTGACCGTCTCGAGGAAAATCTACGGGGCATTTCCTCCGTATCGCACATGGCTCTGGAGGGACTGGATGCTGCGGGCATCGCTGAAAAAATCCTCGGCGGCTTCGACGATGTGAAGATCCTTTCGACGACCGACCTCGCCTTTCGCTGCAACTGCTCGAAGAACTACATCACCGACCGTCTGCTGACGCTCGGCGAAGCGGACTTGCGGGCACTGCGCGACGACGGCGAGGCAGAGGTGAAATGCCATTTCTGCAATGAGGCGTATACCTTTGACCGCGAGGATCTGAGCGTCATCTACAACGTCGCGGCAAAGATGCGCGAGATGCGCGCAAAAGAGGGGCAATGAGGAAGCGCGTGCACCTTCTGCGCGAAAAGTCGCTGCTCATCGACGGCATTCCGACTGAGATTCGCTACAAGAATATCAAGAATCTCTACCTCCGTGTCTGCCCGCCCGACGGGCACATTGAGCTGAGCGTGCCGCAGAGGACGACGCAGAGGAAGATAGAGCACTTTGTCAGCCGCAGGCGCGCCTGGATTGAGGAGCGTCGGCGGCTTCTTCTTGTGCGTGCAGAGAAATCCGAGCCACAGTATGCGGAGGGGGAGTGCATTCCGCTCTGGGGGGCGGCATATCCCATCGTCTACCGTCCGCTCACGCACGGCAAGGTATATGCGGAAGTCGCGGAGCATCAGATTTTACTTCATGTTCCCGTAGATTCCAACGTGGAACTGCGTCGCGCGGCAATCATGGCGCTCTACAGCACGCAGCTTTCTGCGGCAATCGAGCGCGAAGCGCCTGCGTGTGAGCAGACGGTCGGCAAGCGTGCCTCTCTCTGGCGTATCCGCGCAATGAAGACGCGATGGGGGAGCTGCAATGTCCGAACGGCGGCGATTACGCTCAATCTCCATCTTGCGCGCTACGATCTGCGTGCCCTCCGCTACGTCATCACGCACGAACTCACGCACCTCTGGGTGCGCGGACACGATGCGCGCTTTTACGCGCGTATGGACGCATACTTTCCCGACTGGCGCGAGGTGCGGAGAGCGCTGAATGTGTGGAACAGAAATGATATCGTTTGAATGAAAATGAATGAGGTTGAAGAAAAAGTTTGTTTTATTGACCGTTATGTGATAGACTTTTGTTGATACCAAAAATACGGAGAGGGGCACTGAATATGGCACAGGCAATGGTTAGTTTTCGTATGGATGCGGAGCTGAAAAAAACAACAGAAGAGATTTGCAAAGGAATGGGGCTTACCCTGACCTCGGCATTTACGATGTTTGCTGCCAAGGTGGCGCAGGAACGAGCAATACCGTTCAAGGTGGCATTGCCTCCGCTTGACCCCTTTTATTCCGAGGAAAATCTTTCGCATATTGAGCGCTCACTCGATCAGCTGGAGCGCGGAGAAGTGATTTCGATGACTCTGGATGAACTGGAGGATTTCGTGAATGAAGGTCGATAACATTGTCTTCACACCGGAGTCAAAATCAGATCTCGAATATTGGCGGAGCATTCAGGCATGGAAAACAATGGATCGCATCAAAGCGTTGATTCAGGATACCGTTCAAAATGGCTACGGGGGAATTGGCAAACCGGATCCGTTGAAGGAAAAGCGATTTCAGGGATGTTGGAGTAAGCGAATTAACAAAGAACACAGATTAATTTTTCGCATTCGAAACAACACGTTGGAGATTGTTTCCTGCCGCACACATTATGGAAGATAAAGAAACGGGGATACCGATTTGAGTCGGTGTCCCCGTTTCTGTCGTATGTAACTTTAGGAAGCACTGATAAATTCAGCACCGCCATCTTAGCGCATCTTTTTTGCCCGCTTTTTGTCGGCAAATCCTCCACATAGCTTTGGCTATGCGTCCGGTTTGCCTCCTCAATCGGACGAAAAAATCTACACCAATCTGAAGGTCTATTTTATCAGCGATTCCTATATTATTGCGGCATACATATCATTAACTGAACCGAATGCGAAATGGAACTTTTTGCGTCAATTTATTTTACAACTTACACATTTATCATGACATGAAAAGGGAGCGGTTATACGAAGTATCATCTTCGCACAACTGCCCCTTTTCCGTTTTATATTTATCTCAGCCGCGCGTCTTGCCGCCCGCCACATTGTATGTGACGCCGTGGATATAGGAGGCGCGCTCGGAGGCGAGGTAGACGACGAGATCGGCGACCTCGGAGAGCTTGCCGCTGCGTCCGAGCGGGGTGGTCTTCGTGCTTGCGTATCCCTTGCGCAGGTCATCGACGGTGATGCCGCGCGTGTAGGCAAGCGCCTCCTCATAGGCGAGGGTACGAAGCCCTGTCGCCTCGAGGATGCCGGGTGCGACGCCGATGACGCGCACGCCGTACTTACCGAACTCCTTCGCCCACGAGCGCGTGAAAGAGTTGACGGCGTTCTTGGTCGCTGCGTAGATGCTCTGTCCCTCGGAGCCCTCGATGCCGCTCTCGGAACTCATGTTGATGAGCACGCCGTGTCCCTGTGCGACGAGCTCTCGCCCGACTGCCTGCGCGCAGAGATAGACGCCCTTGAGGTTGACCGCCGTGACCTTGTCAAAGACGGCGTCATCGAGTTCATACTTCCCGTGTGGATCCTTCGGATCGACGAGGAGACGCGGGATGTTGATGCCCGCATTGTTGACGAGGATATCGATCGCGCCGAACCGCTCCTTTGCCGCGGCGACCATCGCCTGGACACTCGCACGCTGCGTGACATCGGTGACAACATAGAGGACCTCGCCGTTCTTTGCCTCGAACGCGGGCGCCTGCGGATTCATATCGCAGACGACGACGTTCGCCCCCTGCTCCAGGAACTCCTCCGCGACGGCCTTTCCGATGCCCGACGCACCGCCCGTGACGATCGCTGTTTTTCCTTCGAGATTCAACCAACTCATATTGGATTCTCCTTTTTGCACTGCTGCATCATCTGCTGAACGAACGCGCTCAGTTCTCATAGAGGCCCGCGCTGGCGATCCATGCGATGATGACGGCAAGCGGGCCTGTCATAAAGCGCGAGTAGAGCACGGCAGGCACGCCGATCTCGACGGTCTTGGCATCTGCCTCGGCAAGTCCGAGCCCGACAGGGATAAAGTCGCAGGCGCACTGGACGTTAATCGCGAAGACGGCCGGAAGCGCGAGGTTCGGCGGGATGTGTCCGAGGCCGATCTCGACGCCGATGAGCACGCCAACCACCTGCGCGATGACCGCCCCGGGCCCAAGGAAGGGGGAAAGGAGCGGGAAGGAGCAGATGAGTGCGAGGATGATGAGCCCGATCGGGGATGAGGCAAGCGGCGAGACGAAATGCGCAACGAAATCGCCGAAACCGGAGCCGAGGATAACGCCGATGAGCATGGAGACGAACGCCATGAACGGCAGGATCGTCGTAATCAATGTATTGATGGACTCGCGCCCCGCCTGATAGAAGGTGGCGACGATGCCGCCCATCATCTGTCCGACCTTCGCCATGAGACTGCCGGACTGCTCCGTAATTTTCTTTGAGGTATCGTACTTCGGCTGTTCTTCTTCTGCGGAAGCTGCCGCAGGCGCAATGGCAGGAGCCTCTGTGCCGTCGCTGAATGCGATATTGTTTGCCTTGACTGCCGAGACATAGATGTCCGGCTTGATATACTGCGCGAGCGGGCCGGAGGGACCCGTCGGTTTGATATTCACAGTAAAAATCCGTTTCTGCGGGTAGATGCCGCAGCGCAGCGTGCCGCCGCAGTCGATGACCGCCGCGAGGATCTCATCCTCGGGAACGCTGGTCTTGAAGCCGTCCACGACTTCCGCACCGGTCATTTCGCCGAGACGCAGAGCGACCTCCGAGATCACGCCGCCCGTGATATTGACGATCTTATTCCGCTTCTCATCCGACGTGAGTGTGAGGGGGCCGCCGAATCCGCCCGAGCCTGCCGATACGACAACACTTTTATATTTACGCATCATCATTTCTCCTTTCCTCGTCTCTCAGTTCTTGAGCACAGCGGGCTCTTTGCTGAGCTTCACGCCTTGCTGGCGCTGAACGTACGCCGTCGTAAAATCGGTCAGCCAACCGCGCAGGAAGTTCACGATGAGTCCGACGAGCAAGTAGCGCAGTGCAAGATCGGTATACGGCAGTCCGAGCGTCGTAATGCCGTTCGCAACACCGAGGAATACGAACATCTCGCCGGGGTTGACGTGCGGGAACATTCCGTTCATCGTATGACATGCAGACGAGGCCGCCGCATAGTAGGACGGCTTGTAGAACTCGGGCATGAATTTGCCGAGTGAGAGTGCCATCGGATTGCAGAGAAAAAACACGCCGATGAACGGCAGAATGACATAGCGGGAGAAGGGATTGCCCGCACATAAATGCGCAAACCTCTCCACGCGCTCGTTGCCGACGAAGAGCACAATCGCGTTCATCGCAACGAGCAGGCAGACAAGCGTCGGAATGATGCCCGTAACCCAGCCGACGAGCGTCTCGCCGCCCTTGTTGAACATGCCGATGAACCCCTCGGCAAAGAGAATAAGAGTGTCCATAGATGTGTCTCCTTTCCTGGTTATGCATGACTGGCAAGGGTCTCCCCCTGCTCTTGGTAGATGATATATTCCTCGCGCGCGCCAAGGATGGCGCGGCGCGTTTGACGGTCGTAGCCTGCAGTACTCTCCTCATCGAGATCGAGGAGATTGCTGCCGTTGAAATCATTGAAGGGACGAAATCCGGCAAATACGGTGACGCCCTTCATGATCTCCCCGCGCAGAATCCTGCACTCGCCGTCAATCACAAAGAGAACAATCGCCCCGGCGACAAAGCGCCCTTTCGCCTTTCCGATGGCGACACGTCCTTCCCGGCGCATGCCCTTTACATGCGCGGCGAAGCGACGAAACTGGAGGATGCTCAGCACGAGCTGCAGCACCCACATGAACACGGCAATGACAATCAGCCACAGCATGGTATCGCCCCTTTCGATCAGATCATTCATTCAACAGAATTTTTGCGGTCTCCTCATCCGTGATGAGGACATTGATATAGCAGCTGCGCAGCGCCCCGAGAATCGCGGGCACCTTCTCGCGCGATGCCGCCATGCCGATGCTGCAGCGGAGGCTGCGGAGGCGTTCAAGCTCGACGGCAATTTTTGTTTCCCGGATAAATTGACTATAACGCGTACCGCAGTCGATTGCAAGAAAAAAAGCCGTGCTCTCAAAGAATCACAGCTTTTTTCTAAATTTCTTCTGCAGATCGTCACTTATGTGAAGCATTTATCTCATAGGTGACAATTATATTTATTTGTCCATCCTATGGAGCATCCAATCACGCAGGACAACTGCCTGATTGATCTTAGGATCCTTTGCACCGTAGAGCAGGGTGACATTCTCCCCTGCCGCAAGACGCGCGGCAACCGTCTTCATATACGCGGGCATGGCCGTTCCCGTCGAGAGTTCTGCGCGATATTTTTCGGCGAACTCCGCAAATTTCTCCGCCTTGTGTCCGAACCATGTGCGCAGCTCCGGCGACGGAGCGATATCTTTCCACCAGTCTGCAAGCGCCGCACGCTCCTTCGAGATGCCGCGCGGCCAGAGCCGGTCGATAAGCACGCGGAAGCCGTCTTCTGCCTCCGGCGCGTCATAGATGCGCTTGATACGAATCTCTGCCATTTTACATCGCCTCCTGTACCATATACTCCTGTACGGATCCAATCTCCCCGGACTGAAGCGCCGCGATCATCCGATTGATGAGCGGCGGCGGTGTCCAATCGAGCGGCAGAAAGCAATCGCTGCAGCGGTTGTACATCTCGTGCAGATCATTCTCTGCATGGCGCCGGAGAAGAGCATACTCCGCCTTGCGGTGCTCATACCGCCGCCCGGAGCGCAGATATCCAACCGCCGTAACCGTACCCCAGAGTACAAAGTAATACGTCCAAACAAAATGCGGCAAAAAAGGAGAAAGCGGGAGATAGACGAGTGCCGCGATGAGCCCGCCGCTGAGCAGCCAAAGTACAAAAGACGGGCGCTGCAGCCCGCGCTCCATATAGTCCAAATCCTGCACAACTTGATAGAGATTGCTGTGCTCGGTAAAATATTCCTTCATCCGATGCAGTCCATCCATTTGCGCCGCAAGGTCCTCCGGCACATCCGCCGGCTCATTCAGCGCAACCTCTGCCGGCATTTCGCGCCTGCGCTGTGCCGCCGTATCCGCAATAAAGCTCCATGTATCAAGCTCGTCATCAATGAGTGCGCGCTCGCCGCAGTGCGGACAGATGCGCGTGAGCCCCTCGATCTTTGCTCCGCAATCCTTGCAAATCATCTTACTCCTCCTTACTGCCGAAATTTTATTGCATATCTTACCATAAATGATTCTTCTTGTCTAACGAAGCCGTCGGTATACATGCAAAAGGGACACGCGTATACGTTTGCGTGTCCCTTGTTTCATCATTTTTATGCTCTGTTTCCATGATTTTGCTGCGGACGGATCGCCTCGTACTTCTTCACGAGTTCAGCAAATGAATCCGCATGCGCGGTCTGCCATGTTCTGAAATCCGCGGCCTCGTCTCTCGTCAAAAGTTCTGCAAGTTCGACAAAAAAATCGGGAATTGCCGCGGCGATAATATTGCCCATCGGCATGCCAAACCTCTCCGTGCCGAAATTCTCCGAACCGCCGAAGACGAGGATGAAGGACGGGGTCGGTACCTTGTCGATCAGCTTCGTTGCGCCGTGAAATCCGATCTCTCCGATCTGATGTGTACCACACGACGAGAGGCATCCTGATATGTGAATCCGCGGAAGAAGCGCGGACGATACGCCGGCCTTGCGGGTACGCGCAACGATTTCATGAAGTAGTCCGTTGGAGTCCTGACTTCCGACCTGGCAGAGACTCGCTCCGACACAGGAAACCGATTCCTCAAAACTGTTCTTCGCGCTGTCCTCCGTCAAGTCTAAGACTGCGCGCGCTTCCTCCGCCGTCAGATTGATGAAGTAGATTCCTTCATCGGAGGTAAGCCGTCCCTCCGCCTCTTCTGCCCCGCCGAGATAGTCGAGTATGCGAAGCAGCACCTCGCGCTCCGGGTTCCCGCCGATCGGATGATATTTTACATAGTACAAACCGCGCTGCTTCTGCGCGCCGACACGGGGATGACGGAGCGTATCATCGGATATGCCCTCCTTCGTACAGGCAGTGGTATAGGAAGCTGGATCAATATCGAGACCTCCCTCGCTCAGCACATCGCGGAGATATTCCGCAAACTTCTCCCGCAGTCCATCGGGGCTGCCGAACGCCGTCTGCAGATAGCGCGTACGCGCCTTCGCACGGTTGGTATAATTGCCGTGCTCCGCAAAAAGGCGTGCCATCGCCGTGATGTAGTACAGAATCTTCTCAGGCGCAACACCTTCAGCCACCTTGACGCCGAGTTTCGGATTCGGCCCGAGCCCTCCGGCTGCATAGACCTCAAACGTCCGATCCGGCATTGCCTTAAATCCGAGATCCTTAAAGGTAACATGAGACTCATTATGCGCATCGCTTGAAAATGCGACCTTATATTTGCGCGGCAGTTTGATCCCCTTGATGAGCGATAAAATATATGCGGCCGCGGCCTCAATGTACGGTGTCGTATCCCATGTCTCGCCCGGATCGATCCCACGCAGCGGGTATCCCGCAATATTGCGCGGATGATCCCCTCCGGCACCGCGATTATAGATGCCGTGCGCATGGCACGCAGCAAAAATATCTGCGATTGTCTCACCTTGGAGGCGATGAAATTGTATCGCCTGCCCGGTCGTAAAGTGAATATGCCGGAGATCATAGCGCCGAATTGCCTCCGCCATAAAGATCAGCTGCGGATGCGTGATGCGGCCGGCAGGGAAGCGCCAGCGTGACATCCCGGTCTCCGCGCCCTTCTCCGCGTAGCTTCCGAAAGGCCCCGACAGGCCTTTATAATCCTTTACCGAGATTTCCCCATCGAAAAACTTTCGCGCATTCTCCCGAAATACGGGCAAATCGCAAATCAGTTCCTCCTTTAAGGCCTCCGAAATGCCAACCATACTCAACTCTCCTTTTTCACAGACACCCTTATAAAAAGCCCCATTTCCGCTGATATTCCACAGAAATCTTAAAATCTTGATCAGCGAATCCCTTTTGCCGGAGTGCGCGTTTCACATCCTCCCCCTCTCCGTCATAGCGCAGTGCTGCCCATTCGTCTCCGGACTCTTGTATCTCATAGTCCGAATGCGCGAGAAATCCGCGCAGCGCTTCCTCCTTTGCCGTCCCGGCAGGATGCGCGCTCCGGACTTTGATGCGGATCAAAACCAACGACTTTCCCATTTCCCGCCCCTAGAGATCCAGCCAGAAATCGGCAAAGACATGATTCGACAGATAGTAGCCGATCGGCACATTGATCGCAACGCCGATCGCAAATGCGAGAAATGGCTTCCATCCGACCAACGCGAGCTCGTGGAACCGCGTCGTCAGCCCGATACTCAGAAAGGTCAGCACAAAGAACCATCCGCGGAACGATTTAAAAAGCACCATGGCTTCTTTATTATACGTCCCTGCCACGGCGGGGTCCATACTCGTAATCGCAAAGGTTGTCAGAAGAGATGCGGCAAAGAATCCGATGATGAATTTTGGGAAACGATTCCATATCTCGCGCTTGTCCACGCGTTCACTCGAGTTCAGCGATGTTCTTTCCCACAGCGTAACGGACAGCACGGCGACAATAAATGCCCATATTCCGACGAACATATCGCGGCCGACTACCTTCATCAGCATAAAGGAACGTATCGCCGCCTCGTCGCCGATCGCCTCTGCCGCTGCAAATCCTGCCGCATCGGCAAACTCCGACGTTCCGATCCACGCGCCCGCGATGCCGGCGGGCAGCTCCAATGCCTTTGCGGCAAACGGCAGGAAAAAGATCATGGCAACTGCCCAAACCACAACCAATGAGATCGCTATTGATACATGCTCCTGACGCGCGCGGCACGCGCCGCCGATCGCAATAGAACCGGATACACCGCAGATGGAGCCGCCCGCTCCGAGGCATGCCGCAAAACGGCGATCCAGATGAAAGAGCCGTGTTGCCGCCAGATAAATCGAAACGAACGTAACAATCGAGACGATCAGCGCCTGTATGATCGCAGCCGGGCCTGCCTGCAGAATAATCGTAAACGGCAGGGTCGCGCCCATCAGCACAATCCCGGTTTTCACATAGTACTCCGTACGGACCGCCTCACTAAACCACGCCGGCACGCCGATAAAGTTCCCGATTGCAAGCCCGACGATCAGCGCCAAGAGCGGACTCTCCAGCTGCATAGCTTTCACGTAGGTATTCGCTCCGAGTACGGTGACCAAGAGCGCCAGTATATATAGGAAAATAAACCCTTTCAGAAATTTTTGCGGCAAAAAGCCGAGCGTTGCCGCTCCTATGGTCAGAATGACCGCTAGAAATGTAAAAATACTCAATGCGGGCAGTGCGATTTTCGTGAGCACAGGTCCGAGGTCAGCCGCACTCGACCAGCCGGAAACCTTCATGTTGAAAAGGTGAAGCACGTTTGCTGCGTCCGCCAAAAATAATATTGTCGCGGCAGCAACGATCCCCAATCCGATCAGGATCGCCCAACTGTCTTCTTTCTTATGCCAAAAATATGTTTTTTGCATACAAATTCTTCCTTCCGTTTGTCATGCTTTATATTTCGAGCCTTGCCTGTTTCAGCGTATCTCACACTGCACGAGGCCGCGCCGCAAGGACGCTCCATACAGTAACGCATGACCAACGAAAACATATATCTCCTCTCCTTTCTCTATTCCTAAAGCACACTTAACATATAAAACATATTTTACATATTTGTTAGCAAAGATACTACTTGTTATTTTATTTCTTGTCAAGTATGCATCCGATAATTTTATTCTTCACGGCATCAAAAAACGCAGCAGGATATGCTGCTGCGTTTTTGAATTGAATAGGGATATATGATTTTCTGCGAGTCTTTAGGGAATCTGTTTTCTCCGCTTCGAACGATATCCCAGCCAGAGTACGAGCAGCCACGCCGGCAGGATCGGTACAGCGAGCTGCATTCCCGGGATCTGCGCCATCATGACGACGACGCCGACGAGGAAGACGAGGCAGAGATAGTTGATCCACGGGTAGAAGGGAGCACGGAATTTGATCGTTTTCCCCTCGCGCTCCATTTTTTTACGGAACTTCAGGTGCGTCACGACGATGGTCGTCCAGCTGATAACGGCCGCACAGGTCGCAATCGAGATCAGATAGAGGAAGGCATCGCCGGGGAAGAAGTAGTTCAGGAAGACGACGATCAGCGTAATGCCCGAGGAGATCAGAATCCCGAGCACAGGCACGCCGCGCCGCGAGAGACTTTTGAGCACCGGCGGCGCATCGCCGCGCTGCGAAAGTCCGTAGAGCATGCGGCTGTTGCTGTAAATCGCAGAGTTGTAGACCGAAATCGCAGCCGTGAGCACGACGAAGTTCAGAATATGTGCAGCGGCGGGGATACCGACGTTGCGGAAGATCTGGACGAAGGGACTCGCCTCCATGCCGACCTCATTCCACGGCCAGAGCGCCATCAGCACAGCCATTGTGCCGACGTAGAAAATAAGAATACGCCAAATGACCTGATTGATTGCTTTGGGAATTGTACGATCCGGATCCTCCGCCTCGCCTGCTGTGATGCCGATGAGTTCGATGCCGCCGAAGGAGAACATGACGACGGCGGTCCCGAGGAAGAATCCCCACCATCCGTTCGGCAGGAATCCTCCGTGTTCCCAGAGATTGCTGACATTCTCGGGGAACGGGGCACCTGTAACGAGCAGCCAGCCGCCGAGGCCGATCATGAGCACGATTGCTGTGATCTTGACGAGAGCCATCCAAAACTCCATCTCACCGTACGCACGCACATTCGTGAGGTTGAGC
>ERZ773099.2111-NODE-2111-length-14043-cov-6.721404_pt1 | contig 14043 bp, 10 predicted proteins | sample MGYA00511120_ERZ773099 | MGnify/ENA primary metagenome ERZ773099 (study PRJEB29015, sample SAMEA2738012) | human oral metagenome | biome: human oral; feature: human-associated habitat; material: dental | place: China | collected 2104 ... | reverse complement strand
TCTTCACCGAGGACGAGCTGGACACCCCGCTGGACTACGAGTCCGTGGGCGCCGCCGGATCCATGCTGGGCACCCGCGCGCTGCAGGTCTTCGACGAGACGGTGTCCGTCGTCCGCGTCATCGCCAGGTGGAGCGAGTTCTACCAGCACGAATCGTGCGGCAAGTGCACGCCGTGCCGCGAGGGCACCTACTGGATGCGGCAGGTCATCCACCGCCTGGAGGCCGGGCGCGGCCGGCCCGGCGACGTCGACCTCCTCTACGAGATCGCCTCGAACATCGCCGGCCGTTCCTTCTGCGCCTTGGGCGACGCCGCCGCGACCCCCGTCAAATCGGGGATTGAGCTGTTCCGCGAAGAGTTCGAAGCAGGGTGCACGACGCCGGCGCGCGAGCTCTTCCCCTACGAAAAGACGACCCTGTTCTCCGAGGTGTCTGCACAATGACGGCCAACGACTCTCTCGTCAATGTCACAATCGACGGCAAGGACGTCGAGGTTCCCGCGGGAACCCTCATCATCCGCGCGGCCGAGAAGATAGGCGTGCGCATTCCGCGTTTTTGCGACCACCCGCTGCTCAAGCCCGCCGGCGCCTGCCGCCAGTGCCTCGTCGAGGTCGCGCGCCCCGGGCGCGACGGCGTCGTCGCGAAGGGCCCCAAACCGGTGCCCTCGTGCGCGGAGGCCGTCACGCCCGGCATGGAGGTCTACACCCAGCGCACCTCGGAGGTTGCGGCCAAGGCGCAGCGCGGAATCATCGAATTCCTCCTCGTCAACCACCCGCTCGACTGCCCGATCTGCGACAAAGGCGGCGAATGCCCGCTGCAGAACCAGGCGCTCTCGGACGGCCGCGCCGAATCGCGTTTCGTCGACGTCAAGCGGACCTACCCCAAGCCCGTCCAGGTGACCTCCCAGATCCTGCTCGACCGCGACCGCTGCATCCTGTGCCAGCGCTGCACGAGGTTCCAGTCCCAGATCGCGGGCGACCCGTTCATCGCGCTTCAGGGGCGCGGCGGCGGTTCCCCGGGCTTCGAGGTGCACTCCCTCAACGGCTCGCAGATCGGGGGCTTCGACGCGCGGGTCCTCAACTTCTCCGATTCGGACGGCGGGCGCGCCGAGCCCGTCCCCGGAGACTACGTCGGCGCCTACGGCAGCTACGGGCTGGCCGAGGGCTTCGCCGCGGGCCCGATAGAGCCCGCGGAAACAGACGAATCCGGCCGCCCCTTCTCCTCTTACTTCTCCGGCAACATCATTCAGATCTGCCCGGTGGGCGCGCTCACCAGCTCCGCCTACCGCTTCCGCTCGCGGCCTTTCGACCTCGTGTCCGTCCCCGGCGTGTCCGAGCACGACGCATCGGGGTCGGCCATCCGCGTCGACTACCGGCGCGGCGAGGTCGTGCGCCGGCTCGCGTGGGAGGATCCGGAGGTCAACGAGGACTGGATCACCGACAAAGACCGCTTCGCCTTCAGGTGGCAGAACGGCCCGGACCGCCTGAGGCGCCCGCTCGTGCGCGACGCGTCGGGCGAGCTCGCGGCGACGTCGTGGGAAGACGCCCTCGACGTCGCAGCCCGCGGGCTCGCCGCGGCCAAGGCGCACGGCGGCGTCGGCGTCCTGGCCGGCGGCAGGCTGACCATGGAGGACGCCTACGCCTACTCGAAATTCGCGCGAACGGTTCTCGGCACCAACGACATCGATTTCAGAACCCGCCCGGCCTCGCCCGAAGAGGACGCGTTCCTCGGCTTCGTCGTCGCCGGGAGCGGACGCGGCGTCACATACGGCGACCTGGAGAAGGCCGGGCACGTCCTCGCCGTCGGCTTCGAGGCCGAGGAGGAGTGCGGGTCGGTCTTCCTGCGCCTGCGCAAGGCCGTCTTGGCCAAGACGACGTCGGTGAGCGTCGTCGCCCCGTACGCGACCGCCGGAAGCGCGAAGATGAACGCCAACCTCATTCCCGCGGCGCCGGGAACGGAGGCGGCGATACTCGACGGGCTTGACGCCGGGGACCCCGTGTACGACGGGCTGGCCGACGGCGGGATCATCCTCGTGGGCGAGCGCGCGGCGGAATCTGAGGGCGCGCTGTCGGCCGCCCGCCGCCTCGCCGAGCGCAGCGGCGCGCGCCTGGCGTGGATTCCCCGGCGCGCGGGCGATCGCGGCGCCGTGGAGATGGGCGCCGTCGGCGGTCTGCTGCCCGGCGGGCGCCCCGTCGCGGATCCGCAGGCCCGCGCCGAAGTCGAAGAGGCGTGGGGAGCGAAGATTCCCTCGATGCCCGGCCGCTCGGCCGAGTCGATCCTCCTGTCCGTGCACTCTGGCGCGCTGGGCGGGCTGCTCCTGGGCGGCGTCGAGGTCGGCGACCTGCCCGGCGACGCCCTCTCGTCGATCGAATCCGCGGGGTTCGTCGTCCAGCTCGAAGTCCGCGCCACCGCTGCGACGGCCCTGGCCGACGTCGTCCTGCCGGTAGCCCCGCCGGTCGAAAAGGGAGGCTCCTTCGTCAACTGGGAGGGCCGCATACGCCCCTTCGGCCAGGCGCTGACGTCCGTTGAGCGGCCCGACCGCATCGTCCTCAACGACCTTGCCGCCGAATTCGGGGTCGACCTCGGTTTGGCCACGCTCGCCGACGCCGTCGCGCAGATCCGCGGCTTCAAACCGTGGAACGGGCCGCGCATGGCCCCGCCGCACGCCTTCCCCGAGGGGGAGCCCGAGCCGCCGGCGCCGGGAACCGCGGTGCTGGCCTCGTGGAATCTGCTCATCGGCGAGGGCGCGCTGCTGTCGAACGAGCCGCATCTGGCCGGCACGGCCCGGCGGCCCGCGGCCGTCATGTCGGAGGCCACCGCCCGGGCCGCCGGCGCCGCCCCCGGCGGCAGAGTAACCGTCCAGGGGACGATCGGACGCGTCACGCTTCCCGTCGTCACCCTGCCCATGCCCGACGGCGTCGTCTGGATTCCCCAGAATTCCGCCGGATGCAAGATCGCGTCGCTGGGCGTCAGGCCCGGCGACGCCGTCACGGTCGCTGCGGAGGTGAGAAAGTGACGCCGTCGATCCAAGCCGCCGTCCAAACGGCGGACTTTTCCCAGGACACATGGTGGATATGGGCTTTGAAGGCCGCGTTCATCATCGTCTTCCTCATCATGAACGTCATCCTCGCCCTGTGGGTCGAGCGCCGCGGCCTCGCGCGCATGCAGACGCGCCTCGGCCCCAACAGGGTGGGGCCCTTGGGGCTGGGGCAGGCCTTCGCCGACGCCCTCAAGCTTCTCATCAAGGAGGATTTCTGGCTCAAGGGCGCGGACAAGGTCGTCTACTTCGTCGCCCCCTTCGTCGGCGCAGTGTGCGCCTTCACGGTCATGGCCGTGGTCCCCATGGGGCCCAACGTGTCGATATTCGGCCATTCGACGCCGCTCCAGCTCGCCGATTCGCCCGTCGCCGTCCTGTTCGTCCTCGCGATCGCCGCCCTGGGCGAGTACGGGCTGGTGCTCGGCGGATGGTCGGCCCATTCCACCCTGCCCTTCTACGGGTCGGTGCGAGGGGCCACCCAGATGATCTCTTACGAGTTGGCGCTGGGACTCTCGCTCGTCACGGTGTTCCTGACGGCGGGCACGATGTCCATGTCGGGGATCGTGGCCGCGCAGTCGGACCTGTGGAACATAGTCACGCTCTTCCCGGCCTTCGCCGTCTACCTCATTTCGATGTTCGGCGAGACGAACCGACTTCCTTTCGACCTCCCCGAGGCCGAAGGCGAGATCGTCGCCGGCCACACCACCGAGTACTCGTCGATGAAGTTCGCGTGGTTCTTCCTCTCCGAGTACATCAACATGCTCAACGTTTCGATGGTCGCCACAACCGTCTTCCTCGGCGGCTGGCGGGCGGACCCGATCACGACGTCGGTCTTCTCGCTGTGGGGCGGCAACCCGAACGCCGGCTGGCTGCCGGCGCTGTGGTTCTTCGGCAAGACGTGGACCCTCATGTTCTTCATGATCTGGACCCGCGGCTCCCTCATGCGCATGCGCTACGACCATTTCATGAAGCTCGGATGGAAGGTCCTCATCCCGGTTTCGCTGACGTGGCTCGTCTCGGTCTCAGTCATCCAGGCGGTCACGAGCTTCACCGACCTGTCGCGCAACCAGCTGTTCATCGGGATAGGCGCGGCCTTCTTGGCCGTTCTCGCGCTCGTTTTCCTTTTCGGGGGAAAGGGCGACGCCGAAGGCGGCGAGGCCGACGAGGCGGGCTTCGTCCGGCCGTCCGAAGAATTCGACGCTTTCGCCGGGGGATTCCCCGTGCCTCCGCTGCCGGGCCAGGCTCTGCCGCCTTCGCCTCGCGCCTCGCGCAGCGCGGCCCCGCCGGGCGGCCCCGAGGCTTCGGGCGAGACGCCCGAAGCGGAAGGCGTCGAGCCTCAAGCCGACGCCGCAGAGCGCCAAGCTGACGCATCCACCACTCTCAAGGGAGGCCACGAGTGACAGACCGCATTCCCTCTACGTCCCCCGATCCCGAGCTGTGGGACCGGCCGAAGAAAGGGCCGATGGGGGAGCTTTTCGCCCCCGTCGCGGGGTACGGGGTCACGATCTCCTCGATGTTCCGCAAGCCCGTCACCGAGCAGTACCCGGAGGAGAAGGTTCCGACTGCCCCGCGCTACCACGGACGCCACCAGCTCAACAGGTATCCCGACGGCCTCGAACGCTGCATCGGCTGCGAGCTGTGCGCCTGGGCGTGCCCGGCTGACGCGATCTTCGTCGAGGCGGCGAACAACACCCCGGACAACCAGGTTTCGCCCGGCGAGCGCTACGGCCGGGTCTATCAGATCAACTACCTGCGCTGCATCTTTTGCGGCTTTTGCATCCAGGCCTGCCCCACGAGGGCGCTGACGATGACGAACGAGTACGAGCTGGCCGGCCCCACGCGCGAGGGCCTCGTCTACGAGAAGGAGGACCTTCTCGCGCCGATGCTCGAAGGCATGCTGGCCGCCCCTCACCCGATGGCCGAGGGCGCGTCCGACGCCGATTACTACCGCGGCGATGTCTCCGGCCCCACCGCGGCCCAGATCGAGTGGGTGGCCGAGCACCGGCCCGACGATCCGACCCTCGCGACGGCGGTCTCCGTCGATTCTCCGGGCCCCTTCGATTCGGCTGCGGCCCCGGCCGGCGCGCCTGCCGATTCGGCGGCGGCCTGGGCAGACGCGTCCGCGGGCGAGCGCACGGAAGGCGGAAGGTGATGGAAGAAGCGGCGACCATCGAAATCTCCCTGGGCGAGACGATCCTTTTCGGCGTCGTCGCCGTGGTCATGGTGACGCTGACCGTCTTCGGCCTGCTCGTCACGCGGCGCGCGGTCTATTCGGCGGTCTGCGTCATCGCCGACATGGTGTGCTTGGCGGTCCTGTACACGGCGCTCGAAGCCCCGTTCATGGGGGTCGTCCAGATCGCCGTCTACACGGGCGCGATCCTCATGATATTCCTCTTTGTGCTCATGATGATCGGCGTCGACGCGGCCGATTCGACGTACGAGACCCTGCGAGGCCAGCGGGTCATGGCCGCCCTGGGGTCGCTCGGCTTCGCCGCGATCGCCGGCGGGGCGGTCATGGATGCGCGAACCCCCGGCCCGGTCGGCTTGGCGAAGGCCAACCAGGAGACGAATCCGACGGCGATAGCCAAGTCGATCTTCACCAACCACGCCCTCGCGATGGAGCTGACCGGAGCGCTGCTCATCGTCGCCGCCGTCGGCGCGATGACGCTGACGCATCGCCAGGGCGTGCGCAAGCGCCTGAGCCAGGCCGAGCTCGCCGAGGCGAAGATGGCCGCCTACGCGCAGACAGGGCGCCACATCGGCCAAAAGCCGCCCACGGGCATCTATGCGGAGTCGAATTCCGCCGCCGCCCCGGCTCTCACGAGCGGGGGCGAGGCCGTGGCCGAGTCCGTCCCGCGCATCCTGCGAATCCGAGGCCAGGCCTACACGCCGTCGGACGTTTCGCCCATCACCGTCGCGCGCGCCGCGCGCGGCGAACTCGACGGGCGGGGCCGCTCCGAGGTCTCTCGCGCCCACATGCCCGGCATGCCGGGCGAGGAAGCCCCGGCCTACGGGGACTCGCGCGAGGATGCCCCCGCCTATGGCGATCCGCCCGAAGAATCCCCGGCCGGGGGCGGCCCGGGCCGCCCCCGTCTTGACGGCAAGGAGGAAAACCGTTGAATCTCATGCTGTACGTCGTTCTGGCCGTCGTCCTTTTCTCCATCGGCGGGGCCGCCGTCCTCACCCGGAAGAACGCGATCATCGCGCTCTTGGGCGTCGAGATCATGCTCAACTCCTGCAACCTCGCACTCGTCGCGTTCTCCCGGATGTGGGGGAACGTCGAGGGCCAGGTCTTCGCCTTCTTCGTCATGGTGGTCGCCGCCGCCGAGGTCGTCGTCGGCCTGGCGATCGTCATCTCCATTTTCACAACCCACCGGTCCGCATCGCTCGACGGCGCGAACCAGCTCAAGCACTGACCGGAAGAGGTGTGAATTGACTATGGAAATCACTTCGGCCTCGGGCGCGGCGGCCCTCGTGTGGCTGTGCGTCGCCGTCCCCCTCCTCGCCTCGGGCGTCCTGCTCGTCGCCGGAAAGAGGGTCAAAAGCTGGGGCCATTGGCTGGCCGTCGGGGCGTCGGGCCTCTCGCTGCTCGTCGGCTCGGCGGCGCTTGTCCAGCTCATCGGCGCATCCCCAGAAGAGAGGGCGATGCGGGTGCGGCTGTACCGATGGTTTGCGACGAGCGACTTCGCCGTCGATCTCTCCCTGCGGGTCGATCCGCTGTCCGTCACCTTCCTCATGCTGGTGACCTTCGTCGGAACCCTCATCCACGTCTACTCCGTCGGGTACATGGAACGCGACCCGGCCAAGACCCGTTTCTTCGCCTATCTCAACCTGTTCGTCGCCTCGATGCTGCTGCTCGTTCTCGGCGACTCCTACGCGGCGATGTTCGTCGGCTGGGAGGGCGTGGGGCTCGCCTCCTACCTTCTCATCTCCTTCTGGAACCAGGTTCCCGCCAACGCGGCCGCGGGCAAGAAGGCCTTCGTCATGAACCGCGTGGGCGACGTCGGCCTGCTCGCCGCGATGATGGTCATGGTCTCGTCTTTCGGCACGGTGACTTTCGACGGCGTCGCAGCCGGCGCGGCCAAGGCCGGATCGGGCACTCTCCTGGCGATCGGCGTCCTGCTCCTCGTCGGCGCGTGCGGAAAATCAGCCCAGTTCCCGCTTCAGGCCTGGCTCGGCGACGCGATGGCGGGCCCGACGCCGGTCTCGGCACTCATCCACGCCGCCACGATGGTCACCGCCGGCGTCTACCTCATGGTGCGTTCCGGCTTCGTCTACGCCGCAAACGCCTCGGCGCAGCTGGCCGTCGCCGTCATAGGCACGGTCACGCTGGTGTTCGGGGCGGTCGTGGGCGCGGCCAAAGACGACATGAAGAAGGTCCTCGCCGCCTCGACGATGTCCCAGATCGGCTACATGACGCTCGCCGCGGCCCTCGGCCCCGCGGGCGCGGCCTTCGCCGTCTTCCATCTCGTCACCCACGGCTTCTTCAAGGCGAACATGTTCCTCGGAGCGGGGTCCGTCATGCACGCGATGGACGACGAGGTCGATATGCGCCGATTCGGCGGCCTCCACAGGCGCCTGCCGGTCACGTGGGCCACGTTCCTGGCCGGATACCTGGCCATCATCGGCTTCCCCTTCCTCTCGGGGTACTTCTCGAAGGACAAGATCATCGAGGCCGCCTTCGTCGGCGAAGGATGGCGCCCGTGGGTCTTCGGCGGCCTGACGATGGCCGTCGCCGGTTTGACGGCCTTCTACATGTCGCGGCTGTTCTTCATGGTCTTCCACGGCGAGGAGCGGTTTGCCAGCGAAGGCCCCGAGGCCAAGCGCCCGCATGAGGCGCCCGCCACGATGTGCGTCCCGCAGATCGTGTTGGCCGTGGGCTCGATCGGCCTCGGCTTCGTCCTCAACGCCGCGGGCTTCGTCGAGTGGCTCGAGCCGGTCGTCGGCCGCGCCGCCCACGGGGAGCCCGTTCTCCCCGCTCCGGCCATCACCCTCGGCACGCTCGCACTCGTCGCCGTCGGCGCCGGCGCAGCGTGGAAGATGTACGCGGCCAGTCCGGTCCCGACGCGCGCCCCGGAGGGCGGCGCCCTCGTGCGCGCGGCGCGTGCAGACCTGTACCAGGACGCGTTCAATGAGAATGTCTTCATGAAACCCGGCATGGCTTTGACGTCGGCCGTCGCCGCAACGGACGCGCGCGCCGTCGACGGCGCGGTCGAGGGCGTGGCGAAAGGGACGTCGGCCGTCGGCCGCTTGAGCACGCGCCTGCAGAACGGCTACGCCCGCACGTACGCCTCGTACATGACTTTCGGCGTCGTAATCGTGCTCGTCGCGGCCTTGGCGGCGCGTCTGTAGGAAGAGGAAAGCATCATGCACAACGTCATCGAGGCAGCCTTTCCCTGGCTGACCGTCCTCATCGTCGTGGCGCTCGTCGGCGCGCTTCTCCTGTGGCTCGTCAAACCGTTGAGAGAGCACGCCGTCGGCTTCGGCGTCGGCCTTTCGGGCCTGATTCTCGCCCTCTTCGTCGGCGCCGCGGCCGGCTTCGACTTCGACGCCGCCGGCCGCGTCCAACTGGCCGAGGACTATTCGTGGATCCCGCAGATCGGCGCCAGCGTCGCGTGGGGAGTCAACGGAATGGGCCTGGTGATGGTGGGCCTGGCCGTCTTCCTCGTTCCGCTCGTTCTGCTCGCGGCGGCAGGCGACTTCAAAGGCGAGGCCCCGGACAGGGCCGCCGGGTACGTCGGCTGGGTGCTCGCGCTCGAAGCGGTGATGATCGGCATCTTCTCCGCGCGCGACGTCTTCCTTTTCTACGTCCTCTTCGAGCTCATGATCTTGCCGATGTACTTCCTCATCGGCCGCTACGGCGGGGAAGGCGCATCGCGCGCCGCCGTCAAGTTCGTCCTCTACTCGCTTTTCGGCGGGCTTGTCATGCTCGTGGGCGTCGTCGCGCTCGCGGCTCGCGCGGAGGGCCCCAAGGGCCTGCTCTTCGAATCGGCCGCGCAGGCCGCCAGCGGCAACGGCATGCTTGTGTTCCTCACGTTCTTCGCGGCCTTTGCGATCAAGGCGCCGATGTTCCCCGTCCACACCTGGCTTCCCGACGCGGCCGAGAAGGCGCCGGCGGGAACGTCCACCCTGCTCGTCGGCGTTCTCGACAAGGTCGGGACCTACGGCATGATCGCTCTGTGCCTGCCCATTGCGCCCGACGCCGCGAAGTCCGCCGCCGTCCCCGTCATGGTCTTCGCCGTCATATCGATCTTCTGGGGCGCCTTCATGGCAATCGCTTCGAACGACCTCATGCGCCTCATCGCCTACACGTCGGTCAGCCACTTCGGCTTCATCGTGCTCGGCGTCTTTTCCGGCAGTTCGACGGCGATGACCGGCGCGATCGTCTACATGGTCGCCCACGGCGTCGCAACTGGCGCCCTGTTCCTGACGGTCGGCTTCCTGCGCCGCCGCGGGGGCGATGCGCTCATCACCACGTATGGCGGATGGCAGCGTGTGACGCCTCTGATCGCCGGCGTCTTCCTCGTGTCAGGCCTGGCGACGATCGCCCTGCCCGGGCTTTCCGGCTTCGTGCCGGAGTATCTTGTGCTTATGGGGACTTTTAAGGTTCACAGGGCGTTCGCCCTCGTCGCCGTGCTTGCCGTCATTCTCGCGGCCGTCTACATACTTCTTCCGTATCAGCGGATCTTCACGGGCCCCAAGCCCGACGTCGCCGCGCAGGACCTCGACGCGCGCGAGAAAACGGTCGCGGGAATCCTTGTGGCGGCGATGCTCGCCCTCGGGCTCTTCCCCTCGCCCCTCGTCGACGCCGTGAAGCCGACGGCCGTGCAGTCCTCAACAGTCGCCATTGAAGGGAGCGCGAAGTGACAACTCCTACGATCGAATGGGCGGCGCTCACTCCCATCCTCATCGTCTTGGGCACGGCCGTCTTCGGCGTGCTCGTCGAGGCTTTCGTCCCCCGGCGCGCGAGGCGGCCTGTCCAGGCGACGCTGTCGCTGGCTGCTCTGGCCGGCGCGCTCGCCGCGGTCGTGTGGCGGTGGACGGCCGTTCTCGACGACGGGCCGAAGTCCGCCGTCAAACTCACGGGCGAGAGGCCCGCCGGCGTCGGGACTCTGCAGGAGGATCTCCCCGGCCTGGCTTTCCAGGCGTTCATCCTGGCGTGCTCTCTGCTCGCGTTCCTCGTCTTCGCGGACCGCACGAGGACCGGCGAGGGGTCGTTCGCCGCCTCCGCCGCGACGGAGCCCGGGTCGCTCGACGAACGCGAGGCCACGGAGGCGGGATACGAGCAGACGGAGATTTTCCCCCTCGGCCTGTTCGCCGTCGGCGGCATGCTCGCCTTCACGTCCGCGGGCGACCTTCTCACGCTCTTCATCGCCCTCGAGGTGCTTTCGCTCCCTCTCTACGTTTTGTGTGCGACGGCCCGTCGGCGCCGCGCCCTGTCCCAGGAGGCCGCGCTCAAGTACTTCATCCTCGGCGCGTTCTCCTCTGCGTTCTTCCTCATGGGAGCGGCTCTCCTCTACGGCTTCTCCGGCTCGCTCGACTATTGGTCCATTGCCTCGGCTCTGCTTCAAAGCACCGGAATGGACGCGCTGTTCGTCGCCGGCTCGGCGCTCGTCTTCGTCGGCCTCCTTTTCAAGGTCGGAGCCGCCCCTTTCCATTCGTGGACGCCGGACGCATACCAGGGCGCCCCGACGCCCGTCACGGGCTTCATGGCCGCCGGAACGAAGATCGCGGCCTTTGGCGCGATGCTCAGGTTCGCCTATTCGATCGGACGCGGGGCCGAGACCGAGCTTCGGCCCGTCTTTTGGGCGATTGTCATCCTGACGATGCTTGTGGGCACGGTCGGCGGAATCGTCCAGTCGGACGTCAAACGCATGCTCGCTTACTCCTCGATCGCCCACGCCGGGTTCGTGCTCGTCGGCGTCGGGGCGTACTCCCGGGACGGCATCCGCTCGGTCGCCTTCTACCTGCTCGCCTACGGCTTGGCGTCGGTCGGCGCCTTCGCCGTCGTGACCCTGGTTCGCCAGAAGAGCGCCAACGGCAGCATTCTGGGCGAGGCGACGTCGCTGCGCGCCTGGCGGGGCTTGGGCAAGACGAACCCGTTCCTCGCCGGGGCTATGGCGCTGTTCCTGCTGTCGTTCGCCGGCATTCCGCTCACCGGCGGCTTCATGGGCAAGTTCTTTGTGTTCAAGGCGGGGTACGCATCGGGCGAAGCGGTGCTCGTGTTCCTCGCGGTCCTCGCCTCGGCCGCCACGGCCTTCTTTTACTTCCGCCTCATACTCCTCATGTTCTTCAGAGATCCGGCGCCGGGGACGGCGACGATCGCTTCCGAAGGGCTTTCGGCGGCTGCGATTGCGGCCGCGGCGGCGGGAATCGTGCTGACGGGCGTCGCGCCGAACGCGGTGTGGAGCTTTCTCGACAACGCCATGGCGTTTATACTCTGACGGTGGCCCTAGAAACTAGTACGTTGGCCGAACGCCTCGGCAAACGTATGGAAGCCGTCGAGCGTCGCCTCGGCGAGGAAGTGCGTCTGGACGACCTGCAGGTCGATCCGGCGACGACGCATCTCGTCGGCGCCGGGGGCAAACGGCTTCGTCCGGCCCTCGTCCTTTTGGCGGCCGAGCTCGGGCCGAGGCCCGGGGCCGAGGCCGTCCTCGATTCGGCGGTCGCCGTCGAGCTGACCCATTTGGCGTCCCTTTATCACGACGACGTCATGGACGACGCCCCTATGCGCCGCGGCGTCCCCTCCGTTCAGTCGCTGTTCGGAAACTCTGTGGCGATCCTCGCCGGAGACGTCCTTTTCGCCAGGGCGTCGCTAGTCACGTCGAAGCTCGGCCCGCAGGCCGTCAAGCTGCACGCCATGACGTTTGAGCGGCTGTGCCAGGGGCAGCTTCACGAGACGATCGGCCCCCGGGCGAGCGTTTCGCCGCGCGACCACTACATCCGCGTTCTGGCGGACAAGACGGGCTCGCTCATCGCCGCCTCCGCGCGCTATGGCGTGCTTTTTTCCGGCGGGTCGTGGGAGCTCGCCGACGCCCTCGCGCAGTACGGCGAGTGCATCGGCGTGGCGTTCCAGCTCGCCGACGACGTCATCGACATCGAGTCCGACGGCGTCGTCACTGGGAAGACCCCCGGGACCGACCTTCGGGAGGGCGTCGACACGATGCCGACGTTGTTGCTGCGTGAACACGGGGAGAAGGGCGCGCTCGACGCCGAGGGTGCGGCGATCCTCGATCTGCTCGACAATGCGGACCTTTCCGGCGACGAGGCGCTCGCCGACGTCGTCGGACGCCTGAGGCGCCACTCCGTCCTCGAGGAGACCCGCGCAATGGCCCAGGATTGGGTTTCCCGCGCGATTGAGAGCATCCGGTTCCTGCCCGACGGCGAGATCCGCGAGGAGCTCGTCAGGTTTGCGCGTCTGACGGTGGATCGTTCGGCCTGAAGGCTGCCTGGCTGCCCGGCTTGGCGAGCCTGCCTTGCTCGGCGTCGCCCGCCCGCGTTCAGCCCGCTTGCCGTCGCGTTTCTTGAGTTCGCCGACGCACGGCGCGCGTCCGCGGACGCTTCTCGAGCCGCGTGTATTCGTCGGCGTTCGCCGGTCTCGCAGCAAGGCATTCGCCGGTCTTGCAGCAGGCGCTTTTGCGGGCGTAAACGCAGAGACTCAGGAATTTCAATCATGTAGTAGTTTGTCTGCATACTTCGCCATTTCCTCTGAGTTTAAAGGGTTCTAACTGCGTAGCGATCTCCCCAAGGGTTTCCAGATGTTTCGAGATACTATATTCAGTGTTCAGGTCATACTTCTCGAAAGGGCGGGAAACGTATATCGACACTGAAGCGGTCATTGGAGAGGCGACGAAAGCACTCGACCAGTCCGTCGCCGATGCGGCCGAGTCGGCAAGAGGCAGTTTTTCGACGGCTCCTGGGCGAAGCTGTCCGGAATCGCGCGCATTGGGCGCGTGTTCTTCCCGAAAGGCGCGGCGGCGGAGGACCTCATAGAAGCCGAGAGGAAGACGGCAAACGAAATCAGATCCTCGCTGAGGGTGGAGCTGAACGGCTGCTCGCAAGAGCCTGTCGAAGGCCATGGGGTCGTGGAACAACATTGCCTCCCGTTCGCGTTCCAAGTCCGACGGCGCCGACCCTTTCGCCACGGGGCTGCCCATCGGCCACGACAACAACCCGAACATCCCGGAAATCATCGATCCGAAGCATCCTCTTCAATGCACAGAGAACGGATTGCGTGATGAGATGGGGCTCCCCAAGCGAGAAAGCTACAGGCGACTATGCGGATTCCACAAAAGCTCCGTTTCTTCCAGGCTTCGCGTTTCTCCGAAGAGGCAGGCGCTGCGCGTTCCCCGAGGGCTGTGCCCATTGCGCGTCGCCCTGGGTCTGCTCTGGCGCTTCCTGGGTCTGCTCTGGCGCTTCCTGGGTCTGCTCGCGCTTCGCGAAGGAGGTTGCTCCGCCTTTCCCTTGCCGCACTGCCCGCGATGCCCCTGCTGTCTGCGTGCGGCTCGGGCGGCGGAGCCAAACCTGGAACCCCCTCTTCGGACGTGGCCAGCCGAAGGTCCGCGGGGGCAAAGACGCCCGGCGATCGACGGGCAATCGCGGGGAGTCAAGCCCGAGCTCTGAGGGCTCTGCGGCTTCCAGTCCGATTCAGGCCAACGATTTCGCTGTCTCGGCGGATGTGACTGTTTCCGTTGAGCCGACCGTCGGCTCGACGTCGGTCACGTTCAAGTACAAGTTGACGAACGATTCTGCGCAGACCGTTTGGGCCGTCCATTCCCCAGCAGTGTCCGTCATGCCTGCCAGCGGAAGGAAGACCGGCGTCGTCGCCGCAATGGCTCTTTCCCGTTCGCAAGGACGTCAGCTGCGTCCAGCCGCCGTACGAGGCCGTTGTCAAGCTTGAACCGAAGCAAACCGTTGAGGGTTTGGCAAGCGTGCAGAAGCCTTTCAAACCTTATGGTGGTGTCGAGGGTGGCGAGAGGGTTGTGTTTCTTTTCAGGTTGATGGGCGTG
>ERZ773099.2103-NODE-2103-length-14069-cov-20.334951_pt1 | contig 14069 bp, 11 predicted proteins | sample MGYA00511120_ERZ773099 | MGnify/ENA primary metagenome ERZ773099 (study PRJEB29015, sample SAMEA2738012) | human oral metagenome | biome: human oral; feature: human-associated habitat; material: dental | place: China | collected 2104 ... | reverse complement strand
CATCGGCTTCACAATAAATATGACTTCGTACAATCTCACGAAATCACCTCCTCTTCGGTCTTTGGCCGCCGCTCATGTCGGCGGCAGAGTTATTCTTATGCAAGCGCGCACGAAAGACGCACACGCTCACGCGACAGGGGTTAGTATATCATGTTTGAGGGCGTCGCGCAAGGGGGCAGGATGGGCAAATTTTGGAATTCTTCCCCCATAAAGTGACTAAGGAAGATATCGTCTTCTGCCGTCCAGAAGTGTGAACCAATGTAGCGTGGGTTCCTGATTCTTTTTTTGAACGACATTTTCGATAAAAGAAGACACAAAGGCGCTGTATATCTAGGAAAACCACTCTTAGGACAGCAAATAGAACGCCCAACCTCATCGCGATCAGGAGCAAATATCCTGCCAAAATGATGCATATGTATAGAAACCCAAAAACAGCCCCCATTTTCTCCTCCAAATCGACACAATGATTCTCATTTAGAACAGCAGGTGGCATATATTGTGCCAGAGGCACAACTCGCGATTAGCCTGACGTTTCTCCTTTCCGATGTTTCAATCCACGCCCCCGTGCGGGGCACGACTCGAATCCTTTACTATACCCATCATCCCGAAAATGTTTCAATCCACGCGCCCCGTGCGGGGCGCGACTTTCCGCTACCAAAATTTCGCGAATCGCTTCAAGTTTCAATCCACGCGCCCCGTGCGGGGCGCGACATCTTCTCCACATCAATGGGCGTGCTACACTCATGTTTCAATCCACGCGCCCCGTGCGGGGCGCGACGAAAGCGTCTGGGGTCGGTCACGCGTCAAGGTCGTTTCAATCCACGCGCCCCGTGCGGGGCGCGACCGAAACGTGGGAACGAATAATACACACTATTTTTGTTTCAATCCACGCGCCCCGTGCGGGGCGCGACCATGTCGATGCTCATTATTCCGTACTTGCTGATGTTTCAATCCACGCGCCCCGTGCGGGGCGCGACAATAGATCATCCGCACAAACGTATATAGATTCTGTTTCAATCCACGCGCCCCGTGCGGGGCGCGACTGTCGATGCGTTCTTCTTCGAGAAGCTGATAGCCGTTTCAATCCACGCGCCCCGTGCGGGGCGCGACCGAGGCACTTGCACATTTCAACGGCGGCAGGTAGTTTCAATCCACGCGCCCCGTGCGGGGCGCGACCCGCCTACCTCGCAGAGCACACCGCAGGATGATGTTTCAATCCACGCGCCCCGTGCGGGGCGCGACTCTCCAGCAGCGGAATGAACGATGAGTCTGTACTGTTTCAATCCACGCGCCCCGTGCGGGGCGCGACCCTCGTGCGGATCGTTGCCTTCTTTGCCATAATAGTTTCAATCCACGCGCCCCGTGCGGGGCGCGACCGTCTCCGTACTGATACGCTGTCCCGCGTTTGATGTTTCAATCCACGCGCCCCGTGCGGGGCGCGACAATGACTGTAGCAGATATTAAGACGGCACTGGTGTTTCAATCCACGCGCCCCGTGCGGGGCGCGACACCTTGGCTATATATTTGTCTGGCTCCGGTATATGTTTCAATCCACGCGCCCCGTGCGGGGCGCGACTGTTGACCATCCATATATCCTCTTGGGAAAAGCCGTTTCAATCCACGCGCCCCGTGCGGGGCGCGACCTATAGCTGTCAAACAGTAGGTGGGCGGGTGGATGTTTCAATCCACGCGCCCCGTGCGGGGCGCGACGCGTATTTCGTAGGTTGTGTGGATGGTTGGCGCAGTTTCAATCCACGCGCCCCGTGCGGGGCGCGACCAATAGCACTGCGAAACGGGCTTTCCCCCGATGATGTTTCAATCCACGCGCCCCGTGCGGGGCGCGACGGTGATGCGGTTGTAGGTGTGGATGGTAATGTCGTTTCAATCCACGCGCCCCGTGCGGGGCGCGACGTCGCGCGTCTTGGCACGCATCGTGTAGGATGTGTTTCAATCCACGCGCCCCGTGCGGGGCGCGACCCCCACAACGGCATCTGTCTGCACGACGGCACCGGGTTTCAATCCACGCGCCCCGTGCGGGGCGCGACGATATCCGTCTGGAAATGCGCCTCTGATATATGCGTTTCAATCCACGCGCCCCGTGCGGGGCGCGACAGCAACTGGAGGCACGACTTCCCCCTTTTGCCACATATTTATGGGTATTCTCCTCCACAAATTATGATTTTCTCAGTGCCTAAGTCTCACGCCCCTCCTATAACGTGATTCTCGCACCTAGATTTTTTTGTCATTTTCTGTTCACTTCACCTTCGCACTCATACAACAGGCTCAGATGATAATAGCGGCCTCCAGGTCATAGGATTCCTTAACACCATAGTGCGTTACTTTCGGTCCTTTGTCTTTGCCAAGATAGTAGAATCGAAGACTGTCTTCCTGCAGGTCGATGATATCCAGCAACGCAAGCTCCAACTGCTTACACTGCGTCGGATCAACCTTACACTCAAAGACAGAGTTCTGCACACGCTGTCCGTAGGCTCTACATTTTCGGGCAACCTGCCGCAAACGCCTTCTCCCGTCAGCATCAACGGTACTAATATCATAGGTGATTAAAACGTACATGGCAAGTACCTACTTCCACAAAAATGGCGGGTAAGCATCAAGATCACCACGCAGATGACGTGCAAGCAGCATCGCCTGCACATGAGGAACAAGCCCCCATTTGATTTTTTCTTCTAAAAAAGGATGTGTCATCATACTCTCTTTGTGTGTATGCCACGCCTCCAGAATTTTCTTACGACCATCATCGGTCAGATATACTGCTCCTCCCTCTTCCATGTGAAAGTCCTTTCCACTGATTTTCTTGGTATTAACCATAGAAAATGCAGTGCGATCCACCATTGGCCGCAATTCCTCCATCAGGTCGAGCGCAAGCGACTGCCGTCCTGGGCGATCTCGGTGAAGAAATCCAACGTAGGAGTCCAAACCTACTCCCTCAAGCGCTGCTCCCACGTCATTCATGAGAAGTGCATAGAGAAAGGATAAGAGACAATTCATGTTGTCAAGCGGTGGCCGACGATTACGCTCAGTGAAAAAGAACTCTTCTTTCTGTTTGAGTATCATATCATCAAACACAGAGAAATAGCTGACGGCAGCCTTTCCTTCGATACCACGGAGTTCCTCCAAGGCAGATGCACACGTTGCCTCATGACAGGATGTCCGAAGAAAATCACTGACACTCTGAAATTTCTCCCCATCAATTCGCATGGCGTAGTCTCTGCGCGTACGCTCCATCACCCAACGCGCATTATAGATCTTGCCAAGGATAAAGTTCTTCGCAAGTGCGAGGCTGTCTGTCTCATTATCTGCACGACGATACTGCTCCCTACGCAAGAGAACGTTACCGTTCATCTTGCCGATAACGCGCGCCTGAAATCTCCCCTCCGGGCTCATGAAGGTCAAGGCAATATTCTCCTCTGCGCATTTCCGCATGAGTGCAGGGCTTGCACCCGTATAGCCAAAGGTTGTAATCTGCTCAAAGTTATGAAGCGGAAAACGAGCCAGCTCCTTATCCTCCCGAATGACCACAACATTACCACCGTCCAGCGCCAAGTATGCCTCATCCTGATTGACAAAAAGCGTATTCAAAAGAGGCTTCATCCTTCTGCCAGTCTCCTCTCAAGATAATGCTTAGCAGATCCGAGCCGATTCAGTTTCGGTACGCAAATATTGTTTAGAGAGCAGTTCTTGCAGCCTTTGCGGCGCTTCGCACGCGGCGTATACTCTCTCTGGATATACCGCCGCATTTCCTGTACCAGCACGGGAATCCGTTCTTTCAGCTCATTTGAAAACTCTACCTTAACTCGCCGCCGAATCTCCCCATAATACAGATAGCCAAACGGAATATCCGTCATGAACATATCCTCAAGACAGAGTGCCTGGAGTGTCAGTTGGAGCACATATTCCTCTCCTTCTTGTGGTCTTCCGCGCTTATACTCTACTGGAATAATTCGATACCGACCATGATATGAAGGAATATAGACACCAGAAGGGTCTGCATGAAACTCCACTACATCGCAAGCACCGGAAATTCCAAGTTGACTTGACGCGACACGCATACCACGCACAATAATCTTATTTCCACGCTTTTCCTTAATCTTTTCATCGTGCGCCTTATTATGCAGTGCATTTCCCTCAATGGTTAAAACATTATCCTGCCACTGCTGTTCCAAATGAATCAGAGCCCACTGACGTGGGCAGAATATATAACGAGGTATTTCCGAGAGCATCAGATACTCTTCTTCAGCATAGCCCATATCAGTTGACCAGACTCCCCTCGACATACTTTTCAATACGAATTCCGTCGATTGCGTAGAGAGCACCATCATCAATGGTATAATCTTCTATCCGCGCAGGCGTTTCTATTCCCTCTTTTTTCTGCGCAAGAACGCTGCGATGCACCTTGGCACTTGGGGTATTTCCGGTCTTGCTGCCGTGCTCAATCCAGTAGAATCGGTTCATCTCCATGCTGCCCTCAGGCCGAGCGGACGATGCATCATTTTCAAAGATTGTACGCAATGCCTCCTTGATCTTTGCCGCATCCTCCTCGCTGAAGCCCGTCTTCTCTGCAAGCTGGACGTTGATGCTTCCTTGGAACTTATAAACGCCGAAGTCAACGCGATACTTCATGCCCATCGTATCAGAGCCCTTCTTATCCCCTGGCTCGTTATTCACACTCTTGGTAATCTGTACTCCCGTGATAGTTACAGGATCGAGACTGACTGCTGTATGGAGTGTCACCGGACCGCGCACACCAACAGAGACCGAATCAATGCCCTGTTTTTTTGCCTCCTTGAGTGCAAATACCTGCCCAAATGCTCGCACATCAATCCATGCCTTACAGGCCTCTTCCGCAAAGATCCGCGTGCGTCCCTGCTCCTTGTCCTTCATTTTCAGAGGCTTTTCCATCGCAGGATTTTCCTCAACGCGTGCACGAATGCTGTCACAGCCATCGTCGGCACGTTCATTGGACTGAACAAGAATCTTCTCTCCTGCGTCCTGCAGCCGATTACGTAGTTTCCGTTTGAGGCAAACATCGGAGATTTCACCATAACCACCGTAATCGGTGCGCGGCTGATTTCCATTCAAGGGATCACCGTTTGGATTTGAGCGTTCTACCGTAATAAATCCGATAAAGTCAATTTTCTTGGTTAATACAGCCATCATATTTCCTCCTCTTGCAGCGTTTCTTTATTCTTACGTTTTTCTTCCCGCGCCAACTCCATGGCATATTGCTGACAGTAGAAACCCAACAAGAACTTTCCATTCAACGGGCGGTCAGAGAGAAAATCTTCCTCTTTGAACATACTGCCAATCCGGTTAATCAGCTGGCGCTCTTTCCCGCCATACAGTTCCCTCTTTTGCTGGTAAGGCAACAACTTTTTTTGGAGGGTCATCCATGTAGAGGCAGGACGGGAGGAGAAAATCTCCATATAGCGCATTGCATTCGTGGTGCGGCTGCCAAGTTCATCGCGACTGAAGGTTGCACGTTCCATCTGATCCGCTACCGCTATGAGCCTACCGAACAAATACGACCGATCATCCTTCGTTTCATCAAGTGCCACTGTATATTCCTCCCTCTCTTGGTTGAGACGCCGCACAATGATGGAGCATGCCGGCTCTAGAAGCTGCCTGCGCCAGTCGTAGTAGCCGTCACAAACGGATCTCTTTACTGCACGCCCCATCACTATGCGCTCCATGTCTACGGGCAGGGGACTCCCCTGTAAAATGGCGTAAAAGATGCGCTCCAGTTCGAGTTTCATCTGACTATCGCCGACATTCACGCCATAACAAGCCTCGACCAGACGCTTCGGAGCCGGTACGCCAAAATAGGTAAACGACTCATCTTTCTCACTGTCATAGCCATGTTGGCGCCAACGCCCAAGCCTGTGCCAGCGTTCGATGCGTTCGATGAAGTCCTCACCCGCCATCTCACTGTAATAACAGATCGAGAGACGCCCCTTCGTCGCCGCATCGAGAATCATGACATTCACCTGACTCATCTCCGCCTGCTTGAATTCGTGGCGATAGCCCATGAGTGTCTTTATCAGAGACTCTGCCCAACCTTTTAGCGAGGACGGTCTTGCTGTTCCTGCAGGTCGCCGTCGACGCGTCAGGCGCGCCGTATCATCGAATACAGACGGCGGTATCTGTCCACATCTCCCCCACGCAAGAAATACACGTCCATCAACGGTATAGCCTTGACTGCGCACCAACCACATCAGTGCATTCATCGCCTTCTGAGATGTCTCATAGCCAATGGAGATACATTCAGCTCCATTGGAAAATTTCCCACGAAAAGTAAAGTTTATATCATCATTCGATGAAATGATCTTTGCTCCGTCTCCTGGGAAGCGGATGCCCTTTCCATGCTTATCGGTAGGCGCGAGTCTTTGCCCCGTAGCATAGCAGAGTTGCTTATCCGTTTGAGAAAACTTGCGCTGAAAGAATGCCTGATAATCTTTTTGTAGCCGTGTATCTTTCCACAGTTCCGGGCAATCATCTCCATCTACAATAACGCGAAACCTCACCATAGATTTTAGAACATTTCCAGCAACAACACTAAAGATAGGCGGTTTTGGCACTTCCTTATCCGTCCATTTTTCAATCAGTTTCCCAGCATCATCTCGAAAGAGGATCTTTGCCCCGATCAAGTCATGAATCACATCATGTCTACTGATATAGCGATAGACCGCCTGTATCTTGGGATTTGTATCAAACATTGCCCATGCTCCAAGCTGTTCTTTGTACGCAATATATTGACTGTCTGCTCCCTTGGAATTTGCAAAAACACAATAATCTTTTGCAATGAATGAAAGATTATCATGCAAGGGATGCGGCGCAGGATTTCCCGTTCGCGATGCCGAGTCTGGAGTACAGGGAATCAGTGTAGAACGGTATTCCTTCGGAATCACCTCTGCCCGAATCAGCTCCCCCTCCTCACTCAATGTTATCTCGATCTGTGCATTCTGGATAATATGACCAACGGGGGGCAGCATAGCTTTCATCCCATCAACATCATCCCTTCCGGCAAAGTGCTCATTCTCATCGTATGTCTGTACCAGTTGCTCCATCCAGCTCATAAACGTCCCTCCTCTCCTAGGAGTTCGTATTCCTCTGCGGCAAAGGTGACACTGTTCTTATCAAAGAGCTTGCTCTTGACCCGGCGGATATCTCTCAGGAGGGTACACTCCTCCGGACGCGGGAAGCGAATCACACCATTCTCCATCACTGGCTGCCAAAGGCGGACTTGCAACATAGATCCGCCTGTTTCATCGACATAGTTAAATCCGTGAAACATTGTGCCGAGTGGCATCTCGCCCGCGTGATCGTAGTATCCCTCACCTGCTCCATATCTCACAGGCTCCACATAGCCCTGACACTCCCGTGTGCCGAGGAAAATATCACGTCGACCACCGCGCTCCACCATCCGCCTTGCAATATTGTGATGTTTATGCTCATCTCTGTCCTCCGCTAGCTCCTTACGATGCAGATTGAACTCAAAATGCGCCCGCACCTGATAGCACACATCGCTCAGATATTTGTAGATGGAGAGGTCATTTCCGCCGCCGCCATATTTCAGAGGTTTTACCCCACGCGACTGCGTTGCGATTCGATTCATGACACGAACTTCATCCACGACCCAATAGAACGTGGGTTTCCAGTAGATACTTTCTGTAATCCCCTTCAGTGCCTGATAGGTCGGCACAGAATATGAGGAGCGTTCTCCACCAATCTTCGTAATCGGATCGGTAAAGAGCGCCATCCGTCCGTAGACCTGAAACTCGATTGCATTTCTCATGCCTTCACCTCTTTATATCATGCAGCACGTATTGCGCTGTTCATTGACCTGCACGCCAAACGCCTCATCATAGTATTCCTCCCGCAGAGATAAGATCCCGCTCTCCGTCTGCCAGAGTGCACCAAGGGCAGAGAGCCTCTTTACCTCATAGGAAAACAGGCTGACCATGTATTGCTGTGCCGCTCTCATCCGCCTTCCAATCATCTTCTTATCAAACTGTTTATCATTAAATTCGACAATCATCTCCTTTCCTCCTGCATAGGGGACAAGAACTGATTCTGTATACGAGTCAATGACCTCAAAGGCACTTCCTGCATCACGAAAGGCGTGTGTGAACCAGAGTGCCGGATCATCCCCGTGCTCATGTGCCTGCTGTAGTCCAGCCTCATTGGATGAGAGTAAATCGAATATGGTATTCTGGCTTGCCATCGGATAGCGCAGCGTTCGTGCCGTCTGCACTCTATAAAATCTGCGGAAATAGTCCTCCATTGTGTGCGGGGAGAGAATCGTATCTGCCTCGGCATGATAGAGCAGATCGAGTGCGATCTTTTTCCCCTGCCAGATGTCCTCCAGCCGACTGAGATCCTCATTCTCGAATGAAAAAAGCCGAACAAGCCCACGCTCCATCTCCCCGTGTCGATTGCAGCGTCCAGCAGCCTGTGCGATGGAGGAAAATCCCGCAAGCGCACGGTAGACAACGGGAAACGATACATCGACACCTGCCTCGATAAGCTGGGTGCTGATACAGATGAGTCGCTGCTCAGGATACTGCCCGCATCCAGCGAGCTCTGTCCGCACGGATTTCAAAACTTCCTTACGGTGAGCAGGACACATCTTCGTGCTGAGATGCACCACATGGATATCCTGCTCCGATTCACATAGGTGTTCGATAACTGCTGCATAGAGTTCCCGTGCCTGTTTTGTGAGGTTGACAATGCAGAGTACATTGCCATGCACCTCTGCACTGCTCACAATCTCATCGGCAATTTCATCAACAGAAGCGCCGCCATCCTTACAGATATTCTCAATCTGCACTCTTTGAAATCCCTCAAACAGTTCCGTCGTATCACTCGTAAGATCTGCATTCTCGCTCATCTCAATGGGGAACTCCAGCTGTGCAAGCGGCGGCTGGGTCGCCGTGCAGAGGACTATCGTAACCCGGCAAAAATCCTTGAGGAAATTCATCGCCGCATTGAAGAGATAAGTGCAGCGCACAGGCAGAGTCTGAATCTCGTCAAAGATCAGAATACTGTCTTCCAGCGCATGCAGTCTGCGGAGAGCAGTATTGCCTCCCGCAAACAGTGTATTCAGAAACTGTACCTGCGTCGTAAAGATCACCGGCACATCCCACCGCTCTGTCAGGATGCGCCGCACATCCATGCTCTCTGTATCCTCGCCGTCCTCCTCAACAACGACATTGGAATGATGCTCCAGAATCGCGGCATCCAGATCAAAGATCTCACGAATTTCCTTGACATTCTGGTCAATGATTGAAGTATATGGAATGACAACAAGGATTCGTTTCTTATGATATTTCTGCGCATGACGCAGTGCAAAGCGCATACTAGCAAGTGTCTTTCCGCCACCCGTCGGAACACAGAGACGATAGATGCCGGACACCTCTTCTGCCGCCCGCAAGCAATCATCACTGATCTTTTTACGAAGCACCGCAATTTCCTTTGCCTTTGCTTTTTCCGGAACAGGAAATCCCGCAATTTTTCGTTCCAGTTTATCGGAGAACTCCGCCCAAATTGTCGCCATGTCCCATGCACGTGTCTGTTGTTCTCCCAGTTCAAACTCCGCGCTGTCCAATCGGTCAGCGTCAACGAGCATACTAAGGAGCAGCTTATGTACCATCCCCCATGCGAAGTGATATGCCTCACTTCCCATATCAGTGCGTGCTGCAATTCTTGCGTCGAGTGCAGAGAACTCACAAGCCGCATTTTTGAACAGGAGGTCGAGTTCCGACTCCGCAATGACATTCTCGTAGTAATAAGAGAGATCGATCTGCGGCACCTTCATCTTCTCCGCGCGCCGCAGAAAATCAGATTTTCCTTCTTCGCCAAGATAGTTCAGCAGCCCAGAGTGATGTGAGAAAATGACGAGTGCCATCATCTGCGCTGTCAGACACTCATTTTCTCCCATCGCCTCATATTTTTTCAGGAGCAGCTGACCACCCGCTGTTGCGTGATCAACCTCTCCCTTACGGCTGTAGTCACCGGGATGTTTATGACAGTAGTCAAGATATTCTGCAAATTCGTGCGTGCATTTGCCGAGATCATGCAGCACTCCGATCAGCCGTGCAGTCGCTGATAAACCGATCCCCTCAGCATATGCCGCCATCAGATCGCCTACACGCAGGAGATGGACACGAACCGTCTGCTCTGCAGACGCATCACGCCGTATATGGGCAAGATATTGTTTCATCTCCATCACACTCCACAACATTTATCATAGATCCGAAATACAACGGAAACTGAAAAATACCGTCAACATAAAGGAATCACTGATAAGATGTGCCAATCTAACAGTACTGAATTGATCAGTGCTTCCTAAAATCGACGGTATTTTTCCTTACATTTATTGCGGCTTGATATGGCCTGTCTGATACGCACGCAGAAGTGTGTGCAGGTCTGCAATCTCGTCCACGATCACTGCACCGCGATCCGTATCGCGCACGAGCGAGCTGCGTGCCTGCAGCTCGACGGTCTGCGAAACGGACTCGATGTCACGGTTCTCGCGCAGGGCATCGCGCACGCTTGCGACCGCCTGATGCTGGAGAAGGCGCAGACCGCGCGAGTTGTAGATCAGCGTATAGCCGGAGATACCCGTCTTGGAATGGTACGGCGTCGCAAAGCCCCCATCGATGATGAGCGCACGCCCATTTGCGCGCATAGGGCTCTCTCCCTTTTTCACCTTGACAGGCACGTGCCCGTTGATGATGTGCCCGTGCTTCGCGTCCAGACCGAACTCCGCGAGGATCTTCTCACAGACTGCCTCATCCTTGATGAGGCGGAAATACGGGTCAGCCGGCTCTTTCCACGTCGATTCGTCGGAGATAAAGGAGCGCTCAAATGTCGTGAACGAGCGCCCCGATGTCGGCGCAAGCAGTCCGCACCAGAGGAAGTACATGAAGTCCAACCCCTCCTGCGTATGGTCATTCCACGCCTCGCGTGCCTTTTCCTCGCAGAAGTCCATCCACGCGCGCCCCTGGTACGATTCCCCCTTGTAGACAATCGTACGGAAGCTCCCATCCTCGTTCATGGGGACACAGCCATGGAAAAGCAGATTGCCGTTGCAGCACAGATACATACTGCCGCGTTCGTAGAGATAGTCTACATGGCGCTGCAGTGCTTTGCTCTCGATAAAGTAGGAGCGCAGATCGTCGATGATGTGCTGCTCCTCCTCTGTCAGCTCATAGCAGTTTGTACCGTCGTCTATCGTCGGGAAATAGGCGCTCTCAAGCTCCACACGCCGTCCATTATTCAGTGTAACGTAGGACGAGCTGAAATCAATCTTGTCGAGGAGCAGGCGATCCTCCATGCGGAAGTCCGGATTGCGCTTGATGAGTGCCCCTTCCAGCTTGAACATCATCATTGAGATCGCACGCTCCGCCGCCTTGATCGGATTTTCGTCGGGGTAGATGCGCGAGGCAAACGTCGAGAGAGGGCGCAGGCTGATGCCATAGCCGCGCTCCAAGACATCCGTATTGCGGTAGCGCAGCGAGTTGCGGATGACCGCCGCGATACAGACCTCGCTGCCGAGTGCCGCTCCCATCCAGAGAACGTCATGGTTGCCCCACTGGATGTCGACGGACGGATGCTCCATGAGGAGGTCGAGGATACCGTCGGGACGATCACCGCGATCAAAAAAATCGCCGACGATGTGGATGCGCTCCACAGCGAGCCGTTTGATGAGCACGCTGAACGCCTCAATAAAGTCTGCTCCGCCGCCGATCTCCACAATCGTCTCGATGAGCTGTTTATAGTAATAAAGCTGTGCCTCGTCCAGCTCCGGACGTGTGCTCAGCAGCTCTACAATGACGGATTCGTAGCGTTTCGGGATATAGCTGCGCATCTTGTTTGCGGGAAATTTCCAGCTCATGAGCTTTGTGAGTTCGAGCAGATTCGCGATATTCTGCTGGTACCAGATCGTCGTCGCCTTACTTTGTATCGTCAGCTGCTCCACCTTTTCGCGCGGATAGTAGATGAGTGTGCAGAACTCTGCCTTCTCCTCCTCCGTCATACGCTCACCGAAGCAGTAGTCCACCTTCTCCTTAATGACCCCCGAACAGTTGTTGAGAATGTGAAAGAAGGAATCGTATGCGCCGTGCAGATCGCTCATGAAATGCTCCGTCCCCTTCGGCAGCATAAGCTGTGATTTCAGATAGACGATCTTCTCATAGACAATCTCCTTCGTCGGATACTTCTCCGCCATCAGGCGCAGTACCTTCTCCTGCTCCGCATTCGTCGTATTTACACTCATATCGCTTCCTCCTGCGTAATATTTTTACTCTTCTGTATTCTAGCATTGGGCGAGGAGATTTTCAAGAGAAAGCATGGCATCCCCCTTTCACCGCTCACGAAGTTCCACTCCCCGCCAAATGAGAACGTTTTATGAAACCGCAAATTCAGCACCACGACACGAATGGATTTGTCACAGCCCGTTGCCTATGTTATAATGCCCGTGTAAAAGTAGTACGGCAGGAGTTGAGCGTCCTTGAAGAAATTTTTCTCCACATTTTCACATTTCATTGCCAGTGTCATTCTCGCTGCGGGAGCTGCGGGCTATTGGTACGTGATGGGAGATGTTTCCATCGAAACGGCATCCGAAATCTTTCTCGGGGTCTTCCTCGCCGCCTCACCGCTCCCCTTTATCGCATCGCGCTGCCTGATCGCCCTGCGGATCAAACGCCAGCTGCGCGATTCCGGTGTCGTGTGCAACCGCATGAGCGCTCTGACCGAGCTGCTGCACGTCGATACGATTGCCTTCAATCGCAACGGTACGCTCACGGAGGGCAGCGTGTTCATCTCCGCCCTCGTGCCCGAGGGCATGACGCAGGGCTCGCTGCTCGCCCTCGCCGCCAGCGCCGAACGCGAGGCGACGCACCCCTACGCGCACGCACTCTACGATACCGCCGTCCAGCGTGGGCTGCACCTGCAGCGCCACTCCGCCGCCCATGAGACGGAGAGTTTCGGCGTTGAAGCGCTGATCGCGCGTACGCCCGTACGCGTCGGGAAAAAGGAGTGGCTGCAGGAGGAAAACATCGAGATCAGCGCGGCACTTCTCACACGTGCCGATCAGCTCGCAACGAGCGGACAGACCCCGCTCTTCGTCAGTTCAAGCAAGTACGCGCGCGGCATCATCGCCGTCCGCGACGATGTACGAGCCGAGGTCAGACGTGCACTGCAGGCGCTCAAGGAGCGTGGGCTATCCCTCATCCTCCTCACGGGTGAGACAAAGCGTCTCGCGAACGCAACGGCCAAGGAGCTCCGCATCGCCGAGGTGCGCTCCGATCTCACGGGTACGGACAAGGCACGTGAGATCCGTCTGCTCCAGTCGCGCGGCTCCGTCGTCGCGATGGTCGGCGACCCGATGGCGGATCAGCCCGCCATGCGGGCGGCAGACATCAGCATCGCCTGCCCCTCCTCCTTTGAAAAGCCGACCGCCGCTCAGGAAGAAGACACAGTCCATGATCCGCTGCACGAAGAGCTGCTGCGCGGTCCCGAGGCAAAGGCGACCGAGATCGAGCCGCTCATATCCCCCGAGGATGCCGCCTATTTCGAGGCACAGGCACGCCGAAATCAGGGACACTCCACATTCACCCCCGACATCACGCTCGACACAGAGGGTCTGCCGAGCCTTGTCCCACTCTGGGATACGAGCAACGCCGCACGCACGCGTGCAAAGCAAAACTTCTGGCTCAGCATCCTCTTTCTTCTCCTCTTCACCCCCGCCGCGGCAGGTGCATTCGGCTTTCTGGGGGGCATACCGCTCCCCTATCCTTTCATTGGCGGTGCTCTTATTTTGCTCCTGGTTCTGCTCATTGTGAATGCTCTTCGGAAATGAGGATAAACAGTATTCATTCTTAAATAGTTAAAAATATTCATCTAACTTGTATTTCATATTGACCTGTGATATAATTCACCGAATCAAGGTCTTTTGTCGCATTTTAGGAATCACTGATAAAATGAAGTCTGCCAGATTGGCGTAGATTTTTCGTCCGAACAAGGTGGAAAACCGGACGCAGAGTGGT
>ERZ773099.2102-NODE-2102-length-14075-cov-13.438659_pt1 | contig 14075 bp, 11 predicted proteins | sample MGYA00511120_ERZ773099 | MGnify/ENA primary metagenome ERZ773099 (study PRJEB29015, sample SAMEA2738012) | human oral metagenome | biome: human oral; feature: human-associated habitat; material: dental | place: China | collected 2104 ... | reverse complement strand
AAAAATGGCACAAAAAACAAACACACTATCGAGATCTCAAACAACACACCCACAAAAGAAGCGCCAGCCGGAGTGAACCCCAACCAACACACCTCTCAAGGCACCGGAAAATTTTAAGCAGATCAGGCTTTTCCGGTCAAGCTTCATGGGCTGTGACCCTGGTCGCCCGACCTTTATCGCTTTCAGTGGCGTTCAACCACGGATCAGCCTCTTTTCCGGTCGATGCCGCCGTCCGAACCGATGTTCATCGTGGCAGCGAGGAGGATGTTAACCATCAAGGAGGGCCATCCGTCCACTCCAGCCGTCGTGATGTGCAGCACGAGACGCACGATTGCCGACGACAGGCGCCGAGCGTCACTGAGCGAGGCGTTCGCCGTTCGGGTCTCGGCTCATACAGGCTCGTACGAGCCCATACGGACTCATACGGGTGAGTCGTCCCGGGTGTTGGCGCCGCCATCCGAACCGGTCGAACCGGTCAGCCAACCGCCCCTGCCGAGCCATCCGACCCATCAGACCCGGCCGATCCGGAAGAGGCGAGCGCTTGATCGAGGTGGCTTTCGAGGGCGGTCAGCTCATCATCCGACAGGCCGGGCAACGGGTCATTGCTCCGGATGCGCTCCAGAAGCACCCTGCGCAGCCTGGAACCGGAGGGGGTGAGGGCGAGGTAGCGCATCCGGCGGTCAGTGGGGTGCGGCCGGCGGACGATGTATCCGGCCTTTTCGAGCTTGTCCGCGACGAAAGTGGTGTTTGATGGCTCGCACACGATTCGGTCGGAAAGCTCCCGCGTCGTCAGCGGGGAGCCCAGATGACGCAGGGCATTGGCCTGAGCGAGCGTGAGCCCCAGTTCATCAACGGTACGACGGACAGAATTATCCAGGAGCTGCTGGAGCTCATGTACCCGCATTCGAAGACCTTGGGTACGGTCCTCGTCATTCGCCATAGGATGATTCTAACTGAACTCAGCTCCATCCCATCATCGCAGAGGGCCCCGGCAGCGCCCGCCCGGGAACCGAGAAGCGAGTTCCGGGTGCTGAGCGCCTTCGTCGAGCACTCACGCCGCCCGATTCATGGAGCCGGCGGGCTCCGTCTCACCGGCCGGCAGCCTCTTCTGCACCGGCAACCGGTTCTCGCGTCGGGAATGCGGCGGCGCAGGCGCAGGCGTAGCAGACGACGGCAACGCCCAGGGCCACCGCCCCCGAGACGTACCAGTCGTCGGTGGACTGGAGAATTCCGGCGAAGACGGCGACGCCCACAAGAGAGCCGATATTGCGGTTGAGATTGAGCATGGCCCCTGCGGTTCCGGTATCGGTGGCCGCGACAGCCGCCATCAGGGTGGCGGTCATAGCCGGGGAGACGATTCCCAGACCGAGGTTGGCGACTCCGACCGCGGCCGCGATGAGCCAGACGGGGGTGGCCTCCGTGAAGGTCAGGGCGAGGACGAGCATCGCCAGGGCGGCGATGCCCATGCCCGCGATCAATGGGCCGCGGGTGCCGGTCCTGGTCGCGACGCGGGCGAAACCGAGATTGCCGATGACGAACCCGATCATCATCGGAAGAAGCTGAAGACCCGCTTCCCGCACGGAAGCTCCCCGGATGGTCTGAAGCAGGTAGGAGATCAGGAAGATCGTCCCGTACATCCCGATATTGAGCAGGAACCCGATGAGATTCGCAGCGTTGAACCGCCGGTTGCGCAGCAGCCGAGCGGGGTAGATCTTGCGCGAACTGCGGCGCTGCCACAGGCCGAACCCGATTCCGCAGACCACTGCGAGGATGATTCCGCAGACGACGAGGGGATCGGTCCAACCACGATCCGGCCCCTGCATCAGCGCGTACGTCGCGCCGAGCAGCATCGAAGCGAGAATCGAATGCCCCGCAACGGGAATACTCCGCCCGGACTCGCTCATCGTCGACGGAAGCGCGATGCGCCCCAGAATGATCACGGTAATGCCGATGGGAATATTGAGCCAGAACAGAACTCGCCATCCGCCCACCGCGACCAGCAGTCCTCCGATCGCCGGGCCGAGTCCGGCAGCCACCGCTCCCATGGCCGCATATAGACCGATCATGCGCGCACGAACGCGCTCCTCGGGGAACGCGGCCATCAGCAGAACCAACGAGGCGGGCTGATACAAAGCGGCGCCGAGCCCCTGAAAGAATCGGGCGGCGATGAGCATGGGAGCATTCACCGATAACGCCGAGGCCACCGAGGCCAGGATGAACACCCCCACTCCGGCCAGAAATATCCGGCGCGATCCGAACTTTCCGGCCAGATCCCCCGAGATCAGCAGAAACATCGCGAAAGCCAGCACGTAGGCGTTGACGACCCACGCGACCCGGCCCACTCCCGCCCCCAGACTCCGTCCTATGGTCACCGTCGCGACATTGACGATGGTGGCATCGAGATTGGCGATCACGAACCCGAGCCCCACGACGAGGACGACCAGGCCGGTACGGGAGGCGCCCTCCCGCCCTCGACTACGCGCAGTGGCTTCCATGAAACACTCCATATAGTTCAAGCTGTTCTAGTTCTAGCTTGATGGATATTACCATGTGAATCCCATCGATCACATCCGCATCGCCCGATCCACCCGATCCGACCCGGCCCATGACCCGCATCCAGTCAGGATCCGACCAGCACCCGATCCGGCCTGCGTTCAGTCAGTCGCCACGACCATGCACCGAGACCATGCTCTCGATTGCCGCGATGCGCATATCGACGAAGGCGTCGAAAACGGCATCACTCGTCGGCGGCGGCAGGGCAGCGGCACGCCGGGTCAGCGGCGCCGCCACTTCGGGCAGGGCATCGAGCCACGGACCGGGAACCGGCCGCACAACCGCCTCGCGAACAGCGGCTTCACCGCGGTCGTACCGGTAGTCGACGGCGAGCGCGAACCCGAGGACGTCGATGAGGAATGCGCTTCTGGCAGCCATCGCCTGCTCGAGGGACAGTCCGATGTCCACGAAGAAGCCGAGCATGTTCTCCGTCAGAATCACGCGATTCGGATCCACCTGCGCTGGAGTGAGCGTCTCATCGAGCGCGATCAGCAGGGCGCGGGGGAATTGTCGATACGCATCTCGGGCCTCCCGATAGGCCGCGCGCAGCGAGTCCCGCCAATGCGTGGGATCGAGGTGCGGAACGGGGATCGCCTGCATCATGAGCGCCGCCACCGCATCGACGACGTCCTGCCGGTCTCGCACGTGGTTGTAGAGCGCTCGAGGCGTGACGCCCAGATCGCGCGCCAGCCGGTGCATCGTCAGCGCCGGGAATCCCTCACTCCCGGCAATGTCGAGCGCCTTGCGCACGATGAGTTCACGGCTCAGGACCGCACCCGCATCCCGCGCCGGCCTGCCCCGCCCCCTCCCCGTCGCCTTCGATTCCGCACCCATCCACTCATTCTAGGGGCCGACATCGGCCTCCGCAGATTAAATACACGACTATTGATTTAATGTCCGCGCCCGTCTACCTTCGGCCAGGTGAGCCTTACCCGACAGCCGGCGAAGCTGCCGGCGACTCTCGCCGATGCCATCCGAACGCACCGCGCGGGTCTTCTCGTCTCAGCCGTGTGTGCGGTGATCGGAGCCGCGTGCTCCCTCGCCCCCTACATCGCCGTCTACGCCGTCACGGTCTCCCTCTTCGTGAGAGACGATCCCGCGAGAATCCCGGCGATCGTCGTCTGGACCGCGGCGGCGCTCGTGATGCGCGCCGCCGCCCACGGCGCCGCCACCCACGTGGGCCACGTGACCGCCTACCGCGTGCTCCGCGACCTGCGGCTCGCACTGGCGCGCAAGCTCCAGAGGATGCCGCTCGGCGCGGTGCAGTCCAGGTCCAGCGGCGAGATGCGGAAACTACTGCACGATGACGTGGAGCAGATCGAGGAGGCGCTCGCCCACGGAATCCCCGACGGCGCGGCCGCCGCGGCAGTCCCGGTCACGACGACCATCGTCCTGCTCGCCGTCGACTGGCGGCTCGCCCTCGTGGCGCTCCTGTCGCTGGTGCTCCTGGTCGTTGTCTCCGGGACCGGCATGGCACTGGCCAAGAAGAACGATCGGGCCCTGACCGAGCACTCCCTGGTCCTCAACAAGACCGTGATGGGCTACCTGCAGGGGATCAAGGTGATCCGCAGCTATCTGCGCGCGGACTGCGATTACGACCGTGCCCGAGACGCAGTAGTGCGCGGAGCGGAACTGCACAATGCCGCGACCTCCGGTCCGGAGCTCTGGCTGGTGGCCGCGATGAATGTGGCGACGGCGCTGGCCGTCGCACTCCTCCTTCCGACAGCGGGGCTCGGTCTTGTCTTCGGTGAGGTGGATCTCGGCACCGCCGTCCTGTTCCTGATCCTGGGGATGGCCTACCTCACACCGGTGATCTCCCTAGTGGCCACGCTCGCCACGATCCTGGTCAGAATTCAGTTCTCAGCGGGCGCCGTGCGGGAGCTCCTGGCGGAGGACGAGCTGCCGGAATCGAACGAGCCCCGCCTGCCCGATCGCTTCGACGTCGAGTTCGACGGGGTCGTCTTCGGCTACCGCGACGACCAGATCACGATCGACGGCGTCGACCTGCGGATTCCGGAGGGCTCGACGACGGCGCTCGTCGGCGCGACCGGCAGCGGAAAATCAACGCTCGCCCGACTGCTGGCGCGGTTCTACGACTGCCGCGAGGGCTCGATCCGGATCGGAGGCGTCGACGTCCGCGACATCGCACCGACGGATCTTGCCCGGCTGGTGGCGTTCATCCAGCAGGACGAGTACATCTTCGAGGCATCTCTGCTCGAGAACATCCGCATCGCCCGCCCGGATGCGAGCGATGCGGAGGTCGAACGAGCCGGACGCCACGCCCAACTGGATGAGTTCGTGGAGCGCCTGCCCGAGGGCTGGCGCACCGGGCTCGGTGCGGGCGGCGCGGACCTGTCCGGCGGACAGCGCCAGCGCATCGCCGTCGCCCGGGCGCTGCTCAAGGATGCCCCCATCATCGTGCTCGACGAGGCGACGGCGTCCCTTGACGCGGCCACCGAGCGGCGCACCCTCGCGGCCCTCGCGGAGCTCACCCGCGACCGCACCGTGATCGCCATCGCGCACCGCCTGTCGACCATCGCCGGCAGCGACTCGATCGCCTTCCTGGCCTCGGGCAGGATCGAGGCGGAGGGGAGGCACGAGCAGCTGCTCGACCGCCATCCTCCCTACCGCGCACTGTGGGATGCCTACACGCGATCGGCGGGCTGGCGGCTCGAGTCGGCCGCGCGACCGGCGCGCCAGGTCTCGCCCCAGGACGGGCCGGAGGGCGGCATCGGGCCTGCGGAGGATGTGGGCGCGATACACGCGATAGGCGCAGAAGACAGAGAAGACGGAGACCCGACAGGCACAGCTGGCACAGCAGGCAACGAAGGCACAACAGAGAAGACCGATGTCGGGAGCATGGGATTTCTCCGGCAGTGGCGCACGCTCTACGGGGACTGCTGGCGACCCCTCCTGAGGCGGGGGCTGATCCGGCTCATCATCGAGTCGATGTTCCGCGGCGCGCCGTTGATCGCCGTGCTGGTCGCGGTGCTGGCCGCTATCGGCGCTATGCCCGGCCTGCCTCTCAGTTCCGGCCTGATCTGGACGGCGACCGGATGCCTGATCATCGCATTGTCGGCGCGGATCGTCGCCAACGCCTGGAGCAACCACCTGGTGTGGCATCTCGCGGCGCATGCCAAGGCCGACCTTCAGCTGTCGATCCTCGACCGCCTTCGACGGGTCCCACTCGGCTTCTTCCAGCGCATCGACAACGGCCGCCTCAGCACGCTCATCACCAGCGACGTGCCGATGATCGATTTTCAGAACGTCCCGCAGCAGCTCATGGGATCCGTGATCCAGCCGGTCTACGCGCTCCTCGTGCTCATCGTCATCGACTGGCGCCTGGCCCTCGCGGCGCTGGCCGGCGTCCCCGTTTTCCTGACCCTCACGGTGTGGAGCGACCGCATCTACCATCGCGTCTTCGCTGAACTGCATCAGGCTCGGCAGGACGCAACCGCGACGATGCTCGAGCAGGCGCGCGGAGCCGCGGCGCTACGGAGCAACCCGGGTTCGGCGATGGCCACGCGTTACGAGAGGGCTGTGCACAGGCTCGCTGATGCGAGCACTGCGATGTCAGTGAAAGCGACGCCCGCCACCGCTCTGGGCTCCATCGCAGTGGAGTCCGGGCAGGTCATTCTCATCGTGATCGGCTCCGCGCTGTTCACAGCCGGTTCGGTGAGTGCGGCCACACTGCTCGTCTTCCTGCTCCTGTCCCTGACGATCTATCAGCCCATCCAGGAGTTGAACGCGCTCGCCGGCTACCGCCGCAACCAGCAGCAGATCGCTGCGAAGATCGGCGAGATATGGGACGCCCCCACTCTCACTGAGCCGTCAGCGCCGGCCTTACCGACAGGATCGGCGATCGAACTGCGCGACGTCGTCTTCGGATACCGCAGCGGCGAAAACGCCGAAAAAGCGCTGCGCAATGTCTCAATGCGCGCGGATGCGGGACGCATCACAGCGCTCGTCGGCACCTCCGGCTCCGGAAAGTCGACAATCGCCAATCTCATCTCGCGCCTGTGGGATGCTGACGCCGGCAGCGTGAGCATCGGCGGAGCGGATGTCCGCGACATCGGCAGTGCTGGAGTGCTGCGCGCCGTGACAACGGTGTTCCAGGACGTCTACCTCTTCGACGACACCGTGCGCTTCAACCTCGCCCTCGGCCGCCCCTCGGCATCCGACGACGAGATCTGGGAGGCGCTGCGCGCCGCGCAATGCGACGACGTGGTCGCCGCTCTCCCCAACGGCCTCGACACGCTGCTCTCCGACGGCGGAGCGGACCTGTCCGGCGGACAGAGCCAGCGCCTCGCGATCGCCCGGGCGCTGCTGAAGGACTCCCCGGTCCTGATCCTCGACGAGGCCGTCGCCGCCGTCGACCCCGCCACGGAGGACCGCATTCAGTCTGCGCTGTCCTGTCTGGCGGCCGGGCGCACGGTCCTCGTCGTCACACATCGGCTCGCCACGGTTCGGCACGCGCATCGTATCGTCGTCGTCGACGGCGGCACGATCGCGGGCAGCGGTACGCACGAGGAGTTGCTGCGCAGCTGCCCCGAGTACCGCCGGCTCGCAGAGGCGCAGGGGATCGGCTCGGCCGAGTTCTCCTGACCCTTCTTTCCAGGCATCGGGCGCACCCGAGTGTGCTGTTCCCGCCATTCCTCCCTCCTCGCCCGATCCTCTTCCACGAAAGCAGCCCATGACCCCAACTCCTTCGACACACGCAACGAGTGCAGCAGACACGATCAGCACAGCGGGCCGCCGCAGGAGGCTGATGCTCGTCGCCGCGCTCTACTGCACGCAGAACCTGAGCCTCGGCTTCTTCACCTGGTCGGCGGCGGGCTCTCCCTCATCGTGTACGACGCCGTCGGCTGGCAGGTCGCTGTACTCCTCCTCGCCGCCTTCAGCCTGCTGCCGCTGCCCTTGATCCTCGGCTGGCAGGAGGGGGCGAGCACCAGCGGGCTCCCGGAGCCGCGCGCCACCCTCCGCTCCGCATTGGCCTTCTTCTCGCGCAGCGCCGTGCGCTGGTGGTGCCTCGCGCTGATTCCTGCGTACACGCTCGGTTTCACCATGGCCTACAGCCTGGTACGGCCGATCCTGGTCGATGCGGGCTGGGACGAGGGCCGCATCGGCCTCGTTGTAGTGATCGGCGGCAGCGGCGTCGGCATCGCCTCCGGCCTCGGCGCCGGGTTCGTGATCGCGCGCGTCGGCAGACGGCGCGCCCTGATCCGGCTGGGCATGGTGCAGGTCGCGGCGGCATTCGGCGTGCTCCCGGCAGCCCTGGGCGTCACCCCGCAGTGGCTCGTGCTCGCGGTGGTGGCCCTGGCGAACGCCGCCTTCTGCGCCGCTGCCACGATCGTCTACACGATCTCAATGGATTTGACCCGGCCCGAGAGTGCGGGCACCGATTTCACGCTCTTCACGACAATCGGGACGGTCCTCATGGTGGTCGCGGGAGGACTCGGCGTGGCCGTGGCCGGCCTGGTCGGCTTCGCTCCCGTCGCACTCGTCGCAGGCGCCTTGTCCGTGCTGGGACTGCTATTCACCGCCTGGAGAATCGATAGAGCGCTTCCGGGCGACAGCGCCACTGCCGGAGCCCGAGTCGCCCCCGGCCCTGAGTCTCGTCTCGATGCCTGCGAGGCATGACCCGAGCTCGCCACACCAATCACCCGTGTGCCGGGCCGGCCGACAACGCACCCTGGTGGCGGGTCGGGAACGTCACAATCACCCGTGCGCCGGGGCCGGCCGAGAGGCGTACCGGACAACCGCAGCCCGGCTTGATGACCGCCGTCGGAACCCACAGTACGGAGCCCAGTACCGCCGCCGCGTCCACCCGCAGACAGCGCGCCCGCACCCCGAGTCGCTTCAGGCCTCAGAGCCCCCGGCGTCGGCGAGCAGCGCCTCCGCTGCGACCGCGATGCGAGCCAGCTCCTCGTATCCGGCCCCGTCTCTGGCCTGAACCGACATGCCCTGGATCAATGCCGCGATCGTGCGGGAGAGTCCGGCGATATCGGCCGTCTCGGGCAGTTCGCCCTGCGCGACTGCGTCCGCGATGCGCCGACGCAGGCCATCGAGGGCGTGATCTCGTTCCGCCCGGCAGATCGCCGTGGCGGCTTCGGCGCCCTGTCCGGCTGCGAGCTGGCCGGTTGACACGAAGCAGCCCAGACCGGGCTCGGTGGTGAACTCGCGGGCCGCGCGATCGAGGTATTCGACAACCGCCTCGACGAGAGGGGCGCCCGGACGGATGCCGAAGCCGTACTCGTCCTGGTACAGCCGCACCGCCCGTTCGAAGAGGCGCTCCTTGGACTCGAACGCCCGGTAGAGCTGCGGCGCGGTCAGCCCGGTCGCCTCCTGCAGCACGATCATGCTCGCGCCCTCGTAGCCGCGCTCCCAGAACACCATCAGGGCGCGATGCAGCGCCTCATCGGGTTCGAATGTCCGGGGGCGCCCCGCCCTGCGCATTGTTTCCATAGTGACCGATACGATATCGTGCGATCAATTACGTATCGATCATTACGGAGGACTCATGACCCGCTCCACGGCTCTTATCACCGGCGCATCCCGAGGCATCGGCTCCGCCACTGCAGTGGCCCTCGGCCGGGATGGCATCTCGCTCGTCGGCCTTCACTACGGCCACGACCGGGCCGCCGCGGAGGCGACGGCCGAACGCGTTCGGGCACTTGGCGCGGCAGTAGTGCTGATCCAGGCCGATCTCACCGAGGGCGAGGCCGCCTCCGCCAAGATCGCGCAGGAGTGGACGCACGCGGTGAGCGAGCACGGCTTCGCCGGCACCGACGTGCTCGTGAGCAACGCGGGGATCAACGGGGCGCAGACGCTGACCGAGCTCGACCCCGACACATACGCCCGAGTGCAGGCGATCAACCTCACCGCACCGCTCTTCCTGCTCCACCACCTCGCGAGCTCCCTGAATGACAACGGACGCGTGATCGCCGTATCCACCGGCTACACCCGCATTGCGGCGCCGACCCACCTCGCCTACACCGCCTCCAAAGCGGGGCTGGAAGGAGTTCTGCGCGCCGTCTCGCCAGAGCTCGCAAGGCGGGGAATCACCGTCAACTCGGTTGCGCCGGGCATCATCGACACCGACCTCAACGCCGACTGGATCAACGCGCCGGGCGCCCGAGCGGGCGCAGCCGAGGTGTCCGCATTCGGCAGGATCGGCACCCCGGAGGATGTCGCCGACATCATCAGCTATCTCGCGAGCGATGCCGCCCGGTGGATCACCGGGCAGACGATCGACGCCACGGGTGGGTCGAGACTTTGATCGGTTGACGGGCAAGCATGATGAGCTGATTCAATTCTCGGAATCTCGGCGCGGGCTGTGGGGCGTTGGTGGGTGTGGGGTGGTGTTTATTCTCCGCGTCTGGGACGGTGTCGAGGCAGTGTCGAGATCGGTCCGGTTCCGCGCCGAGATCGGTCGTACTCCGTGTCGAGATCGGTCCATCTCCGGCTCGAGATCGGTCGCGTCGCTGCGGACCCGATGCTCGCCGACGGTTCTGAGGGGCGGCATATGGTCTTCGCCCCCCAAGCTTGTCGCTCGCGCCTCGACGTCGGGTTGGCCGGGCTGAACCGGACCGATCTCGAGCCGGAAGTGGACCGATCTCGATGTGGGGCGTGGGGTGTCACTGCGTCTGGGGCGGCATCGAGGTGGTGTGGGGCGTCTGGTGGGCGTGGCCGTCTTCGGTGTTGCACATGGGAGACTAGGGATTTTGCGGGGCGGGGACTGATTCTTGTTGGAATTACAGGTTTTTCTGGCGACCAGTGTGTGCGGTGGTCGGGCTCCCATGTGCGGTGAGGGGGGTCTGCGCACATGGGAGCGGAACCGTGGCCACCACCAAAATTGCTGTTCCGCATGATTCCGAGGTTTCCACCAACGCAGAGCAAGCGTGAGTGTGCAACATCCACCGCCCCGGCACATGCAGGCATCGGCAGGGCCGGCCCGCGGCCGTCCAGCCCGACTCATACGGCCTTCAGCCCCGAGAACCACCCCACCAGCAGGAACCACCCAGCGACGAATCGCGGGCCGCCTTCCGACGGTGCCCACGACCACCCCACCGAGAACCACCACACCCGAAACACGCACCCCGTCCCAGACCTACTGACACACCACAATCCCGATGCAAGTTGCGACCGATCTCGAGCCGGAACCGGACCGATCTCGCGACGGACTACGACCGATCTCGAGCCGGAAGTGAACCGATCTCGAGCCGGAAGTGAACCGATCTCGGCGATGGGGAGCTCAGTCGGCCGACAGTTCTTGCGCGTGCGCCGACCCGCCCCGATTCATGGCGACGACCGAGACCACGGCGATGATCAGCGACACCGCGGCACTGATGAGCCCGATAACGCGGAACGCAGCCACAGGATCAGAGCCGGCGAGAGCGGGCACGAACGCAGCGCCGAACAGGGACACGGCGATGGCCTCGGTCCCCACCCGCATGGTATTGATCCAGCCGGCCGCCATTCCCGTATCGCGATCCGGGAGAACGGCGAGCCCTTCGTTGTCGACCAGTCCGGCATGCAATCCGAATCCAGCGCCGAGGAGCACCATGAGCACGGCGAGAAGGACCGTACTGCTCCCCGCGGCGATGGAGACCGCCGAGGCTCCGAGCACCATGAGCCCGAGCGATGCAGTCAGTACTGCGCACGGAGCGATCCCGCGGGCGACGAGGCTTCCGGCGACAAGCGGAGCGATCAGAGTCGGAACCGTCATGAACATGACGAAGAGTCCCGAACCTGCTGGCGTGAACCCGTAAGCGGCTTGAAGCAGGCTCGGGGCGTAGGTGACGAATGAGGCGAACGTGAAGCTGGCGACGGCGACCACGAGGGAGACACCGAGGAAGCGGGGCTGAGCTACCACTCGGAGATCCAGAAGAGGATGAGGGGTTCTCCGTTCGCGAGCGGCCAGGGCCAGCAGACAGGCGATGCCGAGGAAGAGCGGGATCAGCACCGCCGATGTGATCCCGGTTTCGGAGGAGCCGAGCACGAGCGCCGACACCAGGCACACTATGGCGCCGAAGAAAAGGACAGCGGCGGGCCAGTCGAAGGGGCCGCGGGCCCGTGGCTCGCCCAGTACCGCCCTCCTGCCGACCACCATCAGGACCGCAGAGGCGACCAGAAGGACGCCCTGGATCGCGAAAAGGCAGCGCCAGCTCGCGGCTTGAGTCACGAGCCCGCTGAGCGTGGGCCCGAAGGCCAGCGAGAGGCCGGCCGCAGCGCCCATGAACGAGAACACCCGTGCCCGCTCGGACCCGATGAACACAATGGACAGTAGAGCAGAGCCGACGCTGAAGATGGCGCCCGCCCCGAGGCCGGCAACGATGCGCGCCGCGTCGAGGACGGCGTATGTGGGGGCGAAGAGGCTCGCAGCAGAGGCCGCAACGAAGATCAGCGCGCCGATCTGAAAAGATCGCCAGCGGCCGATCCGGTCGGCCAGCGACCCCCAGGCCAGAGTGGATGCAGCGAAGGTGACGTTGAACCCGTTGAGCGCCCATTGCTGACCGACAGGATCCGCACCGAGATCGGCGGCGATCTCCGTCAGGGCGACGGCGGTACCCGAAACGGACAGCGGCACAACGAAGACGGCGACCAGAACCGCGACGAGCAGCCCGCCCCTCCCGCTGCTCGCCACCGGACCGGCCGCGTGGGCGCCGGATTCGACATCGCTCATCGATCGACCCCCTGGAAGCCGAATCGAGGCATGGGCACGACGCTCAGCAGCTCCACGACCAGGACCACGATCAGAACGTGGCGCGGAGCCAGCTGCAGACGCGCCATCACCCATCTAATTGCAACACTGATGTTCCACATAAAATAAAAATAGACTCTTTCATCTATCATATCAAGGCCGCGGTGAGACTCTCATGTACGCTTGCCGTCATGTCGGACATGAGTGATGAGTTCCATGAACGAGTGTTCGGACAGCATCTGCGGGCCGATGCGCTCAAGTCCGCGACCCGGATCCTGGTGGCCGCGGATCGCCTGCTCCGGACGAACCCGTATGCGACGCTGGAGGAGATCGGAGCCGAAGCGGGGGTATCCCGCACCACGATCCACAGGCGCTTCCCGACCAGACGGGTCCTCTCCATCGCGCTGTCGCGATGGGCGGTGGGCCGCATCGTCGAGGCCCTGTCCCGCTCGAAGATCGGCGCCGCTCCGGCGTATGTCGCGCTCTACCAGGCCACGCGCAACGTCATCGACGTGAAGGTCAGTCTCGAATACGCGCGGAGCCTCGCGCCGCCCGACGACAAGGTGGTCCGCGCCTACCAGGGCGAGATGCGGCGAATGGCGGACGAGCTGCTGCTCCAGTGCCGCAACGAGGGGATCATCCGCCAGGACGTCGACCTCGATTGGGCTCGCATCATGTTCTACGCCCTGGTTCACGAGGCCACCGGGACTGAGAGCTCCAGCAGCACCGGTCAGGAGAGCGACAGGCTCACGCGTCTCGTCGTCGACTCCCTTCTGGACGGCGTCGGATCCGGCCACCCCCATCAGCAGGAGACAGGATCACATGTCGAGGGAGCGCCCATCAGACAATCTCGCGGGTGACCCCCTCGATACCGTCGGCCAGTTCGTCGAGGAAATCGGCACCGGCGTCCAGAGGGAAGAAGTGCCCTCCGGGCAGCACCTTCATCACGAATCGTCCGCTGGTGAACCTGGACCACCGGGTCAGCATGTCGGGGGCGACGGTGGGATCCTGCTCCCCGGCGAACGCCAGTACCGGACAGGAGAGGATGGTCGAGGCGTGTCGGAAGTCCTCGTGCAGCACGTAGTCGCGCTGAATCCCCGTGAGCAGGAGGTTCATGATGTCGTCGTCCGCGAGGATCTCCGGAGGCGTGCCGCCGACGGCCTCCAGCTCCTCGCGCAGAGCATCCAGACCCATCGACGAGCGGTACTCCCCCTCGATCGTCTCACCGGGGGCCTGCCGGGCGGCGATCACCACCGCCTCGGGAGGAGTCCGGTGGATCTCCTGCAGGCAGGCGGCCGTCTGATAGGCGAGGGCCGCGCCCATCGAGTGTCCGTAGAGGGCGACGGGCGCGCCGGCCGCCACCTGGAGAATCTCCCCGGCGAGCTGCTGGCAGAGCCGGGAGAAGTCCGCCACCCAGCGTTCTCGCATCCGGCTCGCCTTGCCCGGCAGTTCCACCGGAATCGCATTGATCCGAGAACAGGCGCCGACCCAGTCCCGGTAGGCGGAGGCATTGCCGCCCGCGTGGTGGAAGCAGAAGACGAGGAGTCCCTCACCCCGTTCCGCCACGAACGGGAAAGCGCCCTTCCTCACCATGGCCGTCATCTCGTGCCCTCTTCCTTGCAGGAGGCCGCTGGGGCGGGTCGGCCGACAGCATTCGCCGTTGGAGGATCCGGGATCTGAAGGCCGATGGCAGGAGGATCGACAAGCTCTCCGAGCGCCGCCGTGAAGGTCATCATCTTCGTCGCGGTCTCGCGCAGCTCCGAGGCGGGATCGGAGGCGGCCACGATGCCGGCCCCCGCGAACATGGTCGCCCGGTCGG
>ERZ773099.2100-NODE-2100-length-14080-cov-11.241925_pt1 | contig 14080 bp, 14 predicted proteins | sample MGYA00511120_ERZ773099 | MGnify/ENA primary metagenome ERZ773099 (study PRJEB29015, sample SAMEA2738012) | human oral metagenome | biome: human oral; feature: human-associated habitat; material: dental | place: China | collected 2104 ... | reverse complement strand
CTATGAAAGTCCAAGAAGTCAAGCCCGAAGGGCGCAGACTGATTGGGTAACTTTCGTTTGTGCATGTAATTTCTACTCTTTTTCATTCAAGCGAAAAGATCGTTGAATGCCTCCGTCATCGTCGGGTGCGTGTAAACGGCATCCGCCAGCGTGCCCGCTGTGATGCCCGCATCCATGGCGAGCTTTACGATATTGATCATTTCCTGCGACTCCGGGCAAAAGAGATGCGCCCCTAAGATCTTGTCCGTCTTTGCATCAATGACCGCCTTCAACAACCCCGCAGGCTTTCGCAGCACCTGTGCCTTCGGGATAGCGGCGACAGCGAGCTTTCGCACGGCGACCTCGAAGCCTGCGGCTCGCGCTTCCTCTTCCGTCATGCCCACGCGAGAAAGCGGCGGATCGATGAACACCGAATAGGGCACGACGCCGCGGTTCTTTGTCGTGCGTTCGCCCTTGCCAAACAGCGTGTCCTTGACGATGCGGAAATCATCGAGCGAAATGTATGTGAATTGCAAGCTGCCCGCGACGTCGCCCATCGCCCATATATGCTCTGCCGTCGTCCGCAGTTTCTCATCGACCGCAACCGCACCGCGCTCCGAAAGTTCTACGCCTGCCTTTTCCAACTGCAAAGCGGCTAGATCAGGCCGTCTGCCCGTCGCAACGAGAACGGCGTCCGCCGTGAGCTGACGCTCGCTGCCCGCCACCTCGACCGTGAGCACAGCAACGCCGTCCTCATCCTTGACGCCGAGCACCTTCGCGCTCTTCACGATGGATATGCCGCGCTCTTCAAGCACGTTCTCCACGCAAGCAGCGATTTCCTTGTCCTCACGCGGAATGAAATCCGCCGTATCCTGCACGACCGTGACGTCAGAGCCGAAATTTGCATAGTAGGATGCAAACTCCAAACCGATGTAGCCGCCGCCAATGATGACAAGCTTTTCGGGCAGCTCGTCAAGCTCCATCATTCCCTCGCTCGTATAGACATGCACACTCTCCTTAAGCCCCGGAATCGGCGGCACGAAGGGTGCCGCGCCCGTATTGATGAAGATGCGCCCGGCGCGCACGATTCTTTCTCCCGTCTCCGTCACGATGCGCACCGTATGCGCGTCTAGGAAGGAAGCCTCACCGTCGATGACCTCCGCCCCCGCCGCCGTGACCTTCTCGTAGTTCTTCTGGCGGAGCATCGCCGTCAGACGCCGCTTTTCAGCGATTGCCGCCCGATAGCGCGCCGCCCTCGCCGCAAAATCGCCGCCCGCCGCAGCAGAAAGCCGCGCACTGTATTCAAGCGACTTCGACGGGATGCAGGCGACATTGATGCAAGTGCCGCCGTAGCGCTCCTTCGAACGCTCGACAAGCGCGACGGACTCGCCGCGCTTTGCCAGAAGTCCCGCCAAAGTCTTGCCCGCCTTGCCGAAGCCAAGGATCAAATTCTGGTATTCTTTCGTTTCCTGCATGAAAAAGCCTCCGTATTCATATATAAAAAGTACGCGTAAATGCGTAGTAAAACAGTACCATGCACATCATGACAAGAGAAAGAGATCCGCGCCCCTCACCTCTCCCACACCCTCGTCTCGACCGCCCCCATGCCGAGTGCCGTCTTGATGCCAATACCGACGAAAGGCGCGAAGGAAAACAACATTCCCAAAATCCGCCGCATGCCGTCCGTACCGAAAAACCGCACGCGCATCGTGCCGCAAAAACCACGAATCGTATGACCTTCAAGGGAAAAAGGAACGGAATGAAGCGCGTATCGAGAAAGCTGACAGGCCAATGCCATCCGCTCCATCAAATCCTCGCCATAGAGATAAACTTCCTTGGCGAAGCGATTCCATCGCATCAGGAGACTTTGGCAAATCAAGATGAAATCCGGCAGCATCACATAGCGCCCTTCGCGCTTGAACGAGGTCGGCGTGCAAAAGGAAATCTCCGCTCCCTTGGGCGGCGTCTCCTGCAAGAAGAACGTATCGGCAATCTCCTCAAAAGAGCTTTCCGCCAACAACTTTCGCTCGCCCAGACGCACCTCGTACCCCTTCTGCCGCAGAAATATGCCATCTCCTTGCCGCAAGGCCTCCCCGATCGCCTCGCCGGCCTCTTCTCCCACGACGCCGATGCGCCAACGGGCGAAGCCGCCCTTCTTGTCCCACGAAACATTCTGGCTGTACGGGCGCATATCCTGTTCGTGCAGCATCGCCGCCAACTCCTTCGGCAGCCGCTCCATCAAGGCGCCGTGCAGCAGAGAGCCGAAAGAAGCCGCCGCACGCTCGCCCTCGGGCAGAAAGAGTGCCGTCTCGAAAAGACGCATCATCGCTGCACCTCCTGCATACGGCAAAGCCCCAAGATCCATACATCGCAATCCTCACGCGCCATCTTCAGCGTGCGCGGCGAGAGCCTTGCATCGAGCAGTCGGTGATCGTGCGCCGGCGTTTTTCTTCTCGCGGCACGATCCCATTCCGTAAACTTCTCATCGAGATACCCTGCAATAAAACGCCGTGCCTCCTTCTCACTCGGCGCAAGCGCATGGACGAGCGTCTTGCTGAGAAAACCCGTGCCGCCGCCCAAAAGGCAGTCCGCCTCCTGCGCTTCCTCGAAAAGCGGGCGATACTCCCTGTCAAACGTCCTCTCTTGCAGCCGCAAACCTTCGCGCGTGAAATTGCGCATCATATCGACGATTTCCTCCAACGAAGAAATCCCCAGCGTCCGCAGCATGGAACGATCCACCGTAATAGAAAAGCGCAGCCTGCGTCCTGCGGGCAGGCACTCGCGGAAAAGCGAAATCTTGTTTTCCCCCGCCTCGCCCTGCCGCGTCTTCGTCGTCAAATCGACCTTCTGCAGCACGATCGTTTCGCTCTCCCCTGCGACGCAGACAGCATCACTCACGCGAAGCCCGCGCAAAGCGCTCGTGACGGCATCGCCCGCACGCGTATTCGGCAGCTCCAGCGTATGAAGTGCTGTCTGCTCAAGACGCGCCATCGTCCGATTCCACAACCTTTGTTTTTCATGCAGTGCGCCTCGCGCCCCTGCGATTTCCTGCCAGAACCCGCGAAAACGCTGCGGCTCCTTCCCGATGACGCCATGGAGCAGACCCGTGCGCAGCGCACCCTTGATCGCGCTGCCCGGAATGTACGGCGCACCGTCCGGCAAGGCAATCTGGCAGGAAACATCGTTGAGCGTGTTCCTGCGATCGCGCTCTGTCGTCAAGGTCGCGGCACGTGCCTTGCGCGATGCCAAGGAGCGCAGCTCCGCCTCGCTCGCCCCCGTGCCAAGAAGCCATTCCCAAAGGCTTTTCCGTTGGAAATCCCTGCGCTCGACATAGACGGCGAAACTGTCCGTCAAAGAATGCTTCTCCAGAAACGCGATCCACTTCGACTCGTCAAGAAAGTGCACCTCGTGCCGCTTGCGGTCGTACAGATACTCAAACGCCATGAGCTTTTCGCCCGAGCCGATATGCAACGGTGCGATGCACTCCAGTTCATACTCCTTGCGGAAAAGATCGCTCGTCTTCATACCGTCACCCCCGCGTAGAGTCCCAAGCCATAGCGCCATACGGCATGACCGTCGCACTCGCCGAGGTCGGCGATCGTGCCTTCGATTCGCTCCGAAAAGCACGAGCCGGCATCGAGAAGATAGACGCTCGCCTTCTTCTTCGCCTCGCCGCGCGGTGCTGTGATGAAGCCGCCGCTTCGCCGCAGGCGATACTGCCCCGTCCGCACGACAGCGAGCGAAGCATCATCCGGCAATACGGAAGAAAGCGTCATCTGCCACGGCGCCCCCTTCGCCTCCAGCATGGCAAAGAGCGCTGCATCGTCCGCATATACGCCCGCCTCATCGAGAAAGATGGCGTCCTCCGCCAAGTGAAACTTTCCATAGCCGCTGCTGCGCTTGCCACCGATTCCTGCGCAGCCGAGCCAAAGCAAAAGCTCCTGCATCCAGTCCGCATCCGCTTCATCCTCTGCATAGACGAGAAGATACAGTCCCGCATCTGCACGGAAATCAAACTGCCCCACGTAATACGGCAGCGGCTCCTCGCCACGGCAATTCACGCGCTGGCGCAAGGACGCCGAGCCGAACTCCGCCGCCTCGGCGAAAGGTGCACCGCACTTCGCCGCCTCGACATATTCCTTCATACGGCTCGCGCGGACATACTTCAGCCGCTTCTTTTTCTTGCGCTCGCTCGCCAGGCGGCAAGCCTCGCCATAGCCTTCCGACTCCTGCGGCAGCCCATTCAGCGCCCGCAGTAAAGGACGCGGCAAAAAGAACTGCATCTCATCCTCCCCGTCCCTATGCCACGGCAAAAGATCGGAAAAAAGCAGCTTCCTCGCCTTGACGAGCGCGGCGAGTCTTTTCAAGCCCGTCCATTCGCCCGCTGCGGCGAGTTCGCTGCAAAGCGCGCTGAAAAAGACGTCCGACGTGTACTCCATGCCCGCCTGCTCCAACCTGCCGCCATGTCCCGCCTGCCCGAAATGCACGGGCGTGTCGAAAGCCAAAGGATAAATTGCATAGCTCACGCCGATCGTCCACCCTTCGCGAGCAGCGCTGCGATGCGACGCAGCTTTTCATCGTCGAGCGCAGGCCTCTCCCCCAAGGAAAAACACGACGCCGAAAAATCACGCAGCGATACGCGCCCGTAACCGCGCGAACCGTGTCCGCCCAGATAGTCCATCTGCAAAAGCTGCAAGCCCTGCGCCAGAAGCTCCATGTCCTCCATCAACTCTTCTTCACTCTCGATGTTGTAGACGAGACGAAAATCGAACTCCGCCCCCGCAGGCACGCGCTCGATCTGGCGCGGATTCGCCCCCGCCGTCAGGCGATCGATGGCGTTCTCCCACTTGATCTCACCGATATATGTATCAAGCTCCATCGCATTGAATCGTGCGAAGGAATCCTCCGTCATGCGAATGTCATAAAACTGCAGCCGCGCCGGCCTGCCGCCCGCACTGCCCTTCGCCGCCGAGCCGAACAGGCGGCAGATCTCCTCCGCATCTTCCTCAATCTTATTGAGAAAATACCCGTCGGCAAAACTCCGTGCCAACAGCGTGCGCACCTTTCCCTTCAAAGAACTGCCCGGCAAAATCGGCTGCTTCGTCAGAGGATCGCGCAAAAAGGGACTGTCCACCGCCCCGATCGGCGCGAAGTCCGATGAAGCCCCGATATGAAGCCCCGTCTCGACGCGAAGCAGCGCCCGCAGATCCAGCTTGCCCTTCAACGCCTTCTGATTCGTTTCCTGCTGCCCCATGCTCAGTCTCTCCCTCCGTAGAACTTATGGTATGCGACGAGCGCCTCCATGAAATGCGCGAACTCCTCGTACTTCTTCATATCCGTGCCGATCGCCTCGATACGCTCCTTCAAGCGCGCCTTTTCCGCGAAATCCCCCACCGTCGCACGATACCTCGCCGCCTGATAAGCAAGCTTGACCTTCAAATACCTGACCTCGGAAGCAAGCGCGCTGTCCAAGATTTCCGCCTGCCCGCTTTGCGTGCGGTAGACGGCGACCTTGTTCGTCAGCGCGTTGACCGCCGCCAAAAACTTGCGAATCTGACTCTTCGTCAGTTGGATCTGCTCGCGTCCCTGCCTGTCCGACCTGCGATTCAAAGACTTGACGACAGCCTCCGCTTCTCCTGCGATGTCGCGAACCGCCTCCTGCACCCTTCTCGTTTCAGCCATCTGTCCTCGCTCCCTTTTCCCGTATGCTGTAAATGACGAACTGCAAAGCCGTCGAAAGCTCCTGCCTGTCCTTCGTATTCTTGTACCACTCGTAGAGCTGCCTGCGAATTCTCCTGTATGCCTCCTGCGACTCAGCTCCCGCTCCGGGATCGAGCCGCGCAAGCACATAGGCGAAACGTGCGAGCTGCACCGACTTTCTGTCCGCCTCCAAGAGATCCAAGAGGCGGTACGCCGCGCTCTTGCCCAATCGCACGAGGCCGCCCTCTCTCGCATCGCCAAAAGAAAAATTCTGCCGCAAGAACGCCATCTTCGTGCCGCAAACACCGTCGATGAAATCATCCCAGCCATAGACCTGCGTACTTTCCTTTGCCGCGCCCGCGCCGCGCTCCTCCGAAATCGTACCGAAAAGAGCCACCGCGTCCTTCTCGGGGCGGCTCTTCGCCAGCGATTCCAGCTCACCCGCCTTGCGCGCCATCGCGGCAACCGGGCACTTGTCCTTGAAAAAGCCGATGCCCGCCGAAAAATGCAGCCGTCCGCTCGTAAATCGCTGAAACGCCCGCCGCAGATCGACAGCAAGCTCCACAACCTCGTCCCATGCACCGAGCAGGAAGATATCGTCGCCGCCCGAATAGACGATGTGAATGTCGCGCTCCTTCTTCTTCTCCCTGCCAAAAAGCGAAAACTTCTCCGCCCCGCTCTCATTGACTCCATTGACCTCGCCACGGCACAGCGCGTTGATATAGTGCTTGAAGAAAAGCGACAGCTGGCGCGACAAGACCGCCGTGCGTGTCAACGTCGCATACTTCGCCGGAAAACCCGCGCGAAACGCCGCACCGAGATTGTCCACGTCGGCACGCAGCACGCCCAAGCGGCGGATGCCCGAGCCATCTGCCGTGCCGCCCGCAAGTTCCGCAAGCTCCGTGAACTCCATGACCCTGCCATCCTTGCGTGCCGTATAATCGCCAAGCCACAGATGCGTCGCCAGACTCTCGCCCGTATACACCTTGTTTTTGACATAAAGACGCTCTGCATCATACGGCAAATTTTCGACGCCCGCCAAAGACTCTGCCGAAAGATACAATTCGCGCCCCAACCCCGGCAAAGGCAACGCTTCCTCATGCTTTGCCACCGAAACGCAAAAAACGTCCTCCTCCAAGATCCGCTGCCCGAAAAGATAGAGATTCGCACACATCGGGCAGGCGTCCGCGCCTTCTTCGCCGCGATAAGCCACAAGCGCCGTCGAAGACGTATGGCAAATGCTGCACTCACGCGCCGCATCGAGCAGACGATTGCACGAACTCGCAGGAGAAAAAAGATCAGCAAGCTGCGCCGGAGAATAGCGCGCCTGCTTCTCCGCCTCCAGCATATCGCTCAAACGCTGAAAGACAGCCTGCGTGCCATGCGTTCCTCCCTCCATACCCTCCGAAGATTCCATGCTCCCCGCACGAAACTCCTCACCTGCGCACGCCGTCCATGCCATCGCCAGATAAAGACCGTCGCCGAAGTGCTGCATCATCCAATCATTGATTGCCTCATGATACTTCGCGAGTACCCCCCGCACCTTCTCCGTATTCGGCAGCAAGAGATAGAAATGTCCGCCGCCCGTATAGAGCAGAGCGCTGCGGCTCATCGAACAGGCGGTCAGAATCTCATCGGCAACATTTTCCAGCAAAATCTCCAGATAAAACGAACGTCCGCGCAGACTCTTCAAAGCCCCCTTCGAGGGAATCGCATAGATGAACGACTGGATGCCCGAAATATCTGCTGACACGAGCAAATACATCGGCTCTTTGCGCATCGCGCGCCCGCCTTCACCCGTCGTATGCTTCTTGTAGTCCGTGATGCCATGCGCCTTAAAATACTGCACCATCGAAGCGGCATACGCCGCCGTCAGGCGCACATGGTCATAGAGGGAAATATCCGCCGCCTCGGCACGCGCCGTGCTCGATGGCACATAGCTCAAGATCGCTTCCAACACGCGCAGAAGCTCATTGAGCTGCATATCGCTTGGCGGGCGGCGCAGGAAATTCGCCTCCAAATGCTGATAAAGCTCCTGATACTCGGCGACCGACGCCCGCATGTCTGCCTGCTCACGCGGGAACTGCATCCCGCCCGCCTCGGTGAGACCGCGCAAATAAAACGCGCGCCTTCCTCCTTGTGACGACGAACTGCCAAAAAGATTGAACACGCTCTCCAAATTTGCCGTCGCTGAAAAACCGCCGCCGCCCTCCTCCAACGTGCGGCGATCGCTTGCCGCCGCCAGATTGTCCGCCTCATATACGATGTAGCTGATGTCGTCCGCAGCCGCACGAAGAGCGCGCAAATCATCCGCATGATGATGGCGCACCGCACGCAGGATATCCGCATCTTCGTCGCGCAAGAAGCGCGCGAGAAACTTCGCCCCCGCCTCCGAATGCGTTTCCTGCGCCGGATTCGCACGCAAAACGAGCTTCCCTATATCATGAAGCAGCGCCGCCCGCTCCACGCGCTCACACAAATCATCCATAGCCTCATCTCCTCTCTTTGTCGAAATCATAAAGACTATATTAGAAAAATTCTGCTTCTAAAGAAAATTTCCTGCTTGCCTTGCCATGCAATCATAGATTTTTCTGCAATTTTTAGGAATCACTGATAAATTCAGCAATTCCTTTAAAAGATAATAACATCTTCGATATGTCGATCCCCCACGCCCCACGAACGAACCGACGTATGATCCGCCAACAAATAAATACGCAAGGAATCCGTCTCCAAATCAATCAAGCGGCTCGTCTCCTCGACAAGCCGCTCATACTTTTTCTTGCTCAAAAACGCCTCAAAGGCAGACTTCTGAACACGGATGCCGTAGCGCTCGACACACTTGACCATGCGATTGCGCCGCTTGTTGTCCACAATGTCATAAATCACCAACACGATATAGCGCCGCTCATCGGCGGCGATGAACTCCATCTCCTCATATTCCAACGCCATATCCAATTCCGTCATGCCGCTCACCTCACCGCAAAGAAATCGGCTCATAAATCTCTGCATTCTGCGCCATCAAAGCCTGCGCGTACTGTCCCGCCTGCTGCGAAAGACTATGGCGGTACGAATGCTTACCCGGCCTGTACTGATTGACTGTCCGAAGCTTCTTCTCATACGCACGCAGAAAAATCCCTCGCCCTTCGCGCGTGAGGAAGATGCCCTCGCTGTCGTCAGACGGCGGCGCAAAATGCTCGAGCTTGATCTCATGATGCTGCACGAGAGCAAGCACCATCGAATCGACGAGCACCGCTCGCCACTCCTCCATGAGATCCGATGCCAACGCAGGGTGACGGTTCTTCAAGGCATGGAGGAAACCAAAGTACGGATGCAGCCCCTCGTTGCTCAAAGCCGTATAAACATCGTACATCAAAAGCGTATAGCCAAGACTCAGCATTGCATTGAACGCATCCAAAGGCGGCCGCCTGCTGCGGCGCGAAAAAGAAAACTCCTCAGGCACAAGCCGCCCCAAAGCGCGAAAATACACCTTCGCGATGACACCCTCATAGCCCATGAGCTGCTCGCTCGTCTCACACTGGAAAATATGCTTGCGCAAGGCAAGAATCTCCTCGATGTCCCGGCGAACCTCAGGAAGATCCGCCCGACGATTGTAGCGGCGCAGGAGTGTCAGCTGGTTGTGCACCTTCGCTGCAATCGCCTTGCGCCCCAAAGCGAGATAAAAAGACGATCCCTTGAGCAAAATCTGCTGCTCCTGCCGAAAGACATGCACATGGCGCGTCGATTCAAGGCGACCGAAAAACACCCCCGACCGCGACAGCCATGTGACAGGAATGCCAAGGCGAAGAAGCTCCACCATCGCCTGTGAAGAAACCTGCACGCGGTCGATCAGCGTCAGTCCTTCCAAGACCTCCTCAGGAATCTCCATGATGCACTCACGGTTGCGACCGATAACGAAATTCCCACCGCGCTTCTGAACATAAGCGCCCTCTTCCGTGATATAGACAAAACTCATGCTCACACCTCCAAGAACTGCCGCCCCCTTGCAGAGGTCGTGTTCTAAAATTCATCACGGCGCGGGGCAGTCACTGGATCGCTCTCTAGGAAAGCCTTCTCTCATACAGGAAAAACGTTATTCATTCTCCCAATCTCTCGAACCTTTTCTGCAGACAGCTTTGTCACTCGCATGAAATGGAATGCTAGAGTTTGTTGTACATTAGTTTCCGTCCCCTTTCGGGGTTCGTGTTCTGAAATACAGCAGAAAAACCATTACGAATAATGACCTCGGCAAGCAATTACACGCAAGACGTCTTCAATCACATCATAAACAATACGATTCGTGTCATCAATGCGACGACTCCAATAGCCTGACAAAGAGCCGCGCAGAGGTTCCGGCTTGCCAATACCATGAAACGCATCCCTTTGCATATCTTTGACAAGTTCATTGATTCTCTTCAGTGTCTTTCGATCCTGCATCTGCCAATAGAGATAGTCTGCCCAAGCGCGTTCTTCCCACAGGACCTTCATGCATCTGCCTCAATTAACGCGTGTTCCTGAAATTTCGCAGTTCCGTTTTTAACGTCGGTAACAATGCTCTCAAGATGAGCGATATTCGCAGAGGAATAGAACGGATCGACGGAAACCTCAAACGGGATCCGCCTTTCGCGACTCATCTTTTTAGCAAAGATCGTGAATGCGGTTGTCATATTCATTCCAAGATCGCGGCAGACAGCTTCCATATTCTGCTTTAATTCAGTGTCCATACGAATATTGACCAATGTTTGTGCCATATAAATCAACCCCTTTGATGCCAGTTTAGCATAAGCAAAATACACTGTAAAGACAACACATAAACAACAGGCTGCAATTTCATCAATAAGAAATCATAGCCTGTTCCGTCCCCTTTCGGGGTTCACGTTCTGAAATCACGCATGCAGGAGCTTATCGAGATTTTTTGTGAGTTTCCGTCCCCTTTCGGGGTTCACGTTCTGAAATCCACCAGAGATGAAGCTGTTATATGACAGCATCAAGGAGTTTCCGTCCCCTTTCGGGGTTCACGTTCTGAAATCTGCCGGCTGCAGTTGAAAGATACGGTCGTGCTTAGTTTCCGTCCCCTTTCGGGGTTCACGTTCTGAAATTTGCGTCGCATAGCAGTTATCGCGAACCGCTACAGCTGGTTTCCGTCCCCTTTCGGGGTTCACGTTCTGAAATGGAGCTACCACAACGGACGTGCCGCACCGCTTGGTGTTTCCGTCCCCTTTCGGGGTTCACGTTCTGAAATGGTAAATCCTGCCGATTTATTAACTATATCGAATCCGTTTCCGTCCCCTTTCGGGGTTCACGTTCTGAAATTAAATCATGGCACAAGTATTTATCCCTGTTCCTGCCGTTTCCGTCCCCTTTCGGGGTTCACGTTCTGAAATTATCATGACCAAAAAGACGAGATCTTCCCCCAAAGTTTCCGTCCCCTTTCGGGGTTCACGTTCTGAAATAATAGGAGGTCATAACTATGGCAAAGACGAGATTTTCGTTTCCGTCCCCTTTCGGGGTTCACGTTCTGAAATATTGTCAAATGAATATGATAGTGAAACTCTAAAATAGTTTCCGTCCCCTTTCGGGGTTCACGTTCTGAAATACTAAAAAATGGAATTTAACAGTTTAATCAATTTAAGTTTCCGTCCCCTTTCGGGGTTCACGTTCTGAAATCCATGTTATTGGAGTCTAACGCTCCATTGGACGGTACGGTTTCCGTCCCCTTTCGGGGTTCACGTTCTGAAATTAAGAGGGACGCCCTAGCAAGGTTAAGCGTCAAAGTGTTTCCGTCCCCTTTCGGGGTTCACGTTCTGAAATTCGTCCGAAAGCCGCCCGACTGCCCAAGCCGCTACAGTTTCCGTCCCCTTTCGGGGTTCACGTTCTGAAATTACGGTAGGTATGTATAACACGGAATAACACGGAAGTTTCCGTCCCCTTTCGGGGTTCACGTTCTGAAATATGTGACTTTAGTATTACATACGCTCCATCCAACACGCGTTTCCGTCCCCTTTCGGGGTTCACGTTCTGAAATCCTCGGCTTGCAAGCCCTGATTTTACGCGGCTTCAAGATGCTGTTTGCGGCGCGGATTGCTTTTTCGTCCCTTTCCTGCTACGACCTCTTGAAAAAATGCGCTTCAAGCCTTGTCATTGCTGATGCGGCGCGGATTTCTCCTACAGTATAGCATGAAACAAGAAAAGGAGCAATGGTTCTACTGCCTTTTCCCAGTATCAATATCGCTGCAAAAGTTGGGCATTTTCTAAATCGTTGTTCTGCAGACAGTAGTCAATCGCCGTATGACCCGACTTGTCTTTCCGATAAGGATCCGCTCCTGCATCGAGAAGAATCTGTAGAAGCTCGTGCCTTGCCTCGGAAGATGTATAGGTGTGAGATACATACATCAACGGCGTCGTGCCATCGTTTGAACGATAGTTGACATCTATCCCTTGTTCGACAAGGTAGCGGCAGATTGCAATACCATCTCTCCCCAACGGCATGGATAGCAGCGCATTGCGGCGGTATGAAGCGTAGATGTCCTGAATAGAATTGATGGGAGCGCCCCAGTTGTGTAGATATTCCATTAACAAAAGATTGCCGTTTGCCGCTGCTTGCACGAAATAAGAGTGAACGCGATATTCGCGCGTACTGGTGACATACCCGCGCACATCCGCGCCGCGTTCAAGAAGCATCTGCATGATTTCGCGCTTGTCGTTGTAGATTGCGCAGGACAAAGGCGTAGCCGACTTGAAATTGTAGTAGGCGTTGATGTCAAGACCCTTGTCGAGCATACGCCTCACGGTGTCGGCATCGCCTTTTTCAATCGCCACGAAGAGCATCCTCTCATCCGTTGTCGGCTCTCGCTCGATGATGCGATTGTTGATCTCCCCATGCCGAGTCTTCTCCTCAGGTTTTTTCTCTTGTCCTTCCTGCTTCCCGCCCTTGAGGATTGAGCCGAGGACATCGCCGATAATCTTACCCCATTCGCTCGCTTCCGCTTTTGCAGGATGGATGACGGCAGGGACACCCATGAACAGGAAGGCCGCAGCCACGGTTGTGGCGACAAATTTCTTCACAGCATTCGCTCCTTCATTTCGCGGCGGCTTGGTCGCCGCGCATCGCCAGTTCTATTCCAATTCCAAAGATACCAAAAAGGCGCCGCTTTCGGTCGGAGCGTCACACTCGACATCTCTTTTCGATGAAACCCCAAGAGGTCAAGCCGAAGGCGCAGACCGATTGGCATGTTTCATCGAAGGGCGGCGCACAATGTCCACAAAGTGGACGTTTGTGCGTGTAGTTTGCCCATTGCCGAAGCATGCGGCGCGTGAGGACGCTTTTTTCACCTCAAAAGCCAGTCGCCTTTTCTTGCTCAAGTATAGCAAGATTATTCTCACCTGTAAAGAGCACCACCACAGAGCCTCGTCCTCTTAGCAAAGCAAAACTGCCGCACGCGGATGCGTGCGGCAGTTTCCATTCGTACAGCTTAGCCGACGATGACCAGCGGATCGCCGGCCTTGACGCTCTGACCGGCGGCGACGTTGATCGCCTTGACCGTGCCGGCCTGCGTTGCAGCGATTTCGTTCTGCATCTTCATGGCTTCGAGAATCAAGAGGACGTCGCCCGAGTTGACCTTCTGACCCTCAGAAACGAGGACGTTGACGATCTTGCCCGGCATCGGGGCGTTGACGGAAGCTTCGCCGGCGCCAGCGGAAACAGCTGCCTTGGCAGGAGCGGCAGGAGCAGCCGGAGCAGCGGCCTTCGGAGCGGCGGGAGCGGCTGCCTTCGGTGCAGGAGCCGCGACGGCTGCCTTCTCTTCCTCGACCTCGACTTCGTAGCTCGTGCCATTGACCTTGATGTTGAACTTTTTCATTGTAAATTCCTCCAAGTCTTCAATTTGTTTTCGCTTACGTCTTTCTTAATGGATGCTCTGGCGACCCGCCATTGCCCATGCGTCGTTGCGCTTGATCTTGACGGCAACGACTTTATTGCCAACCATCATCTGGACGGCTGCAGCGATGACCGCAGCGACCTCAGGTTTGACGTCTTTTGCGTTTTGCATAAGTGAACCTCCCGATTACAACGGAATATTGCCGTGCTTCTTCGCCGGCCCGACTTCGCGCTTCGAGGCGAGAGCGTTCAATGCCGTGATGACATAGGGGCGCGTCTCCTTCGGCTCGATGACCATGTCGGCGTAGCCGCGCTCCGCCGCCTTGTACGGCGTAGCGAATTCCTCGACGTACTCCGCCGTCTTCTGATCCTTGTCGGGATCCTTGCGGAAGATGATGTTCGCAGCGCCCGCAGGGCCCATGACGGCAATTTCAGCCGAAGGCCATGCCATGACCTGGTCTGCGCCGAGTTCGCGGCAGCACATGGCGATGTAGGAACCGCCGTACGCCTTGCGCGTGATGACCGTGA
>ERZ773099.2099-NODE-2099-length-14081-cov-9.419721_pt1 | contig 14081 bp, 10 predicted proteins | sample MGYA00511120_ERZ773099 | MGnify/ENA primary metagenome ERZ773099 (study PRJEB29015, sample SAMEA2738012) | human oral metagenome | biome: human oral; feature: human-associated habitat; material: dental | place: China | collected 2104 ... | reverse complement strand
GGGTGGACGGGCGGTAGCCCGGGTGGGCGGGCGGCAGGCGTCAGCGCGCCAGTACGCGCCTGACCCGCCCGCGGGCGCGGCGCAGAACCTCCCGGGGGCCGCCCGCGCGCATGTACTCCACGACCAGGGCGAGATCCCGGCCCGCGGAGGGCCTCGGGCGCGGGTAGGCCCGGGACCGCAGCCCCGATGAGCCCGCGGCCCCGCCCGTGAGCGCGAGGTCCTGCGCGCGCGCCGGACGCGCGCAGAACTCGAGGAGCGGGGCGAGCACGCTCCGCCAGCGGAACCGCTCGGCGAAGACGCGAACGCGCTCGCGGGCCGCGGCCGCGGCGGCCTCGTCGTACAGCATCTCCTCCAGGGCCCGTTCGAGCGCGTCGACGTCCTCCGGGGGGACGCCCCGGCCCAGGCCCTCGGCGTCGAGGCAGTCGCCGAAGGAGTCGCCGACGGTCGCCACGACGGGCAGTCCGGCCCACAGGTAGTCGAGGATGCGGGTGCGGAAGGAGAAGGCCGTCTCGACGTGCTCGAAGTGCGTCGAGACCCCGATGTCCGCGTCGAGCAGCACGTCGGCCCGTTCGGCGTAGGGCACCCAACCGGTGTTGAAGAACACGTGGGCGCCGGTCAGTCCCAGCTCCTCGCTCAGCTGCTGCGTCTCCCACGCGATCCGCATGTCCGGGACGCCCGGGTTGGGGTGCTTGAGCCCCATGAAGTACAGGCGCACGTCCGGGTGGCGCCGGGAGAGCCCGCCGACCGCCCGCACCAGGGTGAGCGGGTCGAACCAGTTGTAGACGCCCCCGCCCCAGACGATGACCTTGTTGTCCATCCCGATGCCGGGCACGCGCCCGCGGATGCCGTGGCGCCTCTGGCGGGGGTCCTCGTCCTGGATGCCGAAGGGCACCACCGAGACGAGCTCGTCGACGGGGCGCCCCTCGGGCAGGGTGAACGGGTTGACGCGGCCGTTGACGGCGAGCTGCCCGAGCCAGAAGTCCCGCTGCTTGTCCGAGGCGCACAGGAAGCGGTCCGCCCGCGCCAGCTGCCTGTTGAGCACGTCGGTCACCGCGTGGATCGTCTCGCGGCGCCGCCGGGGGCCGAGGTCCTTGGCCTGCTCGAGCTGCTCGAGGTGCATGGGGTCGTAGATGTCGGCGACGACGATCTTGTCGGAGTCGACGAGCCAGGGGGCGCCCTCGAGGAGGAAGCCCTGGAAGACGATGACGTCGGCCCAGTCGGTGTGCTCGCGCAGGCCGGGGCCGGCGGCGGAGACGACCTCGAAGCCGTCGGGCACGACGTCGTCGGCGACGCCGGCGGTCGACAGGAGCCGGGTCGGCTGGCGGGCGCCGAGCGCACGGGCCATCTCCCAGGCGCGGATCGCGGGGCCGGCGAGCCTGGCCGCGAGGGGTTCGCCCGTGACGACGAGTGCGCGGGGCGCGGCGACGAAGCGCTCGTCCAGGCCGAAGACTCCGACGGCCGCCGTGTGCGCCTCGACATAGCGGGCTCCGAGGAAGGCCGACTCGATGGGGTGGCGGAAGAGCGCGAACAGCTCCTCGTCGCTGCGCCGGCGCCGTGCCTGGAGGTCCGCGCGCGTGGCCGCGACGGTCTCCAGCTGCTCGACGAGGTAGTCGACGGCGTAGGCGCCGGTGAGCGCCATCTTCGCGACCGGCGTCCAGGAGCCGGCCTCCGCCCCCTGCGGGAGGGCGAGGGGCTGCTGGGCGAGTCCGCTCGTGCGGGTCACGGCGAGGTCGAGCGCGGCGGGCAGGGCCCGGGCGAGGGACTCGTCGTCGTAGTTCTTGTACATCGACAGGAGCGCGTTGCGCTCAAGAAGGTACTGCTCGCGGAAGTTCCCGAACTTCTTCATGGTGACGTGGTGCCTGTGGAAGGCCAACGAGCCGGGGACGTACCGCACGCGGTGCCCCAGGATGTTGAGGCGCCACCCCAGGTCGACGTCCTCGTAGAACATGAAGAAGCGCTCGTCGAAGCCGCCGACCCGACGGAAGAGGTCGGCCCGTACGAACAGAGCGGCTCCCGTGCCGAACAGGACGTCCCTGGGCGTGTCGAAGGCGCCGTCGTCGACCTTGTCCGCCTCGCGCTTGTAGCCCATCCCGAACCAGGTGAGCGAGCCGTCGACGTAGTCGATGCGGGAGCCCTCCCAGTCGAGCACCTTCGAGGCGACGGCGCCGATCGCCGGGTCGGCCTCCATGGCCGCGACCGCCGCGCGCACCCACCCGGCGTCGGGTCGGGCGTCGTTGTTGAGGAAGGCGACGTACTCGCCGGTGGCGAGGTCGACGCCGAGGTTGCAGCCCCCGGCGAAGCCGAGGTTCGCCCCGGAGGGGATCACCCGGGCCCCGGGATGGGCCTCGGCGATGGCCCGGGCGGAGCCGTCCTGCGAGTCATTCTCGATGACGATGAGCTCGAGGCGCTCCTCGGGCCAGTCGACCTCGTCGAAGCGGCGCAGGCAGGCGATGGTGTCCTCCGCCCCCTTGTAGTTGACGAGGATCACCGAGACGACCCCCGGCCGCGACTCGTGCGGCCCCGGGTTGAGGTGGGGGCAGGCCGCGGGCCCGCCGGCGACAATGGTCGGGGTCTCCAGCATGAGTCAGCGCTCCTCGTCGTTCGCGGTGCCGTGTCCGACGGCCATCAGGCGGCGCGAGGCCGCGACGAGGCGGCGCGCCGCGGCGCGGGCCCCGCCGCCCAAGGGCCGGTCCGCGCCGGCGGGCCCGTCCGGTCCGGCGTCGAGGACGCGGTCGGCGGCGCGCACCGGCCTGCGGCAGAAGGCCAGGACCGCGGCGCCGGCCGGGTCGACGGCGACGAGCTCGGACAGCGAGGGATCGGAGTCGTAGACGGCGTCGTTGACCCGGTGGGCGCCGGCCAGCGCGCCGAGGAGGATGTCGCGGGTCCGGTCGTCGTCCACCACGACGACGTCGGCCCGTTCGCACAGGTCGGCGAGCGCCGCCCCCGGCCCGTCGGTCCGGGTGGCATTGCGCATGAGCGAGAGGATGTCGGTCCCCCGCAGGTCGACCAGCAGGGGGAGGCGCGTGAAGGCGAGTCCCGGGACGTCGAGGAGCGTTACGCCCCGCAGGACGACGGCGTCGGCGCGGGCGAGCGCCGCGTCGAGGGCCGTGCCGTCGTCGGCGCGCTGGGCGCGGGTGTCGAAGCGGCGCAGCCGCGGGCCGCCGTCGCCGAGGCCAGCGGCCAGTCCCCCGGTCGACGGGTCCCCCGGCTCCGCGACGAGCAGCTCCAGGGGCGCCTCCAGGAGCCGGTCGACCCCCAGGAGCCCGCGCAGTCTCGCGACGCGGGCCCGCTCGGCGTCGTCGCGCCCGTCGGTCAGGACGGGCAGCGCGCCCCGAACTAGACTCGCCAGGACCGGGTCGGGCAGTCTGCGCATGGCCTGGACGGCGTCCCTCCGGGGCGCGTCCTCGGGCAGGGCCGCCCCGGCGGCGTCCAGAGCCAGGGCTCCGGTGAGGGCGCCGGCCGGGAGCGCAAGGGTCCCGTCGCCGTCGCCGCCGGGCGAGCGCTGGAGGTCCAGGGCGCTCGTGTCCGCGCCCGCCGAGGCGAGAGCCCCCGAGACCATTGCGAGTTGGGCCAGGGGCAGGAGCGTCCCGAGCCAGCGGGAGGACAGGTTGACCGTCAGCATGCGCAGAAGGTCGCGGCGCCTGCGGGCAAGGGCCCCCGGACTCTCATCGACGGCGGCCGCGGGCCCGTCGAGGGCGATGACGGTTCCGGCGAGCAGGTTGATCTGCCACTGGATGTCGAGGAGCACGACGGCCGGGTCCCGGTCGAGGGTGCCGCGGGAGCGCTCGGCCAGCTCCGGGACGATGCGGCCCATGGCGGGCAGCAGACTCGCGCGGAGGAGCACGACGTCCGTCGGGGCGAGCAGGACCGGGGAACCGTCGCCGCCCGGGGTGTAGACGACGGCGTCGGCCGTTCCCCGGCGGATGCGGGCCGCGTCCGCGCGCAATCGACTACGGGGCAGCACCAGAGTCTGCGTCGGCGTCCCGATCGCGACGACATTCCGCGAGACCTCGTGAACGCTGCCTGCGCACGGTGGGACCATAGAGCGCCTCCTCGTCTTTTCAGGGCCGCGGTGAGTCGGGGGACTCATGGGAGTCGCGATCGGTCATGAGCCGGGGCGCGGCCGCCCGGACCTGGTTCCACAGGCTGAACTCGTCGATGCGCGAGCCCATGAGCATGGAGGTGCTCGTCTGCCGGTACCAGGACAGCGCCTGGGGGACGAAGGCGGCGTGTCCGCCGCTCTCGGCGATGCGGGCCCACAGCTCGAAGTCCTCCCAGCCGAAGAGCATCGTCGTATTCCAGTTCCCGAGGGCCTCGATGGCCTCCTTGCGCAGCATCGTCATCGCGTCGATGTAATTGCCCTGTCTCAGGCGGGCCGGGTCCCAGTTGAGCACGGAGGACAAGGAGACGTACCGGCCCTCGTGGCGGTTGGCGATGAGGCTGTAGGCGAAGGCGGCCCCGGGATCGGCGTCGAGCGCCTCGGCCAAACGTGCCAGGCAGGAGGGGAAGACGCCGTTGTCCGCGTCGAGGCTGAATAGGTAAGGGGCCCGTGCTCTCGCGGCGAGGTCGTTGCGCGTGGCCGACAGGCCCTGGTTGAGCTCGCGGCGGACCAGGAGGACTGGTACGTCCGGGTGCGCGTCGGCCCACTTCCGGACGACGCCGAAGGAGCCGTCGGTCGAGCCGTCGTCCTGCACGAGGATCTCGTAGGCGATGCCGACGGACCGCGTCACGGAGTCGAGCGCCTCGCACACGACGTCCCCGTAGTTGTACAGGCTGACGATCACCGACACGCGGGGCGAGGCGCCGGCGTAGGAGGGGGTCTGCGCCGTCGTGACAGGAGATGGGTCGTCGATGTCCAGACCCCGCTGCAGCCGGTCGAGGGTCCGGGTGATGGCCAGCAGCCGCCCCTCGATGCGGCGTGTTGCGGCGCCGGAGAGCTCGTCCGCGCCGATCCGGGCGCTCCAGCCCCCGGGAACATCCTCCTCCTCGCGCGCGGCCGCGGGCACGTCGGAGACCGCGACGGGCCGCGGGTCGTCGAGCGCGTCGGCGGCGAGGCGGATCAGGCCCCGGACGCCCTCGGAGAAGGGGTGAGACATGACGAGTTCGCGCGCCGCCCGCCGCATGGGCCCGAGCTCCTCAGCGTTGACGAGGCCAGCGAGGAGCTCGGCGGTGTCGCCCTCGGCCAGGCCGAGCCAGTGCTCGCCGTCCTGCGCCCATCTGGGCCCGTGGCGCCGCTCGGAGACGATGACCGCGCCGTTGGTCATGGCCATGACCGCCGTGCACGGGTCGATGGAGTTGGACGGGGAGTCGTCGAGGTCGACGAGCACGCGGGAACGGGCGAGCGCCCCGGCGAGAGCCCCGCCCTCGATGGCGTGGACGCGGCGGCTGCGGAGCGTGTCGTCGGGCACGAAGTGGGCCCGCCACCGCTCGGCCCACGTGTAGGGCGCCACCCGTGCGAGGGCCTCCCCCGCCCTCGCCGACAGCGGCCCGGCGAGTAGGAAGGAGGTCTCCCGCTCACTCTCCGCACCGCCCCACGCGTCCCAGGTCGGGGTGTAGCCGAGCTCGAGGAGCCGCGCATCGGGGTGCCGTTCTGACAGTGCGGCCACGTCCTCCTCCCGCAGGGCGAGCACGCTGCGGCAGTAGGCGGTCTGGGCGGCCGCGGCCTCGAAGCCCGGGGTGCCGCCGGGCGCCAGGACCAGCCCGACGATGCGCGTCGAGCGCTCGAGGATCGCGTCGACGGGGCAACGAGTGCGGGCGAAGAATTCCTCGGGGACCACGAGGTACACCTCGTCGCCGTCGTCAGCCCCGGGCACGTCGTCGATCACATTGGCGTCCGCCCCCAGGCGCCGGGCCTCGTCGATCACGGCGGCCTGCACCGCCTCTATGCGCGCGTCGGGGCGCTCCGGCGCAATAATGCGCAGCCTGACTGTCGTCATGTCCTCACCTCCCGGCCGCACGACGGGCCGCCGCTCCCGCCAGGCGCAGCACCGCAGTGGCCCGCCAGGAGGTCGAGCCGAGCAGCTCCGCGATCTGCTTCCTGAGGGCGGAGGCCTCGGCGCGGAGGTCGCCGATCTCGGTCCGCAGTCCCGCGTTCTCCATCATGAGGGCGTCGCGCTCGGCCTGGATCGGGTGGAAGCGGCTCACCATTGCCGCGTGCTCCTTGAGGGCCTGGTCGCGCTCCTCGACGAGACGGGCCGAGTCCGCGTCCAGCCGCGCCAGCTTCCACGCCAGTTCGGCGGCGAGCCGCTTCTGCGTCTGGAGCTCACGCTGCAGCGTCTGCGGGTCCTCGGGCGCCTCGTTGCGCTCGTCGTCGTTGGTCATCCGGTTCTCCTTGCGGTCTGGTGTTGCTGGGCTGGAGGACTGGGCGGACGCCGCTTCAGACCCGGGGCCGCCCGTTGCGGCCGAACAGGACGAGGGTGACCGCCCGCTTGACCGGGCGGGGCAGCGCCTTGGCGGTCCGGGAGGCAGCCTTCCGCGCGACGAGTCGGGGGCCGCCCTGGCGGAGGTACTGGCGGGCGAGCCCGACATCGGTCAATAGCCCGTGCCGCTGCACCGGCGCGGGCAGGACGAGCGGGTCGAAGCGGTCGGGGGCGTGGTGCGGGGCCCGGCAGAAATCGAGGAGGGGGCGCAGGACCACGGACCAGCGGTAGCGCTCGCGCACCCGCAGAACATTGTCGCGCATGGTCTTCGCGGCCGCCGCGTCAGTCAGGACCTCGACCAGGGCGTCGGCGAGCGCCTGCGGATCCTGGGCGGGGACCGTGCGACCCAGTCTCTCATTCTCGACGAGGCCGGCGAAGGAGTCGCCGCCGGTGCACACGATGGGCAGGCCCGACCAGAGGTAGTCGAGGATGCGGGTGCGGAAGGAGAAGGCGGTCTCGACGTGGTCGAGGTGGCAGGAGACGCCGATGTCGGACTCCAGGAGGAAATTGACCCGCTCGGCGTAGGGCACCCACTCCTCGTGGAAGACGACGTGGGTGCCGATCAGGTCGAGCTTCTGCGCCAGCGCGCGGGCCTCGACCGCCATCTGCATCTCGGGGACCGCCGGGTTGGGGTGCTTGACGCCCATGAAGAGCAGCTTGATCTCGGGGACCCGGTGACGCGCGATGTCGATGGCGCGGATGAGGGTGAGCGGGTCGAACCAATTGTAGATGCCGCCGCCCCACAGGACGACCTTCGAGTCCTCGTCGATGCCGTCGATGACGCCCCGCACCATGGGGCGGGTCGCCTCGGGCTCGGAATCCTCCGTGCCGAAGGGGACGACGTCGATGAGCTCACGCAGCTGGGGGTCCGCGTCGTAATTCTGCGGGTTGATGCGATCCATGGCACCCAGGGCCCCGAGCCAGAAGTCTCGCTGCTTCTCCGAGGCGCACATGAAGAAGTCCCCGCGGCGGATCTGCTGGTTGAACACCGCGCTGCTCGCGTGGACGACCTCGCGTCGCGTCTGCTCGCCCAGGTCGCGGGCCTGCTCGAGCTGTTCGAGGTGAACGGGGTCGTAGATGTCCACGACGACGATCTTCGACGAGAGCTCAAGGATCGGGAACTCGTACATGAGGAAGCCCTGGAAGATGATGACATCGGCCCAGGCCTCGATCGCGTTGACGCCCTCGGCGTCGACATGCGCGATCGAGAAGCGCTCATCCGTGAGGGAGCAGGGGCCCGTCGTGGCCAGTCGCACCTCGTGCTCCGCGCTGAGCGCCTCGGCGATGTGCCGGGCGCGGATCGCGGGCCCCGCCATCGACGGCGCCAGGGCGTCCGCCGTGAGGACGGCTATGCGCCGTCGAACGGCGGTCGTCTGCTCCGTCGTAGTGTCCATCATGATCGCTTCCGCCTCTCAGATAGTCCGCGCCCAGGTGCCGCCCAGGCTGAAGTAACCGTATCGCTCGGTCGGGGTGCCCGACTGCACCGTGAAGCGGAGGATCCCCGGCTTGTGGTCGTAGTGGTTGGCGCGCGAGGGGTCCGTCATGGCGGCGCCGGCCTCGTAAACGCCGGGCAGCAGCATGAGGCGCGGGACCGTGAGCTCGACCTGCCCGCGGCCCTTGGACACGCGCAGCGGGAGCCCACCGTCATCCGTGTTCGGCCCGGTGAGGTTGGATCCGTCCGCGGAGCCGTGGATCCACATGGCGACGACGACGTCGTCGCGGATGTCCTCCTTGGCCTCGAAGTCGAAGCGGATGCGCACCTCGTCGCCGGTGCGCACCGTCGTCGTCGGCTCGCCGTCGGGGCCGATGAGTTCGACGCCGTCGAGGGTGAGCAGGCCAGGGGTGCGCTGACGGTCCGCGGAGTCGTCGTCGTGTTGGTGGGCCTCGGCGACCTTCTCCACCTGGACGTCGGTGTACTTGTCGATGACGGTATTCGGGTCGCCGGTCTCGACGAGGCGGCCGTGGTCGAGCCAGGCCACCTCGTCGCACATGGTGCGGACGGTGCCCAGCGCGTGGGAGACGACGATGATCGTCTTGCCGTCGTCCTTGAAGTCCTTGAACTTCTCCATGCAGCGCCGTTGGAACTCCTCGTCCCCGACGGCCAGGATCTCGTCGACCATGAGGATCTCGGGGTCCACATTGATGGCGATGGAGAAGCCCAGTCGCACGTACATGCCGGAGGAGTAGTTCTTCACCGGCTGGTCGACGAAGTCCTCAAGCCCCGCGAAGCCGACGATATCATCGAACTTGGCATCTATCTCGCGCTTGGACAGTCCCAGGATGGAGCCGTTGAGATAGACATTGTCCCGCCCCGACAGCTCGGGGTGGAATCCGGCGCCGAGCTCGAGCAGCGCGGAGACCTTGCCGTTGGTCTCGACGGCGCCGGAGTCCGGGCGCAGGATCTTCGCCATGGTCTTGAGGAGGGTGGACTTGCCCGACCCGTTGTGCCCGACCAGTCCGTAGGTCTGCCCCGAGGCGATCTCCAGGCTGACATCCTTGAGCGCCCAGAACTCGTCGTACTTGGCACGGCGTCCGCGCATGAGGGCGGCCTTGAGGCTCTGGTTGCGCTCGTGGTAGATGCGGAACATCTTGGAGACGTCGTCGACGACGACTGCGGGCTTGTTCATCACAGCTCCTCCGCAAGACGGCCTTCGAGCCTGCCGAAGACGGCGTTGCCGATCCACAGGGTGACGAGGGCGATGACGACGGCGTAGACGAAGTGGGTCCATGCGGGCATGGCGCCCGTGTAGAGCATGTCCTTGATCGTCTCAATGAAGTAGAGAGCGGGGTTGGCCTGATAGATGTCCAGGACGTGCCAGCGGTGCACCCAGGAGGTCGGGTCCCTGCCCTGCGTCACCATGGTGATGGGGTAGATGACCGGCGTGGCGTAGAACCACAGCTGGATGAAGATCCCCACGAAGTGCGTGGTGTCGCGGAAGTAGACGTTGATGACGCTCAGCATGAGGGCCAGACCGAGGCCGAAGACCGCCAGGAGCAGCTCGATGAGCAGGACCGGGACGATCCAGGGCAGGACGTTGACCCTCCAGATGAGGAGCAGCACGGCCAGGACGAGCATCTCGATGAGATGGTTGACCAGGGCGGCGCCGGTGTTCGACACGAGGAGCAGGCGACGGGGGAAGTAGGTCTTCTTAATGAGGTTCGCGTTGCCCACCAGCGCCCCCATGCCGCCGGTGATGCAGGTGGTCATGAAGGTCCACGGGAGCAGGCCGCACAACAGGAAGAGAGTGTAGTTGGAGCTCCCGTTGGCCGCTGTGGGCGGCGCCACCTTCATAATGGTGGAGAAGACGAGGGTGTAGATCGCCGCGGTCATGAGGGGGTTGACGAGAGACCACCCCCATCCGAGCGCGGTGCCCTTGTACTTGCCCCGGAGCTCTCTCATGGTGAGGTTGTAGAGGAGCTCGCGAGACTCCCACACCTCACGGGTGTCGCGGATCAAGGACACGAAGGCCTCCCTTGTCGACTCGCTGAGCGCGTCCGGCACGTGGATGGGACGGGGAAGCATCGTACAACGCGCGGGGCTCGGCCCGTCATGTGAGGTTCGGATCGTTGCGCCGGGCGAGCCGGTTCTCGGCGCGCTCCTCCAGGAGCTCGGCGCGCAGCTGGGCGAGCTCCCCGGTGACCCGCAGCGCCGGCAGGCCCCGGCGGCGCAGCCCCGCCAGGAGCTGCGGCACCGGGAGGGGACGGGGCCGGCAGAGCCACGGCAGCGGGACGGCGAGCGCGGCGTCCGCGGTGAGCCTTACCGCCAGGGCGTCCCACCACTGCTCATGGAAGGCGCGCAGGTCCGGGGCAGCAGCGCGGATGTGCGCGATGTAGGCGCTGCGCTCCTCCCACACGGCCAGGGCGGCGGCCGTGATCTCCCCCTCGTCGAGCGTGCGCACGGGCACGCCGCGGCCAGCCAGGCCCCAGCGGTCGAGGACGCCGTCGATGCGGGCGTCGGCGTAGTCGTCCTCCACGAGCGGGAGCACGGGAACGCCCCGGGCGAGGGCGAAGACCACCGGGTGGTAGCGGTTGGTGATGACGAGATCCGCCTCGCCGACGGCCTCGGCCGCTCTGCGGGCGCTCGTCACCGGCTCGACGCGGATCACCGGGCGGCGCGCCCGGCGCTGGATGTCCTCGGCGAGGGCCTCGTCCTCTCCCCCGGCGCCGGGAATGCGGCCCTTGTGGGGGACAAGGAGGATGCGGCAGCCGGTGCGCTCGTGGAGCGCGACGAGATCGTGCGCGAAGCGCTCGGCCTGCTCACCGGGGTGGACGTGGTGGGCGGGCGGGGCGATGGTTGCCACGACGGTGCGGGGGGCGTCCCCCGCGGCGAGGACACCCGCCCCGGGCTCGTCCACCCCGAAGGGGCCGAAGAATTGGGCGTCGTCGAGGCAGTCGGCAGTGACATCGCGGGGCTGGATCCTACGACCGAGTTCACTGGAGCGGCGCTCGCGCAGGCCGATCGTGCGGGCCGCACCCATGACCGGGGCCAGCTCGGCGATGTCCGCACCCACGAGCACCGGACCCAGCGTCTGCCCGCTCACCGCGGTGGGCAGGCCGCACCGCTGGGCCAGCAGCAGGTGGGCGATGCGCTGGTAGAGGAGCCAGTCGAAGGCGGAGGCGAGGTTGCCTCCCCCGGCGACGAGCACGGCGTCGACGGCGCCGACGTTGCGGGCAATGGCCTCGAAGGTGGGGCCGTGGCCCCCCCGCTCGGCGGCCGCGGGATCGGCGGCGAAGGCGCGGTAGGCGCCGACGAGCTCAACTCGATCCAGAGGCAGAGGCGGTTCGGTGACGACCTCCGAATCCTCGTAGTCGGCGGCCCGGTGCTGACCGTTGCTCACGACGACGGGGCTCAGCCCCCGCTCGGCGAGCCGGGTGGCGGCGGCCTGGCCGACGGCCTCGTCCCCCACGTGGTAGGAGGGGCTGCCGACGTCGGCGAGGACGAGGACGCGCGGCCGGTGGGTTCCCATCAGCACTCCTTACTGGTTCGATCGGCCATGAGGGCTGGGGCGCCGGGGCGGATGCGGGACCGTGGGCCGGCCTCGTCAACGCGGGGTCCCATGATCATGGAGGCGTCGCTCATGCGGCACCAGGCGAGAGCCTGGGGGACGAAGACGGCGCGCTCCCCCGCCTCGGCCGGGCGCGCCCGCAGGTCGGAGTCCTCCGCTCCGAAGACCATGGAGGCGGCCCGGCCGCCGACCCGCTCCAGAGCGCCCCTGCGCAGCATCGCCATGGCGTCGATGCAATTCCCCTCCCGGAATCGCCCGGGGCCCCAGCCCTCGAAAGCCGTTGTCCAGACGATCTCACCATCGCGGCGATCCGCGACGATGCAATGGGCCAAGGCGGCGTCGGGGTCGGCGTCGAGGGCCCCGGCCAGGCGCGCCAGGCAAGTGGGGTAGACGCCGCCAGCGGCGTCGAGGCCGAAGAGATAGTCGGCGCGGGCGCGCTCGACGAGATCATTGCGTGTGGCGGACAGGCCCTGGTTGAGCTCGCGGCGGACGGCGATCATGGGCAGGTCGGGGTGCTCGTCCATGAAGCGCCGAACGACGTCGAAGGAGCCGTCGGTGGAACCGTCGTCCTGAAGGACGATCTCGAAGGGCGCGCCGATCGAGTCCGCGGCGGAGCCCAGGGCCTCGGTCACGAGATCGCGGCGATCGCAGAGGCCGATAATGACGGAGACCCTCGGCCGCGCTGATTCGTAGGCGGGTGTGGTCACGACGGCGGTGGGCGAGGGATCGGACGGGCCCAGGCCGAGTTGGAGGCGCTGGACCGAGCGGGTCAGGGCGAGCACGCGCCCCTCCAGGCGCCGCAGCGAGGCGCCGACGACCTCGGCCTCCCCGACCGCGGCCGGCCGTCCGGGCGCGGCCTCGTGGCGCTTGCCCTCCGCGGGCGGAACGGGCCCGGGGTCGTAGTCGATCCGCTCGCGCAGGTTCTCGGCGGCGACGTCGAGGAGCCCCCGGACCGCCTCGGCGAAGGGGCGGCGCAGCATGGTCTCGCGGGCGGCCGCGCGCAGGTCGGCCAGCTCCTCATCCATGCGCACCAGACCGGGCAGGAGGTCGGCCCCGCTGCCGGGCGGCAGGACGAGGCAGTTCTCGCCGGGCACGGCCCAGTCGGGCGGAATCCTGCGGTCGGTGACGAGAACGGCCCCGTTGATGGCGCCCATGACCGTCTGGAGGTGGGCGGTCGGGGCCTGGTCGGGAGTGCTGGTGAGGTCCAGGAGCAGCCGGGAGCCCGCCAGGGCGGCGCACAGCTCGTCCCCCTCCAGGGCGAGGAGCGCGCGGGCCGCGGCGTCGTCGGTGCGCACGAAATGGGCACGGGCGCGCTCGCGCCACAGGTACTGGCCGGCGCGGGCGACGGCGGTGACGATCGGAGCCTCGGGCGGACCGCAGTACACGAAGGCGGTGTCGCGGGGGGCGGCGTCGTCGTAGCGGTCCCAGGCGCGGCTGTAGCCGAGGCGGAGCCTGCGGGCGTCGGGGTGGAAGGGCGAGAGGAGGGCGGTCTCCGCCTCGCCGAGGGCGTAGGCGGTGGCGCAGCGGGAGGCCTGGCGGACGGCGGTGAGGAAACGGGGCGACAGGTGCGGCATGACGACGAGCCCGACGAGGCGTCCGGCTCGCGCATTGAGCGCGGGCACGGTCAGGGCCGTACGGGGGAAGAGCTCCTCGGGGACGAGGAGGTAGACCTCGTCGCCCCCGTCATCGGGCGGGATATCGGGGACGGCGGCAACGTCGGCGCCGATGAGGCGGGCCTCGTGCTCAATGGCACCCAGAAGACTCGCAATGCGCCGATCGGTCCGGGCGGGGGCGACGATGCGGAGCTTGAGCGGCGTCATATCAGCCTCGCCGCAGCCGTCGGGCGGTGGAGACCGCGGCGCGCAACGGCGAGGTGACGTGCCAGGAGGTGGATGCGCGCATCTCCTGGAGAGCGACCTGGAACTCGTGCACCCGCGTGTGCAGTTCCTCGTTCTCCCGGCGCAACGCGTCCGTCTGTGTCGACTCGGACGACTCCAGACGCGCGGCAAGGTCGTCGCGCTCGGCTCGGAGGCGCTCGCGGTCCCGGGTGACGACGTCGAGTCGGGTGCGGGTCTGGAGGAGCTTGGAGGCGAGGTCGGCGGTGAGCCGGCGCTGCGTCTCCAGCTCGAGAGCGAGGGCGCGGGTGTCATCCGGTCCGGGCATGCCGTCTCCTTCCGGGGTCTGCGGGCACAGCGCCGTCACTGCCCCCGGGCGGCGTAGCCGGCCTCGACCCCGGCCTTGAGCGGTCGCCACCAGGCCTCGTTGTCGCGGTACCAGTCGATGGTCGCCTGCAGGCCGGAGCGGAAGTCGGTGAACTTCGGCGCCCAGCCGAGCTCGGCGACGAGCTTGGAGTTGTCGATGGCGTAGCGCATGTCGTGGCCGGGGCGGTCGGCCACGTGCTCGTAGTCGTCCGGCTCGCGGCCCATGAGCTCCAGGATGAGCTCGACGACCTCCTTGTTGGTCTTCTCGCCGTCGGCCCCGATGAGGTAGGTCTCGCCGATGCGGCCCCGCTCGATAATGTCCCACACGGCGTCGTTGTGGTCCAGGACGTGGATCCAGTCGCGCACGTTCTGGCCGGCGCCGTAGAGCTTGGGGCGCACGCCGTCGATGAGGTTGGTGATCTGGCGGGGGATGAACTTCTCGATGTGCTGGTAGG
>ERZ773099.2098-NODE-2098-length-14085-cov-9.992730_pt1 | contig 14085 bp, 12 predicted proteins | sample MGYA00511120_ERZ773099 | MGnify/ENA primary metagenome ERZ773099 (study PRJEB29015, sample SAMEA2738012) | human oral metagenome | biome: human oral; feature: human-associated habitat; material: dental | place: China | collected 2104 ... | reverse complement strand
GCCAGTAGCCGATCATGCCCTGGGTCTGGGCGCCCAGGGTGTCGAAGGGGTAGGGCTCGCTCAGCCGCTCGTCGTTGGCCGACTCCAGGGCCAGGACCCCCACCTGGGGGCCGTTGCCGTGGGTGATGACCAGCTCGTGGTGCTCGGCCAGGGCCGCCAGCTGGGCGGCCGCCAGCCCGACGTTGGCGATCTGGGTGCGCGCGTCGGGCACCTGCCCGCGCTCCAGCAGGGCGTTACCGCCCAGCGCCGCGACGATCCTCATCGGCAGACCTCCTCAGCAACCACCAGAGCCCCGTCCACCAGGGTCCTGTCCACCAGGGTCCTGTCCACCAGTGTCCTGTCCATCAGAGCCCTGCCCTTCAGCGTCCTGTCCATCAGTCGGTGTCCTGTCCTGCCGCCCGTCAGTCCCAGGCCCCCAGGGTGGCCACCATGACCGCCTTGATGGTGTGCATGCGGTTCTCGGCCTGGTCGAAGGAGGCGTTGACCTCGGTCTCGAAGACGTCGTCGGTGACCTCCAGCCCGTCCATGCCGGTCTTGGCCCAGATCTCGGCCCCCACCGTGGTGTTGCGGTCGTGGAAGGCCGGCAGGCAGTGCAGGAACCGCACACCGGGGTTGCCGGTGGCCTCCACCAGGGCGGCGTTGACCTGGTAGGGGCGCAGCAGGCCGATCCGGGAGTCCCACACCTCCTTGGGCTCGCCCATGGAGACCCACACGTCGGTGTACAGGAAGTCCACCCCCCTCACGCCCGCGGCCGGGTCGTCGGTGACCGTCAGACGCGCCCCGCTGCCCGCCGCCAGGCCCTCGGCCGCCTCCAGCACACCCGCCTCGGGCCGCAGCTCGCCCGGACACACCATGCGCACGTCCATACCCATCAGCGCCCCCGACACCAGCAGCGAGTGAGCCACGTTGTTACGAGCGTCCCCCAGGTAGGCCAGGGACACCTCCCCCAGCGGCCGGCCCCCCGAGTGCTCCAGCATCGTCAGCTGGTCGGCCAGCATCTGCGTGGGGTGCCACTGATCGGTCAGACCGTTCCACACCGGCACCCCCGACAGCTCCGCCAGCGTCTCGACATGCTCCTGCTCACGACCCCGGAACTCGATCCCGTCATAGAACCGACCCAGCACCCGCGCCGTGTCCGCCACCGACTCCTTGTGCCCCAGCTGGGACCCCGACGGATCCAGGTACGTCACCCGCGCCCCCTGGTCATAGGCCGCCACCTCGAACGAGCACCGCGTCCGCGTCGAGGTCTTCTCAAAGATCAGAGCAATATTCCGCCCCTCCAGACGCCGCACCTCACAACCAGACCGCTTCGCCGCCTTCAGCTCCCCAGCAAGCTCCAGCAACGACCCCCACTCCGCAGCAGAGAAGTCCAGCTCCTTCAGAAAATGACGCCCAGACAACAAATGACCCACAACAAACTCCTAAACCCAAGACAGTTAAAGCTAGATGGAATCGAACGGCCGAACGCCGCTCGCGCACCCAGGAAGGCGGCCCTCGCCGCGCAAGCCTCCCGGTCCCTCGGCGCGAGCCGGGGTGCCGCGGCTCCGAGGCGGCAGGGCTTCCTGCAGAAGCCCCCTGGTCCCGCAATCAACGGGCATGTCTCGCTCCTTGCTCCGGCACGGCCCTGTGCCACGGAAAACGAAAGAATATGTGGTGGTACGGATCACCTCCGTGCTCGACTGGTACGAGCGTACTACCCCAGGTTGGGATGAGGAAGTAGGTTCCGCCGGCCACACTATTTTTGTTGTGACCCTCAACGCTCCTGTGGCCATGAGGCGACAAGGATCGTCATCAACTTGTGATATCCCAACGAGCTCTCGCCACCGCACGAGGGGTGAGCTCGGTGCGTCGACCCCCATCTAGTTGTGCGATCTGACAATTTCGGGGCCTCTCTGAGCGACTCCTCTGGAGCTGCGCCCGGATGAAACTGGTACACGCGCACCATGCTCGGCCGCCGCACGGGCACCGAGACGGCCCGAGCAGAACCACGAGCGCGGCGCCGGCTAAGCGGTCCGGCCCACGGCGCGCGGTCCGTGGAACGCCTCGCCGCCGACCGCCTCCTTGCTGCGCACCGCACGGAACTGGGATCGTCCGGTCATGGACTCGACGGGCTCACCCGAGGCGACCTCGCGCCGACCGATCACCGCCATCGTTCTGGACGTGGGCAACGTCCTGTACGCCTGGGAGGCCATCGGCGCCGTGGCGGGCCGTGTGCCTGCGGCGCTCTGGTACGAGTTCTGCGCAGGCGCCGACTTCAACGCCCTCAACGCCCGCGCCGATGCCGGTGATGCCCTGGACGACATTCTTGCCAACCTGGTCGCCGCTCATCCCGACCGCCCCGACTGGGCGCACATCCAGCGCCTCTACTGGGAGCACTTCGAGGACTCGCTCACCGGCCCTGTGCCCGGCATGGTGTCACTTGTCGACGATCTCCTCGCCGCGGGAGCACCCCTGTACGCCCTGACCAACTTCAATGACGTCCTCTTCACCGCCTCCCGGCGTCTTATGCCCCAGCTCGCGCGCTTCCACGGCGTCGTCGTCTCCGGGGCCGAGCACCTGGTCAAGCCCGACCCGGCGCTCTACCGGGTCCTGCTGACTCGCCACGGCCTCGACCCCGCGTGCACCCTCTTCGTCGATGACTCCCCGGCCAACATCGACGGCGCCAAGGGCGTCGGCCTGCGCACGCACCTCTTCACCGGGGCCGGCGCCCTGCGCGCCGCGCTGACCGACGCGGGCCTGCTGCCGCCGGGGCGGCACGGGAGGGCCGAGTGCGCCGGGAGCACAGCGACCGCCCCGTAGACTGTCGCTCATGCGCGTCCTCTTCGCCGGCACCCCCGAGGTGGCCCTGCCCACTCTTCGGGCCCTCATGAACGATCCCGAGCACGAGGTCGTCGGCGTCCTCACCCGTGCCGACGCCCGCCAGGGGCGCGGGCGCTCCTGGCGCCCCTCGCCCGTGGCAGCGCTCGCCCGCGAGGCCGGCCTCGACACGCGCACGCCCGCCACCCTCAAGGATGAGGGCACCAGGGCCTGGGTGCGGGCCCTGAGCGCCGAGGTCGCCGTCATCGTCGCCTACGGGCGCCTCGTCCCGCCATCGCTCCTGGAGGTCTCCGAGCACGGCTGGCTCAATCTCCACTTCTCGCTCCTGCCTGCCTGGCGCGGTGCCGCCCCTGTCCAGCACGCCCTCATCGCCGGCGACGCCGTCACCGGCGCCTGCGTCTTCCGCCTTGAGGAGGGCCTGGACACCGGTCCGGTCTATGCGCGGCTGACCGAGACCATCCGCCCCACCGACACCGCGGGAGACCTCCTGACCCGCCTCGCCGGCGCCGGCGCGCCCCTGGTCCTCGACGTCCTGCGCGCCGTCGCCCGCGGCACGGCCGCCCCCGAGCCGCAGGCGGAGGAGGGCGTCACCCACGCCCCTGCGCTCGCGTCCGCCGACGGCGAGATCCGCTGGACCGAGCCCGCCCGCGCCATCGACCGCCGCGTGCGCGGGGTGACGCCCGCCCCGGGGGCCCGCACTCTCTACGACGGCGCCCGCCTCCGGCTCGGACCTGTCGCCCTCGTCCCCGAGGTCGCCGATCTCCCGCCCGGGCGGCTCCGGGTCGCCAGGCACGAGGTGCTCGTCGGCACCGGCACCTGCGCCGTGCGGCTGGGCGAGGTCGCCCCCGCCGGAAGGAAGTGGATGCCGGCGGACGCCTGGGCGCGCGGCGCCCGCCCGTCGAGGGACGCCGTTCTCGGCTCACAGGGGGAGGACCAGTCATGACAGCACACGGGGACCACTCCGGGGGATGGTCGGACGACCGCTCCGGCGGGCACCGCCAAGGGTGGTCCGGCTCCCAGCGCCGCGGAGGACCCGAGCAGGGGAACGGCCGCCATGACAGGCACGGCAGTCACGGCGATCACAGCGCCCGGAGCGGCGAGAGGGGCCATCGCACCCCTGTCCGGCACGGCAGCCGGCGTCGAGCCGACGGAGCCGAAGCGCACGGAGCCGATGGGCGCCGGGGCGGCGGCCGACGAGACCGTCGCGCTCCCTACCGCCGGGACCAGCGGCACGGCCGCTCCCGGGACCCGAAGGTCGATGATGCCCGGCTCATCGGGCTTCAGGCTCTCACCAAGGTTCGCGAAGACGACGCCTACGCCAACCTGGTGCTGCCGGAGCTTCTGGAGAGGGCCGGCCTGGACCGGCGCGACGCCGGCTTCGCCACGGCCCTGACCTACGGCGCTCTGCGGCTCCAGGGCCGCTACGACGCGGTCATCGCCCACTGCTCGGACCGGCCCGCCTCCCGCATGGACGCCGTCGTGCTCGACGTCCTCAGACTGGGCGCCCACCAGCTGCTCGGCATGCGGGTGCCGAGCCACGCCGCGGTCTCGGCCACGGTGGACCTGGCCGCCCACGCCGCCGGGCTCGGCGCCGCGACCTTCGTCAACGCCGTCCTGCGCCGGGTGTCCAAGCGCGACCTCGACGCGTGGCTGGCCGTGCTGCGGGCCGAGGCGCCCGACAGGACGACGGCGCTGGCCGCCGTCGAGTCCCACCCGGTGTGGGTGGTCAGGGCCATGCGCCAGGCGCTGCTGGCCAACGACCGCCCCGAGGACGAGCTGGAGGCCCTGCTGCGGGCCGACAACACCGAGCCCAGGGTGGTGCTGTGCGCCCGCCCCGGGCTCATCAGTCCCGAGAGCCTCGCCGGCGAGGCCGAGGCCGCAGCCCACCAGGAACCGCGCCCCGGCGAGGTGAGCCCCTGCGCCGTCGTCCTGGCAGGGGGAGACCCCGGCCGGATCCGCGCCGTGCGCGACTCGCGGGCCGGCGTCGAGGACGAGGGCAGCCAGCTGGTCGCCCTCATGCTCTCCGAGGCCCCGGTGGAGGGACGCGATGAGCGGTGGCTGGACCTGTGCGCCGGGCCGGGCGGCAAGGCCGCGCTGCTCGGCGCCCGCGCTGCTCAGCGCGGCGCGCGGCTGGTGGCCAACGAGGTCGCCCCGCACCGTGCGCAGCTGGTCGAGGCCTCCGTGCGCGCCCTGCCCCCCGACGCGGTCGAGATCCGCTGCGGCGACGGCCGGAGCCTCGGCCGGGTCGAGCCGGGTCGTTACGACCGGGTCCTCGTGGACGCCCCCTGCACGGGGCTCGGGTCCCTGCGCCGTCGCCCCGAGGCCCGGTGGCGGCGGAGCCCCAAGGACGTCACCGAGCTCGCCGCCCTGCAGCGCGAGCTGCTCGCCGGTGCGCTGGCGGCCGTGCGGCCCGGGGGAGTGGTGGCCTACGCGACGTGCTCGCCGCACGTCCTGGAGACCGTGTACGTCGTGCGCGACGTGATCAAGAGGATTCACCGGGACGGCGGTCGGGTCGAGGTCCTCCACGCCGGCGACGCCGCCGCCCGCACCGCCCCGCGCCCGCCCGCCGGGGCGGACCGGGAGATGCTCCAGCTGTGGCCGCACGCCGACGATACCGACGCCATGTTCTGCGCGCTGCTGCGGCGGGAGGCCTAGGCCGCGCCGCACCGTCCGTTCCGTCAGCCCCAGGAGGCCGTCATGACCACCCCCGCCATCCACCCCTCCATCCTCAACGCGGACCAGGCGCACCTGGCCGACGAGCTCGCCCGCATCGCGGGCGCGGACGGCCTGCACGTGGACGTCATGGACAACCACTTCGTGCCCAACCACTTCGGCGGGCCCTCCTTCGTCCAGGCCGTCGTGGCGAACACGGACCTGCCGGTGGACGCCCACCTCATGATCGAGCAGGCCGACCGGTGGGCGCCCCAGTACGCCGAGATCGGGTGCGCGGTGGTGACCTCCCATGTCGAGGCCACGGCGGCGCCCTTCCGCCTGGTCGCCGAGCTGCACCGCCTCGGGGCCGGCGCCGGTCTCGCACTGCGCCCGGCCACGCCCCTGTCGGCGGTCGAGTCCGTCCTGGGGCAGATCGACCTGCTGCTGCTCATGACCGTCGAGCCCGGCTTCGGCGGCCAGTCCTTCATCGAGGCCATGCTGCCCAAGATCGCGCAGGCCCGGCGCCTGGTGAGCGCGGCGGGCCTGGAGCTGCGCATCCAGATCGACGGCGGGGTCACGGCGCAGACCATTGAGCGGGCCGCCGAGGCCGGGGCCGACGTCTTCGTCGCCGGCTCGGCCGTCTACCGGGCCGATGACGCCCTGGGAGCCATCACCAGTCTGCGCGACCTCGCCGCCGGCGGCTGCTGACTCGTCACGGGCACGACCGCGGAGCCCCGTGGGGCACCAGGTTGACCATCCTGCCGGCGCGCGGCCGCCCCTTGCCGCCCATGCGCAGGGCCGGGATGACCTCGTGCGGGGCGCCGGGCACGAGACCAGACAGGCAGTCGGCGCCGTGCGCGAACATGACCGGGGTCAGCGGGGTGCTCGGCCCGACCACGAGCGTCCGCGCCCCGCGGCACAGGGCGAGCAGCCTGGGGAGGGACTTGTTGGCCAGCGCCGCCCCGGTGATGAAGACGATGTCCTGCTCCGGCAGGACGTACTCGGCCGCGGTGTCGGGGAAGTCCCCCTCCTGCGGCGCGCGCTCCAGGATGCTGAGCTCGCGCGCACCGCCCAGGGCGGTCTCCACGCCGGGGAAATGGCCGACGACGGCGACGCGCCTGCCGCGGATCTCACCGGCGTGCGCCGCGAAGGCCGTCGGGTCCGCTCCCGGGGCGGTCACGTCCCTGCCGACGGCGTCGACCCGGTCTGCGCGGTTGTACCAGGCGTTGATCGCCGCAGCGCCGAGGGCCGCCTCCACGAGGTTCCAGCTGCGGATCAGGCCGGCGGCCTCCCGCAGGGGCATGCCGGTGAGAGCGCCGTCGTGCAGGGGCGGTCGGGTCCGACCGCCGTACTGGCTGGACAGGCCCAGCCCGCCGTCGTCACTGGTCACGCAGACCCATGCGGACATCACTTCGGCTCGCCGGACCCGGGGACCGTCCGGGATGCCGGCGATCAGCTCGTCGTAGAGCTCCCACGGGTCGGCCATGGCGCCTCCTCCGGCCCTGGACGGCCGTCCGCGGCGCGCGCCAGGCCCGATACGCCCCTCACCCATGAGCGGATGAGGATGAGCGGGGCTGAGCCAGGAGCCCCCCGGCCTCGCTGTCGGTCAGGTCGCAGCGGTAGAACAGGGAGTAGAACTCCTTGGTCCTGGCGACCATGTCGTATGTGAAGGTCTCCGGGTACAGCACGCTGCCGAGCCACTGGACGCCCAGAAGGCGGTTGAGCCCCGGCGGCCGGCCGATCCAGTTGTAGGGGGCGCCCGCGACCGTGTAGCAGCGCTTGTTCCTCACGGCGTCGAGCGAGGCCCAGGAGGCGTCCTCGGCGACCGTCTTGCCGATCGAGTCGGGGCCGAAGACGATGGCGTCCGGATTCCACTCGAGGACCTGCCCCAACGAGACCATGCCCTCGCCTCTTTGCGCCCGGACGGAGCCCTCGTCGGTCACGAGCGCGGCGCCGGCCATCTCGAAGACCTCGGCATGGACGGAGCCGGCGACCAGGGTGGTCAGGCCGTCCTCGCCCTCGCCGTAGTAGACGCGCAGTCTCTGCCCCTGCGCGATGGAGGCGGTCCTGGTCCGGACGTCGCTGATGACGCCGTCGGCGTAGGCGCCCAGCTGCTCGCCCAGGTCGGTCTTGCCCAGGGCCTGGCCCAGGAGCCGGAAGGCGTCGCCAGAGGCGTCCAGCGCGCCGTCGATGAGGATGACGGGAATGCCGAGGTCCTCCTGGAGGGAGTCGAGCTTGCCCTTGTACTCCTCGTCCCACGCGCCGACGTCCACGATCACCTGGGGGTCGGAGGCCAGCACCGCCTCCCTGGCGAAGTCCGCTGGTGCCGCATCGATCTTCCCCAGCTCCGGCAGGTCGCGGTAGCTGCTGCCGAAGACCCCGACAGCGGCGCTTCCGGGTGCGGAGGACCAGCCGACCAGCTGCTCGGCGGCGATGGGGAACAGCATGATGTCAGCCAGCGGGCTCGCCGGAGCGACCCGGGTGACCTCCTGGGGCAACTCGACCTCGCGGCCGGTGGAGTCGGTGAAGCTCACGGTGGCGGATCCGGCCGCGGCCGACCCCGATGCCGTCGGTCTGGTGGCATCGGGGTCGACGGGCGTGAAGTGGAGGCAGCCGGCCAGGGCTGGTGCGGACACCGCCATGAGCCCAAGCAGCCTTCGCCGCCTGACGGCCCTAGAGGGTGTTGACATGATCACTCCTTCTTCTCGGCACGTCAGCGGCCCGACCCGTCCTCATCCTACGGTGCCAGCGGTGCGGGCTCAGCGGCCCAGGAGCGCCAGGGCCTCCTCGTCGGTCAGCTCGTGGCGGTAGAACAGGGAGTAGAACTCCTTGGTCTTGGCGACCATGTCGTATGTGAAGGTCTCTGGGTACAGCACGCTGCCGAGCCACTGGACGCCCAGAAGGCGGTTGGGCCCCGGCGGCCGGCCGATCCAGTTGTAGGGCTCACCGGCGACCGTGTAGTACCGCTTGCCCTTCACGGCGTCGAGCGAGGCCCAGGAGGCGTCCTCGGCGGCCGTCTTGCCGATCGAGTCGGGGCCGAAGACGATGGCGTCCGGATTCTTGTCGAGGACGGTCTCCAGCGAGACCGTGCCGCCGCCCCTCTTCTCCTCCTGGAGCGAGTCCTTGCCCGCGATCAGCTCGGCCCCGACCATGTCGAACACCTGGGCGTGGATGGAGCCGGCGATGATGGTGTTCAGGCCGTCCTTCCCCTCGCCGTAGTAGACGCTCAGCCGCTTGTCCTGCGCGATGGTGGCGGTCCTGGTCTGGACGTCGCTGATGACGCCGTCGGCGTAGGCGCCCAGCTGCTCGCCCAGGTCGGTCTTGCCCAGGGCCTGGCCCAGGAGCCGGAAGGCGTCGCCAGAGGCGTCCAGCGCGCCGTCGATGAGGATGACGGGAATGCCGAGGTCCTCCTGGAGGGAGTCGAGCTTGCCCTTGTACTCCTCGTCCCACTGGCCGACGTCCACGATCACCTGGGGGTCGGAGGCCAGCACCGCCTCCCGGTTGAAGTCTCCGGAGTCCCCGTAGAACTTCCCGTACTCCGGCAGGTCGAGGTACTTCTGGTCGAGGTACTTCGCGGCGGCGTCGTCGGGCTTGTTCGACCAGCCGACCAGCTCATCGGGAGCCATGGCGTACAGCATGATGTTGGCCAGCGGCCCCGCCGAGGCGATGCGGGTGATCTCCCGGGGCAGCTCGACCTCGCGGCCGGTGGAGTCGGTGAAGCTGACGGTGGCGGACTCGGCCGACGCCGACGTGTCGGGGCCGGCGGTCGTGGAGTGGGCGCAGCCGGTCAGGGCCAGCGCGGCCACCGCTATGAGCGCGAGCAGCCTTCTCAGCACGTCGAAGGGCGGTCTGCGCGGCCCGGAGGGTGTGGGGGGTGCGGGAGGTATGGAGGGTATAGAGGGTCTGGAACGTATGGTCATGGTCACTCCTTTGTGTGTGGGGGGCGGTGGGCGGTCTCGATGGCCGGAACGGCGACCGGCACGGTGCCGCGCCCGGAGCGCAGGGGGACGGGGGCGACCTGGAGGTCCACTCCGTAGACGGCGGTGAGGTTCTTCTCGGTCAGCACCTCGCTCGGGCTCCCGGTCAGGCACAGGCCGTCATCTCCCAGGACGACGACCTCGTCGGCGTAGAGGAAGGCGTGGTTGGGCGCGTGGCTGACCATGAGGACGGTCCAGCCGTCGTCGGCCAGGGCCCGCACGCGCGACATGACGCGCACCTCGTTGCCGATATCCAGGTGGGCGGTGGGCTCGTCCAGGACCAGCAGGGGCGCGCGCTGCGCCAGGGCGCGGGCGATCATGACGAGCTGCCGCTCGCCGCCGGAGATCTCCGTATAGGGCCGGGAGGCGAGGTGGGAGACCCCGAGGCGCTCGAGCTGCTCCTGGGCGACGGCGAGCTCCTCGGGTCCTGGTCGGGCCAGCTCGCCCATGGAGGGGTTGCACCCCATGACGACGACGTCGCGCACGAGGTAGGGGAAGGTGGGGACGTGGCCCTGGGGGACGTAGGCGACGGTGCGGGCGAGCTCCTTGACCGAGTAGGTGTGCAGCGGCCGGCCGTCCAGGGTGAAGGATCCCGACACCGGCGCCAGCAGCCCGAGAAGCGTCTTGAACAGGGTTGTCTTGCCCACGCCGTTGGGACCGAGCAGGCAGGTGATGCCGCGGTCGGGGACCGTGAAGGTCAGGGGCCCGGCGACCGGAGGCGCGCCCGGGTACCCGCACACCAGGGAGTCGATGTCGATCACTGGAGGAACCCTCGGCGCGAGCGGAGGATGAGGGTGAAGAAGAACGGCGCGCCGATGAAGGCGGTGATGATGCCCAGAGGGATCTCGACCGTGGAGGCGAGTCGGGCGATGGTGTCGACCAGCAGGAGGAAGGCCGCCCCGATTGACATTGACGCCCACATGAGGCGCACGTGGTCGGGGCCCACCAGCTTTCGCGCGAGGTGGGGCACGACCAGGCCGATCCAGCCGATGTTGCCGCTGACCGACACCGAGGTCGAGGTCAGCAGGGTGGCGCAGGCGATAATGAGCCACCGGTACAGGCGGACGTTGACCCCGAGCATGCGCGCCTCCTCGTCGCCCATGGCCAGGACGTTGAGCTTCCAGCTCAGCGTGTACAGCAGCAGGCACGCTGGCGCGAAGACCCAGATGGTCGACAGGCCGTCGACCCTGGTCCCCGCGAGCGACCCCATGAGCCAGTAGGTGATCGCGGGCAGCTTGGTGTCCGTGTCCGCGACGAACTTGATCAGGGAGACGGCCGCGTTGAAGACGCTGGAAACGAGCATGCCGCACAGGATCATGGTGACGATGCCGCTGGTGCGCCGGTCCACCAGGGCCGCCAGGGTAGCGACCAGGAGCACCGCGACCAGCCCGGTGGCGAACGAGAGGGCCTGGACGAGAGGCCCCGACAGTCCCAGGAGAATGGCCAGGGCCGCGCCGAAGGACGCGCCGGAGGACGCGCCGAGCAGGTCGGGGGAGACCACAGGGTTGCGGAAGAGCCCCTGGAAGGCGGTGCCCGAGGCGGACAGCGCGGCGCCCACCATGAGGGCCAGGCACAGGCGGGGCATCCTGATTGTCATCAGGGCGATGTCCGCGCGGCTCATCTCCTGGCCGCTCGCCCAGGTGACGGCGGAGGACCACAGCGAGTCGAGGCTGACCGGATAGCGCCCCACCGACAGCGAGACGACGAACACCGCCACCGGTGCGAGCACGGCGGCGGTACCCGGCAGGAGACTTCGCGCGACGCTGCGCGGTTCTGGCGACATCAAAGGCCTTCGGGAGTCGGTACGATTGGGGAGGCTACTATGACCTTGGGCACTTGACACCTACCGTAGCAGCGTTTCTGACTCGAGCTCGACCATAGTTTCGGACAGCCGAAAACACCGACCTCCGGGCGGTCCCGTCCGCGGCGGCACGTCAGGGGCCGGTAATGACCTCCGTCTCGTTCCCGGCACGCTGGGCGCAGGATGGCGGCGCTCCCGGGCGCCGGCGCCGTCCGGTCCAACGCAATCGCATGTCTTTGTGAGATATCCACAATGCTGCGATAGTGGTTCGGCGTCATACCGTGACTCCGTGAGCCACCCAGACCGCTTCTATTGTAGGAACAGGTGAGCCACCTGCAGGGAGGCTTACTCCCACCCAGACACATGAGCACGTCGCCCCCAGCACGAGCCGCGCTGTCCCGCCCGGGATGCGCGGCTCATGCGGACGGCCGCCCGACGCGAGGAGCACACTGGTGACCAGCCGGACACTCAACCGCATCCTCATCGCCAACCGCGGTGAGATCGCCCTGCGCGTGGTGCGCACCGTCCGGGACCTGGGCGGCACATCCATCCTCCCCTACGCCCCCGAGGACCTGCTGAGCCCGGCGGCCGAGCTCGCGGACGAGGCCCACGCCCTGCCCGAGGGCTCCTCGTACACCGACGCCGAGGCCGTCCTGGACATGGCCCGGGCCACCGGCGCCGACGCCGTTCACCCCGGCTACGGCTTCCTGTCCGAGAACGACGCCTTCGCCCAGGCCGTCGCCGACGCCGGCATCGCCTGGGTCGGCCCCTCGCCGTCGGCCATGCGGGCCCTGGGCGACAAGATGAGCGCCCGGGCCACGGCCGAGCGCGCCGGGGTCGCCCCCGTCCCCGGGATCACCGAGCCGGTCACCGACGCCGAGACCGTCATCGCCTTCGCGGCCGCCCACGGCTACCCCGTGGCGCTGAAGCGGACCGACGGCGGCGGCGGACGCGGCATCACCGTGCTGAGCTCGGACGAGGACGTCCGCACCACGCCGGCCTTCGAGTCCGCCGCCGCCGGCGGCTGCACCCTGATCCTCGAGAAGTTCATCCCGGCCGCGCGGCACGTGGAGACCCAGTGCGCGCGCGACGGCCACGAGGCGTTCGCCGTCGTGTCCACCCGCGACTGCAGCCTGCAGCGCCGCAACCAGAAGCTCCTCGAGGAGGCCCCCGCCCCCTGGCTGCCCGAGGGCCTGAACGACCGGCTCGTCGAGGCCTCCCGCCGCCTGCTCGAGGCCGTCGGCTACGTCGGGGTCGCCACCTGCGAGTTCCTGCTGACCCCCGCCGGGGACCTGTGGTTCCTCGAGGTCAATCCCCGGCTCCAGGTCGAGCACTGCGTCTCGGAGGAGGTCACCGGCATCGACCTGGTCGAGGTCCAGCTGCGCATCGCGGCCGGCGGGCACCTCGGACCCGTCCCCGCCCCCCGCGGCCACTCCATCGAGCTGCGCATCACCTGCGAGGACCCCGCCCGCGGCCTGGCCCCGTCCACGGGCGCCATCACCCGGCTGCGCTGGCCGGCCGGGCCCGGGATCCGCATCGAGTCCGGCGTGGTCGAGGGCGACGTCGTCACCCCCATGTTCGACCCCATGCTCGCCAAGATCGTCGTCACCGGCGCCACCCGCGACCAGGCCATCCGTCGGGCACGGCGCGCCCTGAGCGAGACGGTCGTGGAGGGCGTCACCGTGTGCACGTCCCTGCACGCCCACGTCCTGACCCGCCCCGAGCTGACCGAGCCCACCGCCGACGGCCTGCTCGGCGTGACCACGCGCTGGCTCGAGACCGACGTCCTGCCCGGGCTCATCGACCCCGCCTCCGTGCAGGCGGGGACCGAGCCCGCGCCGGAGAACCGTCGCACCCGCTCCTCCTACGTCATCGAGCTCAACGGCCGGCGCGTGCAGCTGACGATCCCCGACGGCATCCTGGGGGGCCACGGCCCCCGTCTCGGCGTGGGGTACCCGGGCGCGCCTAGCCGGCGCCTGACCCAGCAGCCGCTGCGCGGACGCGCCAGCGCCCGGTCGGGAGCGCGTGAGGCCGCGGAGCCGTCCACCGCCGACCCCACGGTCATCCCCGCCCCCATGCAGGCGATCGTCACCCGCATCTGCGTCGAGCCGGGCCAGGAGGTCCACGCCGGCGAGCTCCTCGTCGTCCTGGAGTCCATGAAGATGGAGAACTACGTCCACGCACCCGCGGACGCCACGGTCGCGGAGATCCCCGTCAGCGCCGGGCGCACCGTCTCGGCCGGCGAGGTTCTCGTGCGCATGAAGAACACCGCCGGGCAGACGTCCGACCCCGCCGCCCCGGCGCAGCACCCGACCCAGCAGGAGGCCTGAGCCGTGACCCGCACTTCCCCCGGGGCTGCTACGCCCACCGCCGGCGCGCCCGCCACCGGCCCCGACACCGGGACGCAGGCCCGCACGATAGCGGACTCCGCGGCCACGACGGCCTTCCGCGAGCACATCGCACAGGTCGACACCGAGGCCGAGGACCGCGCCGTCGCCCGCCAGCACGCTAAGGGCAAGCAGACCGCCCGCGAGCGCATCGACACGCTGCTGGACTCCGACACCTTCCTCGAGATCGGCCGCTACACCGGCTCCGGCGCCGGGGCGGGCGCCCGCCCCTCGGGCGTCGTCACCGGGTTCGGCCAGATCGACGGGCGCCAGGTGGCCGTCTACTCCCAGGACTTCTCCGTCTCCGGCGGGGCGCTGGGCACCATCGAGGGCGACAAGATCGTGCGGCTGCTCGACGACGCCCTGCGCCTGCGCATCCCCGTGATCGGCCTGATCGACTCCGGCGGCGCCAAGATCCAGGAGGGCGTGGGGGCGCTGCGCCAGTACGGGC
>ERZ773099.2097-NODE-2097-length-14086-cov-21.748200_pt1 | contig 14086 bp, 9 predicted proteins | sample MGYA00511120_ERZ773099 | MGnify/ENA primary metagenome ERZ773099 (study PRJEB29015, sample SAMEA2738012) | human oral metagenome | biome: human oral; feature: human-associated habitat; material: dental | place: China | collected 2104 ... | reverse complement strand
GTGGGAATGATGCGCACGGACGCCTGCATGAGGAACGTCGTCGAAATGCACCTGCCGACCACGAGCAGGTTGGAGACCTGCGGGGCGATGAAGCACCGGTAGGGGATCTCGTAGTAGTCGCCCGGCTGGTAGCCCTTCTGGTGGAAGAGCCCCTTGGACTGGGAGTGCACGTCGATGAACCAATCGCCGCGGACCAAGCCGTCGTCGAAGCGCGCCTGGCGCGCGTAGTCCTGCTCGGTGAGGCGGTAGACCCCGTCGATCCTCCAGGATTCGCGCACGCCGAGCATCGGAGCCACCCCCACCAGGAAGGAGCTGCCGAAACCCGGCATCTTCGCGCGCAGGAACCGCGCGAGACGGTCGATGGCGGCGTGCGCCTCGACGATCGCCGCCGACCTGCCCCGGGCGGTCGTGTTCGACACGAGGCTGGGGATGTGCGGGCAGTTGAACGCCATGACACCGGGTTTGCCCGGCACTGAGAACGCCTGGTAGTACCGCAGGTCCCCCTCGGACAGCAGCCCCTCGGCCACCCCCTGGCGGAAGAGGGGCTCGAGTGCGAAACCGCGCCCCGCGACCATCGCGGACTCGAAGAAGAACCCGGACTTCAGCGGCGAGAACTCGTCGCCCAGTGACAGGCAGTAGTCCCGGTAGGCGTCCACGTCGATGCCGCCCATCGTGAAGCGGAGCGAGCACACCTGGTTGGCCCCCGCCTCGTCCCCGCTCCGCGTGGGCACACCGGCCAGCCGCGCCAGTACCGCGTCCCCCGAGGCGTCCACCATGACTCCCGCCTCGACGCAGACCATGCCCTGCGCGGTCATCACCACCAGGTGGCGCAGTCGACGAGGCGCGGGCCGGGTCGCGGGGCCAGGCGCGGTTCCAGGATCCCCAGTCCCCGCCTCGTCGGCGGGGCGCCCGGTCGTATCCGCACCGTCGGCTCGGGCCCCAGTGGCGGCGCTGTCCGCCCCGGGGGCGTCGAGGACGTCGACCAGCGTCGCGTCGTAGAGGACCTCCCCGCCCGAGCCGGTGAGCAGGCGCTCGTAGACCATGCCCAGGCGCTCGGGCGCGAACCACAGCATCGTGGTCGTGCCGTCGCGGGTGGCCTCGCCCGAGGCGCGCAGCTCCCGCTCGATCTGCGCGAGAACGCCGCGGTGGGCGACGTGGGTGGGCATCATCGGGCACACCGTGGCGTTCGTGGCCGAGCCGCCCAGCATCGCGTAGCGGTCGATGACGACCACGGAAATGCCCAGTTGCGCGCAGCGTATCGCGCAGGCCGAGCCCGCCGACCCGCCCCCCACGACGGCGACGTCGTAGGCGCCGATCACGGGGACGGCGCGGCCGCCGTAGTCCACGGTTCGCTGTGTCATTGCGGGACTCCTTCGCTGGAGGGGTGGAAGCACTCGTGGGTGAAGCCGTAGGCGCCGATCTCCGACAGGGACCGGAAGCGGACGCGCCCGACCCGGATGGGGCCGACGCGCAGGAGCGGCACGTCGAGGGCCAGGGACGTGAGCCCCAGGCGGGTCCACTCCAAGTGGTGGAAGTACTCGTGGCACAGGGCCATGTCCACGGCGGTGCCCAGGTCCACGCCGTGGTGGTCCGCCCACATGCGCAAGGAGGGCGTGTTGACCACGACGAGCCGCTTCTTGGGCAGGTACTCGGCGAAGAACAGCCTCCCGGCGGCGCGCTCCGCCCCGCCGCGGACGACCGTGAGCCCGGCGTCGGCGCACACCCGCGCGAAGTCGGTGCAGCGGGCCCCGCCGGGGAACAGACGGCGGGCGGCCCCGGCGCCCCGCTCCCACGCCATGTCGATCGCCTCGGCGCGCCTCGCCCCGGCCAGCCTGTCGGCGCACGGGTCCGCGGCGAACTCGGGGGCGCAGGCGCCCCGGCACGGGTAGGGGAACGCGGGCGCGGGCGACACCGCTGCGGGCGCGGCCACGGCTCAGTCCTCCAGCCTGGTCGTGCCGATGACGATCAACGGCGCGGCGCCGTCGTACCCCTGCAGCTCCACCCCGGCCAGGGAGCGGATCTGGTCCTCGCTGGACAAGCCGGACAGGTTGATGGTCTTCCCGCCGACGACCAGGTGGAGGTTGGGGTAGTTGGCGCCGCCGTCGTTGTAGACCGTGAGCTCGTCGATCGCCTCGTCGACCACGGAGGCGGCGGAGGCCACGGTGGCGGGCCACACCCGCGCGTTGGCCTTCTGCAGGCGGATCACCCCGGAGGCGTCGATGAGGCGGACGGGGGTCTTCGTCGAGGACAGCAGCCCGAAGAGCCGCTTGCGCCTCACGCGGGCCGTGACCGCCAGCATCTGGTCCGTGCGCGCCGCGATCGCGAGCTCCTGGGCGGGCAGGTCGAGGTTCTCGGCCACGGTGGCGAGGAGCTCTCCGTCCCCGAGGGCCCCGTCCTCCGCCGTCTCCGCGCGCATCTCCGTGGCGCCCACCGCGACGGCGCGGACCATGTTGCGCTGGGAGTCGACCTCGACGGTCACCTCGACCGTGCCCGGAGCCGCGCCGGACTGGATGGCCTTGAGCTCGGCCTCCCTGCGGATCGCGATGACGTCCTCGTCCGTCGGGTTCACCACGGAGCGCTCCACCATGTCCCGCACCATCGCCATGGCGACCCCGATGGTGGAGATGACGGCGGCGTTGCGGGCCAGGCGGTGCCGGTGCCCCATCGCGCGGGCCAGGTGGGGGACCACCGCCGCCGCGCCCCCGCCCCCGCCGACGAACACCGTCGTGCGCGGATCCAGGTGGTAGTCGCGCATGAGCTGCGAGGCGACGGCCGCGTTCTTCTGCGAGGCGAAGGCCAGCACCGTCTCGGCGGCCTCCTCCACCGAGCAGCCCATCGACTCGGCCAAGGGGGCCCACGCGCGCCTCGCCGCCTCCACGTCCCCCCGCGCGTAGTCCTGGTCTCCCACGAGGCCTGCGATATTGGCCGCCCCCGCCATCGTGAGGCACACGCGGGCGCCCCCGTCGCACTCGACGACCGCGTACTCGGGGTCCCCGGGCAGTGGGCGCACGGCGACGAGGCGGGGGTTGGTGATTGTGCCGGCGTCCGCGTACACCTCGTAGTCGATGCCCGCGATGTGGGCGCTGCGCGGGCCCGTCCCCACCGCACGGCCGCCACGGATCTGCACCATCGAGCCCCCGCCGATGCCCACGGTCCGCACGTCGAGGGAGCTCAGGTAGGTCTTGTGGCCGCCGACCTCGGCGTAGGTGACCATCACCTGGCCGTCCTTCACGCAGGAGATGTCAGTGGAGGTGCCCCCCACCTCGAAGAAAACGCCGTCGGTGAGCCGCTCGTAGCGCAGTGCCCCGGCCACCCCGGCCGCGGGGCCGGACAGGATCGTGAGGATCGGGCGGCGGCGGACCTCGTCGACCGTCATGACGCCGCCGTCGCAGCGCATGACCATGAGGGGGCTGGGGATCCGGGCCTGGCGGATGGAGCGCTCGGTCATCGTCGCCGCCTCCAGCATCTTCGGCATGATCGAGGCGTTGACCACGGCGGTGCGGGTGCGCACTTTGAGGCCGTAGAGCTTGGAGATCTCGTTCGTGGCGGTCGCGGGAACGCCGCGCTCGGCGCACCGGTTGACCACGAGGGCCTCGTGGGCGGGGTCGTCCACGCTGAAGGCCTCGGCGGCGACGACCGCCTGGGCGCCCTGATCGCGCAGGCCGTCCAGGGCGGCGTCGATCCGCTCGGCCAGACCGTCGTCGGAGGCGTCGACGTACTGGTTGGTGGAGGGCAGTTCCTTGCCCTCCGCCAATTCGATGCGTCCCATCGTCGTGTCCGAACGGCTCTTGGCCCCCTGCAGGCCGGAGCCCAGGGTGAGGACTCCGACGGTCGCCACGTCCCCCTCCAACAGGGCGTTCGTCGCCTGCGTGGTCCCGTGGGCGATGAACACCACGTCGTCGGGCGCGATCCCCTCGGACTCCATGACCTGGTGGAGGGCCTGGACGATCCCGGCGGCCACTCCCTCGGGCGCGGAGTGGGTGGTGGGGACCTTCGCGCTCCCGATCACCTCGAAAGTGGTGTTGTCGATGGCGACGGCGTCCGTGAAGGTGCCACCGACGTCGATTCCGATTCTTACGGGCATGGTTTCTCTCGTTTCGTTGCTGCGTCCCGAGCGGGGCCGACAGGGACGGGGGCGGGCCGCCGTGGGAACCGGCCCGGGCGGGGGCGGGTGCCGTCTGGGAGGCGCGACGCCCAGTGGGTGCGGGCGTGCCGGGGGAGGGGCGCCGTGGGGGAGTGGGACCGGGCGGGCCCGCGCTGCTGGGCGCCGCCCGGCCCCGTGCCCCGCCGATGTCGCCAGGCGGGGCCGGATGGGGGAGACGGCCTCAGAAGTAGAGGAACGCCCCCAGCAGGACGCCGATGGCCGACACCGCCCACAGGTAGGGGAGGATGCGCTTCGTGCACGTGTTGACATCGACCTCGCAGAAGTTCGCGGTCCACACGTTCTGCGTGTTCGTGGGGTCCGCGCCGGCCTGGATGCGCTCGGCGGAGAGGAAGGCCGCCATGACCGCCAGGGGGTTCATCGTCCCCAGGCCGGTGATGAGGGCGGCGATGCCCGAGCCCAGGCCGAACATGTTCATCGGGCCCCGGTACAGGGCCAGCGGCGCCAGGACGATGAAGAAGAGGATGTACGCCCAGCGGCTGGAGGGCACGACCGCCAGCAGGATGGGGTCCAGGACCTCTTTGACCTTCGGGTGGGTGACGGACAGGAAGAGGATGCCGATGCCGACCATGAGGATGACCGCCGGACCGGCGTCGGTGATCCCGTCGTAGCACGTCTTCGCCAGCGTGTTCATCGCCCGGCTGAATCCGCGCGCCGTGAACACCAGGCACCACGCGATGCCGATCGTGAAGGCCACGGTGACGGGCAGTTTCAGCGCGGCGACCAGGACGATGGGGATCAGCGGGGTGAGCATCGCCAGGGCGCCGGTGACGCCCTTGAGCGCGCGCGTGTCCGAGGAGGGGCCGGCGGGGGAGGGGGCGGGCGCCGAGAACGCGAACTTGATGCCGTTGCGCGCGAACTCCACCAGGATGAACACGACGGTCGCCACGCCCGTGGCCGCGGCCAGGTAGAACTCGAAGCCCTGGACGACGGCGATGTCGAGGGAGAAGAGCTTGGCGAACACCTGCCAGTTGGCGACGTTGAGGGCCAGTCCCGTGGTGAAGGACATGAGGAACACGCAGGCGGCCGAGGCTGCGGGGATGCCCACGGAGATCAGGATCGGCAGGACGATGGAGCCCACCATGATGATGGACCCCAGGCCGGACAGAGTCGTGAACAGCAGCGCGGTGGCGACCGCCATGATGAGGGTGACGACCAGGGGCCGCCCGCCGCCCAGTTCGGCGCTCTTCTTGATGATGGTCTCCGTGACGCCGGTGCGGTTCATCAGCTGCCCCAGCCACGCGCCGAAGACGACGGCGATGATCGCGGAGGCCATTTTCACGGTGCCGCCCTCGAAGACGCCGTCGAGCAGCCCCGTGGCGACGCCCTGGTCGTCCTTGGCGATCAGCGGGACGCCGGCGATGAGGCCGATGACGACCGCCATGAGGGGCAGCGCCACCAGGGTGGGGAGTTTCTTGGCCATCATCAGTGCGGCGACCACGATGAAGGTCAGCAGGATCAAAATGCCCTGGATCATGGGTTTTCCTTTCGGAGTCGGGGTTCGGCGTCGTTGCCGGTTCGGTGTGTCAGGACGTGAGGACCGTGGCGCGCAGCGCGGTGGCCATGCGGGCGGGCACAGCGGGGGCGGCGCGGGTGAGTGGGATGACGCGGGGGGCGCGCCCGCGCAGCCGCAGTGCCAGCGTCCGCGCCAGGAGAGCGGTGAAACCTGTGGCCGAGGCGGCTTCGCCGGAGACCAGCAGGGCGTCGAGTGGCACCAGCGAGACGACCGTGGTGATCGTGTCGCTGAGGCGGCCCAGGAAGTGCGGCCACGAGGGGCGGGCGGGCACGGGGGCGGATCCCGCCTCGTCGGCCCCGGCGTGGTCGGCGCGGATCGCGGGGCGTTGCGCGGACGGCGGGTGAGTGGCACGGCCCGCCGCCTCCCCTTCGGGCGCCGTCGGCCAGTCGGGGTGCGGCGCCGGGCGCAGGCGGGGCGGCAGGGGGGAGCGGGCGAGTGCGGCGAGCACCCGCTCGGGGTGCGCCTGGCCGGGCATGACCGCTTCCGTCAGGTCCGCCAACCCACGCGATCCGATGGGGGCGGGCCCCTTCTCGGTGGTGAGGGAGAGGGTGATCCTGGGGCCGAGGGCGATGTGCGCCCACGAGCGCGAGTTGTCGAGGTGCGCGGCGACGAGTTCCCGCGCGGAGCACGCCTGGGCGGACTCCTCGACGACGGGGACTTTGAAGCGCGTGATGAGCGCTTGGCGGAGGCTGATGGACGCCTCGTCGAAGCCCGTCGAGTACAGGACCGTCACGTCCGGGGCGATGGCCTGGTCGTCGAAGAGCAGGCCGATGCCCGCGAGCCCGCCGGGCGTCGGGGAGCAGTGCGCGAAGGCGGACACGCAGTCGCCGATCGCTTGGAGGAGCCGGTCGCCCGAGCCCGGTTTGATGGGGACTTCCAGGGTACGCGCGCCGAGGCGCCCCAGGCCCATGTCGTGGAAGGACACGGTGGTGCGCTGGCGCTGGATCTCGGCGATGGCCATCACGCCGCAGGCGGGGTTGATGCCGAGGAGGCGGCGGCCCCGCCCCCCGGTCGACTCCGTGTCGCCGGTGTCGTGGACGAGTCCCTCGGCGAGCAGGTCCGACATGATGGTCGAGACCGTGGAGGCGGACAGGCCGGTGCGCTCGGCGATCTCCGCGCGCGACAGGGGCGCGCCCTCGGCGAGCAGGCCGAGGACGAGGCGCCTGTTCGCCTTGCGGAGGGAGTGGAGGTCTTTCTTGCGCATCGGTGCGGGCTTTCTTGGTGTGCCGGGGCGGGCGGGGCGCACGGGCCGTCGGTGGCCGTGGCGCGCCGGGCACCGAGGCCGATGGTGGCCGTAGTGCTGGGCGCTGGCGCGGAACCGCTTTTTCCGGAGTCCGAATTAAGGTGTGATCAAGGTAGCACTATGTGCGCGGCCGGGCAAGCGGGCGGCCGGGTCGGCGAGGCGGTGGCTGGGCGAGTGGGCGGCTGTGGGCAAGCGATACGGGTTCGCGTTGGGGTAGGCAACAGGGCGTTGGAGTAGGCAATTTTCCTACCCCAATGAGCGGTTTCCTGCCCCAATCAGGATCGGCGCGCGCCGCGGTGGCGGCGTTAGCGGATTCGTGCGCGGTGGATCATCCCGCGTATAGCGCACTGATCCCATAGGACGGGCAGCACGGTGGATTCGTCTTCCCCCGCGGCTCCGCCGTATCCTCTGCGGTTCTGATCCTCGTTCCTTCCCGGTGTCGCACACAAGGGAGGGAATTAGGCAACATGGGACCGCACACAAGGGCTTGATTCCGCCCTTGTGTGCGCAGGGTGTTTCGTAAATCAGGGTCCTTGTGTGCGTGTCCAGGGGAGAATGGGAAGAAGTCGGCCTGCGGCCCGGTCCTGGCGTCGGCCCGGCCCTGGCGTCGGCGCGAACCCCGACCCCCGAACCCCGACCGCCGGACCGCGAACCCCGACCGCCGGACCGCGAACCGCGCTGGGCCTCCCCCACCCTCGACTCCGAAGAGCCGCTTATACACTAGGACCATGACCCCGGAGCCGACTCCCCGCCCCCGCCTCGTCGACGTCGCCCGAGAAGCGGGGGTGTCGGTGGCGACCGCCTCGCGCGCCCTGGGGAAGGGGTCGGAGCTGATCCGCGCCGACACCCGCGATCATGTGCGGCAGGTCGCGCGGCGCCTGGGCTACCGGGTCAACCCCGTCGCCCGCTCGCTGCGCCTGTCCACGACGGGACACATCGGCATGGTCGTCCCCTCCATCGGGAACCCGTTCTTCATGGAGCTGGTGGCCCAGGTGGAGCACTGCCTGGCCGAGCGCGGACTCAACCTGCTGCTCGCGGACGCGCGCATGTCCGTGGCCCACGAGGACCACCTGCTCCGCTCCCTGGAGAGCGGCGCCGTGGACGGGCTCGTCGTCGCGCCCTGCCACGAGACCTACTCGACCCCCGCCCTGGAGCGCGCCGCCGCCCATGTGCCCACGGTCCAACTGGACCGCGGCGTCCAACTGGACGTGCCGATGGTGGGGGTGGACGACCCGCACGGCATCCGCACCCTGCTCGACCACCTGGCCGAGCGGGGCGTGGAGCGGATCGCGCTCCTGTCGAACACGGGCTCCAACGTCTCCTCGGTGACCCGTGTCCGCGCCGCCCGCGCAGTCGCGGAGGAGCTGGGGATGCGCCTGGACCCCGACGACGTCATCGAGTGCAGTTTCTCAGTCGACGAGGCGGGGGCCGCCGTCAACCGGGTCCTCGACCGTTCGGGCGCGGTGCCCGACGCGTTCCTCTGCCTCAACGACCTGCTGGCCATCGGCGCCATCACGGCGCTGCGCGGCCGGGGCATTGCCGTGCCCGAGCGCGTCCAGGTCACAGGGTTCGACGACATCCAGTTCGCGGCGCTCATGCGCCCCACGATCACGACCCTGCACCAGCCGCTCGACGCGATCGCCAACCGGGGGGTGTCGATCCTGATGGGGGACGACGACTCCACGGGCAGGATCCATATCGAGGGGACCCTGGTGGAAAGGGAGTCCACGAGGCGCCGCCCGGGCGCCGTCGGGGAGTGACGGGCCCGGGCGGGCGGACGCGGCCGGGGCCAGCGCACTGGAGCGCGGCCGGGGCCAGCGGCTCCAGGCCCGGGGAGGCTGGGCGCTCGGCGATCAGCGCCCCCGGGGCGGAGCGGGGTCAGTAGGCCAGGCCCCGGGGCTGTTCGGCGAGTTCGGCGGTCTGCGGGTCCACCACTTCGAAGCCGTTGGCCTTGTAGGCCTCGTAGTCGAAGTTCTCGCACTCGTCGTAGCCGATGCGGTGGTAGGCGTAGAAGCCGTCCCAGTCCTCGTAGCCGCTGCCGAGCTCGGAGGCCAGGAACGCGTCCGCCATCGCCATCGCGGTGCGGGGCGCCACGTAGAACGCCCCCATCGCCAGCAGGTTCGCGTTGTTCGCGGCGGACGCCCTGCGGGCCGAGGGCACGGATTCGCACACGGCGGCGTGCACGTGGGGCACCTTCGAGGCGGCGATGTGGATCCCCATGCCCGTGCCGCAGAACGCCAGGGCCCGCTCGAAGCGGCCCTCAGCGATCTGGGCGCCCAGGGAGAAGCCGATGCGGTGGTACATCGGGGTCTCCTCGAGGACGGGCGTCAGATCCGTCACCGTCCACCCCCTCTCCTCCAGGTGGCGCTTCACGGCCTCCTTCAGTGGGAAACCCGCGAAGTCTGCCCCCACGACGACGTTCTTGGATCGGACGGTCTTCATTGTTGTGTTCCTTTCTTGAGGAGGCGCCGCGAGGCGTCGATGAGGCGGCGCACGGAGAACGCCCCTTCGTTCATGCAGATGACGAAGAGCAGGACCGCGCCCCAGATGAGTGGCCTGTAGAAGTTGGAGATGGTGGGGAACATGTTGAGGCCGGAGGACAGGACCTGCAGCATGACGATGGCGAAGAGCACGCCCGACAGGCGGCCCGACCCGCCGTTCGGGTTCACCCCGCCCAGCACCACGATGAGGACGGTGAGCAGCGTGTACGAGGCGCCGTAGTCGGACTTCGCGGAGTTGTAGTTCGCCAGCATGACCAGCCCGGCCATCGCGGCCATCACGCCCGACAGGATGTAGGTGCGGATCAGCAGGCTCGCCACGCGCATGCCGGAGAAGCGGGCGGCCTTCTCGTTGGTGCCCAGCAGCAGGATCCTGGTGCCGAAGCCCGTGAGCCCCAGGATCGCGGCCGCGACGAGGGCGCACACGATGAACACCACTAGGGGCATGGGGACGACCCCGCCCACGCGCGAGGCGAAGACCGCGCCGAACGCCTCGGGGACGCCGGACACGGGTTTGCCGTCGGTGAGGACGATGGCGATGCCGCCGAAGAGCTCCAGGGTGCCCAGGGTCGCCAGGATCGGCGGGATCTTGGCGACGGCGATGAGGACACCGTTGACGAGGCCGCACAGCGCGCCCACGGCCAGTGCGATCCCCAGGGCGATCGCGGTCGCCGTCGCCATCGACGGGGCGGTGGCCGCGGGCTGCCCCTCCAGGACGGCCCGCAGGGCCAGGGCCGCGCAGATCGACGTGACATTGGCGATGGCCACCGCCGACAGGTCGATGCCGGCTGTGAACATGGTGAACATGACGCCCAGGCTCATCAGGCCGAACTCGGGGAACTGGACGGCCATGGACTGCCAGGTGCGCACCGCGAAGAACGGGCCGGATTTGACGATGGCGAAGAACGCCAGCAGCAGCACCAGCACCAGGACCAGGCGCGTGATGTAGGGGTCCCGCGTGAGGAACGCGGGCAGTGCCCCCGTCTTGGTGGAACGGGTCTTCGTGTTCATGGGCGTCTCCTCCTACGCTGTGCGCCCGCGGGAGCGGGCGACCTGGACGGCCGAGATCCCCGTGCCGACGATGATCAGCAGGCCCAGGGCGAAGTTCTGCCAGATCGTCGGGATGCCGGTGAGGATCATCGAGTTCTGAACGATGACGATGAGCAGGGTGCCCAGCATGACCCCGGTCAAGGAGCCCTTGCCCCCCGTGATCGCGGTGCCGCCGAGCACGACGGCGGCGATGACCATCATCTCCATGCCCAGCAGGTTCGTCGGGTGCATCTGGCCCATCGAGCACGTGCGGACCATGCCGGCCATGGCCGCGATGATCCCCACGATCACGTAGAGCCAGAACTTCGTACCGGCCACGGAGAACCCGGCGCGCGCGGCGGCCGCCTCGTCGCCCCCGATCGCGAGGATCCCGCGCCCGAACATCGTGTACCGGGTGAGGAAGAACGCCGCCGCGACCACTGCGACCAGCAGCAGGAACGACACGGGCATGGCGGACTGGAGGCCCGAGGCGCGGTTCTGCGCGACGAAGAGGGACGCCTGCCCGAAGGACTGCATCGAGGAGGGGATGGTGTTGATCTGCACGGACTTGAGGGCGCCCTGCATGAACCCGTTGAACACGTTCGCCGTGCCCAGCGTGATGATCAGGGTCGGCACCGTCAGCCGCGAGGTGAAGATCCCGTTGAACGCGCCCAGCAGCGCGCCCAGCCCGGCGGCGATCAGGAAGGGCACGATGACGGGCCCGTCGAAACCGTTGTCGACCAGTACGCGCGTGGTCGCGTACACGGCCAACGAGGCCAGGGCCGGGAACGACACGTCGATGCCCCCCGAGACCAGGACCAGGTGGGCGGCCACGGCGAAGAGGCCGGGGACCACCATCGCGCCCGCCAGGTCCACCAGGTTGTTCGCGGTGAAGAACTGGCCCGAGCGCACTTGGATGATGAGCGCGAGGGCCACGACCACCAGGAACACCCAGAACTCGTTGGCGTGCAGCGCCTTCTTCTTCAACGCCTCCATCATCGCCCTCCTTCGGGTTGGTCGGCGCCGGCGTTGTCGGCGGGCCCGGAGGATCCGGGCTGTGGGTCGGTGGCGGCCAGCAGTTCCCCGAGGCGCGCCTCGGAGGTCGTGGCGGGGTCCACGGCCTCGCGCAGCTGGCCCCCGCGCATGATGAGGACCCGCGAGCAGTTCGTGAGCACCTCGGAGATGTCGTCGGAGATGATGATGACCGCCATGCCGTCCGCGGCCAGCTCGCGCAGGATCGAGTGGATCGTGAACTTCGAGCCGATATCGACGCCGACGGTGGGCCCGTTGAGTATCAGCACGTCGGGCTTGGTGGCGAGCCACTTGGCCAGGACGACCTTCTGCTGGTTGCCGCCCGACAGCGTGTTGACGGCGTTGTCGGGGTCGGGCGTGGCGATCTGGAGGTCGGACACCCAGCGCGCCTGCTCGGCGGCGATGGCCTTCTTGTCGACTCCGCCCAGGGCGTTGGTGAAGTCGGACAGCTCCGAGATCACGATGTTCTCGCCGATGGAGCGCGACAGGAACAGCCCCTCGGTGAGGCGGTCCTCCGGCACGTAGGCGATGCCCGCGTCGATGGCGTCGTTGACGCTGCGCAGGCGCACTTCGTCGCCCTGCACGCGGATGGTGCCCGCCTGGGTGGGGTGGGCGCCGAACAGCGCCAGCGCCAGCTCCGTGCGGCCCGAGCCGAGCAGGCCGGTGATCCCCAGGATCTCGCCGCGGCGCAGCTCGAAGGAGACGTCCTCGAAGGCGCCGGGGGCGCTGAGGCCCTCGACCTCCAGAACCGGTTCGTCGCTGAGCGCGGTGGGCTCGAAACGGGTCTCGTCGAACTCCTTGCCGGTCATGTGCTTGGCGAAGGAGCGCCGGTCGAGGTCCTCCTTGGGGCACGTGATGATCTTCCGGCCGTTGCGCAGGATGGTGAAGCGCTCGGCGATCTCGAAGACCTCCTCGAGCTTGTGGGACACGAAGAGGATCGCGATGCCCCTGGCGCGCAGGTCCAGGATGATGCGGAAGAGCGCGGCCACCTCGTTCTTCGTGAGCGCCGTGGTCGGCTCGTCCATGATGATCACCCTCGCGTCGGAGATGAGGGCGCGGCAGATGGCGACCAGCTGTTTGTCCGCGACCGACAGGTCCCCGACCTTGGCGTCCAGGTCGACCTTGAAGCCGATGGTCGCCACCGCGCGCTCGGCGATGGCGCGGAAGCGCTTCCAGTTGACCAGCGCGCGCCCGGCGGCCACTTCCGTGGTCAGCGCCAGGTTCTCCATGACGGAGAGGTTGGGGAACACGGAGAAGTCCTGGTAGATGACCTGCACGCCGGCGGCGATGGCCTCCAGTGGCGTGAGCCGGTCCCACGTGATCCCGTCGATCGTGATCGAACCCGAGTCCGGGGCGTGCACCCCGGAGATGACTTTGATGAGCGTTGACTTGCCCGAGCCGTTCTCGCCCGCCAGGCAGTGGATCTCGCCCGGAGCCAGCTCCAGGTCGATGCCTTGCAGCGCGTGGACGCCTTTGAAGGACTTGCTCACGCTCGACACAGTGAGCAATGGGGCTTCCATTTGTTCTCCTTTCAGCCCGCAGTGCGCCGCGGCTGCCCGGTGGGGGCGCCGGCGCGCGAATGGGTGCGCGGGGCCCGCCGCGCCCGGCCCCCGCCCCGTCGATGGGGCAACGGCGCGGGGGACGGTGCGGTGCGCAACGGGTCCTGGTGGTGGGATCAGAAACCGAAGGAGTCGACGTTGTCCTTGTTGATCTGGATCCAGCCGTTGCCCTCGAGGACCTTGTCGGACCCGGGCGAGAAGTGCATGTTCTCGTAGCCGGTGACGCCAAGGTTCACGCCGTCCGCGATCTTCTCGCCGTTGAGGATCTTCGTGGCCAGCGAGGCCATCGCGTAGCCGGCGTCAGCGGGGTCCCACAGGGTCAGCGAGGCGACCGAGCCGTCCTGGAGGATCTGCTTGTTGGCGTTGGGCAGGCCGGTTCCGGCGGTGAAGACCTTGCCCTTGAGGCCCAGCTCGTCGATGGCGCGGGCCGTGCCGGGCGCGTCGAAGGAGGAGGTGCCCAGGATGCCCTTGACCTCCGGGTACTTCTTGAGGACCTCCTTGGCGGTCTGGTAGGCGGTCTCCGAGTTGTCCTGCGACTCGACCCGGGGCTCGGCCTCCAGCAGCGTCATGTTCGGGTACTTCTCCTTCTGGTGGGCCACCGCCCCGTCGGCCCACTCGTTGTGGGAGGCGTTGGTGACGTGGCCGACCATCGTCGTGTAGGTGCCCTCCTCGCCCATGGCCGCGGCCAGGTTGTCCATGATGAAGGCGCCGTACTCGGCGTTGTTGAAGGCCTCGATGTCGTACATCGTGTTCTGCTGGGAGGCGCCCTCGTGGGTGACCACCGTGATGCCGGCGTCCATCGCCTGCTTGAGGACTGGCTCGATCGCCCCGGGATCGACGGGGACGACGCAGAGGGCGTCAACGCCCTGGGCGATGAGGTCCTGGATGACCTGCGCCTGCATGGTCGCGTCGGTCTCGGCGGGGCCCTTCTGGAAGACGTTCATGCCGGTCTCCTGGGCGTAGCGCTGCACGCCCGTCTCCATGCGGACGAACCAGGGGTTCGTGGAGTCCTTGGGGACCACGGCGATGGTGTAGTTGCCCCCGCCT
>ERZ773099.2096-NODE-2096-length-14088-cov-9.576498_pt1 | contig 14088 bp, 16 predicted proteins | sample MGYA00511120_ERZ773099 | MGnify/ENA primary metagenome ERZ773099 (study PRJEB29015, sample SAMEA2738012) | human oral metagenome | biome: human oral; feature: human-associated habitat; material: dental | place: China | collected 2104 ... | reverse complement strand
TTGTTTTTTATCGCGTGAAATTGCCATAAAAATCCTTTCTTTGATTGGTTCTTGTGTGATTCGACCGATTTGTTAACGTGCGGTAATGGAGAATCAAAAAACGTCTTTGATTCTCGCACTACCAAAGACGTCAAATAAAACTGTTAGTTTCATCCCTCGGTGGCATTTTTACATCTGTCTTTACACAAATCGCCACTGTCTTTGGTAATGTTCTTTAGAATTGTAGCAGAAATGACAACGAAAGACAAGGGTTATGATGATGTTTTTTCTGAAGTGACAGATTCTAAAGCCTTACGGATTGCCATTCCCCCTCTTCTCCGTATTGCCCTGCGCTCCAGCTCGGATAACCCTCCCCACACTCCGTATTCGGTCTTTTCTGGGTTTTTTAGGGCATATTCCCGGCACTCACGTATTACTGGACATTTCTCGCATATTTGTTTAGCTGCTTCTACTGCTGCTGCCCTAGAATTACGCTTCAACCCGTCTTGAAAGAATATTGTATCATTGGGGCCCTCTGCGCATGCGGCATTATCTCGCCAATATTCAGCTTCTAAATTCAACATACTATTACTTTACAATATTATTGACATAAAATCAATAGATTGCTATGTTCAACTAAAGAGAAAGCCCGCTCCGTGGTGGAGCGGGCGTGCGAACCTCCTCTCTGTATCTATGTGCCTCTGTCGAGGGGCGCTAGTTGATTAAACTAACACCCCTCGACAAGAGTTTACTCCTTCGAGCTTGCTGCCTGGTGGCGGCGAACCCAGAGAGCTAGACCTCCGAGAGCCAGGAGCGCGACCACTCCGGCGGCCATACTTCCGGTAGCGCCGGTCACTGGCAGTCGGAACTGCCGTGGCGCTGGCGTTGGGGTTGCCGACGGTGTCGGCTCCGGGGTTGGAGTCGGTTCCGGCGTGGGTGCCGGAGTTGTCGACGGTGTGGGCATGGGAGCCGGGGTCGCCGACGGTGTGGGCTCTGGAGTCGCGCTGGGCGACGGAGTTGGAGTCGGAGCCGGCCTCAGGAGGTGACTGGCACCACCTCCTGCCTCAGCACGACGCACGGTGGCCGACCTCTCCCAGGAGCGCTCCTGGGAGGTGATCGTCACCTCATCTCTCCATGGACCCGGATCACCCGGATCTATGGAGAGGCTCAGATCAATACGGGCTTTTTCGCCCGCGTTGAGCGAAATGGAGAGAGTCACCGTAGTGGAGGTGCACTCCACTACGGTCGTCGGGATGTAGCGTGTGTACTGTGGCTGACCCCATACACCTGCTGTAGAATACACCCTAGCTTGACTTGCGCTTGGACAATCGAAGTGCTGACCCGGGGATGTCAGCGTATCTCTGATCAAAAAGCCTTGCCCACCGCTTGTCGCGGTGGGGGTAACCACAGTCACAGTACCCCTCGTGGGGTTGTCGGAGTGTATCCACCCCCATTTAGAGGGTCCGGTGCCAGGCTGCGAGCAGCCTGGGCATTCGCCAACCCGGATGGGAGTCCGGCGGATTTCTCCGCCGAAGTCCCAGATGAGATCCCGGGTTTCCCCCGGGATGAGGGTGTCCTTCATGGACACCCTCCACCAGCCATGCGCCTCAAAGGCGTAATACTCGGTGCTCTCAACAGCATCGGTCAGCGTGACGCTGACCTTGCCGTTCTGATAAACAGCGCGTGCAATGACCACGCCGTCGTCGGTGGTGAGGTCGACTGGGGAGCCGTTACTCCCCAGCTCTGCCGGTGGGGTGAAAGTGATGTTATCACCCGCACAGTGGCCCTCGCTGAGGGCTAGCTCGAAGCCAAATTCAACCGCCTCATAGGCGGTGAATTCGGCGGAGCCGTCAATAGTGCGGACATACTCCGCACTGACTTCTTCGGGCGAAATTGCCCGCGGGGTGCATTGTGGCGCTCCTGCCACAGTATTGGTGCTCTCGGGAGCAGCAGCTGCTGCCCCCGAGAACCCGAACGCCAGAGCTAGCAGCGCGAATAGTGCTGCCAGCCCACGTCTTTTGAACAACATGGTATTCTCCTAGATAGGGAGTGATGAAAGGATACAGATGTTAAAGTACATTTAGGTTCGCGTCCAGCTGGGCTGGCAAGCGAATCACGAAGGCTCAAGCTTTAACATCCATATCCCACTGGGCTTTGGTATTCTAGCATAAAATACAGAAAAATGCAATACCTATACAGTGAGTTTGTCAAACCCCACCTCATAAAAAATCCCGCCAGAATCGACGGGATTTAATTGCTGGGTTATAAATATTACAAAGAGTTCTCTACCTTAATGCCAGGACCCATAGTTGTAGCGACTGCAACACTCTTAATGTAAACACCTTTTAAGCTGGATGGCTTTTGAGAGTTTAAGCTGCTTAGGAATGCGCGTGCGTTTTCTGCCAATTTTTCAGTACCGAATGATACTTTTCCGATTGATAAGTGAACGATAGCTTGCTTATCAACGCGATATTCAACTTTTCCGGCCTTTGCTTCAGAAACGGCTTTAGCAACGTCGGCAGCAACGGTGCCAGACTTTGGATTTGGCATCAATCCGCGTGGGCCAAGCAATCGTGCGTACTTACCAAGCTTTGGCATGTACTGCGGAGTTGCAACCAAAATGTCGAAGTTCAATTCTTCCTTATCCAATTGGCTTAGGAATTCTTCGTCGCCAATGATGTCGGCGCCAGCTTTTTTAGCGGCGGCATGTTCTGACTCTGGTGCGAAAACTGCTACGCGAACATCCTTACCTGTACCGTGTGGTAATGCTACGGTTGAGCGGATGTTTTGGTCAGCTTGGCGTGGGTCAACGCCCAAGCGGATGTGGATCTCAACACTAGCATCAAACTTAACTGGGCTGGTTTCTGTAGCTAACTTCAAAGCCTCGTCCAAGCTGTACAATTTGTTCTTCTCGATGTTTTTTGCAACTTCCTGGTATTTTTTACCGCGGCGCTCCAAGCGTGGACGAGTAACTGGCTTTGGGCCTTTCTTTACGTGAGCCTCAGCATCGTCAGACTGTGGAGTGGTGTCGCCAGCTTCCTTGCGAGCTTCCTTCTCTGCTTTTTCAGCAGCTTCATCTAGGGCTTTTTGACTACGCTTGCCAGATTTGGCAACTACGGCTTCACGTTCAGCGACGACATCTTTATCTTTGTTGTCGTAAGATTTGGTTGTATCGGCAGCTTCTGCAATTGCTGCCTCGATTTCAGCGATTGTGTTTTTCTCGCTGACTGCTAATTTTAGTTCTGCTGCTTTTTCCAGCAACTCGGCTTTTTTTGCCATGATAATCCTTTCTGTGGTACGAACGGCGATTCGTGACTCTACGACGGACCCGCCTCCCAGCATTGATTGATAGTGATGAAATTATACCATATTTTTAGAGATTGAGGCAAATGTTTACTTTTATGGAGAAGGATTGTATAATATAACAATTATGAGAGAGAGATTAAATAGCCCAGACGACCCCATTTTACATCATCCGGCTGGTATAAATTTTCCGAAGCGATGCAGTGGCTGTCCGTATATAACGGGAACCCTAGAAAGATTATCGAATCTTAAGCTTTTAGCGAATGAACTTGCAGAACGTGCGCTTAATGGAACAGACGATGAACGTGCTGCTGCTATTGCTATTCTAGATGCGTTAGGTGAAGCTACTGAAGAGGGTCAATTGCTAGTTGATAAGTTGACGAGCGGATGTGCTGGTCGCGTGGATATTGAGGGGTCTAACGGTATGATACGCGTAACAGGTTCTATGTGTGGCAGTATGGAATTGTCTGGTGGGTATAATATAGAGCCCGCGGAAGTGCAGCGTGAGCTAAAGTAATTGATAATTATACTGCCGCCAAATTAACGTATAGTTACTATTTTTGATAAACTAGTAACTATGGACATAACAATTACAAACATACAGGCAAGGCAAATTTTAGATTCACGTGGTAATCCGACGGTTGAGGCTGACGTAATTCTGGGTGACGGTTCTTTTGGGTGGGCGGCTGTTCCCTCTGGTGCGAGTACTGGGTCGTTTGAGGCGGTTGAGTTGAGGGATGGTGAGCTAGCATTTGGTGGCAAAGGTGTGCTTCGGGCGGTTGATAACGTTAATAATGAAATTGCTCAGTCCTTAAAAGGAATGAGTCCGTTTGATCAGGCGGCGATTGACAATAAAATGAAATCTCTGGATGGTACGCCAAATAAGGCGCGCTTGGGTGCAAATGCAATTTTAGCGGTGTCGTTGGCTGTAGCGAAGGCTGCGGCAAGGTCACGTGGTGTTGAACTTTATCAATATGTGAACAATTTGGCGGATAGTCCGTTCATGTCCCTGCCGATGCCGATGATTAATGTGATGAACGGTGGCCAGCATGCGCTCGGTGCGACTGATTTTCAGGAATATATGATTATTCCAACTAGCGCAGCGACCTTTGCGGATGCGGTTCGGATGAGTGCTGAGGTGTTTCACGCGTTGGCAAAAATATTGAAAGATGAGGGTTATCCGACGACGGTTGGTGATGAGGGCGGCTATGCGCCGCATGTCAGAAATGGCAACATGGAGCCAATTCTGCTGTTGACTAGAGCGATTGAACAGGCCGGCTATAAATTGGGCGTTGACTTTGGGTTTGCGCTAGATGTGGCGGCAAGTGAGCTGTACAAAGATGGCAAATATCACTTGTCGACTGAACGTCGTGTATTGTCAGCTGATGAGATGATTCGCACATATAAGGCGCTGTTGGGGCGTGTGCCAGTGCTTTCGATTGAGGATGGTCTGAACGAAGAAGCCTGGGAAGATTGGGAGAAGATGACGGCAGACTTGGGGCACTTTGCTCAGTTGGTCGGTGATGATCTTCTGGTGACAAATGTCGAGCGATTGAAGCGTGGAATTGAGGAAAAAGCTGGCAATGCTATTTTAATTAAGCCAAATCAAATCGGCACATTGACTGAGACAATTCAAGCTGTCGTGATGGCGAAAAATGCTGGCTGGAACACCGTAATGAGCCATCGATCGGGTGAAACTGAGGACGTAACAATTTCTCATCTGGCAGTTGGGCTGGGAACGGGTCAAATTAAGACTGGCTCGATGTCTCGCTCGGAGCGAATTGCTAAATATAATGAGCTGCTGAGAATTGCGGAAAAGCGTCCAGATTTGGAAATTGCCCATCCGTTCGTCAGATAATCTACGAAAAGACTTCCCTTTTAGGTATCTAACGGGAAGTTTTTTGTTTGAAAATTATTTTCTTATAAACTCGATTTCGCCACACTCACGGATGCGGATAATTTGCGACCGTTTTACTCCTGTTATGTCTCCGGAATCAACGTAGATGGCGACGGATTCATGGAAGTAATTGACCGCTTCAGCGATGTTTTTTGCGGGTTTTTGACCTGAGAGATTGGCGCTGGGGGCGGCTAGATAGCCAACTTTATGAATTAATTCCGATAGCAGTGATTTTGGGACGACGCGAAATGCCAAAGTCCCGTTGATGTGCGGTATATGCGGCAAGAAATCAGGAGACACATTCACGATAATTGTTGTTGGGCGTTCTGTGGCTAGTTTTTGGTATTTTTCTTGCATATGTGGCGTCAGCCCGGGAATATCGGTGATATCAGAGGCGAGGACGATGACAGATTTGCTCAAGGGTCTTTGCTTGACTTTATATAATCTCTCAATCGCCTTCTTTGACTCAGCCCGAGCCAGCACGCCATAAATAGTGTCGGTTTTAGCGACGACTAGCTGATTGGATTGGAGAGCTGAGATAACTGCGTCGTCTAAAATATTTTCTACAATCATTTTTCAAATTTTACCATAAAAATAACCCCGACAGATTCGGGGCTATTCTCCTTTTCAAATTAGTCGACGATTTCTACGCCCATTGAGCGAGCTGATCCAGCAACAACTTTCATTGCGCCTTCAATGTCGATTGCGTTCAATTGGTCTTTTTTCGCCTCAGCAATTTCTTGTAATTGCGCGCGAGTAAGCTTACCAACCTTATCAACGTGCGGCTTACCGCTTCCCTTTTGGATGCCAGCTTTTTCACGAATCATGTCGTCAACTGGTTGTCCAAGCGAATTCCAGGTGAAGGTTCGATCTTCGTAAACTTGAATGTGAACAATTACGTCCTTACCCATCATGTCTTTGGTGGCGTCGTTAAATGGATTGATAAAGTCCATCATGTTCAAGCCCCACTGACCGAGTGTTGAACCAACTGGAGGACCTGCTGTCGCCCGACCAGCTGGAATGCGCAATTTTAAATTACCAATAATTTTCTTTGCCATAGTTATTCCTTATAGTTTATAGTGCGTAACCCGAATATTATAGCGAAAAATCCGCTAAATTGCAAGCTAAGCTTTTTTAACCTGTAGTGCGTCCAGTTCGACTGGAGTGTCGCGACCAAACATACTAACCATAACTTTCAGTGTGCCCTTAGAAGCATCGATTTCGCTAACTGCGCCGTCAAATCCCTTGAATGGACCGTCAGTAATTGATACGATTTCGCCTTCAGTGAAGTCGATTTGATGCTTTGGCTCTTCAACGCCCATGCGCTTTTTAATCTTGGCAATTTCTTTTTCAGAAACTGGCGTTGGTGTCGTGTCGGCGCCAACAAATCCGGTCACACCTGGCGTGTTGCGGATAATATACCAAGTTTCGTCAGTCAATTTCATTTCCACCAGAACATAGCCCTGGAAAATTTTAGCCTCAACGATTTTTCGCTTGCCGTTACGGATTTGGATCTGTTTTTCCTTTGGCACGATAACGTCAAAAATCTTATCGGCCATGTCAACACCGTTAATGCGCTGACGGATTGATTCAGCAACTTTTTCTTCGTAGCCAGAATAAGTGTGGATTGCGTACCATTGCTGGCTGTCGTCGTATCGTTTTGAACTCATGTATAACTCCTTTTATTTCAAAAATTGATTAAAGCCCCAATTAAATGCAGCGTCAAGTAATAGAATTAGAACGACAAAAGCCAAGGTGAAAATGAGGACTGCTGCTGTCATCGCCCAAGTAGCTGAGCGGGTTGGCCAACGAACCAGCTTCAATTCTGCCCAAGCGCCCTTAAAATAACCAATTAGCGTGCCGCGTTCACTAGATTTTTTAGCTGTTTTTGCAACTACCTTGGTTGGTTTATTAGTCTTTTTCGTGACAGTTTTTTCTTTTTTTGGCGCGTCGTCAGTAGCTTTAATCCGACGAACCGTGGTTTTGCTGCTTGCCTTGCCTTTCTGTGCCATATTTTCTCCCAATTTAAAAAGTCTGCTTTTCACAGACTGTCAATAGTTATTGTAGTCTATCTAAGGAAAAATAGCAAGTTGCACTATATATCCTTTTCATCATTTCTTAAACTCCTTCAATCGAAAGCCAAAAGTTGAACCGTGATTCAGCCGGCTTTCTACCTCAATTTTACAACCCAGTTTTTTGGCTAATTTGGCGGATACGTAAAGTCCCAGACCAGTGCCTTTAGTTTCGCGTGTGCGATAATCTTCAGCTCGATAAAACTTATCAAATATTTTATTTAAGTCAGCCTTACTAATACCAATACCAGTGTCAATAATTTTAAAGATAATTTCGCCAGATCGATTCTTTTTAATCGACAGTGTAACTGACCCTTCTTGGGTGTAACGGATGGCGTTAGTGATAAAATTCTGAAGGATTTCTTCCAGATATAAACGAGAAGCCTGGACTGACCCAAGCCGCCCGCCAATGTCCAAATTAAAGGCCAAGTTTTTTTCTGCTGCTTGCGGCGAGTACTCAGAGTTTATCTGTGCGGCAAGTTCGGCCACGTCGATTATCTCTGTCCCGTCAGCAATTCCCCTTTCGGCGCGTGATAACGTGCTCAGATCATTTACCATGCGCGCTAAAAATAAAATTTGCTTATGAGACTCATCAATTGCCTCAGGTATTTTGCTAGTAATATTACATTCGACAAGCAATTTAGCGTTACTTAGAGACCCTTCGGCTATGGCAATGGGTGTGCGTAGTTCGTGGCTCACTATACTAATGAATTCATCGCGTTCCTCTTCCAGGCTTTTTGTTTTGGTGACGTCGCGTAAAATTAGCACATAGCCATCCGGGGTTATTTTATCGCCACCTTGAACTGGAGCAAGTGTTACCTCCAGCCGTACGTAATCGTCATCATCAATCATCATGATTATATCGTCGCGCTGACGAATTGTTGAAGATTTAGTGAGTTCCTTGAAGATATCAATTGGCTTTTTATCAATCGTCTTTAATTCTAAAACTTGGCTAATATGCTCACCGTTAATGCCGCTGTTTGTGTCAATTAAATTAAGAGCGGCAGAGTTATAAGTATTGATGATTCCGTGTTCATCGGTGCTGAGAATGGCATCAGTGATATTGTTAATTAGCGTGATTAGTCTTTGATGCTCTCTAAGGTTTTTTCTAGGGGAGTTTTTAGTTAATTTGCCGTCAATTTTTTGTAACAATTGATGTAGGGCAATAGTTATACTTCCCAAGATAACACTAAGAATAATCAACAAAATAATGAACACCCACATGGCTTAAGTATAGCATAAGCGTATATATTTCTATACGTGCGGTGAATATTTTTTTAGTTCATTGCGGTGGATTTTATATTGTGGATCAAATTTGGCAACTTCCGACCAGAATGCTGTTGAGTGGTTCATGTGCCTGGTGTGACATAGCTCATGAATAATTACATAGTCAATAAGTTCAAATGGCAAGTTCATCATCCCGATGTTTAGGCTGATTGTACCGGAAGAAGAACAGCTTCCCCAGCGGCTGGAGGCGTGAGTTATTTTACAGCGAGAAAAGGAGAAACCGTGCTTCTCTGCTAGAAATGACAGACGCCTTGGTAGGTGTCCTTTTGCCTCTTTCCTGAGGGCGATGAGGATTTTATCACGAATAATTTGCTGGACTGGAGCGGATTTAATTGATTCTGATTCGTTAATTTCCGCTAATATTTGAGTACCGATAATTTTCACAGTAGACGGCTTAGCTGTGGATTGTATTAACAGATGATGGCTTTTACCAATTTGCTGATTTTCGGTATAAGAAAAGTTTGCTTGATGTTTAGAGACTAATTCGCGAATCTGTTTACGCGAGGTTTTAATTAGCATTTTTGCTGCGACAACAGGCGCATATGGAGGCATAGTAACCCTAAGTCGGCCATCCGGCGCGATTTTTAGACTAACGCTCTTCGCTAGGCTTTGTCTTTTAACGACAATCTCTCCGAATTCAACATCGGTAATGGTTGGCATACTTATCCTATGCTAATACGATTTGGCGTAACGCGACGTGGTGCTTCTGGGCGGCTGGTGCCGATTTGCTTAAGGACCGTGCGAGCCTGAGTACTTAGGGTGTGGCGGCCACTAATTACAATGTAAGATTCACTACTGTGCGGTGCGGAGAATTGTTTTAATCGACGATCGAACGATTCGCTGTCTTGTCCGTAATTCTTTATCCAGCGTCGTTTGGCGGTTACAGAATCAGTCTGCACCCAAACGAATAGGACTTTATATCCGTATTCTCTAGCCAAACGATTAATACGCATGCGGTTAGTACGTTGGTCGGTGGCGCCGTCTAGAATGACAGTTTGCTTGGTCTTCAAAAATTCTTCTAAGATAGCCAAAGTCGCGTCAGAAATGGCTTTTGTGTCGTCTGTAAAAACTTCAAATTGACGAGAATTGATCACTGGAGAATTAAAAATCTTTGCAAATTCTGTAGCAAACTGAGTCTTCCCTGAACCCGGTGCACCAACCATGGCAATAATGTGAGGAAGCGAAGGCGATAGAGGTTTCATATAGAGAGATTATAACAGATTTTTTACTAATAAAAAAGATTCTCTTTTAAGTGAGAATCTTGGCAGGAGTGGAGGGACTCGAACCCCCGACACCTGGTTTTGGAGACCAGTGCTCTAGCCACCTGAGCTACACTCCTATAACGTTCATTTTATCATGAATTGCCCTTCTGGCAAATGTTAAAATTGTGAAAAAGAAAAATTCCGTGAAAAAAATGCCAAAATCCCTTGAAAAAACATAAGCGTCGTCCTACAATAAAAACAGAGATGAAAATTTTAATGCTTGGGTGGGAACTTCCTCCGCACAACAGTGGCGGTCTTGGCGTTGCTTGTTATCAAATGTCGAAGGCTCTAGCCTCTCAAGGCGTGGATATTGATTTTATTATTCCCTACAACGCTAAACATCCAGGAATTGATTATATGAATATCTATTCAGCTACGCCCTTGCCGCCGAATTATTATGACCTGGGTGCTTATAATAATGGCTCACCGGAGGATCGGGAGAACGCTCAGGATGAGCATGGGCTTTCGCCGATGCGTGCCGTACAGCGACGATACGGTAAGTATGTTCGGAAATTTGTGAAGAGTCATCAGCCTGATGCCATTCATGCACATGATTGGTTGACTATGGAGGCTGGGATGATTGCTAAAGAAATGACTGGTGCGCCGTTGATTGTGCATGTACACGCAACGGAATTTGACCGTTCTGGAGAGCAATCAGGAAATCCGTTAGTGCATGAAATTGAGCAGCAAGGCTTGTTGATGGCGGATAGAATAATTGCCGTTAGCCAGATAACTAAGGATATAATTGTTAAGAATTATCATATTCCACCGGAGAAAATTGAAGTAGTTTATAATGCGATTGATTTGGCTGATTTGCCGCCGCACGAATATGACTCGAGTACTTATAGGTATCTGGAAGAGCTGAAACATGACGGCTATACAGTCGTGGGTGCTTTAACTCGCTTGACGGTACAGAAAGGTCTGACGTATTTTGTGCGGGCCGCAGCGAAGGCTCTTGATAAGTGTGAGAAGATTGTGTTTGTGTTGTCTGGCAATGGTGAACAGCGCGATGAATTGATTGAGCTGGCGGCAGACCTGGGCATTAGTGATAAGATGATTTTTACTGGTTTTGTGCGTGGAAAACAATGGCGGGATATTTATTGTCTGATTGATGTTTTTGTGATGAGCTCGGTTTCTGAGCCATTTGGCTTGACAGCACTGGAGGCGGCTCATCATGATACGGCGCTACTGATTAGTCGTCAATCTGGCGTTGGCGAGGTGTTGAACAATATCATGCGGTTTGATTATTGGGATGTAAATAAATTGGCGGATGAAATTGTCAATATTGCCAAGTCGCCTGCTCTGAAGAATTCTCTCAAGCAAAACGTTAAGGATGAGTACGCAAAGATTTCATGGCAAGATGCGGCCAGGCAATGTTTAAGGCTGTATAAGGGGGCGTTATCATGAGCGAAAATAAAGGTATAGTTTTATATCTTCATGTTCATCAGCCTTGGCGGGTGCGCGAATATAGTATATTCGACGTGGCTTGGAAGCATGATTATTTTTCCGGCGGTCAAAATCCAGCACAGGACAATCAAAAAATATTCCAGAAAGTGGCAGAAAAATCGTATTTGCCGATGAATACCCTACTTGAGAAATTGCTGAAAAAATATCCCGACTTTAAATTGTCGCTCAGTTTTAGTGGTACGTTCTTAGAGCAGGCCGAACAGTTTAATCCTGATGTCCTGGATAGTTTTAAGCGCTTGGCTAAAACTGGCCAAGTGGAGATTTTATCGAGCCCTTATCATCACAGTCTGGCGTTTTTCTACTCACGTAAGGAGTTCGAACGGCAGATTGAGCTTCATCGCTGGAAAATCCGTGAGGTTTTTGGGGCGGAAACGCGGGTGCTGGCAAATACAGAATTAGCGTATAGTGATGATTTGGCGAAATGGGCGGAGCAATACGGTTTTAAAGGCGTGCTGGCTGAAGGCTGGGATCCAATTCTTAATTGGCGCAGTTCTAATTATGTTTACCGACCGACTGGCACGGAAAAAATTGGATTGCTACTTAAAAATTATCGACTGAGCGATGATTTGGCGTTTAGGTTTAGTGACCAGAAATGGAGTGATTGGCCATTGACTGTGGATAAATTTAATACATGGGTGGCTGATTCGGTTCGCTATGCGCCGCTGCTTAATCTGTTTATGGACTATGAAACTTTTGGCGAGCATCAGTGGGCGGAGTCTGGTATTTTTGACTTTTTCGAGAAATTTGTTGGCAAGTGGCTGAGCGCCAGTGGCAATACTTTTTATACAGTTAGTGAGGCTTTAGCTAAAAATAAGCCAGCTGGCGAAATTAGTATGCCGTCGCCCGTCACTTGGGCTGACGCTGAGCGAGATTTGACGGCTTGGAACGGCAATAGTCTACAGAGGGAGGCTTTGCGTTATGTTTATGAGCTGAGGGATGAAGTGCTGAAGAGTGGCGATGAGGCGCTGATTGATGATTGGCGAAAACTGCAAACCTCAGATCATTTCTATTACATGGGAACGAAGAATTTTACCGACGGCGATGTGCACGCCTACTTTAGTCCCTATGACTCGCCGTATGACGCTTTTCTCTACTACATGAATGCTATTCGTGACATGCGCTCACGGCTGCGAAAATAAGAACATTTTCTTGGGCAATAAAAAACTCCCTCTGGATTTGAGGAAGTTTTTGTGTAATTCTGTCAAATTAGCTTTTACGAGCTTTAACTTCATTACGACCGAGGTTTTTCTTTGTCTCGGTGTAAGTTGCGTGCTGCTTTGCAATTGGGTCGTACTTTTTCAGTGTCAATTTACCCTGACCTTTAGTGGTGCGGTTTTGGGTGTTAACGGTAGTATAGTAAGTTCGGTGGTTGCTCAAGTTACTCACCAAACCAATCAGCTTTCGTTTCGTATTCTTCTTTGCCATCTCTTTACTCGTTAGATTTTATAAAACGTCTTGGCTAATTATAGCATGTGTGAAGTGAAAATGCTAGTACCGACAGGCAGTTTTATCAATTTTACGTTGCGCTATTAGGAGCTGCCATATAGAGATACTTGTCTAGCCATGTATCTGTTGGCTGTAGGCGTCCGTTTTTATCCTCTACGAGAGAGATGCCACTGGCTAAATCGTCCGCAATTTCTAGTATGGTGTCCTTTAGCTCGACATTATCCTTGTAATAATTTGGTATATTGTCGTAGCCGACTCGCGCCCCAACGATATTGCCGGTTATTGATGCAGTAGAATCGGAATCTCCGTCATGATTTGCTGCGGCAATAATAGCCTCCTTGAAGTTGTTTTGATATTTCAGTGAGCAATAAATAGCAATTGCTACCGCTTCTTCAGCTACCCAACCTTCTCCAAGCTGACGGATGGCATGCTGGTCTTCAATATCGGATAAGGCAAGACTAATGGCTTTATCGAATAACTTGGTTAATTCAGCCTTTTCGTTTCTGTAGTTGATTTCAAGCGGTTCTTGACCGGAGCTTATTTTTTCAATAGTCCAGTCGTTCATTTTTTGGATTGAAATTTTGACAGCTTCTTCTATAGGTTTTTCGTTTAGGACGTAATATATTAGATAGCCAAGAACGTAAGCTGAAAGAATCGCTAAAGGGTGTCCGTGAGTTAAGGCACAAGATTTGGCAGAAAATTCACCGACAACGTCTTCTGTAAGGCAAAGAGCAATTGGTGCAATTCGCATAACGCCGCCACAGCCCTTACTGTCGTTGATGGGGTCTTTCAGAGTGCCAGACTTACCTGAAGACAGAGCCCCTAGGCAAGTCATACCGGGGTCGCGCATAATATTTAATTTTGGGATATTTTTAATCCAAGAAACAGAGACATGGTTACTATTGGGTTCTTGCTGTGTATCAAGCCAGTCTAAATAAGCGAGGTACATGGCTTCTGGCGGAAGCACTGCTATGCCGCGCAGATATTGCCTCGTATTTCTCCACAGTAGGCCGCAGGCAGTAAATAGTGTCATCTGCGTGTCGTCTGAGATTATACCAACCCCATCTGTGAATTGAGTAACCGCTCTCGGTTCTATGTCACGATCAAACTCTATCTGATAACCAAGTGCGTCACCAATTGCCCCGCCTATCATTGAACCACGCACTTTATCAATTTTTTGGGATGTCACCCGCTCTCTTGTTGTCATATTTCCCTTATTCTACCATTTTAGTAATCAATGTGTATACCTATAGTCGTTAGAGCTTTTTAATCAATAAAAAACTGCCCATTTTTATATCAGAGCAGCTCTATTATTGTCCTAAAATGGAGCCACGATCGGGGCTTGAACCCGAGACCTCATCCTTACCATGGATGC
>ERZ773099.2094-NODE-2094-length-14092-cov-3.189998_pt1 | contig 14092 bp, 14 predicted proteins | sample MGYA00511120_ERZ773099 | MGnify/ENA primary metagenome ERZ773099 (study PRJEB29015, sample SAMEA2738012) | human oral metagenome | biome: human oral; feature: human-associated habitat; material: dental | place: China | collected 2104 ... | reverse complement strand
ACTGTTTTTAAACATTTTTCTAGCCTATCAGGTTTTATCCTGATGGTCTAGAGCCAATAGGAAAAAGGGGGTCGGCGACCCCCTTGTGTCCGAATTTTTGGCGGGCCGTGCGCGTCAAAGCGCACATGCCCCGCATCCTTTTTGGGGCCGCTTTTTGCGGTTAGACGCGAACAATCTTGTGGGCCGTCTGCATGCTGGTCACCACATCAAGCATGTTGGTGGTTTCGCCCACCCTTTTTTTGTCCATCAGGCCAAAGTGTTCGAGGCAGGTGCCGCAGACCAGAATGCTGACCCCGGCCTGCTCCAGTGCGCGCAACTGGTCCAGTGCCGGGCTGCCCTCGGCGGCAAGGGTCACGCCTCCGTTCAGAAGAACAATGCGCCAGAGGGCTGGCCCCATTTCCGGCAGGGTTGCGAGAAAATTTTTCATGAGTTTGGCCCCCAGCGCGTCATCGCCGCTGCCGAAGACAGGAGCGATGATCATGACCAGAGTGCGCATGTCTTCCGCTGCAACCGGGCAGGCGTATTGGGAAAGGTCTTCTGCGCTGCCTGCACCGGCATCAGTGACCGGCCCGGCAGAGTCCGTGTGGGCGCGTATGCGCCACAGGGTGCCTTCCTGCGCATGCGTGACCGCGTACTCCTTGCTGCGCAGAAAACGGCTGACGTTTTCAAGCCCGGCCTGATTGTCCACAATGACTTCAAGGTCTGCGGGGCGCGAGTTTTTCAGCAGTTGCAGAAGCTGCATGACCGGCTGGGGACAGGGCATGTTTTGGCAGTTGATGCTGACAGGTTTCATACATTCCTCGCAGGTATTCGGGATGGATGCGCGTTCAGGCGATGTGCAGCCGCGGCCCGCCCGACGCCTTCCGGACAGAGCCGATGACATGGCCGCTGTCGCCGCTTTGGGCCAGGATGTCCCTGGCTTTGTCGATATTTTCGGGATCCAGGGCCAGAAGGATACCGCCCGATGTTTGCGCGTCAAACACAATGTCCAGCCGGTAGGGATTGACGTTGGGACTGACGCTGGTGTCCTTCATGCGGTATTGTTTGTTGGCATGGCTGCCTGCGGGCAAAAGGCCCATTGCGGCCAATTCCAGCACGCGGGGCAGCAGGGGAAGGGCTTCGGACTCGATATGCACATCAACGCCCGAGGCCTCGGCCATTTCCAGAACGTGTCCCCCGAGGCCGAATCCGGTGATGTCCGTGGCCGCCGCGAGACGCAGTTCGCGGATGACCCGGCCGCCCCCCGCATTGAGCCGTGCCGCATTGGCAATCAGGGCATGCTCCAGTTCTTCCGCGCCGTCCAGCCCCACTTTGACGGCTGTGGACAAAAGGCCCGTGCCCAAAGGCTTGGTCAGCATGAGCACCTGACCGGGCTTCAGGTTGGTATTGGCGGCAAAGCTGTCCGGAGAGACAATCCCCGTGACGGAAAGCCCGTACTTGACTTCCGGATCGTTGACGCTGTGCCCTCCTGCCAGCGCGCAATGGGCTTCTTCGAGCTTTGAGGCCCCGCCGGCCAGTATCTGCTCCAGCACCGAGGCAGGCATGTCCTGCACGGGAAAGCAGACAATATTCATGGCGCACCAGGGTTCGCCGCCCATGGCATAAACGTCCGAAAGCGCGTTGGCTGCGGCGATCTGTCCAAAGGCAAAGGGATCGTTGACAACGGGGGTGAAGAAATCCAGCGTCTGCACCAAGGCCATGCCAGCGGGCAGGCTGACCACAGCGGCGTCTTCGTTGCTGTCGCTGCGGGTGAGCAGGCGTTTTTTGCCCGCCGCGTTGACCGGAAGCCTCCCCAGCAACCCTGCCAGGACATGGGGAGGGATTTTGGCCGCGCAACCGGCCGCGTGGCTTTTGTCCATGAGCCGGACAGGACTATCGGTTCCGGGACTGGAAAACATGGTCTGCATCCTTGTTGCAAGTGGGGAGGGCAAAGGCGCCAAACAGCATTTTGGCTGTTGGCAGCAGTGGTGCTGAACAAAGAGAGGAAGATGACATCCCTGCGGCAGGGGTGTGGAAAGAAGATCTTACCGGGAAGGTGGGCAATGCAAAGAGAAACCTCCAACCTGGAGGCCGGAAGACATTCATTGCCTTCGCCCCATCAGGGGATGCGCCATGTGTCTGCAATACTCCGGGCACATGAGGCTCCTCCTCGCAAAAATCCAAAACAAGCGGAACCATGAAGAGCAAAAAATACTCTTTCATCCCGTTGATGGCAAGGCGCCGCAAAAATTTTGTCCGGAGTGCGGAGGTATTTCTTCATGTCATGCCGTTTTGGATATTTTCCGGCATCAAGCCCGAAACCGTGGACAATACCACGATAATTACGGCGGCAAAAGCCCGTGGCTCTTGCCGTCAACGCCCATTTTCATTGAAGCAAAGAAAGATAACGCTCAATCTTTCAGAAGATCGGCTCCAGTGACAAGCGTCTTGATCGTAGGGAGCCTGGCCGCCGCCCACTTGGAACAGGTGCCCGCGAATGCTTGCCGGCAGGGGCGTCCGGTTGATATGGTGTGTTTGATACTCCCATCAAAACGGAGTTCCCCATTTCTCTCAAGGGTTCCCTGTCAGAGACAGGTCGGGGCTGCCCCAGTTGAGCGTCACGCGAAAACAGGCATCAATTCTGCCCGTTTTTTCTTTTCGTGCCTGTACGGTCAGACCGAAGCCGTGTATTTCAGCTATCCGCTTCACAATGGAGAGTCCCAGGCCGCTGCCGGATTCTTCCTGGCCGGGAGGACGAAAGAAGCGCTCGCCAAGTCGTGCCGCATGGGCTTCCGGCAGCGCCGGCGCGCTGTTTTCAATGGTCAGGCGATTGTTTTCAAGAAAAATGCGTATCTGGCCGTTTCGGGGAGTGTACAGGACGGCATTGTTCAGAAGATTGCGCAGCAGCATGGAAACGAGGGCAGGGTATCCTTGTGTTGATGCTTTCAGAGGTGCGCACGCATAATCCAGGGTCACCCCCTTCATCCCGGCTTTTGGCCGGTATTCCCGCACCAAATCATCCAGTTGGGCGGACCAGTCCACGTCGCCGCGCAACAGTCCGGCAGAGTGTGTGCCCGCGACTACGGTTTCATCCATGGCGTCCAAGCGTGAGAGGGCCAGCAGTTGTTCCACCAGTCTGGCACAACGGTCTATGCCTTGCAGCAGGAAGCCAAGCGCTTCCCTTCTGGTCTTTCCGGATATTTCTTCCTGAGTAGCGACCTGAGCCTGTATCCGAAGGCCCGCAAGCGGCGTCCGCAGTTCGTGAGCAGCATCGGAAATAAAAGCGCGTTCGCGCGCAAGCATCGCGTTTGTCTTCGCAAAGAATCCGTTGAGAGCCTGGGCCATGGGCAGCGTTTCAAAAGGGATTTTCCCGACATCAAGAGGTGTTGCGTCTTCAGGGGCTCTTGTACGGAGTTGCTTAGCCATGGCGCGTAACGGAGCCAGCTCGCGGCTCAGGAGGAAAATGAGACCCAGTAACAGCACGGGAAGCAATAAAAGCCAGGGAACAAGCTGTCTGCTGAGCATTCCCCACGCCATATCCTGCCGGTAATCGACTTCCTGCCCCACTGCGATGATATGTTGGCCGTCCTTTGCGGCAAGCCGGACTATGCGCCAGACGTCTCCTTTTCCCCCGGACAGCCGCACGTCGGAGAATCCCCTTTTATCCGGCTCAAAGGGGAAGTGCCGTCCGCTTTTGGCATCGGCCATGACGAGTTGCCCGGTGTTGGTGAATACGGCGAATCCAAGCGCGTCTTCTTCCAGGTGTCCCATGGCTTTTTTGCCCACTCCGGATGGTTTTTCCCTGGTTCTGAACAATATTGCGGTATTCTTAGCAAAATCCGTTTCGGCCAATCTTTTCGCAAAAAGCATCTGCTGGGTGTCGAAAAATTCGTTTATGTAGCCCTTGCATTCTATCCAGGCGAAAAAAGCTGCAATAAGCCACGCGATCATAAGAAAAACCGCGAAAAAAACGCTGAGGCGCAGATGCAGGCTTTTTCTGCTCACCGGAAAATTGTCAAAATACCCCCGTACGCGCGACAGGAAAGCCAGACCCCAGGCAAGAAGTTTGGCCGCGCCTGCTGGTGTTTTCAAAGTCCATGAGCCGATACACGACATGATGGTTGTGCGCTTTGTGTTTTCCCGGGGGATGTTCATGGTGCGACTTCTCCCAAAGTGTAGCCCACGCCATGAACCGTTTTTATGAAGCCGGATCCCAGTTTGCGTCTGATGCGATGCACAAGCACCTCGACGGAGTTGCTGCTCACTTCTTCTCCCCAAGGGTAGAGTTTTTCTTCTACCGCATTTTTGGGAAGCACGTTTTGTTTGTTGAGCAGCAATAACTCTACCAGCATCAGCTCTTTGGAGCCGAGCGTGACGGGTTTGCCGTCCAGAAAAACAGCCCGGGTTTCCGGGTTGAAGCTGACCGGGCCATGGTTGAGAAATCGCGTTGGAACACCGTGTCTTCGCCGGATCAACGCACGCAAGCGCGCCGCAACCTCTCTCAGATCAAAGGGCTTGCCCAGGTAGTCGTCCGCGCCCAGATTCAGTCCTTCCACCTTTTGGCTGAGTGCGTCTCTGGCTGTAAGCACCAATACGGGGACTTCGTTGCCGGAGGCGCGCCAGTTTTGCAGAATATCCAACCCGTCAGCACCCGGCAGGCCGAGATCAAGAATTACGGCGTCGTAGTCGGCGGAAAGCAGCGCATCTCGACCCACGACCCCGTTTCTGAACCAGTCCACGGTAAATCCGTGTTTGGGCAACCCCATTTTCAGGCCATTGCCGATCAGAGTGTCGTCTTCCACCAGCAGTATGCGCATACAAGTTTTCCCGCCCTTACCATGATGGAGCACGTGATACGCCGCGCCGGAACCGCTTCCGGCGCGGCGGCAGTTGTGCGTCAACGCTTGATTATTTGTTTGACCTCAATTTTAACCTCCGACCAGTCCTTGTCAACTTTGCCCTGAATTTCCACGAGATCATTGGGGCCGATACTTTGAGCCGGCCATCTTTTATCGCTGATTTCAACAGTGATGGTTCCGGTCTCATCCTTGAACATATAGTGTTTTCCGCCAAGGCGCTGGATAATGTTCCCCTTGAGCGCGACCCGGGTGTCGTCGTGCATACCCTTGGTCTGTTCCACTGTCACCAGGGCAGGGCCAGGGCCGCTGTAGCCGCTGCCATTTCGTCCATAGTCATCATTGCCACTGGCAAAAATCTGTTCTGCTCCAAGGACGAGCATGAGAGCAAGGGCCAATGTGAAAAAAAGGGACTGGTAGCCTTTGATGGCAGCGCCGCTGGTTGCATGCATGTTTTTTGTCGTCATGGTATCCTCCGCTGGTTGATTTTTCCGAGTTCCATTTCCCGGTTGAGTACAGTTAACCACTCCCAGCTTACGAAAAACTTACATGAAGAAAATTTTGTGTTTTTCTGCGAAAATCCCTTCAAGCCGTTCATTTGAAATCGGCTTCATGACCAGAGCCCGATCCCGGCCTGTATGACTCCACACGCGCCGGAGGCAGATTCCCCCATACGATCGAAGTCGAGATGGGCGTAAGCCGGTTGTTTTGCAGTGGAAATTTGAGCCGTAAAGCATAACGGTATTGAATGGGCATGCCGCCTCTTTTCCGCAGCACCAAATCCAACTCCCGCAGTATGTTTTCAGTGCGGCGCGGCCCCAGCGTCCTGAATGGCAGAGAAGAAACCACAGCGGATATTTTTTTGCCAGGAACTTCCCGATCCAGAACCGTTTTTAACTCCTCGGCGTCCGCAACGATAAACCGGACATCGGGGCAGCGGTCTGTAAAAAATTTTTCGTCCCCCTTGACGGCCTCGGCGGGCATGGTTAGATATGAAACATATTTCATAATCGGAAGCCCAAGGAGTGCATCCGCAAACCGCAGGAGAATGTATGCGTCCCCACAAGGCCCGTATTGTAAGCCGTATTCCCAAATGCCTTCTGTTTTGCCCCGCATCGGACGCGGCAGAGGGCCTGAACGCGGAAGCAATGACCTTGGGGCTGGACATGCTGGAGGCCATGCGACTTGTGGATGCGGAGGGCATGTCGCAGGAGGCTGCGGCGCGGAGGATGAACATTTCCACGCCCACCCTCTGCCGCATTCTCGGACAGGGGCGGCGGTTGGCGGCTCTGGCCTTGAGCTCCGGAAAAACCATCACCATTCAGGGAGGCAATATCATGTGCGGAAATGAAATGCAGGGACACGGGCACGGTTGCTGTCACGGGCATGGCCGGAAGAGCATGCAGTCTGCCGACAGAGCATGCTGCGGCGAAGGTTCCGGGCACGGTCAGGGCAGGCGGCGCGGATGCCACGGGAAAGGCGCGGGGCACGGATGTCACGGCGAAGGCCGTGGCGGGCGCTGTGCGGAGGACAGGGGAGATATTGCCGTATCCGGCACGGATGTTCCGGCCACGGTGGAATTTTAGGCAGTTCGGGAGGCAATGATGAAAGGCAACATTCTCGGCGGTCTTGGCGGGCTTCTGGGTATGGGGCTGCTTTCCGGAGGAGCCATGCGGGGCGGTGCCTCCCTGTTGGGCACGCTGGTCGGCGGCCTGGGCAGATCTGCAGGAGGTGGTTGCGGGCGCGGCAGTGGTCGTGGAAGCGGCAGGCATGGCGGATGCGGCAGTGACGGCAACGCTCTGGCGGAGGTTCTGCAGCAGGCCCTGCAGCGTCTTGCCTCTTCTCCTCCCTCTGCGGGAATCGGTGCAGGCGCGGGTGCTGCCGCATTGCCTCAGACGCAGGCCGAAATCATTGATGTGTCTGCCGTGCGCAAGCCCGAGACTGAAACCGCCCAAAAGGAAGCCCTGATTCTCCTGGCCGACTCTCTTTCCAGCCATATTCCTGGACGTGCGCGTGTGCGGCATGACGGCCTCAGGAATCATGCGGCCTTCACGAGGTTGCGGCAGGCATTGCTTGCCGCGGGATTCTGCGATGCTGTTTTCAACGCGGCCACCGGTTCCGTCCTGCTGACCTGGGACGCAGAAAAATGGGATACGGCGGAGTTTTTTGCCGCTGCTGCGCCGCTGGGCGAATATCTTCTGGCTTGTGAAAACGGAGTGGCCTGACGAGCGGGCTCCGCAAGGCGGGGGTTGCCGCCAGTCTGGAGCGGGCCGGAACCTTCCGGTCCGCTCCGCAGGTTTTTTATCGACTTTGAATTTCTTTTTCTATAAAGTGAATTTTTGACAACTGATTTTTTCAAGCAAGGAGTATCCGACATGTACAACCGTTTCGGCACCACGGCGGAGATGGTCATCCAGCCGGTTGAGGAAAAAGGAGAAACATTTTTGCTGGCCATTGACAGCCGGGGGCTGTATATGACCACCTCCACCTATGTGGACAGGCCTTCGGCCGACCGCAACCGTTTCAGCCTGACACGGGAAAATACCAATGCGCGGCTTGTCGCCCTGGGGCTTGACCCCGATGCGCTGTGGAAAGACAACCAGCACCGCATTCAGGCAGTTGTTGTGGAGACCAGAAAAGTGAATCCGCTCAAGGCCTCCAAGCGCGGCTCCAGATAGAATATTGCGGGCGGGTTATCTTCAGTTCGTATACAGAATCAGCGTGACGAACTTCAGGTCTTCCTGTCCGTCGTTGAGCACCCGTGCCGCTCGCCGTCCACCGTGACATCGCCGGCCTTGACGGGGATCTGGCGGTCATTGTCCGTATACAGGCCCTGGCCTTCCAGAATATAGCAGATTTCCTTCTCGCCCTTGTGCGTGTGGGGGCTGATTTTCCCGGCAGACCATGCTTCCCCGTTGCATTGGCTGCAGGCCGTGGCGCATGCGTCAGATAGCTCCAGCATGTCAGACTGCGTTGCTTGGCCGGAGACTAATGAGGCCAGCGTATTTTATGGCACAGACTTTATTTTCTGCAATAGTATATCAACGGTGCTTTTTGAGATTCCTTTTTTTCCAATAGAAAATATCATGTCCGTATCTTTGGTTTCCAAGAATAAAAAAGTATTTGAGTTTCCAGCAATATATGCTTTTTTCCCATTCATCAATTTAAAGAGTCCGTTTTTTTCTTCAAATGCATAATATGCCCAAATTTTATAACGTATATCTGGGATATCTTTTTTTGTATAATATTTGCAGATAGTATTTCATTGAATGAAATAGTTTTTTTTAAAAATCCTCCTGAATATGTTATGGATGATTCTGTAATTATAATTGTTGATTTTTGAAAAGAATAGCAAAGAATAATTGTCATTATCACGACAACAAAAACAATAGATGTAACTGCTATTTCAAATGTTGAGCTTGATGATAGTAACTTTACAGTTGTATAAAAAATGATCCCTCCAAAAAGAAAAATAAAAAAAATATTTGTTTTCTGTGAAAACGCGACAATTATTTCTTTTTTCTCCAGCATTTATGGCATCTCCTGTTTTTATTGATTCTTTGTGGTTTTGGCTTCTTGGCGAAAAGGGAGTTTTCTTTGTGACCCGTCTGAAACAGAATGCCGTGTACAAGCTTCTGGAACGCCGTCCGGTAGACCGGACAAAAGGAATCACCTCCGACCCATTATCTTGACCCTGTGGGAGGCAGTAATGAAAGGCAGCATGCCCGGCGGTCTTAGCGGTTTCCGGGCATGGGGCTGCCTTTCGGAGGAGCCGGCGGGGCGGCGTTTTCTGCCGCTGCCGTGCCGCTGGGCAAAGGTCTTCTGGCCTGTGAGAGAAAAAGCGGGCAGGCCGTGGCCCGAACGGTAGTGTGGCCTGCAACGCATAATCCCGGCCCACAGGCCGGGATTATGCCATCTGTCGCGGGAAGGTTTTTTGCCAGACCCCCCAGGGAAAGAATCCGCTGCGCCTGCTTTTTGTGCGGCAGAGGGCGGATTGTCTTCAGTTGGTATACAGAATCAGCGCAACGAACTTCAGGTCACTCTGTCCGTCGTTGAGCAGGCCGTGCCGCTCGCCGTCCTCACAGACCGTGACATCACCGGCCTTGACGGGGATCTGGCGGTCATTGTCCGTATACAGGCCCTGGCCTTCCAGAATATAGTAGATTTCCTTCTCGCCCTTGTGCGTGTGGGGGCCGATGGCCGAGCCCGGCTTGAGCAGGGCGATGTTGAACAAACGCCCCTTGCCTCCCAGCCCTTCTTCCGGCACGATCTTGGTGAAACAGGTTGTTCCCGGTCCGCCAAACATTTCTTTTTCAAAGCATTCCAGTTCATTTTTCCGGCAGATCATGCTGTCTCCGTTGCGTTGGTTGCAGGCCGTGGCGCATGCGTCAAAAATCCAGTTTGAACTGCATGCTCATGCCCAGTTCCGTGTCCGGACTCTTGTCGGCAAAGCGGCCCTGGTTTTCGTTTTTGAGAATGAGTTTCGGCCCCAGACTGATGCTCAGGTCTTCAGCGGCCTCCACATCGGCAAGGGCGCGCACCACATGCCTGCTTTCCAGAGGCAAATGCTCGTCAGGCGATGTGTGGCCGGGGAGATGCTGGTCGCGCCAGGAGGTGCTTTCCTGATCAATGTTCAGGTGCAGGCCGTCTGCGCGGTTCTTTTTTGCGGCAGTGTCCAGCGCGTTGCTGATGCCTGTGGCCGTGTTCACGGAATTGCTGCGCCGGGCCTGTTCGCCCAAGGCTTTCTGGTGCAGGTTTTCCGCAGGTATGCCCGATGTCCAGGCCTTTCTGCTGCTGTTGGCGTCGCCGAAAGACCATGTGTGCTTTCCCGCCTTGGTGCGGTCCGGGCGGGGCTTGGCAGGGGCGGATTTTGTGGACCCGTTCACAGACGCGGAGTCCGCAGCCGGAGATTCCGTGCAGGGCGGAAAGAAGGAGAAGGAACAGTCCCTTGTTCATGCCTTTCTATACGGCAGAGGGCTGTTTCTGTAAAGTGCGGGACAAAAATCCCGTGGCGGGCAGGGCCGCCACGGGAAGCACGGGTAAGGTGGGCGCGGTTTTCGTCAGCGGTTTTCCGCTGGTGACGGCGCAGCAACCGGTCGGGCGGTTTGCAGCTTTTCCGTACTGATGACGGGAAAGCCGGGGCGCTCGCCGTTGTCCTGCCAGCCGCCGCCCAGGGCCATGCACACGCTGACCACGCTGCTCAGGCGGTCGCTCAGAGCCGACGCCAGTTGCAGTTCCGCCTGAAAGAGCTGGCGTTCCGCGTCAAGCACCGTGAGGTAGTCCGTATAGCCGTTGTCGTATTGCAGGCGCGCAATCTGGACAGCGCGGCGCAGGCTTTCCACCTGTATCTGCATGCTGCGCACAACGGCGTCGGCTTCGCGCTGGGCCGTGAACGAGGTGCGCAGATCTTCAAAGGCTGTCTGCACGGTTTTGCGGTACACGGCAATGGCGGCCTTTTTCTGGGCTTCGGCATCCTTGAGATTGTACCAGTTGTTGCCAAAGTCCAGCAGCGGCAGGGAAACTCCGGCCCCGTAGCTCCAGGTTCCGGCGGGAGCGGTGAACAGATGGCCAAAGGCCGCGCTCAGGGTTCCCAGCATGCCCGTCAGGGAAATGGAGGGGAAAAACTGGGCGCGGGCCACCCCGATATTGGCATTATAGGCCATGATCATGAATTCCGCGGCCCGGATGTCCGGCCTGCGCTCCAGAAGTTCCGAAGGCAGGCCCGCGGGCAGCACGGGCGGGGCGGGCAGCATGCCGATGCTCTTGCCGCGCGGCATGGCGCGTTCCATGATTTCGCGGGGGGAGCAGCCCAGCAGAACGGCCAGGGCGGCTTCCGCCTTGTCCACGGACAGGGTGCTGGTGTGCACCTGGGCACGCGCTGTTTCCACTTCGGCCTTGGCGCGTTGCCAGTCCAGTTCGGTGATGTCTCCCTGCTTGTAGCGGCTGGTATAGATGGCAAACGCTTCCTGCCGGGTTTTCAGGGTGCGCTTTGAGGTTGCCAGCTGCATGTCCAGGGCCAGCAGTTTGAAGTATGTGTTGGCCGTGCCGCCCGCCACGGAGAGGCGCAAGGCCTCGTGTCCGATGACCGTGCTCATGAGCACATCACTGAGCATGGTGCGCCGGTTGCGGAACTTGCCCCAGAAATCCAGCTCCCACGAAGCCTGCAACGCCCCCTGATAGGTGGTGGGGGAGCGTACCAGACCGCTTTGCGAGAAAGGAACCGTATTGGGCGCCCTTTCCGAAGCGCTTTGGGAGGCGGCAGAGCCCTCAAGGCCCACAAAGGGGAACATGGCCGCAGTGGCGACTCCTGCCTGGGCGGCGGCGGAATCTATCTTGGCCTGCGATTCGGCCAGGTCCTGATTGTTTTTCAGGGCTTCTTCCACCAGAGCACTGAGCACGGGATCACGGAAGCGGTTCCACCAGTCCGTGTCCAGAGGTGTTGTTTCCAGCCGCGTGTTTTTCCATTGGGCGGGAAGATCCTGTCCGGGGCGCTCGTAGCGGGGGGCCAGAGAGCAGGCGGACAGCAGAACGGCCAGCGCCAGAACCGGCAGAAGCAGCATTTTGCCTGCCCCGGCATTGCGGGGGATGCTCATATTTCCTCCTGTTCCGCGTCCAGCGGGGATTTGTGGGCATTGGGATCCGTCTTCCCCTGAAGCTTCAGGGAAAGCTGCATGATGGCCTTGAAAAAGTAGGGCACAAAGAGCGTGGCAATGCAGGTGGCGGCCAGCATGCCTCCCACCACGGCCGTGCCGATGGCCTGACGGCTGTTGGCTCCCGCTCCCGAACTGACGGCAAGCGGCACGCAGCCCAGAATGAAGGCCAGAGAGGTCATGATGATGGGGCGGAAGCGCAGCTTGGAGGCGTGCAGGGCCGCAGCGTCCAGGCTGCGCCCGCCGCGCCAGGCTTCCACCGCAAACTCCACAATGAGAATGGCGTTTTTGGCGGACAGGCCCACCAGAGTGATCAGGGCCACCTGAAAATAGACGTCGTTGGAAAAATCGCGCACCCAGGTGGCCAGCAGCGCGCCGAACACGCCGAAGGGCACTGCCGTCAGCACCGCGAGCGGCAGGGACCAAGACTCGTACTGCGCGGCCAGGATAAGAAAGACCATGAGCAGGGCCAGGGCAAAAATGAGCGTGGTGTCGGCGCTGGCCAGCTTTTCCTGCAGGGCCGAGCCTACCCAGCCCAGCGCGTAGTCGGCGGTCAGCGCGGCTGCCGCGGCCTTTTCCATTTCGGCCAGAGCCTGCCCGGAGGAGTAGCCCGGAGAGGGGGAACCCATGATGTGCGCGGCGGGGAAGGTATTGTAACGTTCCACCACCTGGGGCGCGGTGCGGCGCTCCAGCGTCATGACGGCCGAAAGCGGTACCATTTCCCCCTTCTTGTTGGGCACATGGACATCGCCGAGATTTTCGGGAAGGTCGCGGTACTGGGCCTCGGAACGCAGCAAAACTTTGAAGGTACGGCCCATGAGGTTGAAGTCGTTGACGTATGTGCTGCCGAAAGTGGCCCCCATGGCCGCATAGGCGTCGCTGATGCTGATGCCCATGTCCTTGCAGCGTTCGCGGTCAAGGTTCGCGTACAACTGGGGCGAGCCCGTGGTGAAAAGGTTGCGCACCACGCCGATGGCCGGATATTTGGGGGAGCCGTCAGCGTTTTTCGCGGTGGCTTCGGCAACAAAACGATTGGCCATCTGCTCCAGATCCTGAAGGCTTCCCTCGCCGCGCATCTGGATATAGGCGTCAAAGCCGCCCGTATTGCTCATACCGCTGATGGGAGGCGGGGTAAAGCTCAGGATAAAAGCTTCGGGCTGCATGATATTGACAGCGCCCATGCTCTGCACCACCTCACCGGCGGACATTCCGGGGCCTTTGCGCTGGTCCCAGGGTTTGAGCGTGGCGAAGAACGTGGCGTAATTGCTTTTGACCGACATGGAGGTGAGGTCCAGCCCGGCAAGTGTGGCGGAGGCCTCCACCGCAGGATTTTTGAGCATGAAATCGTTGAGCACCTTGTTGACGCCTTCGGTGCGCGTCTGGGACGCGCCGTCGTCCAGAATGGCGATACCCAGAAAATATCCCTGGTCCTCATCGGGCACCAGGCCGCCGGGCACAGTGCGTATCAGCCAGAAAATGGCCGCGAACATCAGGGCGCAGAGGCTCAGGGTGCGCAGGTGGGACGCCTTGAGAAAGCGCACGGTGTTCACATAGCGCCGCGTGATCCGGCTGAAGGTGTAGTTGAACCAGACAAAGGGCCGGGGCAGGGTATGTCCGTGCCCATGGTGCGGCCTGAGCAGCAGGGTGCAGAGGGCCGGGGTCAGCGTCAGGGCCACAATGCCCGAAAGCACCACGGACACCGAAATGGTGATGGCGAACTGTTTGTACATCTGTCCGGCCAGTCCGCCCATGAAGGAAACAGGGATGAACACGGAGCAGAGCACCAGCACAATGGCGATGACCGGGGCCGTGACCTCGTTCATGGCCTTGGCCGTGGCTTCTCTGGGGGGCAAATGCTCCGAGGCCATGATGCGTTCCACGTTTTCCAGCACCACAATGGCATCGTCCACCACGATGCCGATGGCCAGAACCATGGCAAAGAGTGTCAGGGTATTGATGGTGTAGCCAAAGGCATACAGCCCGGCGAACGTCCCCAGAATGGACACAGGAACGGCAATGCAGGGAATGAGTGTGGCCCGCCAGTTCTGCAGAAAAACGTAGACAACGATGAACACCAGAATCATGGCTTCCAGAAGCGTGGCCACAACTTCCTTGATGGACTCCATGACAAATTCGTTGTTGTCCACAATGAGTTTGTATTCCAGCCCGTCGGGCAGGCGCTGGGCGATTTCTTCCAGCTTTGCCAGCACCATGTCTCCGGTGGCGATGGCGTTGGCACCGGGCAGCAGATAGACGGCCCCCATGCGGGCCTGCATGCCGCTGAAGCGGGCACTGACATTGTAGTCCTGTCCACCCAGTTCGATGCGGGCCACGTCCTTCAGGCGCACGGCGGCACCGTCGGTGGCCGAGCGCAGCACGATGTCACCGAAGCCTTCCACGGTGTTCAACTGGCCTGGGGCTACCACGGTGGCAGTCAGCGTCGTGCCGGGGGTGTTGGGCAGCTCGCCGATGGCACCGGCCGAGATCTGCACGTTTTGCGCCTGGATGGCGGCGTTCACGTCGGCGGCCGAGAGCTTGTAGTTCTCGAGCTTCGACGGATCGAGCCAGATGCGCATCGAGCGCTCGGCACCGAACTGCTGGGCACTG
>ERZ773099.2090-NODE-2090-length-14097-cov-2.604757_pt1 | contig 14097 bp, 10 predicted proteins | sample MGYA00511120_ERZ773099 | MGnify/ENA primary metagenome ERZ773099 (study PRJEB29015, sample SAMEA2738012) | human oral metagenome | biome: human oral; feature: human-associated habitat; material: dental | place: China | collected 2104 ... | reverse complement strand
TGATTGCGGTCGCGCTCACGAAATGCCAGGCCGGGGACGATGCTGTAGTGCGCGGGGATGCCCAGGTCCGGATGCGTTGTCTCCACCACATACAGCGTTTGTGGGGACAGCCTGTGCAGTGCCGTCAGCAATTCTTCCCGTATGTCGTTATTCTCCACGCTGGGCAGGAGGTGGAGGGCAGTGCCGGGGCCCTGACGCAGCCACATGGTCTGTTCCAGGGCTGTGAATTTGGAAAGACCCGATGCCTCGTAACAGGCATTGGTGCAAAAATCGCCCGCCAGTTGGGCCACCTCGGTGACGGCCCTGATGGCGGCCTTGGCGGGTGATGCGGCTGTGCCCGCAGTGAAGACGATTTCCGATGTGGCGGGAAAGGTTGCCGGATCCCAGGCCAGAGCGGCGACTGTGGGCAGAGGCATATCCAGCGAAAAATCTTTGAGGATCAGGTGTATCCCCTGCTTTTCAAAGGAGTGCAGGAGGCGGCGCAGCGTATCGTCCCCATGACAACTGGCGGGGTCAATGGTCGGCGTGGCGAGGCGCTCGCGGTCCACACGGCAGCAGACATGGCGCTCCACAAGTTCGCAGAGCCCCTGAAAAACGGATTCTTCCGTGGTATTGCCTGCGGATGTTCCGTTGAACTCGCCTAGCAGTTTGAACCAGTCCAGCGGCAGCCAGACAATCTGGCCGTCCGGCAGACGGGTGGCGGGATAAAAATGCCAGGAAACAAGATCCAGGATTTGTCGCGCCTGGTGGGAAGAAAGAGAGTCGTTGACAGAGTGCAGCATGTCGCGCACGGGAAGCAGGGCAGGGCCGAAGGCCGCTTCCGCCTCGCTCCAGGTCGCGCGCACCATGTGGGGGCGCTGCTCCCAGAAGTGGAAAAAGGCATAGCGTTCCATAAGCTCCATAAGGGCTGACGCTTCTGCCTGCTCCACGGAAGACCCTTTGCCCATCTGTTTGCGCGTGGGCATGACGGCGCTGGCGTCGGCGCCGCATACGCTCAGAAAAACGGGGATTCCCAGCCTTCCGGTGTCCACACGTTGCGTCCGGGCCAGAATGTCCAGCCGGACGCTTGCCAGACGCTCGCGCACCAGAGCCGCTGTTTGTGCCGGATCGGCGGCCTTGTCCAGATCCCTGGTGTATGCCTTGGGGCAGGGAGAAAGAGAGATGCGGGGCAGGGGGGCACTCATGCGCGCTCCAGAATCAGCACGGTATATATGCGCCGCTGTTCTCCATCGGCGTCATCGTGCGTTTTGACGCCTATGCGGCCTTCCGTGACCTTGAAGCTTTTTGCCGCCATTTTGGCGAAAGCGGGCTTGTGCCGTGTCAACTCCGTGCAGAAAAAGGCTTTTCCCGCAGGAGCGAGGTGCCGCTCGACAAACTTTATGAGCGGGCGGTGCAGGTCGTCGAGATACAGCAGTTCCGAGGCGGCAATGCAGTCGACTCCGTGGGCATAGCGCGGGTTCTTGCCCGGGGCAGTAACGTCCAGCTGTGCCACTTCAATGACATCTTGCAGGCCGTTGCGCAGGACGTTGGCCCGTGCAAAAAGCAGGGCTTCCCTGACAATATCGGTCAGGACAATGCGCGAAAAGCCGTATTGTGCGGCAATCAGGCTCAAAACGCCGCAGCCTGCCCCGAGTTCGAGCAGGGTTTTGCCTTCTGGCGCGTATTTTCGCAAAAAGCGGCCCAAAACAAAGGAGCCTGGCCATACCTTTCCCCAGAGGGGCAGGTCTTTGAGCGGGTTGCGCACGGCTTTCCGGATCAGGAGCTTGTCAATATGCTCCTGCATATTGCAGATGGAAAGGGTGTGCAGTGTTTTGCCGTCAACGTGAAGCGGCTCGAAGCGCACGTCAAACTCGGTGCTGATGGCATCCAGAAGTGTGGAGAGTTCGTCCTTTTCCGGCATGGAGTTTCCTGGGGGCTGCCTCACGGCAAACCGCCTTGTCTGGTTTGTCCGCATAAGAAGTCAGAAAAATTGTGAACTGACTTCTATATCAAAACTTTTTCCAGAGCAACGAGGGCACGGGTTGCCCCCTTGGGGGCAGGCGCGGAGCGCCCTTTTTCCAACTCCACAAACAGGGATTTTTGGAGTATGTTGTGCCTGTCATCGTGAAGCCAGCGTATTTCTTGACGGCACGGGAGTGTGGGGAGCAGCATGGCAAAACAGAAGGAAGTGTATGTCTGTTCTTCCTGCGGGGCGCAGACCATGCAGTGGCGGGGGCAGTGCCCCGGTTGCCGGGAGTGGAATACTCTTCATCCCGCCATGCGGCCCAGGGCGGGCGCTGCCGGAACATCGCGGAGTGGTGTGACGGGGCGTCCCGTGGCGCTGTCCGCGGTCACTGATGCCGGGCAGACCCCCTACGGCAGCGGCCTTGCGGCGCTTGACCGCGTGCTCGGCAAGGGGCTTGTTCCCGGTGCCGCTATCCTTGTGGGCGGTGAGCCGGGCATCGGAAAATCAACCCTAATTCTGCAAATAGCGGGATTTGTCGCCGCGCAAATGGGCGAAGAGCGCCCTGTACTCTACGTCAGCGGGGAGGAATCTCTGGGGCAGATCAAGGGGCGCGCAGACCGCCTGCGCATCCAGGCTCCCGGCCTGCTGGCCCTGGCGACATCCCGCGTCGAAGATGTGGTTGAGGCTGTTTCTGCCTCCTCCCCCCTGCTGTTGGTCGTGGATTCGGTGCAGACCCTTGCCAGCACCGAGGCGGAAGGCTTGCCGGGCAACGTCAGTCAGGTGCGGGCGGTAGCGACAATTTTGCTGGAGCTCTGCCGCCGCAGCAACTGCACCCTTGTGCTGGTGGGGCATGTGACCAAGGACGGCACGCTGGCCGGTCCCCGCCTGCTGGAGCATATGGTGGACACCGTTGTTTCTCTTGAGGGCGACAGGAGGCAGATGTTCCGCCTTTTGCGCGTATACAAGAACCGCTTCGGCCCCAATGAGGAGCTTCTGGTTTTTCATATGGGCGCGCAAGGCATGCAGGTAGTGGACGATCCTTCCACATTCTTTCTGGGGCAGCGCGATGCATCGCTCTCCGGCGCTGCCGTGGTCATGGCCGTGGACGGCCAGCGGCCGCTGGCCGTCGAGATACAGGCGCTGGTGTCCCGCACATTTTTGAGCATTCCGAGGCGCGCCGCTCTGGGCTTTGATGTCGGTCGCCTCCATCTTCTGCTTGCCGTGCTGGAAAAAAGGCTCAAACTCAATTTTTCCCAGGTTGACATTTATGCCAAGGTGGGAGGAGGCATCCGGCTTTCCGAGCCGGGGCTGGACCTTGCCCTGGTGGCAGCCGTGCTGTCTTCGTATTATGACATTCCCTTGCCGGAAAAATGTGTGCTTTGGGGAGAGGTGGATCTGAACGGGCAAATCCGTCCTGTGACCGCGCAGCATGTTCGCCTTGGGCAGGCGCGGCGGCTCGGATTTTCCCCTGTGGTGCAGCCCGAAAGAGAGCACGGGGGCATAAGCACGGTTTCTGACCTGCAAAAACTCCTTTTTCACCGGGGAAGCGCAAGCCATGCCTCTGGAAACAGAAAGAAAATATCTTGATGTGGAATTTGCTGATCTTCGCATGCGTCTGTCTGCCCATGGAGCCGTGTGTGAGGGGACGCATTTTGAAGAAAATTTTCTTTTTGACGCATCTTCGCACAGTCTTGCGCACAAGGGCTGTGTTTTTCGTCTGCGCGTGCAGGAATGCAGGGAAAACACACAGTGCCGTCTGACGTTCAAATCAGCGGCGGAGGACAGCGCAGACTACAAGATCCGGGAAGAACTGGAAACAAAAGTCGGCGACGGTGCGGCCATGTACGGTATTTTGCGCAAACTGGGCTACAGCGTTGTTGCCCGGTACGAAAAAATACGGGAAGTGTGGCGCATGGGCAGTGTCGAAGTGTCTCTTGACACAGTTCCCTTTGCAGAAATTGTGGAACTGGAAGGTCAGGCCGGTGATATTCTGGCGGCAGAGCAATGTCTGCATCTTGACAAGGCCGAAATCAGCACCAAAAGCTATCATGAGTTGCACCAAGCCTGGCTCGTGCAGCACAACAGGCCGCAGCAGCTTTCGTTCGTGTTTTCAGAGCAGCAGAGAAGCTTCTGGAGAAAAAAGCTGGATCTGCCCGAAAAAGCGCTTTGTTTGCACGGTTTTTGAATAAAAGTTTGATGCGGCACATCTGTTCCGCAGGGTACATGTGGCCGAAACAGGCCGGAGCGCGTGCCGCAAAAACGGGGTACGCTGTTTGGGGGTATTGCAGATGTCTTTCACTCATGGGCGGCCTGAAGCTGACGACAGTGTTCTTCTGAAAAAAAAGCTCAAGGAGCCTGCCCGTTACCGTGTTTTGCTGCACAACGATGATTACACAACCATGGAGTTTGTGGTTTCCATATTGCGCCGCATCTTTCACAAGACGCCGGACGAGGCGATGACGATCATGATGGCCGTTCACCAGAGCGGCATTGGGGAATGTGGTGTATACACCTACGAAATTGCGGAAGCAAAAGTCAAACATGTGCACAAGGAAGCCAGGGCGTCAGACTTTCCCCTCAAGTGCAGCATGGAAAAAATATAAAGAGATTCATATATGTTAAGCAAAAGTGTTCAGAGCGTAATACGCGAAGCCCTGATGGAGGCACACAGGCGGCGGCATGACTTGCTGACTGTGGAGCACATTCTTTTTGCGCTGACCAAAAACATGAAGGGGCGCATTATTCTGGAAGGCAGCGGTGCCAGCGTGCCGGTATTGCGTGAACAGCTCGAAGAGTTTTTCCGCAGGGAAATGGGCAGCATTTCCGCATCGACCGCGCACGAAATTGTCCAGACCGAAGGTGTGCAGCGAATACTGGAACGCGCGCTTTCCCACATCCGTTCCGCCGGGCGGGATACCGTGGAATTGGGGGATCTGCTCATTTCCATCATGGACGAAGAGGAGAGCTATGCCCACTTTTACCTGCGCAAGCAGGGGGTGGAGCGCCTTGACGTTCTGACCTTTGTCACGCACGGGTTGGAGGAAGGGCGGGGCTCGCTGGGAACAGGAGGCCCGCAGGCTGAAGACGCCAAAAACGCCAAGGACGATCCCCTGAAGCAGTTTGCCGTGGAGCTTACGGCCCAGGCCAGAGAGGGCAGGATTGATCCTCTTGTGGGGCGGGGTGCGGAGCTTGACCGCGCTGTGGAGGTTCTGTGCCGACGCCGCAAAAACAACCCTCTTTTTGTTGGCGATCCGGGGGTGGGCAAAACGGCGATGGCGGAAGGCCTGGCGCTGCGCATTGTTGAGGGCCGTGTGCCGGAGAGTTTTGCCGATGCCAGAATTTTTGCCCTGGATATGGGACTGCTGCTGGCGGGAACGCGCTACCGGGGGGATTTTGAAAACCGGCTCAAGGGCGTTGTGCAGCGGCTCAAGGAAGAGCCCAATGTCATCCTGTTTATTGACGAAATACATACCATTGTTGGTGCCGGATCCACGTCGGGCGGATCCATGGACGCCTCCAACCTCCTCAAGCCCGTTCTTGCCAGTGGAGAAGTGCGCTGCATCGGCTCCACCACGCATGAGGAGTTCCGCAACCATTTTGAAAAAGACCGTGCCCTTGCCCGCCGCTTCCAGCGCATAGACATTGCCGAGCCGGGGCAGGACGAATGCCTGCGCATTCTGGACGGGCTCAAGACGCACTATGCCGACTTCCATGGCGTGCGCTATACTCCGGCCGCTCTCAAGGCCATGGTGGAGCTTACTGCACGGCATGTGCGGGATCGTCTGCTGCCGGACAAGGCCATTGACGTGCTGGACGAAACAGGGGCTGCTGTGCGTTTGCGCCACGACGGCAAAGCCCGCAGTGACGAAAAAGGCAAAAAAAAACGCTTCCCTGTCCATGTGGCGGATGTGGAGAGAATTGTGGCCCGCATGGCGGGAGTGCCGGTGCGCACGGTTTCCGGCGGAGAGCGTAACAGGCTCGCAGCACTGGAAAAAAATCTGAAAAAGCAGGTGTTCGGTCAGGATGAGGCCATAGAGATCACGGTGCGGGCCATCCTGCGCGCCCGGGCCGGACTCGGCCAGGAGCAGAGGCCTGCCGGCGCCTTTTTGTTCTATGGCCCCACGGGAGTGGGCAAAACAGAGGTGGCCCGCAGCCTTGCCGAACTCATGGGCATAGAGTTTTTGCGCTATGACATGAGCGAATATATGGAAAAACACGCGGTTTCGCGCCTCATCGGTTCTCCTCCGGGCTATGTGGGTTTTGAGCAGGGGGGGCTTTTGACAGAAGCCGTGCGCAAGGCCCCGCACTCCGTGGTGTTGCTGGACGAAATCGAAAAAGCGCACCACGATGTGTTCAATATCCTGCTGCAGGTGATGGACTACGCAACCCTGACAGACAATACGGGGCGCAAAACGGACTTCTCCCATGTCATTCTGATCATGACCTCCAATGCCGGGGCCTTTGAAATGTCGCGCCCGTCAATGGGCTTTGGAGGCGCAGCCCCGCAAGATGCCGCGAGAAAGGGATTGAAATCTTTGGAAAACATGTTCAGCCCCGAGTTTCGCAACCGTCTTGATGCTCTGGTGCCTTTCAACAGCCTGAATGAAGACATGATGCTGCGCATTGTGGACAAGTTCCTGGCGAATATTTTGGCCAGCCTGGCACAAAAGAACGTCCGGCTGTCTGTGACGGAAAGCGCCAGAAAACGCCTGGCCCAGCAGGGATTTGAGCCAGCCATGGGAGCCCGTCCCCTTCGCCGCCTGTTGCGCGCGGAACTTGAGGATCGCCTGGCGCACGAGCTCTTGTTCGGCACGCTGACCAGGGGAGGGAAGGCGGTTTTCGGATTCAGGGACGGCGCATTTGCGCTGGAGGCAAAACCGGCTGCGCGCACCGTCAGGCAGCGGGCTGCGGAGTAGCCGCAGGGCGCTCATGCTCTCTGCATACAGGGCGCTGGCCGCACAGTTTCCTCCGCTGGGCATGGCCCGGAAAGACGGCCTGCTGTGCGCGGGGGGTGATCTGGCTCCCGCGCGCGTGCTCGCGGCGTACAGTCTGGGCATTTTTCCGTGGTATGAGCAGGGGCTGCCTGTGCTCTGGTGGTCGCCGGATCCGCGATGCATAATGCCGCTGGAAAGTTTTCACCTGCCTGAGCGCAGCCGCCGCGCACTGCGGCAAAAAGCCTTCACCATAACGCTGGACGCCGCCTTTGGCCGGGTGATACGCGCGTGCGCCGCCCCCCGGAAAAAATCTGCCGGAACCTGGATCATCCCGGAGATGATCCGGGCCTACAGCAGGCTTTTTGATTTGGGATATGCCCATTCCGTTGAGGTATGGGATGGAGAAAATCTGGCGGGAGGGCTGTACGGCATTGCCCTGGGAAAGGCTTTTTTGGGGGAATCCATGTTCCATGCCGTACCGGAAGCTTCGCGGGCGGCGCTTGCCGCTCTTGTCAGCCTGCTCCGGCTGCGGGGGGCCACGCTTCTCGACTGCCAGCAGGAGACTCCCCATATTATGCAGATGGGCGGATGCACGGTACCCCGGCCGCATTTTCTGAGCCTGCTTCAGGAAGCCCTTGAGCGTCCGGCGGGGGAGGACAAAACACAGGCCTTTCCCTGGCATCCCTGGGAGAAGGCGTATGTCTACTCCGCAGAGAGCGGATCGTGGGCTGCCAAATCGTAGAAGCCGTGTACGGCAAAGGGGAGCGGATAGTCCGGCACAGCCTCGAAGCGTATGATCCCCGTAGTCTTGCCTTCGCCGATGCCAGCCAGGGGGCCGACCCCCAGAGGCACGGGCAGATCCAGCGGACAGGCCAGCAATTTTTCGATGTGTCCGGCATACCTGTTTTCCAGATATGCGGCCAGACTCCGGCTTTCTTCTTCGGTAAAAGCTTCCAGTACATAGCGCAGGGCGGCATCTCTGGTTGCCCCCTGAAGAACCTGCGGCGGCACTGAGGGATCCGGCGCGCTGACGATATCCAGTTTTTGCAGGCGTTCCAGCTCCGCATCATCTGTTTCTGCCCGGAAAATCTGGACGTCTACGTGCTTGCGTCCCTTGAAGGTGTTCAGTGTAGCGGCTATGATGTACATTCTGTCCAGCGGCGCATCGGAAGGAGCGGGAACAAAGGTGATTTCCATGCTTTTTCCTTTGTGAAATTTTTGACTCCTATTACCCCAATTTGTTGCCATATGGAAGACACTGCCTCCAGCCGCTTTTGCCTTGAAACAGAATACACGCCTACGGGAGACCAGCCCGAGGCCATCGAAGAAATCGTGGCCAATATCCGGAGCGGCGTTGCGGCACAGGTTCTTCTGGGGGTTACCGGGTCGGGAAAAACCTTCACCATGGCCAATGTGATTGCCCGTTGCAATCGCCCGAGCCTGGTGCTGGCTCCCAACAAAACACTTGCAGCGCAACTGTACGGGGAGTTCAGAAGCCTTTTTCCGCGCAATGCCGTGGAATATTTTGTCAGCTATTATGACTACTATCAGCCTGAAGCCTACGTTCCCGCATCAGATACATATATTGAAAAAGATTCTTCCATCAATGACAATATTGACAAGCTGCGTCATGCAGCTACCCATGCACTGCTGACGCGGCGTGACGTTGTCATTGTTTCTTCGGTTTCCTGCATTTACGGTCTTGGCTCTCCGGAGTATTATGCCAGAATGGTCATTCCTGTGGAAGCGGGCCAGCGGCTTTCCATGGACGCGCTGATCACGCGGCTGGTGGAAATTCAATACGAGCGCAATGATTATGATTTTCATCGCGGCACCTTCCGGGTGCGGGGGGATGCCTTGGAGATCATTCCTGCCTACCATCACGAGCGGGCTTTGCGTCTGGAATTTTTCGGGGACGATATTGACTCCCTGCGTGAAATCGATCCGCTGACCGGCAAGGTTCTGGCAGAAATCAGCAAAACGGTTTTGTATCCGGCCAGCCACTTTGTTTCTGCACGGGAAAACCTTGTGCGGGCGGCCCGCGACATTCGCGAAGAACTGGCGGAGCGGCTTGCATGGTTCAAGGGGCAGGGAAAGCTGGTGGAGGCGCAGCGTCTGGAGCAGCGCACGCAGCTTGATCTGGAAATGATCGAGGAACTCGGATACTGCAACGGCATCGAAAATTATACGCGGCATCTGGACGGCCGCCGGGAGGGAGAGCCTCCGTCCTGCCTGCTGAACTATTTTCCCCGTGATTTTCTTTTGTTCGTTGACGAGTCGCATATCAGCGTTCCGCAGATCGGCGGAATGTTCAAGGGCGACCGTTCCCGCAAGCAGACTCTTGTTGACTACGGCTTTCGCCTGCCTTCGGCCCTTGACAACAGGCCCCTGCAATTTGCGGAATTTGCGGATCTTCTCAATCAGGTCATCCATGTTTCCGCCACTCCGGGCAAGTACGAACTGGAGCAGTCCCAGGGGCTTGTTGTCGAGCAGATTATCCGCCCCACGGGCTTGGTGGACCCTGTTGTGGAGGTGCGTCCCACGCAGGGACAGATGGAAGATATGCTCGGCGAATGCCGGAAGCGCATCGGCCGCGGTGAGCGTGTTCTGGTGACAACGCTCACCAAGCGCATGGCGGAAGACCTTACGGAATACTGCTGCGCCATGGGCGTTCGGGCGCGTTACCTGCATTCGGACATTGAAACCCTGGAACGCATACAGATCATCAGGTCATTGCGCCTGGGCGAGTTTGACGTTCTGATCGGCATCAATCTTCTGCGTGAGGGTCTGGATATTCCGGAGGTGTCTCTGGTATGCATTTTTGATGCGGACAAGGAAGGCTTTTTGCGCTCTACCGGCTCCCTCATCCAGACCTTCGGGCGGGCGGCGCGCAATATTCACGGACAGGTTTTGCTGTATGCCGATACCATTACCCAGTCCATGCGTGCGGCCATGGACGAAACCGCCCGCCGCCGCGCCAAACAGTCCGCATACAATGCGGCCCACGGCATCACGCCTGTCAGCACGCAAAAAAATCTTGATTCGCCGCTGGATGGATTGTACGCCCGTGCCGAAGAGGGAAAGGGCAGACGCAGGCACGGCAAAGGCGAGGACAGTACAGCGCAGGCAGTGCCGGTGACGGCGGAAGAAGCTGCCCGTTGCATCGCCCAATGGGAAAACGAAATGAGGCAGTCTGCCCGCAATCTGGAATTTGAACGTGCCGCAGAGCTGCGTGACCGCATCAGGGCATTGCGGGAGAAACTTCCGGCCATGCCCTGACCCGCAGGCAAAGGAATCGTATGCCGAAGCAAGACAGTCCCACAGAAATGCAAGAACATTCTTCCCGTGTTGTCGGCCCCAGCGCCGAAGATCGGGCGCGTGCCGACTGGCTGGCCGCAGAACTGGAAAAGCACAACCATCTTTATCACACCCTTGATTTGCCCGTCATCAGCGACGCACAGTATGACGCCCTGTTTCGTGAGCTTGTCCGGCTTGAGGAATTGTGGCCGGAACTGCGCTCCCCCCAGTCGCCGACGCAAAGGGTGGGCGGCAAGCTTTTGAGCGGGCTGGCCAAAAAGGATCACTCGCGGCAGATGTACGGCCTGGACAATGTTTTTTCTGTGGAGGAGTGGCGTGACTTTGTTGAGCGCATGCGGCGCGCGTGGGACGCGTCGGGCAGCGTTGCATTGCCGCTGACCTTCTGGTGTGAGCCCAAACTGGACGGGCTGGCTCTGGAAATCGTGTATGTGGACGGCCTGTTGCAGGAGGCGCTGACACGGGGCGACGGAATCACGGGGGAAGTGGTCACCGATGCTGTGCGCACCATCCGCACCGTACCTCTGCGCCTGCGCGGGGAAGGGCCTTTCCCCGCCAGGCTGGAGGTGCGCGGCGAAGTGGTCATGTACAAGAAAGACTTTCATGACCTCAATGCCCGCCAGCAGGAGCTGGGGGCAAAGGTTTTTGCCAACCCGCGCAATGCCGCTGCCGGGACTCTGCGACAGCTTGACATGACGGTGACGCAATCCCGTCCTTTGCGTTTTTTTGCCTACGGCGTGGGGGAGTGCCGCTGGTCTCCGGCAGTACCGTGCCTTTCCTGCGGGGAATTGATGGCACGGCTGGGGGCATACGGATTTTTGACCCCGCCGCACGGGAGGCTTTGCCCTGATCCGGAAAGTGTTGCGGAATACGCGGAACAGGTGCGGGCGGAGCAGGACGCGTTTTTTATGGAAATTGACGGCGCTGTCGCCAAACTTGACAATCTGGATGCTCAGGAGGCGCTCGGGTTCACCGCCAGATCCCCACGCTTTGCCGTGGCGTTCAAATTTCCTTCCCGGCAGGCGACAACAGTTCTCAGTGCTATTGAGGTTCAGGTAGGGCGCACGGGGGTACTCACTCCTGTGGCGGTTTTGGAGCCTGTTGCCCTTGGCGGGGTCATGGTGTCCCGGGCGACCCTGCACAATGAAGACGAAATCCGGGCGATGGATATACGGATAGGGGATACGGTCATTGTGCAGCGCGCGGGCGATGTGATCCCGGCGGTGGTGGGGCCAGTGATGGAACTGCGACCTCCCGGCGCGCAGGAATATGTTTTTCCCCGTTCCTGCCCGGCGTGCAGCCAGCCGGTATATCGGGAAGAGGGACAGGCTGCCTGGCGGTGCGAAAATGTTGCCTGCCCGGCCATCAGGCTCCGGGCCATCACGCATTTTGTTTCCAGGGAAGGATTGAATATTCAGGGGATAGGCCAAAGGTGGGTGGAGCAACTGGTGGCCGGGGGCAGGGTGGCGTCCCCTGCGGATTTGTTCGCCCTGCGCATGGAAGACCTGGAAAAACTGGACCGCATGGGCGAGGTGCTGGCCAGAAAATTTTTGGACAACCTGGAAACGGCGCGGCAGTCCGCCACACTGCACCGCCTTTTGTGTGGCCTGGGCATCCGGCATGTGGGCAGGGAAACAGCACGAACCCTGTCCCGGTCTTTTGGCGATCTGGCCGCTCTGGCGGAAGCGGATACGCAAAGCCTGCTGGCGCTTCCGGATATCGGCCCGGAAGTGGCTGCTTCCATACACAACTTTTTTGCCACTCCTGCCAACAGGCGCTTGCTGGAGCAGTTCCGGAGTGTGGGCTTGTGGCCGAAAGGCGAAAGTGTGGCGGCACCGTCCGCCGCACTGTCCCCGGCCGTCCAGGGACCGCTTGCAGGAAAAGCCGTTCTTTTTACCGGAACCCTGCGCATGCCGCGAACCCTTGCCCAGGAACTGGCGGAAGCCGCAGGGGCTCTTGTGCTTGGCAGCGTCAGCAAAAAGCTGGACTATCTGGTTGTTGGCGAGAAACCGGGCAGCAAACTTGCAAAAGCGCAGGCCCTGAATGTCAGCATTGTGCAGGAAGAGGATTTTGTTGATTTTTTGCGTCTGTCCGGGCTGACTGTCCCGCCCGGAACAGCATGAGAAATACGTTGACGCGGCGCGCGCCTGCAAAATGTGCCCGCACGCACGAGAGGGAGAGCAGAGTGAAAACAGATATCATTGTGATGGGTGCCAACGGGCGCATGGGCAAAAGCATCTGCCAACTGGCAGTTGCAGACCCTGACTGCACTCTTGCGGGGCTGGTCGACAACAGGGAGCATCTGGGCAAACTGGAAGGTTTCGGATGCCCCGTGGCGGACAGTCTTTCTGCGGTGTTGCCTGCCGCCAATGCCGTGGTCATTGATTTTACCGCTCCTGCGGTAAGCCTGCAATCGGCCCGTACCGTGAGCTCTACAGGCAACGCCCTTGTCATCGGCACTACCGGATTTTCTCCGGAAGAGAAGCAGGAGTTGGAAAGCCTGGCCGGGGCGGCTCCCATCTTCTGGGCTTCCAACATGAGCATTGGCGTCAACGTGTTGCAGCAGATACTGCCCGCGCTTGTGCAGGCTTTGGGCCCCGGCTACGATATGGAGATGGTTGAGCTCCACCATAACCGCAAAAAAGACAGCCCCAGCGGCACTGCCCTGACCTTGGGAGAGTGTCTGGCCAAAGCCAGGAACTGGGATCTTGGCGAAGTGCGGTGCTCCGCGCGCGATGGCATGATCGGCGAGCGTCCCGAAAGGCAGATAGGCATCCAGGCCGTCCGGGGAGGGGATGTCGTTGGGGTGCACACCATCTATTTCATGGGGCCGGGAGAGCGGATCGAGATAACGCACCATGCGCACTCGCGGGAAAACTTTGCCCAAGGGGCACTGCGGGCCGCCAAATGGCTTTCCGGCCAGAAGGCGGGCAGGCTGTACGGCATGAAGGATATTTTTCAGTCCTGATGCCCCCATATCACCGGCCATTGGCCGATTGGAGGCTTGCTGCGCCGAAAAAACGCGGTTTTCAGCCTGTTTTCGTTGTCTTTGGTATCGTTCCGTTCGGCGTTGGCGGTCATGCCGGAAAGAGTGCCTTTCGGGAAAGTATTTGGAGGGCAGGCAGCGGGTACTGCCCCCTGAAAGTGCGGATCTGACCGGGAAAAACTTCTCCCCCGTCTTGCTGTGTATGCAGGGTGGGGGAGAGTTTTTTGTGTCAGGCGCACAACGTACCGCGCTACGCGCTTTCGTTGTGCGTCAATTCTCATGCAAACTTTCAAGTGGTTCTTTAAAAAAATTTGCCTTCTGGTGCATCATGCTGATTTTTATGAAATATTTAAAGGCGTTTTCTCTTGCAAAGAAAAAATATTTCTTGACATCCAGATTTTTCTTATGGTTTGCAAGTTTTTTGATAAAACCATAAAAAAGTGAGTATATATTGAAAATACGATAAAATATAAAAATATATCTGTTGATAATATGAATGTATTTTGTGGGTATTTTTTTCCGGGCAAATAAAATCCTTTGGACTGCAAGGATTTTTGCTGTCCATAAATTTTTGTCAATAAAAAAATTCAATTATTATCTTGAAATAAAAAAATGAGTATTGGGGACAGAGAAAAAAGACTTCATGGAAAACATCATTTTTGTCTTCCTTGGCGAAAGCTGCTCCCGTGCGTTACAAGAGGGCATGAACGACCGCTGGTTTGAAATCTCTGAAAATCTGAAAAAAATGGTGGATTCTGCCCTGTTCAGGGTCTGGATAGCACCTTTGCAGGCATGCATTGGCGATAGGGAGGTAAGCCTTTGCGCACCCAACGCCTTTACCGCCAACTGGCTGAAAAACAATCTGGTGCAGGCCTTGCAGCAGGCGGCTGCGCCGGTGCTTGGGCTCCAGCCATCCG
>ERZ773099.2088-NODE-2088-length-14105-cov-11.716655_pt1 | contig 14105 bp, 9 predicted proteins | sample MGYA00511120_ERZ773099 | MGnify/ENA primary metagenome ERZ773099 (study PRJEB29015, sample SAMEA2738012) | human oral metagenome | biome: human oral; feature: human-associated habitat; material: dental | place: China | collected 2104 ... | reverse complement strand
GTACCGTTCTCGCGAGCAACAAGTACCGTTCTCGCGACGAATAAGTACCGTTCTCGCGGAAGGGCTAGAGAGCTGTCGCCTGTCTTCTAGGCCGGGACCGGGGCCATGCGTCCGGTCTCAGCCACACCCACGGGATCCGCCCGCCCTCTCACCCCAGTCTCAACCGCTCTCAGGATCTGCTCGCCCTCTTACCCCGGCCCAGACGCTGGCTGACTACCGTGGTGATGCCGTCGCGCATGGTGACGCCATACAGGGCGTCAGCTACCTCCATGGTGCGCCGCTGGTGGGTAATGACAATAATCTGGCTGGAGGCGCGCAGCTCGGTGAGGATGTCCAGGAGCCGGCCCAGGTTGGTGTCGTCCAGGGCGGCCTCGACCTCGTCCAGGACGTAGAAGGGAGAGGGCCGGGCCTTGAATATCGCGACCAGTAGTGCCACGGCTACCAGGGACCTCTCCCCGCCTGACAGCAGGGACAGGCGCTTGACCTTCTTTCCCGCCGGACGGGCCTCAATCTCAATGCCCGTGGTCAGCATGTCGTCGGGGTCGGTGAGGACCAGGCGCCCCTGGCCTCCGGGGAAGAGCCTGTCAAAGACCTGCTCGAACTGCTCGGCGGTGTCAGCGTAGGCCGAGGAGAAGACCTCCTGCACACGGGCGTCGATCTCCTCCACGACGGTCATGAGCTCCGCACGTGAGCGCCTGAGGTCAGCCAGCTGGGTGGCCAGGAACCGGTGCCGCTCGGCCAGTGCCGCGTGCTCCTCCAGGGCCAGGGGGTTGACCTTGCCCAGGCGCGCCAGGTCACGCTTGGCCCGGGCCAGGCGTTTGACCTGCTCCGAGCGCACGTAGGGACGGCCCGACGGCGTCGGCCAGCTCCTGTTGCCCGGGGCGGCCCCGGCGCCTCCAGGCCCGCCGGTAGCCAGTCCACCCACCGACTCGCTGGCAGCCAGCCCGTCGGCACCCGGCCCCGCAGCCCCGAGGTCGGACTCCCTGGCCCCGGCGCCCGGCCCCTCGGCCCCAGCACCCGGCCCCCTGGTCCCAGGACCCGTCCCCTCGGCCCCGGGATCAGCCCCGGACTGGTCGGGCCCCCGAGGCTCCGGTTCATTAGAGTCCACCAGCTGGCTGACCTCGGGTACGGGCAGGTGGGGACCGAACTCCTCCACGAGCACCCCGGTCTCCAGACCCAGCTCGCTCAGGGCCCGCTGCTCCAGGGCCTCCAGGCGCGCACGTTGCTCAGCCCGCGCCACCTCCTCACGGTGGGCGGCGTCGGTCAGGGAGGCGATCTCACCCCTGGCCTGGTCAACCTCCCGACGCAGGCGGTGGCTGGCCTCCAGGGCCTGGTCACGCTCGGTCTCAGCGGCGGTTCGCCCGGCGGCGGCCTCCTCCACGCTGGCACGGGCCACGGCGGCAGCATAATGAGCCAGATCACGAACTTGGGTGGCGGTGCCCAGCCGGGCCAGGCGTCGTCGCTCGGCACGGGCGGCCTCGGCACGGGCCTGACGCTCCCGACGGGCCGCGGCGCGCAGGGACTCCGCCCGCCCCCGACCGCTGCGCTCACGCTCCTCAGCGGTGCGCAGCGCCAGGCGGGCCTCGGTCTCGCCAGCCCGTGCCTGCCGGGCGGCGTCGGCGGCGCGCTGGCGGCCTGACCGGGCCTCCTCCAACGCGGCAGCCGGGTGCGGCCCCTGATCAGCAGCCTCCTCGATCTGGGCCAGGGCTGTCGTGGCCGTGGCGAGCTCAGCGGTACGCCGGGCCGCCTCCTCCTCGGCCCGGGCGACGGCGGCCCGGGCGCGCCCGGCCTCCTGACGTGCGGCGTGGGCGGCGGAGGCCAGGCGGGCCAGGGTCTCGGCCTCGGCGGCGGCCTCGGCGTCAGCCTTGCGCAGGGCCGTCAGGGCGCGGGCGAGCCCCGAGCGTGCCGCCTCCTCCTGGTCGCGCGCGGCCTTGGCGGCGGCCTTGGCGGCAGCCTCGGCGTCAGCGGCGTCCCTGGCCCGTCCGACGGCGTCCTCGTGGGCGGCGGCGAGCTCCAGGACCGAGGCCGCTCCCCCTCCGGCACCCACCAGCCAGCCGGGGCCCAGGACGTCACCGTCCCGGGTGGCCACCACGGCCTGGGGGTCCGCCTCGCGCAGGGCCTGTGCCGCCGCCACGTCCCTGACCACCCAGCAGCGGTGCAGGAGCGTGGACACCGGCCCGGCCAGGCCGGGGCGGCTGACCGACACCAGGCTGGCCGCAGGCCGGGCTCCGGGCACGGCGGACGGCTCCGCGGGGCCAGAGACGGTAGCGGGAGCGGAGCCGGGCATAAGACGGCCGCCCGGTCCGGCGGGGTCGGTGTCCGGGACCCGTCCGGGCCGGGTGACCTTGACGTCACCACCCGGCCCGGCAGGGTCAGTGGGGGCCGCCTCCGGGGAGGCAGGAGGGGGGTCGACCACGCCGCCAGGAGCTGCCGCCGAGGCGACCACCTCGCTACCGGGGGCGAGACCACCGGCACCGGCCGCGGCAGCCACCTGGGCGACCACGAGCCTCACCGCCCCCAGCTCGGCCCGACGGGCCTGGTCCAGGGCCGCGAGCGCAGCCTGCTCACCGGCCACGACAGCAGCCTCCGCCAACTGCCCCAGGAGGGCGGCGACGGCGTTCTCCCACCCCCGTTCCACGCCCAGGTGGGACGACAGGGGGCCCAGGATGCCGTCAGCACCCGCCTGGGCTAGGCCCCGGGTGCCGTCCTGGGAGCGCAGGGACAGGGCCAGGGTGTCGCGGCGCGCAGCCCAGGTGGCGCGCTCGGCGGCGGCCTCACGACGCGCCTCGGTGGCGGCGCCGACGGCCTGGCGGGCGGCGGCCAGGGCGGCGGAGGCCCGCTCGTGCTCGGCGGCGGCCCGCTCCTGGGGGCTTGGGGGCCGCTGGTCCGGGTCGGAGGAGGCGGGCAGTCCGCAGGGACCGGGGGCGGACGGGCCCGGGGCCGCCGTCTGGCGGGAAGCAGCCTGGGGGTCCCGGGCGTCCCTGAGGGCGGTCTCGGCGGCGGCCTGACGCTCCTGGGCCTCCCCCAGGGCCGCCCGGGCCTGGTCCAGGGATGACCTGGCGGCCTCGTGGCGGCTGCGGGCGGAGGCCACCCGTCCCCCGGCCCGGGCCAGGGTCTCACGGCGCTCAGCCTCACGACGTGTCAGCTCGGACAGGGCCGACTCCGCGCGGGACTCAGCGGCCTCAGCCTCCAGGCGGGCACCGGTGGCCGCGGTCAGCAGCTGGCGCGCCTGGTCGATAGCGGCCCGGGCCTCGTCCTCGGCGGCGGCCGCCTCCTCGGCCCGGCGCTCCAGCTCCTGGGGGTCGGCGCCCTGGGCGGGGCGGGGTGCGGCCGCCAGGCCCCGCAGGCGCTCAGCGGCCACCTGCTCCAGGGCGCGCAGGGACTGCTCGGCCGCGGTGAGCTCCTCCCAGGTGCGGCTGGCCTCCCGCAGGCGCTGCCCGGCACCGGCCTCGGCCGCGGTGAGCTCCTTCAGGCGGGCGCGGGCGGCCTGCTCGGCCTCCTCCAGGGCGGTACGACGTCGTTCCAGGGCGGCGGTGTCCGCCTCCCCGGCAGCCAGGAGGGCCTGGGCCTGGACGACGTCGTCGGCCAGGAGGCGGGCGGTGGCGTCACGGACCTCGGCCTGGATGGTGCGGGCCCGCCGGGCGATGGCGGCCTGCCGGGCCAGGGGGCCGAGCTGGCGGTTGAGCTCAGCGGCCAGGTCGGTCAGGCGCGTGAGGTCGGCGGCCATGGAGTCGAGCTTGCGCAGGGCGCGCTCCTTGCGTCGCCGGTGCTTGAGGACGCCCGCGGCCTCCTCGATAAAGCCGCGACGGTCCTCGGGGGTGGCGCTCAGGACGGCGTCGAGCCTGCCCTGGCCCACCACGGAGTGCATCTGGCGGCCCAGGCCCGTGTCGCTCAGCAGCTCGGCGACGTCCAGGAGGCGCACGGCGGTGCCGTTGATCTGGTACTCGCTGCCCCCGCCCCTGAAGAGGGTGCGGGCGATGGTGACCTCGGTGTAGTCAATGGGCAGGGCGCCGTCGGTGTTGTCAATGGTCAGGGCGACCTCGGCGCGCCCCAGCGCCGGGCGGGAGCCGGCCCCGGCGAAGATGACGTCGGCCATGGAGCCGCCGCGCAGGTTCTTGGCCCCCTGCTCCCCCATGACCCAGGTCAGGGCGTCCACCACGTTGGACTTGCCGCTCCCGTTGGGTCCCACCACGGCGGTGATACCGGGCTCCAGGCGCAGGGTGGTTGACGAGGCAAAGGACTTGAATCCCCTGATCGTCAACGTCTTGAGGTACACGCCCTCACCTTACCGGGGCCGGACGCGCCCAGCTGGCTGCCGCGGCCCGGCGCGGTTACGTGACGTCCGGGGCAGGGGCGCAGCCGGCGGCCGCGCGTCGTGCACAGCCGGAGCGCACGAGGTGGCGCCACGCGGGCGAGGGCTGGCCCATGCCCGTCCCCGCTCCGGGGGCGGGCGGCTGACCCCGGGAGGGCGAGCACGATCCCCGACCACTTCCAACCGGGTCAGCCGTCCCAGGGCTGACCGACAGGAGGTGGATCTCGCGGTAGCCGTCCCAGGGCCACCCCGCACGGGCGAGGACGACCCCGGACCGGAGGGCGGCTACCAGACCTGGCCCCCGGGTGCGGCCCTCCTCAGCGCGGCCGAGGCGGGCCAGGACAAGCTCCTCCTGCAGGAGGATGTCCTGACGTGGTGACGTCGTTACCATAACGACCGTCCCACGAACCTAATCCCGGAGAGATCATATGATCCGTGTTACCAGTCTTACCAAGGACTATGGCACCCTCAGAGCCCTCGACCACCTTGACCTCCATGTTGACGACGGTGAGATCGTAGGCTTTGTGGGCGCCAATGGTGCGGGTAAGTCCACTACCATGCGCATTATTATGGGTTCGCTGATTAGCGACGAAGGCGAGGTCCTGTGGATTAAGGACGGCCAGCAGGTCCCCATGGACGCCTACCACCGTCGCCTGGTGGGCTACATGCCTGAGGAGAGGGGCCTGTACCCCAAGATGAAGGTCGCGGACCAGCTGACCTACCTCGCCCGCCTCCACGGCCTGAGCCGCCACGAGGCCACCAGCGCCGCCAACGGCTGGATGGAGCGCCTGGCGGTGGAGCAACGGGCAGGGGACGAGGTCCAGAAGCTCTCCCTGGGTAACCAGCAGCGGGTCCAGCTCGCTGCGGCCCTGGTGTCCGACCCCGAGCTCCTGGTCCTGGACGAGCCCTTCTCCGGCCTGGACCCGGTGGCCGTGGACGTCATGAGCGAGGTCCTGCGCGAGCGGGCGCAGGCCGGGGTCGGGACCCTGTTCTCCTCCCACCAGCTCGACGTCGTCGAGCGGCTGTGCGACCGGGTGGTCATTATCCGCTCCGGGAAGCTCGTGGTCGACGGCACCGTGGCCGAGCTCCAGGCCAGCGCCGGGCTGCGCTGGCAGGCCACCATCACGCCGTCCGCCGGGGTGCCCGCCCGGGCCCTGGAGGGCCTGGAGGACGCGCGCACGCAGTCCCACGCGGACGGCAGGGTCACCGTCAGCGCCGGGGGCGCCTCGGAGCAGCCGCTCCTGGAGGCGGTCCGCCCCCTGGGCACCCTCCACCAGCTCGGCCCCGTCCGCCACTCCCTGACCGAGATCTTCCGGGAGGTCCTGGCCGCCCCCGCCGCGGGTACTCCGGCGGACCCCGCCCCCACCGCCCCCGCCACGAAGGAGGACCGCGCATGAGCGCCCAGGCCATGACCCGCAGCCAGGAGATCCGGCTCGTCGCCGGGCGGGAGCTGCACACCTACCTGTTCAAGAAGGCCGCGGTCATTACCAACCTGGTCCTGCTGCTCCTGACCGTGGGCGGGATCGTGGTGGTGGGGCTGCTCACCGGCGGGGACAAGGAGCCCTACCGCCTGGGGGTCCAGGCCGACGCCGCCACCATCACCACCCTGGCCCCCGCCCTGGAGAAGGTGACGGCCTCCAACGGCCAGCCCCTGGAGGTCAGGGACCTGGCCGGGGCCGACGCCCGGACCGCCCTGGGCGAGAGCACCCCCGAGGACAGCCGCCCCGACATGGTCCTGGACCTGACCGGGCAGGCCCCCGCCCTCCTGGTGCAGGAGAAGGCCGACGAGCAGGTGGTGGCCGGGGTCACCTCCGTCCTCCAGCAGGCGGTGCTGACCCGCAGCGTCACCGAGCTGGGCGGGGACCCGGGCACCGTGAGCACCGCCCTGGCCTCGGCCGTGCCCAAGGTGACCGTCCTGGAGCCGCCCACCACCGACCAGGCGGGCTTCGGGCAGCGCTACGCCGTCCTCCAGGTGGTCAACATTCTCATGTACATGGTCATCCTCATCGGGGGCCAGGCCATCGCCGGCGGCGTGGTCACCGAGAAGGGCTCGCGGATCGTGGAGATCCTCCTGGCCTGCGTACGCCCCACCTCCCTCCTGGCCGGCAAGATCCTGGGGATCGGCTGCGCCGCGACCCTGACCACCGGCGCCATCGCCGTTATCGCGGCGGCCACCGCCAAGGTCATGGACGTGCTGCCCGACCTGGACGTCAACCTGGACGCCACGGTGGGCTGGATGCTGGCGTGGATGGTGGTCGGGTTCCTTCTGTACGCGGTCCTGTTCGCGGCGGTAGCCTCCCTGGTCAGCCGCCAGGAGGACCTGACCACGGTCACGATGCCCCTGATCCTGACCATCGTGGTGCCCTACGTCCTGTCCTTCTCCATGGTGAGCGACCCCCAGAACACGCTCTTCCGGGTGCTGGCCTACCTGCCGCCCTTCGCCCCCTTCCTCATGCCCGCGCGCATGACCATCGGGGTCTCCTCGGTGGTCGAGCAGCTCGCGGCCCTGGGCCTGGCGGTGGTCACCCTGCCGCTGCTCATGCGCCTGTCGGCGACCGTCTACACCCGGGCCGTGACCCGTACCGGCAGCCGGGTGCCCCTCAAGGAGGTGCTCGGGCGCAGGGCCAGCCGGTAGGTCCGGCCCGGTAGCGGGGTGCGAGGGGCCGCGTCACACTGGCAGGTGGCGCGGCCCCTCCTCCCCGGTCCGGCTCCGGCCCCGACCCGAGCCCCTGGGTGCACCGTGGCAGCTGCACGCACCGGGCCAGCCACGCCCTGCCCACCGGGTCCTGGGTGCGCCAATGGAGCTGGTGCGTCCGCGCACCCCCAGCCCGGCAGCCTGGGCTGAGCCCCTCTCTCCCCCGGCCCGGCCAGCCCGCCGGGTCCTCTGGACCCGGAGCCCGAGCCCGGCTCTGGCCCGGCAGCCTGGGCCCTCAGCCGGCCACGAACCGCCCCATGAGCCGCGCGACGGTGTAGACCGGGGCCCCGGCCGCCAGGACCGGGACCAGGGCGCTGGCCACCGCCGCACGCCCCCCGGGCACCCAGCGGTAGGCCCACAGCACCCGGTTGGCCACGGCCATCATGACCCCCGCCATGAACCCGACCAGGAGACAGGCCGCCGCCGACTGGAGCGCCTCGGTGAGCCCCGTGTGCCCCGGGCCGAAGAAGCCCACCGCCGCCAGCAGGCCGCCGACCAGGCCCGCCACCAGCGCCGGGAGCGTCATGGTCAGGGTCTCCAGGACCCCGGCACGCACCTCCAGGACGGTCAGCAGTGCCCCGGTGACCAGGGCCAGGGCGCAGGGCACGGTCACCGCCGGGTGGGCGCCGCTGGTCCCCAGGGCGCACCAGGCGGCCCCCGAGACCACCACCAGGTTGCCGGTCACCGTGGCGGAGAGGTCCTCCACCAGGTCGGGACGGCCGTCCTTGCGCAGCATCTGGCCCACAAAGGCCAGCAGCACGCTGAAGGCCATGACCACGGCCGCGGCCCCGTAGTCCTCCCGGAGGGTCACGGCGACGGCGGCGGCCACCCCCGTCAGCCCCACCACCACGGCGGTGCCCCAGTCGTGGCGGGCGCGCACCAGCGCCGACCAGCCCTGGGCCATCAGCGGCACGAGGACCAGCACCAGCACCAGCCGGGCACGCGACGGCAGGGAGGCGCTGGCCGCCAGGAGGACGGGGGCGAGGCTGGCCGCGGCCAGACGTGTCCACGAGGGGTCCACCAGCCCCGGTACCACGGGGTCGGGGGCGTCGTGGCCGGTGGCGTAGGTGCCTTCCTGAGGTGTACTGCTCACGCGTCGTATCGTCCCACACACACAGCCGCGATACGATCTGTCCGGGGCGCACGGGGTCCTCGGCTCACGCCTGCGAGGAGACCGTCCCGCCCTGACAGCACACCCTCCTCGGAAGGAGCGTCATGAGGATCATCATGTTCACGCCTCTGTCCGACGCTGCCAAGGTCCTCCCCGCCACGTCCTTCCTCGACGCCCACATCGAGTGCCTCCCCGCCGTCCCCTCCTCCTACGCCACCGCCGCCGACGCCGACGTGGTCCTCCTGGACGCCCGCGGCGACCTCGTGCGGGCCCGCGCCCTGTGCCAGCTCCTGACCGGCCCCATGAGCTGCGGGCCGGTCATGCTGGTCCTGGAGGAGGGTGGCGCCGCCGTGGTCCAGGCGGACTGGGGGGCGGCGGACTTCGTCCTGGCCGGGGCGACGCCGGCCGAGCTCTCCGCCCGCCTGCGCCTGGTCCGGCGGGTGGCCCAGGCGCCCCTCCCGGTGGACGAGGACCGTATCGAGGTCGGTGACCTGGTCATTGACACCACCGCCTACACGGCCCGCATCCGCGGCTCGATTATCGACCTGACCTACAAGGAGTTCGAGCTCCTCAAGCACCTGGCCCTCAACCAGGGGCGGGTCCTGACCCGCCAGACGCTCCTCCAGGAGGTCTGGGGGGAGGACTACATCGGGGGCTCACGCACGGTAGACGTCCACATCCGTCGTCTGCGCGCCAAGCTGGGCACCGAGCACGACCACCTCATCGGGACGGTGCGCAACGTGGGCTACCGCCTGAACTCCCCCGAGGAGGAGGACTAGGCGCACCGGGCGTCGGCGCACGCCGGCGCAGGAGCCCGCCGGGAGACCACGTACCGGGAGCCCACGTACCGAGACGGCCGCGCACCGGCGCCGCGGCACACCGGGGCCGCACCGCACGTCGTGCCCCTACGTGTCCTGAAGCGAGAACGCAGCGAGAACGCCGGGCCCGACCGGAGGTAGTCGGGCCCGGCGTCTAGCTGGGGACGTCGGGCCGCAAGAACGCCAGTCGGCGCTTAAAGGCCGCTCGTGGCGGCTGTGTGTGGAGCCCGGGGCCCATAGCGACCCGACGTCGGGGTACACCATACCCGACGTCCGCGCCCTGTAGCCCCGCTGCGGGCCCCGGAACAAGGAGAGCTACCTCTCGCACTGCCCAGGACCCCAGCGTCCCGGGCCTGCCGACAGGTGCCCTCAATGTAGCGGTCCGGCAGGGTGGCAGCCCTCCCGGCGTCCCGGGCCTGCCGGGCCCGGACCGTCGCGCGCCTGCCGGCCAGGCCGGCCAGCGGGTGGCACGGGCCTGCGCTACCGGCCGGACCTGCGGGAACGTGACCAGACCAGCCACTGGGCCACCGCGCCGCCCCCGACAACGCCGCACATGACGTACCAGGACAGGGAGGCGTTAACCGGGGCCGCCACCCAGTTCCAGGCCTCGGCGGACCCGTAGGGGGAGCCGAACCAGACCAGGAGGAAGACGCCCGCCAGGGGCAGCACCCAGCTGAGGGACTCCCGCAGGAGGGCGGAGGAGAGCAGGGCCAGGCCCAGCCAGGTGAGGGTGGAGCGCAGGGAGGCAAGGGCCGTGCGGCCCCCGTCGGCGCTCCCCAGCAGGTCCGCCCCACCCAGCAGGGCCGTGCAGACCAGGGCGGCGGCCGCGAGGTGGAGCCAGCGGGCCCGCGACACCACCCCGGAGGCGCCGTCCAGGAGCGGCAGGGGCGAGGCCAGTGAGCTCACGACGCAGGAGGAGGCGAGGGCCGCCAGGACGAACCGGTAGGGCATGCTCGCCGGGTGCTCCGCCGACCCCAGGGAGAGGACCCGGCCGCCCACGAGCGTGCTGAGGACGGCGAGGAGGACCAGCACGACCGTGAGGACGTGCAGCCTCCGGGAGCGCAGGTAGAGCCGCACCGCACTCACCCGCACCGGGCTGCCATGAGGCCGGTCATGGTGTCCACGCGCTGTCCGGCCCAGGCCAGGCGCACCGCCTGGTCCGCCCGCCACACCTGGGCCACCTCCGCGCCGTCCACCCCGGTGGTGTCGGCCATGCTGCGCGGGACCTCCTGCTGCTGGAGCTCAAGGAGGAGGAGCGCCCGGAGCTAGAAGTAGGCCCCCCAGAACCTCTCCGCGGCCACCGGGTCGGCCTCGTCGGAGGGCACGCAGGCGGGGTCGGTGACGACCGAGAAGACGAGCTCGCCGGCCAGGCTGGAGGCCACGAACCAGGACCCCTCCCCGGCGATGACGGTGCGGATGCCGCCGGGGATCCCCGAGGCGGTGAGGCGGGAGGTGCCGGTGAGCCCGTAGACCTGCCCCACGGCGTCGGCCCGCTGCGCCAGGGCCGTGAGCTCGGGGAGGTAGACGGCCTGCTCCGGCCAGACGCAGACGTCGATCCGGGTCTGCGTGCACACGGTGGTGGTGGGCACCCTGTCGGTAGTCATGACGGTGCCGGGCAGGACGGTGGGCAGGGCCAGGACGAGGGCGGCCGCCGCCGTCAGCACCGCCCCGCGCCTCCCGGCGGGGCTGAGCGGGTAGGTGCTGCCGGAACGGCGGGCGGCCAGCCGGCCGACGAGCCAGGGGACCGCCAGGGCCGCGCCGAGGACCAGCACGGTCTCGCCCAGGGCCCCGAGCACCCCGCTGACCGCGATACTGATCTCCGGGGGTCCGGAGAGGATGACGCGGGTGAGACGGCCCGCCGGCGGCAGGTCCGAGCCGGGCAGGGTGAGTACGATCCGCAGGAAGACCAGCATGACGGAGGTCACCGGGGCGAACCACAGGGGTCCCGGCACGCGCCCCAGGAGGTGCCCGCAGGCCACGGCCTCGGCCGCCACGCACAGCGCGAGGACGACGTAGCCGGGCCACAGGAGGCCCTGCGGCGCCCCGGCGGCCAGGTTGACCACCACGGCGGCCACGCAGCCGCAGGCCACGACGACGCCGGCCGCGACCACCTGGACGCCCAGGAGGGGCGCGGCCCAGGGCGGGCGGGGCGCCGCCCACCGGGTGCTGCGGCGGCTCACCTCCAGGGCGGTGAGCCCCGCCAGCGCGGGGGCGGTGAAGATGAGGGGGCTGAGGACGGCCGCGCTCGCCTGGGGCCAGACGCCGCGCCAGCTGCTGACCTGGCTGAGCATAATGGCGACGTGGGCCAGGGCGATCAGCGGGCTCAGCCGGAGCAGGAGGCTGCGCCGGGCCTCAATGCGCAGGACGTCACCCATGGCTGTGACCTCCCTGGTCCGGGCCGTCGGCCAGGACGCTCATGTAGGCGCGCTCCAGGACCGAGTCCCCGGGGGCGTCGGGAGCCGCCCGCTCCTTCAGCTCGGCCACGGTGCCCCGGAAGCGCTCCCGGCCGTGGTCCAGGACGAGGACCTGGTCGGCCAGGACCGCGACGTCCTCCACCAGGTGGGTGGACAGGACGACGGCGGCCTCGGCCAGCTCCGAGACGAGCTGGCGGAACTCGATGCGCTGGGCGGGGTCGAGGCCGACGGTGGGCTCGTCGAGGAGGAGGAGCCGGGGCCGGGAGACGATGACGGAGGCGAGCATGGTGCGCTGGACCATGCCCCCTGAGAGGGTCTTCATCCTCCGTGAGGCCACGTCCGCCAGGTGCACCCGCTCCAGGGCCTCCAGGCAGGCGGCCCTCCTGCGGGCCCTGGGGACGCCCTTGGTCCAGGCCGCGTACTCCACGGTCTCCAGGGCGGTGAAGGAGGGGAGCCACTGCGGGTGCTGGGGCAGGTACCCCAGCACCCGCTGGGCCGCCCGGGCGTCTCGCGTGCTCCGCACCTCGGTCCCGGCCAGGGCCACGCTCCCGCTGCTGGGCGCCAGGAGGCCGCTCATGACGGACATGAGCGTGGTCTTCCCCGCCCCGTTGGGCCCCAGCAGGCCCAGGACCGTGCCCGGTGCGATGGTCAGGGAGAGCGGGCACAGCACCTGCCGTGAGCCGAAGGAGCGAGTCACCCGGGTGAGGCCGAGGACGGCGGGGTCGCGAGATGCCATGGCTCAGCCCCAGTAGCTCACCCAGCCGGTCTGGACACCCCGCCAGGCCTGACCGCGCTCAAGGACGCCCCTCGTGCCGACAGGCAGGTAGTGCGTCCTCCGTACGTCTTGTTGAAACTCCATCATCCTCTCCTCGTCCCTGTTTCTTATGTTATAGCTCACGACCAGCCCGACGGGCTGACCACGCCCAGGGGCGACGCCCGCCCCGGCAGGTCCTCGGCCCTACCGTGCCCGGGGCAGGACCGGGCGCTGCTTCTCAATGGCCACGGCACGCACCTTGCCCCGGGGGCGGCGGGCCAGGTGCACCACCAGGATCTCCCCGGTCTTGAGCCAGGGATCCTGGTGGGGCACGGAGCGCAGGAGCTTGCCGGGGGCGACCCGGGCCACCGCGTCCATGACGCTGGGCAGCACCGGGCGGTGGGTGCACAGGGCCACCGGGGCCTGGGCCCGCCCCAGGAGCCGGGAGACCAGGGTGCGTACGGGCTTGGCGCGCGCCGCGTGGGCGTGCTCGGTCAGCTCCGGGCGCTCCTCGAGCTCCAGGCCGGCGGCGGCCGCGTAGGGTGCCACGGTGTCGGCGCACCGGCGCCACGGGCTGGTCAGGACCCTCTCCACCCCGTAGGCCGCCAGGATGGGCACGACCGCCCGGGCCCGGACCTCCCCCTGGTCCTGGGTCAGGGGCCGGGTGGCCTCGTTGTCCTCCGTCGAGCGCTCCTTGCGGTTCCACACCGAGCGCTTGACGGCGCGGGCGTGGCGTACCAGGACCAGGGTCCAGGTGTCCAGCTTGCCGTCCTCCCACAGGTCCACCAGGGCCCCCAGGAGGTCCCGGTCGGCGTCCCGCTCCAGGCGCCTGCGGGCCTCCTTGACCCGGACCCACTCGACGCCGTCGATCTCACTGGCCGGGGCGGGGGTGACCGCCTGCTGGGCGCGGCGGGCCGGGGAGGCCGGGTCCAGGGGCCGGGCCGCCCAGTAGACCACCTCCTTGCGCGTGCCCGCGCCCAGCCGGTAGGACACCCGCCCCAGGGGCTGGCCCAGGGCCACGGGCACACCGGTCTCCTCGGTGACCTCGCGCACGGCGCAGGTGCGCAGGGACTCCCCCCTCTCCAGCTTGCCCTTGGGGAAGGACCAGTCGTCGTAGCGGGGGCGGTGGACGAGCAGCACCTCCAGGTGCCTGCCCCGCTCACGCCACACCAGGGCCCCGGCGGCGTGGACCAGGCGCCGGGAGCGTGAGCGGGCGCGGGGGGCCTCCTCCGGGGTGCGGGCGGTGGGCAGCCCGGTGCGGGCGGTGCTGACGGTGGCCACGGCCTCAGCCCCGGCCCTTGACACGGCCGCGGGCCTGGGCCATGAAGGTGGTCTGGATGTCCTCCAGGGGCCTGCCCTCGGCGTCGGTGTGGTGCCGCCTCCAGGAGCCGTCGGGGAGCATGTGCCAGGAGGAGACGGCGTCGGAGGCCTCGTGGGTGACGATCCACTCCAGCTCGGCGAGCATCGCCGGGTCGGTAATACGTACCAGGGCCTCCACCCGACGGTCGAGGTTGCGGTGCATGAGGTCGGCCGAGCCGATGTAGAGCTCGGTGGCGCCCCCGTTGGCGAAGGCGTAGATGCGCGAGTGCTCCAGGTAGCGTCCCAGGATGGAGCGCACCCGGATGTTCTCGCTCAGGCCCTCCACCCCGGCGCGCAGGCCGCAGATGCCGCGCACCACGATGTCCACCTCCACCCCGGCCCGGCTGGCCCGGTAGAGGGCGTCAATGACGGCCTCGTCGATAATGGAGTTGACCTTAATGCGGATCCAGGCGGGAAGGCCCTGACGGTGGTGGACGATCTCGCGCTCGATACGCTCCACCAGGCCGTCGCGCACGGTGCGCGGGGCCACCAGCAGGCGGCGGAAGCGGGCCCGGGGCGCGTAGCCGGAGAGCTGGTTGAACAGGGTGGTCATGTCCTGGGCGACGTCGCGGTCGCAGGTCAGCAGCCCCAGGTCCTCGTAGCCGCGGGCGGTCTTGGGGTGGTAGTTGCCGGTGCCCACGT
>ERZ773099.2086-NODE-2086-length-14111-cov-14.450341_pt1 | contig 14111 bp, 13 predicted proteins | sample MGYA00511120_ERZ773099 | MGnify/ENA primary metagenome ERZ773099 (study PRJEB29015, sample SAMEA2738012) | human oral metagenome | biome: human oral; feature: human-associated habitat; material: dental | place: China | collected 2104 ... | reverse complement strand
AGATGGGCAATGCGACTGAGGTATCTGCTGTCGATAAATTCAGTCTCGTCATTACACTCGTTTTAGCCTTTTTCTTTCTACAAGATGTCCTGACGTTTAAAACAATCATTGGATGTATACTGATTACGATTGGAACCTTGGTGATGATTTTGTAATCCTCTCCCCCTCCATATATGACCTCCCCCAAAAAAAGCTAGATAGTTTTGGGGGTATTTTCTTACGTCTAAATTTATAGGTACAGGGAATCAGCTTCAAGCGTCTAGCAAAAAGGAGAGAACCAAATTGGTTCCCTCCAAGATGAATTTTTTCATCAACCCATTACAGTTGATATAAAAACTAATTATCTCAGGTGGCTAACTTCGACTTGAAATTTTGCCTTTCTAAATCTGAATGTGGTAAACCGATGACCGACTTTTGACTAATCTAAGAGCATCATGGAATCAATAAACAATTTCTTTGTGAAATAACCATTTTTTATTAAGTAAGCTGTATATTTTGCTCTTGTAACCATTTGATCATACTCTTCCGTCGTACATTCCTGAACCACGCGGCTAGCTTCTTCCAAACTGGACACGACAAAGCCCAAACCTTTCTCACGGATATAGTCCGCATTAGAAAGATAGTCTGGCACAACCACCGGAATACCCGCGGCCAGATAAGTTGTCAACTTATAAGAAACATTTTCTTTGTAGTAGTCACGCTCTTCCGCAGGATTTTCGGAATTTCCCCATACTAGACCAAATCCTCCTCCTTTAGACAACTCCAACAATAATTCCTGCTGAGTTCGCCAACCTTCAAGGTGGACTTTGGAATAATCTACTCCTTCTGCTCTCGTAGCATAAACATGAAGGGGGGTACTGTGTTTCCAGTCAACAATATGTGGAAAACGAGATGGGTCTCCTGAGAAGATTAATTTTTTCTCAAATTTTGGAGTATAGAGTTCCAAACCATGGGGAAGATCCCAAAGTTTTTGAACAACGTAGTTCTTGACGGTTAATCCCTCTGAAACGAGTTTCTGGTACATTTGTTCTGATGGTACTACCACCACATCACACTTGTTGTACATGTCAATGTGGGCCTTCATAAGATAATAATTGCTCTCAAACATTAGTGGCTGAACATCATGGATAAACATCACCATTTTTACATGAGAAAGCTTTAACTTTTCTATCAAGTGATTGTCCCATTCAACACTATTCCATGAAGGAGATTGGAAAAAAACGACATCTCCATAAGATACCCCCGCGACAATCCCATCCATCCGCGAGTTCAGTTCTTCCCACGGTTCATGGCTTGCATCATAAAAATAGATTCCCAGCTCATTAACTCCAAACTCTCGAACAATTTTCATGACATTGTTCTGCGCCATTAAGGCCACACTCGTTGATGCTTGCCCAAATAAATTTGTGAAATGTACTTTCATTGTTTTCTAAATCCTCGTCTCAGTAATTTCTCTAAACATTGTATCATAATTTACGGCTTTTCAAAAGCGTTTATATGCCAATTTTCAAGCTTGAGTTAGCTACTTGAAGTAATAATCTCATCATTTTAGAATAATGCTGATCAAGCATACTATCCAAGAAGACTAATTTTCTAGTTGTCAGTTTTAATCCTTTAAGTACAAATCTATATAAGATTTTCATTGATTCTTATCTTCCAAGAACGATAAGGATAGACCTAGTAGATATTTTTCTCACTCAATCTCACAAATTCGGTATCTTTTAGCTATGATAGATTGAATGAGTTGTTCCTGTTAAGTATATAATTTTTTGCACCTTTAGATTTCTCTGTTTATCTTGTGATGACTACAAGCTCACATATAGAATTCTTATGTGAGCAAGTCACTCGCTTCTTTTTAGAGATTTGAGAAAGTCAGATTTTTCCATTTTTCTCGCCAATTTTTCTTGGACAACCGATCTTGATAGAGTTTCATTCGGTCTTCATTATCTAGGAAATGAGGAGTCGGGGAAACTTGAAACTTTAAAATATCCTCTAAACCATAGGGGGCAAAGAGCTCTAAAGTTGCGTCAGCATGCAAGCGAAGGCCTACCGCCGTGCAACGCTCGGGATACTTACTCATAGCATCACGAGAACTCGTGTAGGGTGCAGTGTGGGGACTGTGAAGGTGCATATAGACCTGATTTTTCAACTCCCACTGATACTGGGGAAAATCCTCTTTCAGCTTGCTCTCTATGCCCAACGTATCTTCATAAGAGATAGCTGGATCAAAGAAAATCACATCCACATCTGTTTCACAGTCAAAAGGTGATTTGTCTGACAAGAGATTCCAGATGAAATTTCTGACAGAACCTGCTGCCAACCACGAGTCTTTCAAACCAAGGTCTCGGATGATGGTTAAAATAGCCATCATATCAGGATTTTCTCTAACACTATCTAGGATTTCTTGTTTATTTTTCATTATACTCATAGCCCAAATGCTCGTAGGCCTTGGCTGTCGCCACCCGTCCAGACCGTGTCCGCATGATAAAGCCTTTCTGGATCAGGTAGGGTTCGTACATGTCTTCAACCGTCTCACGCTCCTCGGCAATATTAACAGAAAGAGTTCCTAATCCGACAGGACCACCACCGTACATCTCAATCATGGTCCGAAGGATTTTTTGGTCCACATAGTCTAAGCCTTCATGGTCTACATCCAGCATGGTCAAGGCCTTATCAGTAATGACATCATCGATTAAGCCATCCCCCATTATCTGGGCAAAGTCGCGCACGCGCTTAAGGAGACGATTGGCAATACGAGGAGTTCCCCGACTACGCAAGGCCAGCTCAGCAGCTGCCTCATGGGTGATTTCCATCTTAAAAATATCCGCCGTCCGCTCGACAATTTCTGTCAAGTCTGCATGGGCATAGTATTCCATATGGCCTGTAATCCCAAAACGCGCCCGCAGAGGATTTGAAAGCATACCCGCACGAGTCGTCGCACCAATTAAAGTGAATGGTGGCAACTCTAAATGGACGCTACGACTGGCCTCTCCAGCACCAATCATGATGTCAATGTAGAAGTCCTCCATAGCACTGTAAAGAACCTCTTCTACCGCCATAGGTAAGCGATGAATTTCATCAATAAAGAGAACATCCCCAGGCTCCAAGTCATTTAAAATAGCTACTAGATCACCTGCCTTTTCGATGACAGGACCAGATGTTTGCTTGAGATTTACCCCTAGCTCATTGGCAATCACAAAGGCCATCGTTGTCTTCCCCAAACCCGGAGGGCCAAATAAGAGAACGTGATCCAGTGCCTCGTCCCGCATCTTAGTAGCCTCGATAAAGATTTGAAGCTGATCCTTGACCTTGTCTTGTCCGATATATTCACGTAAATACTGGGGACGGAGCGTACGTTCAACTAACTCTTCATCACCCATGATTTCATTATCTAAAATTCTACTCATGTTTCTATTATAGCAAAATTCCAGTCCGCAAACAAAAAAAGCCACCGAATTTGGTGGCTCTATGGGAGATTATTATGAAAAAGAAAAGTTTAGGATTTCATTAAATAAAGTTAGGAGGTCTTTACTTAATGACTATATGATACAAGAAGAATCTTAAACCTAGCTTAACTTTTTGTATTTTTTGCTTTTTACTCACAATTTTCTTTAACAGCCGTTTGTCCTGCAATTCGACCAAAGGTAAAGATGTCAGTCAGTGAGTTGCCGCCTAGGCGATTCCCTGCGTGGAGTCCTCCTGCAACTTCTCCAGCTGCATATAGTCCTGAAATAATCTGACCATTTTCATTGAGTACATGAGTGCTTGTGTCAATCTTAAGACCGCCCATTGTATGGTGGACAGCAGGTTTTCTAGGTGTCGCATAGAAAGGCGCCACTTCACACTTGAGATCAAAGCTACCTTTATTGAACTCTGGGTCATAACCTGCATCTACATAGGAGTTATAGTTTGTGATGGTTTCGACCAAGACTTGTGGATCCATACCAATCTGAGGTGCTAATTCTTCTAGTGTATCTGCTCGATAGAGTGTTCCTGCCTTGACCTGAGCATCTATTTTCTCTTGGCTGGTATTGTAAGCAGTCTCCTTGATACGATCATCTGCAATGAGGTAGAATAAGCCTCCATTGTCAATCGCTGCTTGAGAAAGCTTGTCTCGACTACCGTACTCGTCTACAAAACGCTTGCCTTGGGTGTTGACCATAATAAAGTTTGCTGGTGGAACTTGAAGTCCTGAGAAGAGGGCACCTGTCACTGGATCCGATACTGGCATCATCTGACTAAAGCCCATGCCAACGAGTTCAGCGCCTACACTCTGACCGAGCAGGATACCATCTCCCGTTACAGCAGGGGTATTTGAAGTGGCAATATGATCGTCAATTTCTGTCCAGTAGGTATTGTACTGCTGTAGCATCTTGGTATTGGCACCAAACCCTCCTGAAGCAAGAATAACTGCCTCTGCATGAACGGTGACGATCTGACCATTTCGTCCTTCTGCTAGTACACCCTTAACAGCTCCCTTGTCTACGATTAACTCTTTTACTGGTGAATCGGTCAGAATCACTCCGCCATTTTCACGGACATATTTTCCTAAAACAGAGATAAAAGCAAATCCCATCGGTTGGACTGGCTTGTGCCCCCGACGCCAAAGGGCTCCAACAGGCATAGTCACTTCACTGCGAACAAACTCAACACCAATATCTTCTAACCAACGAACCGACTCTAGTGCACGCTCTGTCAACACTTTTACAAGATCGTATTGACCATGGATCTCATTTCCTTGCAAGTCTTTTCGTTTTCCACCGATATAGGTTTGGATACGATAGAGCAAGGTGGAATCAAAGAGATAGCTTGGATCTTTCAAATACTGCTCAACTTCTACTTTTAAGGCTTTGAAATCTTCTAAGTACTCTGGATCAATCGTCGCCTCATCCGTCGCAATCAATTCCTGCAAATTATGAGATTCTCCAGGGTTAGCTGCAAAAGTTTGTTGCCAAGCTGGATCCGGTGCATTCATTGGACCACCAGATCGAACAGTATTGCCACCAATGGCTGGGAATTTCTCAACAACAATTGGTTTTTTGCCAGCCTGCAAAACAGCTGCAGCTGCAGCTAGACCTGCTCCTCCACCCCCAACAATCACTACATCAGCTTGGTAAGTTTTGGCTTCCTTATCCAAGGCAGATGGCGCCTTCGCACGTCTACGTAATGCCTCTGGATTCCCACCAGCCTGCTTGAGAGCGCGCGCAACACCATCCAAAACACCATTGGAAGTCACAGACGCACCTGATACAGCATCAACATTAAGAGTTTGTCCTTCGATAATCTCAGCAGGAATACGAGTAAAGACAACATCTGCAATTCCAGAAGACTCGCCAGAAGAATCAATTTCGATCTTTTCAATCCGTTCTTCAGAAACAGTCACCTCCATTGGCAGCTTACCGTTGTGACCCTCTGTCATTACATGGTAGGTACCCGGTTCAAATCGAACTTCTTCTGGAAGATTGAGCTGATTTGCAATTGAAACAAAGCGGAAAAAGCGGAAAAAACAACTATCCAAGAAATCTACTGTTCGCTCGTCAATTAAATTCCCTTCTTCATCAAAGGCACGGTGGGCACGGCCTAGTAAAAATTCGCTACCTGGCATCACAGTTGCATTGACTCCAGGTGCATCAAGGATTTGACGGAGGTGGAGTTGGGCGCGTGAGGAACCTTGAAGATCATAGGAAGCACCCACAATCATAGTTGGCTTCCCATCTAAAGGGTGAATGTTAAAAGACAACCACTCCAACAAACTATTCAAACTAGATGGAATGGTGTGGTTGTGCTCTGCGGTTCCAATAATAACGCCATCAGCATCGGAAATAGCCTGGTTAAAGCCTTGGATAACCGGCGTATCTGTCTGATCATCTGTCTCATTAAACATGGGGACATCTCTGATCTCCATAATTTCGATATCCGCCTTTTTGGCAAAATGTTTCTTCATAAATTGCAACAGCATGCGGTTATACGATTGCTTGGCATTGGTACCTACAATAGCTACTAATTTCATCGATTGCACTCCTTTCCTTGAGCGACTATGCTTTTAGCCATTCTTCCCAGATGAAAGACTTTTTGCGATCTATATCTTCTGGTTTTAACCACTGGTTGATCAAAATCACAAAATCCTGAAACTCTGAAAAATATTCTTCTAACTCTGCTACTTTATCAGGATTATTTAAATTATCCTCATCATCCAACACCTGACCAGAATATCCGAGAAAGAACTCCATACCTGGCATAACTCGTGCCTTAAGTTCTGGGGCATCAAGGATTTGGCGCAAATGCGCTTGTGCTCGAGATGTTCCAAGTATACCAAGAGAAGCCCCTACGATCATGGTCGGCTTATTGAGCAATGCCCGACTTGTGTAAGCAATCCACTCCAAAGCTGAAGCTAGTGGCGCTGGGATAGTGTGGTCATATTCCGGTGTCGAGATGATAACTCCATCAGCAGCAAGTATTTTTTCTGAAAAGGCTTTTACTTCTGCCGGGGCCATCTTATCTTCTGGCTCATTAAAAGCTGGTAAATTCTTGATTTCTAGCAACTCAATACTCGCCTTATCAGCAAAGTGATTTTGCATGAACTTCAAGAGTTTCCGATTGGTTGAACGATCCGAGTTGGTTCCAACGATAGCAACTAATTTCATCTTGGTACCCCTTTCATATGTTTGATTCAATATTATTATACTACATTTTTAATATTATGATAGGAATTTAGCGAATCTTGTAGAGGCATTTTGATGAAATACTGTCTTCTCCTATCAGTTTATCGTATCGTTGGATGACTTAACAAAAATAGTATCATCCCGCTAAATCTATTAACTACTCTTTCTAACTGTGATACAGTCTGGGTGAAAAATAAACAGATGAAAAAAGAAATTGATCATTGTGACAAAATCTAGTTAAAAGGAGTTGCACTAGCTCAATATTTATAATTTTTGAGAGATAAGTCATCTGGTAACTCTCCTCCAGAGATAGATTTTATCCTTAAAAATACAAAAAACCACCAATTTTGGTGGCTTCTATGGGAGATTATTATGAAAAAGAAAAATTTAGGATTTCATTAAATAAAGTTAGGAGGTCTTTACTTAATGACTATATGATACAAGAAGAATCTTAAATTTGGCTTAATTTTCTACAGTTTTTAAAACTTTTTTTGATTTTCTCTGACAACTGCAAATTCAGTAAATTTTTACACAAACTATTACCTTCTCTGCAGTTTTTCCAACAAACACAAAAAGCCACCTGATTGGATGACTTCTTTAGGAGATTATGATGAAAAAGAAAAATTTAGGATTTCATTAAATAAAGTTAGGAGGTCTTCATTTAATGATTATATAATACAGGATAAGGCTTAAACTTTGCTTAAGAAACGATATCTATTTTTATTTTTAAACATTATAGTGGTACATAGTATATCATGCTTTCATAATAAGATTCAAAAAATCCTCCAGATTCTAACTCTGAAGGATTTATATCTTATTTCACAACGATATTGACGAGTTTAGTTGGCTCAAACAGTTTGGGGAACTGTTTGAGGTTGCAATTGAGCAAATAAATTGGTTATTTTACAACAATATTAACCAATTTAGTTGGCTTCAATAGTCCAGTGGACTATTGAAGGTGGCAGATAGAGCTAATAAACTCGTTATTTAACGACGATATTAACGAGTTTGTTAGGTACCACAATCACTTTCACGATTTCTTTGCCATCAATTTCTGCTTTGACTTTTTCGTCAGCCAGAGCGACTTCTTGCAATTCTTCGCGTGATAGGTCTTTAACAACCATAAGCTTGGCACGGACTTTTCCTTTGATTTGAACGACGATTTCGATTTCGTCCTCAACCAATTTGCTTTCGTCCCAAGTAGGCCAAGCTACGTAAGAGATAGATTCACCTGTAGCTGCAACAGTTTGCCAGAGTTCTTCTGCCAAGTGAGGTGCAAATGGTGCAATCAATTGGATAAAGCCTTTGGCATAATCAACATAGAGCTTGTCTTCCTTATTAGCAGCATTGACAAATACCATGAGTTGGGCAATAGCTGTGTTAAACTTGAGGGACTCGATTTGCTCTGTGACAGATTTAACGGTTTCGTTGTAGACCTTGTCGAGAGCACCATTGTTTTCCGCAAGGATTTTTTTGCTTGTAATCAAACGGTAAACACGGTCAAGAAACTTACGGCTTCCTTCCAGACCTTCTTCCGACCAAGCGATGGAAGCATCGAGTGGTCCCATAAACATTTCATAAACACGAAGGGTATCGGCACCGTATTGTTCCACCACATCGTCTGGGTTAACAACATTCTTGAGCGATTTAGACATCTTGGCTGGCGCTTGCTCCAACTCTTCCCCTGTTTCCACATGGAAGAAGGAGCCATCACGTTTTTCAACCTTGTCAGTCGCCACAAGAGCCCCACGGTGGTCACGGTAGCTTGTTCCCAGGATCATTCCTTGGTTAAAGAGTTTTTGGAACGGTTCTTTCGTTGGAACAACACCAATATCATAGAGGAATTTGTGCCAGAAACGAGCGTAAAGCAAGTGAAGAACAGCATGCTCCGCACCACCCACGTAGATATCCACTGGCAACCATTGTTTGAGGAGATCCTCATCAGCCAATTTCTCAGTGTTATGTGGATCAATATAGCGAAGGTAGTACCAGCTTGAACCAGCCCATTGTGGCATGGTATTGGTCTCGCGACGACCTTTTACGCCATCTTCACGAGTCACTTCAAGCCAGTCTGTCAAGTTAGCCAATGGGCTTTCCCCTGTACCCGAAGGGCGGATGTCCTTGGTTACTGGCAAGACAAGCGGCAATTCATTTTCAGGGACAGCAGTTGAAGTCCCATCTTCCCAATGAATGATTGGAATTGGCTCACCCCAGTAACGTTGACGGCTAAAAAGCCAGTCGCGGAGACGGTAGGTAACCTTCTCTTGACCACAACCTGCTTCTTCCAACCAAGCCACAATCTTAGCAATAGCGTCTTCTTTGTTCAGTCCATCTAGGAAGCCTGAATTGACATGAAGTCCATCTTCAGTATAAGCAGCTTCCGCCACATTTCCACCTTCAAGCACTTCTACGATTGAAAGGCCAAATTGTTTCGCAAATTCCCAGTCACGTTGGTCATGGGCAGGTACAGCCATGACAGCACCTGTTCCATAGCTTGAAAGGACATAGTCTGCAATCCAGATTGGGATTTCCTTGCCATTGACAGGGTTGATGGCATAAGCACCAGTCCAAACTCCTGTTTTTTCCTTGGCAAGGTCGGTACGAGCCAAGTCTGACTTGAGGCTGGCTTGATGTTTGTAGTCTGCTACTGCTTCAGCTTGTTCTGGACTTGTAATCGCGTCAACCAAGTCATGCTCAGGAGCCAAAACGGTAAAGGTTGCACCGAAAAGAGTGTCCGGACGAGTAGTAAAGACGGTGAATTCCTTGTCTGTTCCTTTTACTTTGAAGGTTACATTTGCCCCAGTTGACTTACCGATCCAGTTGCGTTGCATATCCTTGATAGACTCTGGCCAATCCAGGTCATCCAAGTCATTGAGCAAGCGCTCTGCATAGGCAGTGATTTTAAGCATCCATTGGCGCATTGGTTTGCGGACAACTGGATAGCCTCCACGCTCAGAAGTTCCGTCAGGAAGAACTTCTTCGTTGGCGATGGCCGTTCCCAATTCTTCCACCCAGTTAACTGGAACTTCCGCTTCATAGGCCAAGCCTTTTTCGTAAAGCTTGGTGAAAATCCATTGCGTCCACTTGTAGTAGTTTGGATCTGTTGTGTTGACTTCACGGTCCCAGTCATAAGAGAATCCAAGCGCATTGATTTGGCGTTTGAAGTTGGCAATGTTTTCCGCCGTAAAGTCTGCCGGGTCATTTCCCGTATCCATGGCATACTGTTCAGCAGGCAAACCAAAGGCATCCCAACCCATTGGGTGAAGGACGTTATAGCCTTGCGCGCGTTTGTAACGGCTGAGAATATCCGTTGCTGTGTAGCCTTCTGGGTGTCCTACATGCAGACCAGCTCCAGATGGATATGGGAACATATCGAGAGCATAAAACTTCAGTTTTGATACATCTGTTCCTGTCTTAAATGTATGATGTTGAGCCCAGTATCCTTGCCACTTAGGCTCAATCTCCTTATGATTGTAAAAACTCATGCTATTTCTCCAATTTTATGATGTTACTATTATACCATTTTTAGGGGAATTTGAAAGTCGAGAAAGAATCTTTTCCCCTCCATTGTCAAGAAAGATTGGCTCTGAAAACACTCTTGCTAAGCTGAATAAAAAATAGCTCCTATGCGGAGCTACCTTTTATCAATGCTTATTTTCTTCCATCTTCTCACGTCCTAGTTCTCGGTAACTACGGTCACCAACAACTTCTACGCTAAACTGGCCGTCCTCATATTCAAGTATCGTCACACTACCATTATCCAGACCATGCGGATGCATGCCATTGATCAGATACACAATGGTCCCAATCGTCATTCCATGACTCACGACAAGAGCATTGCCCCCACCTTGCTCTTCCATTTCTTTGGCAATTGATTCAAAGCCTTCCTTGATTCGGCTACTGAGTTTTTCCCAGCCTTCAGCCCAACCAGCAGTATCAACCTCTACCAAACCTTCTGCTAGCTCTGCATAGGATAACTGATGAACATGATCCACCTTGAAAACACGAGGAATGACTCCCATAAAGAGATCCCCATCATAGGCCCCATCAAAACTACCAAAGCACCACTCACGGATGCGCTTATCCATACGGTAAGGGATTTTGCCCTGCAAACCTAGTTCTTCTAGGATAATTCCCATAGTCTGAATCGTACGACCAGAGTCACTAGAATAAGCTCGGTCAAACTGCAAACCAGACTCTCGTAAGCCAATTCCCAGCTCATGGATTCCCAACTCACCTTCTGTTGTCAGAGGTGTATCACTCCATCCTTGAGCACGTCCAATCGTGTTAAACATGGTTTTCCCATGACGGACCAAGTACAATCTTACTTTAGACATTTTCTATCCTCCATTTTCTTCTATTATATCATGGATCAAAGAAATATTCGGCTTTCAAAAGCAAAGCCAACATTTGTAAATTATCCAAAAGAAAAGCTACCCTCATGGTAGCTTCCCTAGGAGATTATTATGAAAAAGTTTAGGATTTCTATTAAATAAAGTTAGGAGGTCTTTATTTAATGATTATAGTATACACAGTCATCCTTAAACTCAACTTAAATCCTCTCTCTTTTTTATTAATTTTTAAAACTATGGATTGGAGCTGGGATTTGGCCACCGCGAGAGATGAAATCAACAGACGAAGCACCGTTGACCTTCATAACTGGAGCTGTTCCTAGCAAACCACCGAACTCAATCATATCGCCTTCTTTGCCCTTTGGAATAATACGGACAGCCGTTGTTTTCATGTTAATGACACCGATTGCCGCCTCATCCGCAATCATCGCAGCAATAGTTTCAGCAGGCGTATCTTCTGGAATAGCAATCATATCCAACCCAACAGAACAGATAGCCGTCATGGCCTCTAACTTCTCTAAATTCAGAGAGCCATTTTGCACCGCAGCAATCATACCCTCGTCTTCAGAGACAGGGATAAAAGCCCCTGACAAGCCACCAACCTGGTTACAAGCCATGACTCCACCCTTTTTAACTTGATCATTCAAAAGAGCGAGTGCAGCAGTCGTCCCATGCGTTCCAACTGTTTCTAGCCCCATTTCCTCCAGTACTCGAGCTACAGAATCGCCAACTGCAGGAGTTGGTGCCAAACTTAGGTCTACGATCCCAAAATCGACTCCAAGGCGTTCACTTGCCATTTGACCAACTAGCTGACCGATACGAGTAATCTTGAAGGCTGTTTTCTTGACTGTTTCCGCTACTACATCAAAACTCTGACCACGAACTTTTTCCAAGGCACGCTTGACAACACCAGGACCCGAAACTCCGACATTGATGATGACATCTGCTTCACCGACACCATGGAAGGCACCCGCCATAAAAGGATTGTCCTCAACAGCGTTAGCAAATACAACCAATTTGGCAGCTCCCATATCTGATAAATTTGCTGTTTCCTTGATGATACGTCCCATATCTGCAACTGCAGTCATGTTGATACCTGACTTGGTTGAGCCGATATTGACGGACGAACAGACCTTGTCCGTCTCAGCTAGAGCGCGTGGGATAGAATTGATGAGAACTTCATCTCCTTTTTGGTAGCCTTTTTGTACCAAGGCCGAAAAACCTCCAATAAAGTCAACACCAATCTCCTTGGCAGCCTTATCAAGTGCCTTTGCCAAAACGACATAGTCTGTCGCATCAGTCGCAGCACCAATCAATGAAATCGGAGTCACCGATACCCGTTTATTGACAATAGGAATCCCTAGTTCTGTAGCAATTTCATCTCCTACAGCCACTAGATTTGCAGCTTTAGTTGTGATTTTTTGGTAAATTTTTTCAGCAGCACGTTCGATGTCTGGATCAATACAGTCCAAAAGAGAAATACCCATGGTGATGGTTCTGATATCGAAGTTCTGCTCCTCAATCATGGCAATGGTTTCAGTAACTTGTCTAATATCCATGATGACCTCCTAGATATTGTACATAGCATCAAAAATCGCTGCACTTTGAATATTGATTTTAACATTCAAGGTCTGACCGAACGTTTCAAACTCATTTCGCAGATAAGTGAAATCCTGTTTTTCGTCACTAGAAACGACCGCCATCATGGTAAAGTATTCATCCAGTACTGTTTGAGAAATATCGTCAATATTCAAACCCAACTCTGCAATCTTAGTAGATACACCTGCAACAATACCAGCCTTGTCCTTACCAACCACTGTAATAATAGCCTTCATCCTTATACCCCATTTCTACGATTTTTAGAAAACCTGAACGTTTTTGATTTTCTTTTTTCCTAGTATAGCATATTTCCATAGAAAATACTAAAAAACGCCTGCTTACGAAGTTGTTCTTAAGAAAAAAACAATTTCGTAAACAAGCGTCTACCCTATCAAATGATGATGAGTGTTCCCGCTAGGACCGAAGTCCCAGCGGTAGACCAGAGCTAGACTAAGAGCACAAGACTCCATCATCATAACACTCAACAAAATTGATGATTTTATACTAATTCGATGATCGCCATTGGCGCAGCATCACCACGACGTGGTTCAGTTTTAAGGATACGAGTGTATCCACCGTTACGTTCAGCATAACGAGGTGCGATTTCTGAGAACAATTTTTGAAGTGCTGTAGTAGAAGTGTACTTATCAGTTGCTTCATCATAGTTTTCAGATGCGATTTCATTACGTACGAAAGCAGCTGCTTGACGACGTGCATGCAAATCACCACGTTTACCTAGAGTAATCATTTTTTCAACAGTTTTATTCTTGCTATTGCGCTAGCATCTATTATTTTCCGAACGATTGAACTTATCTGCAAGCAAACAGAAATTGTCAGCTTTAAAGATTCTCTTCGTGGCTTTCAAAGTGATTTGATCGGAAAGATCTTTGTAACAGTTCTTGTTAAATCATTATTACTTTTTCTATGGGGTCTAATATGGGCGCTGTCCATTATGACTTTCACCTTCGGGGTATTAATCTATGTACTGATGTGGTACATCGTAGTAGCTAATGGAGGAATTGAACACTGGGGTAGAATAGTTAGTGAATCTTTTGAGCAGCTCCCTAATGCATTTAATAATGAGTACCTGCTAAACAACGGGTTGATCACCGTAGCAATCATTGCAATCATTGTTAGTATTCCCCTCGGTATCATTGGACTATCTATCTACCTGCCTAAATATTATGCTTATTCTCAAACAGAGTAGGTTCTTTACGATCAGATTACTGAGAGACGTTATGCAAGGCCGCTTGGAGTTATTCGCGAGAGTAAATCATTGATGAAAGGCTACAAGTGGAAACGTTTCTGTTAGAAAAATAGATAAGTTATCTGGTTCCACCTTTTCCTTTAGCATCTCACGCCGGACAAGATCCTGTGAAATCACAAGCATCCCACGACCAAAATGATTTTGTAATTTTTTAGCTAGGCTGGTTTTCCCAGAGTCGGAATTACCCCGAATGATGACTAGTTGCGCCATTAGTCAATCTCCTTCACCAAA
>ERZ773099.2083-NODE-2083-length-14125-cov-12.070789_pt1 | contig 14125 bp, 16 predicted proteins | sample MGYA00511120_ERZ773099 | MGnify/ENA primary metagenome ERZ773099 (study PRJEB29015, sample SAMEA2738012) | human oral metagenome | biome: human oral; feature: human-associated habitat; material: dental | place: China | collected 2104 ... | reverse complement strand
ATGTCTCAACGAACTGCGCCTGAATCAGCGGGCCAGTTACCGTGATAATCGGTTCATGAGGGAATATCGGAGTACCCTCGGGAACAGCCCATACATCACAAGTGAATTTGAAGTCGCGCAGGTAGTCTAGAAACTCTTCGCTGAAAATCCCCTTTGAACGCAGGTACTCAATATCTTCCTCTGTAAAATGCAGATTCTTGAGATACTCGATGACCTGCTCGAGTCCCGCCATAATCGCATATCCGCCTTGGTCGGGAACTCTGCGGAAGAACATATCGAAGCAAGCCTCGTAGTCGCGAACATCAGAATGGAAATAGCCGTTAGCCATAGTGATTTCGTAGAAATCAGTCAGCATCGTTAGATTGTAATTATCAAGCATTGATTCTCTCCTATATTATTAGCCTACCAAGTCTGAAATTACCGACTCAACAGACGCTCCTTTCTTAAATGAATAAGTGCCCGCATCAATGTCTGATACATCGTGTCCTTGAGCCTTCACATCCGCAGCAAACTGCTTATAATCCGTGAAAAGATTCTTGTCGATAAGATCGGATACATCAGCCTCACCGCCGCCGTTTATCGTAACACTCACGTCCTTCTTGAGAGCACCGTTCTTAAACGCACTTCCATACTTGAGAGTAGAAGCGGAGTTCAGGGTTTCCTCGGACTGCTTGCGGCTTGACTGGCTTGCAAGAACCTGTGGGTATTTCATAATTACATTGAAGCGCCACACTATAACTCCTGCTGCCATCATGACGATCACAAGTGCAATTATAATGTCATTGGTGTTATGAAATAGATCCTTAAAATTCTTCATTCTAAATTCTCCTTCATGCTGCGCCACCAGACGCAACTTTACAGAAAATTATACATTCTTTTGCTAACGATTGCAAACAATAGAAGAGGTGCGACACCTTGTTAATAAGCCATTTGCATGGTACAATATACGGTACGATTTAGATAGAAAGCAGATATAAATGAAGCAAATTGAGATAAATTCCAACGACGCGGGTAGACGCCTCGACAAATTCATGCGCAGATACCTTCCGAAGGCAACTCTGAGCACCATTTACAAAATCATTCGCAAGGATGTAAAGGTTAATGGCAAGCGCGAGGGCAATAGTTATATGCTCGCTGAGGGAGATGTTCTTACGCTATATATCAGCGATGGACTTATCGAAGAGTGGAGTGCCCCAGCTAGGAATGTTGATAGGCCTAAGGTACGACGCAATTTCAAAATCGTATACGAAGATGAGGATATCTTAGTTGCCGACAAGCCGTTTGGGCTACTGACTCACGGGGATCAAAGAGAGAAGAAGAAGCATTTGGCTAACCAAGTTAAGGATTACCTTATAGAGACGGGCGCTTACAATCCTAGGGAGAAGGTGTTTACACCAGCACCTGCAAATCGCCTCGACCGAAACACCACAGGTGCGGTGCTGTTCGGCAAGAATAGCGCTTCGCTGAAAGCTCTCGGGGAGATGATTCGTGAGGATAAGGTTGATAAGTTCTATATGACCATCGTGTATGGGCATCTCGAAAAGGAAATCGACCTAAAGGGCAGGCTTATCAAGGATCAGAACACCAACACCGTAAAAATTTTGGATGCAGGTGACAGCAGAGGCCGAGAGATAGAAACTATCGCAAGACCTGTGCGCAAGATCGGCGATTTTATGCTCGTTGAGATCAGGCTCGTGACAGGAAGGACTCACCAGATTAGAGCACATATGGCGTCGGTCGGACATCCTGTAATAGGGGACGTCAAGTACGCTAGAGGTAGAGCCGCTGATGTGAACCTAAGGCTGAAGCAGAGATTCGGTCTCAGCACACAGCTTCTACACAGCTGCCGGATAACCTTCAAGGAGGGCGTAGGTCCTCTGGAGAGACTCACAGGGCAGTCGATAAAGGTGGATTTGCCAGAGGAATTTGAGAGAATAATAAACGGACTAGAGCTAGTGGCGAGAAGGAAGGGTGCTAACAATGAGTGATTTTGTAAAGAGTTTAATCAAGGATATCATCGTTGCGGCTATACTCGCGGCAGTAGTTATATCGTTCGTAAGGCCGACAATAGTTAAGCAGACCTCGATGCAGGATACGCTTAATCCAAATGATTACATCATCATGTATAGGAGGGCCTACTCAGGTGACAAGGAGCCAAAGCGCGGTGACATCGTCATCTTTAAGTCTGAGCTGCAGGATGAGAATGGCAAGAATAAGCTCCTGATTAAACGCGTAATTGGACTTCCTGGCGATAAGATAACTATAAATGATGGTAAGGTCTATATAAACGACAAGGAATACGATGAAAGTTACCTCAAGGACGGATATACAACAGGTTCTGTGAATAACTTCAAGGTGCCAAAAGGCGAGTATTTCGTGATGGGTGATAACAGGGTAGTCAGTATAGATAGTAGATATAGCGAGGTTGGCTGTGTCAAGAAGGATGCGATTAAGGGACGGGCAGTTTTGAGGCTGTTCCCATTTACCAAGATAAAGAAACTATAATAAAAACCTATAAGAGGAAGGCATGGCAAGAAGCAGGAAGGTAGTAGCTAATAATAAAAAGGCAAGACATGATTACTTTGTCGAGGAGACCTACGAGGCAGGCATTGCACTCACGGGAACCGAGATTAAGTCTGTTCGTGCTGGCCGCGTTAGCATCAAGGAGAGCTATGCGCATATTTATAACGGCGAAATCACCATCCTAGGCATGCACATCTCACCGTATGAGCAGGGCAACCGCTTCAATGTAGAACCTCTTCGCGAACGCAAGCTGCTGATGCATAAGCGAGAGATTTTCAAGCTGGCAGGACAGATTAAGACAGACGGTCTGACACTTATTCCTCTTAATGTCTATATAAATGAAGCAGGTTACTGCAAAGTTGAGATCGGTCTCTGCCGAGGTAAGAAGAATTACGACAAGCGTGAGTCTATCGCCAAGAAGGAGGCTAATCGCAAGATGGATAGGGCTATCAAGGATAGCCTTCGCAAGTAGTAGGATTATGGTTATGGTTAGCTAATCAAGATAGCAAAGCGCTGACTGATCAGCAATAATACTAGTTAGGAATTTAGGTGTTAGGCGTATAGCTAGACGATAGCTAGCTGTCGAGATGCGAACTGTTAGCGGTAGTCGGTTAATAACTGTGGAGATTCTCCTCTTATAACCTAAATTCAGATAAATACAATACAAATACCATACTTGGAATCTGTATAAGCTATGGGGGCGTCAGGTTTCGACAGGAGTGTGGAACAAGGATAAGCGAGCCGTGGAGCCGAGCCACGTAAAAAGCGGCGGTTAAATTCAAACGCTAAACAGAATAACAATTTCGCACTAGCTGCTTAGTTCAGCACCGCGCGTCAACCGGTATTCACCTGCAGGTAACGGATCTGGCGTCGATTATGCAGGAAAACCTTGCGTGAGCTCCCGGTAGTGTAAGGGAACAACGGGATAGTGATTGTGTAGTCTGCTGACGTGACGCCACATGAGCGAATTCTAAAGTATCAGCTGCGCTCGGAGAAAGTCCTTCGGAAATGCTCTTGGACGTGGGTTCAAATCCCACCGCCTCCACCAATATGGGCTCTGGTCATGATTGGCCAGGGCCCTTTGTTTGTAAAGATTTCTGGCATTTTGCTTGCAGGAACAGGATTTTGGAATTCTTCGTTATACCAATTTCAAACATATTCAGACCGCGTTCAAAACCACAAAATTTCTGACATATGGCTTGACACTTTATACTGAAAACAGTCAAAAAAGTGAGCATGGTTGATAATGTATGGATTTTGTGTCCGGAACTTAAGTTAGAGGGAATAACTTTAAAAATATGATTTATCAATGAAAAACTGAACAAATGAACAGATAGAATGATGAAAGTATTGAATAAACGCACAAATACTGAAAAACAAACATTCATAAATTGCAATTGCAAATTGAACACTAACTAACATTTTGAACATGGGTAACTGAATACAATTGCTCGAGAAAAGCTTCAAACAGTTCTTCCGGTGTCATATACCCAAGCATCTTACGAGGAAGAGAGTTCATGCTGTCAGCATATTCGAGGCTCTGCTTGGCAGAATATCTATCAATAGATATTCCCTTAGGTACAAAGCGTCTGAAAATGCGTTATGCCTTTCAGTTTGAGAACGTTCCCAAGATGAATAAGGATGTGCAAAATACACAAGAACCCCATACTTTTCAAGGTTGCTGAGCTCAGAGAATTCTGTTCTGTTATCAGCTGTAATGGGCTTGAATACAGAGGAAAATATTTCTCCATATTCCTCTCTCAGGACTTCCATTGCCGTCATAACGGATAAAGAATCTTTATCGGGAATCTTCATCGCTATACAGAAGTCTGTGACCTTTTCGACGATGGTAAGGACTACAGATTCGCTACCGGACTTCTTTCAGACGACTGTGTCGATTTCCCAGTGACCAATTTCTTCTCGCGATGCAGCAATCTCAGCTCTACCAAAAGATCCATCGTGGGTCTTTCTATATTCAGTTGTTCAAGTTCATTTTACAATTAACCTTTGTTTTTTTGCAATATTTTTAATATTTATAATGAATGCTTGAATATCTGTTAAGTGCAGTACTATCTTGATAAGAGATAATATGAGGTGTAATCTAGGACTAGGTATATGTTTATATACCTAGCTATAGCGTACACTAATTTATCAAAAGATATGAGGTCGATAATGGAGCAGGAACTTAATAAAAGCATAGTTATTGCATACTATCTTTCTAGAAGAGATAAAGAAGGTTTAAATGTTTTGGGATATAATACATTCTCTAAAGCTTTTAAAGAAATAGGGGAAATAATTGGGGAAAACCCGAATAATTTGAAAAACATGAGGGATGACTTTGATCCACTTTTTCCTAACGAAAGAAAAGGATGGCATCAAAGAGATCTGAGTGCTTCACGCCAGGAAGTATTTGATAAATTCTCAAAGATGAGTGATCTTGACCTGGATGAATACGTAAAAGGGTTATTGAATGGAAATACAACCAACAATGATATATATATACAACATAATTTGGGGTTTGATACAGAGAATGCTGAAAGTTTAGAAGAGTATAGAAAAGCAGCAGAAGTTGTTAAAAATCATATTTCGACAAATAGGGTTAATTTTAGATATAGCAATGAGGAAGTTGAAGCAGTGCGCAATGAATTTCTGGATAAGTTTGCCCCAGAAAAGCTAGCAGCTATTCCTGATGAGAAGCTCTTAAAATCATTATTTTATTCAAAAGATGGGAACGGGAGCAGCTTAAGCTACGTCCTTGAAAATCAAGAAAAAATAAAAAACATGTTTGGAGGGATAGCTGGAGGCAGTACATATAAATTTGGCCTATTTCAGCGTAATGAGGATGATATGTGGGTTACAGGAAGTGGTAATAAACCCACAGTACTGACAGAGAATGAGGCTCTTGAACTAGGCAAGGGAATACGAGATGAGATAATTGAAGGAGCTACACTTATAGCGAAGGCAAAACTGAACACTAAAGAAGACTATGAATCTTTAGACACGCTGCTTAATCGAAAAATCAAGGACACGGCAAAAAAAGTTTGGGTACAAAAATATTACCAAATACTATATCCAGAAAAGTTTGTAAGTTTCTATACAGAGGAATGGTTAAATCATTATCTGTATGCCTTAGACATAGAACCAAGTGAAAAGTTTTATGGTAAAAAAGGGCAGCTCGCCATTGTAAAAAGATTGTCAGGACTTGAAGATAATGAGTTTTCTGATTCATTATTTGATTGTTTTAAGCAACCCAAAAAATTTATAAGGCTAGGCAGTTCGATTGATAATGGGCGCAGCATCGCTGGTGAATGGCGTGAAAATGGGATTGTTGCGATTGGGTGGCCTAAAATTGGTTCACTTAAGCATTTTGCAAAAGGCAATTCTCTAAATAGAGAAAAACTAGTACACATGCTTAAGGAGGAATACTACTCAGAGGATTCTTCAACATCTTCGAGGAAGGCTGGGGAAATAATAAAATTCTTTAATACTAATAAAGATACAGTTTTTACTATCATGAATGGAGAAGAATTAATAGCGCTTGTTGATGAGCTTGGAGAGTACTACTTTGATTCAAACAATGCTCCATGGGTGCATTGTAAAAAAGGAGCTTGGCACATGAGCTTTCTTGAGGACGAGTTTCTACCAAAGAAGTCAGAGGGAAAACTAACAACATGCTATGAATTTAAAGAACCTGAAAATCTTCAGTTCTTATATAGAAAATATTACTATGACCTAGATGGAAAAGGGATGACTAAAATAGGCAACGAACTAAAATATAATACGGGACTTAAGACAATTTTTCCTGCAAATAGAATCATATTTGGAGCACCTGGAACAGGAAAAAGTTATACCCTCGAGCAGGAACGAAAAAAAACGCTACAAAATGAGACAATTGGTGGATATGAACGTGTTACTTTTCATCCAGATTATACATACTCTCAGTTTGTTGGTACATATAAGCCCGTGACAGATAGATCAGGTACGATTAGTTATCAATTTGTTCCAGGCCCTTTTATGAGAGTGTATGTTGAGGCACTTAAAAATGGAAGAAGTGGAAATCCTGAGCCATATATTCTTATCATAGAAGAAATTAACCGAGCAAATGTGGCAGCTGTATTTGGAGATGTTTTTCAGCTTCTTGACCGTGATAGCTTCAATGTAAGTGAATATCCGATACACGCAACAGAGGATGTTAGAACTTATCTTGCAGTCCAGCTTGGCGGCAATCCAGAAGACTATACAAAAATAAAGATTCCAGATAATATGCTGATTTGGGCAACTATGAACAGCGCAGATCAAGGAGTGTTTCCAATGGATACTGCTTTTAAACGCAGATGGGATTTTAACTACCTTGGCATAAATAATGGAGAGGGCGAAATTTCAGGAAAATTCGTTATACTTGGAGAAGGAGAGCATAGAAAAAAAGTCGAATGGAATATATTAAGAAAAGAAATAAATAATGTTCTTCTTAATGACTGTAAAGTTAACGAAGATAAGCTGATGGGACCTTTCTTCCTTGAAATCAAGAATCTTTCAGAAAGCGAGAAACTGGATAAAGATAATTTTAGTAGAATATTTAAGAATAAAGTTATTATGTACCTATTTGATGATGCCGCAAAGCAGAAGCGTCCTACACTTTTCAGTGGTTGTGACATAAAGAATATATATTCAGCAATTTGTGATGCGTTTGATGAAAAAGGTGTAGACATATTTAACGAGTCTATAAGGAATGCTTTCTTGAATTCAGTAGATGGAGTAGAAGAATAATGAGTTTGAAATCAGCCTATATCCGAGAGCAGAAAAGATACACTCAAGGAGAACTCGTTAAACTCTTTGTGGGCGATGAAAACGAGATAATCAGAATACTTAAGCGCCTTAAGGAATATGGGGTGTTAAAAGTTGTAAAGGCATCTGATGAACAAAAAACACTCACAGATTTGATTGAAGAGGACATTGAGGTTGCGGATGTTGAAGCTGGTGAGAATGAGTATCTATATATATTTACCTTTGTTGGAGTGATTACAGTTGCAGGACGAATTATAAAATGCTATCCCAAATATTTACTGTATACAGAAGAACCAGTTTCAGAAATGAAACAGATTATTAAAGTAATAGAAAAGTATAACGGAAAAGAACAAATTATTAGGATGGTTAATGACACAACTGATAGTGCCGCTTTTAATATGGTAGCTGTAATGCTTTGGATGCTTCAGGATTACTTTGAAAATGGTAGTTATTCTAGCTCAAAGGATATAATTGAGATTAATGGTACAGGGGAAATACTGTGGGATGAAACGATAAATGAAACATTTGCTATTATAAACGATAATCGTCCATACTACCAAGACATGTATACTCGAAAAAGAGTAAATGATGACCAAGACTATTTTAAAAGACTTCATGAGTGTGTGCTTACAAAGTGCTCAAAAGAATTAGCTAGTGCGGATTTGCTCAATCTTTTTGATATTCTTGGAGTCGATTTATCTGATGAAGAAATCTGTGACTTTGGAGAGAATGATTATATTCTTGATCGAATTTACAAAGAGCTGAATATACAGTTTGGAACTAGAAAGCAGATGGTTCTTAAAACAATATACTCTTATATTGCTAATAGTAGCACACATATTGATGATATGGATTGTTTTAGCATGTTTGGCACAAATAGCTTCAACTTAATTTGGGAAAAAGCATGTTCTGAAATTTTAGACAATCAACTAGATAGGCCTATTGGATTGATTGCATTACCAGTTCCACTTGGAAATGAGTTTAATCCGAGGACAAAGCTTATAGATGTTATTGAGCATCCTATATGGTTTGGCAAATCAGAAAGAGAATACTTTGAACAAAAAGCACAAGATACTCTGATTCCAGATATAATCAGTATCTATAAAGAAAATGACAAACATAAGTGCATCATATTTGATGCAAAGTACTACAATTTGCAATTAGAAAAAAATAAACCATTGAGAGGCCAACCGGGGATAGAATCGGTTACAAAACAATACCTATATCAACTAGCATATAAAGATTTTCTCGATTATCATGGCATGAAACAAGAAAATATAAATAATTGCTTTCTTATGCCAACTGAAGGGGATGAGATAATTGAAACTGGATATGTAATGGTTGGATTTTTGAAACGGATGGGCTTAGGGGATATTAGTATACGATTGCTGCCGGCGAGTACAGTATATCAGATGTATTTAGAAAATAAGAAAATGGAAATTGCCAAATTGAATTTATAGAATTTGTTAGTTGCGTAAAGCTGTAAGACTAGGTATATACCTAGTCATTTTTTATAAAGAAATATACAAAAAAACTATATTAAGATGTGACATATTGACCATAACAATTTCTGTTTAATTATTGTCATTGATAGAATTGAATTAACATAATTATATATAGGTGTCTCAAAATAAGTCAATTCCACGGAACACAAAGGTAAGTAATGAAGCGTACAAGAAGGATTGTGATAATTGCACACTGTTTATTAAATGTAAATGCAAAGGTAGAGCCTCTTGCAAAAGAGATGGGAGGATCATCTATCATCTGCAAACTTGTTGAATTAGGATATGGGGTTATCCAGCTACCCTGCATAGAAATGGCTATGTTTGGATCTAAAAGATGGGGGCTTGTTTATGAACAATGTAACTTTCCAGCATTTCGCGAACAGTGTCAAAGATTACTTCATCCCATTGTACAGCAGTTAAAGGATTACAAAGAGCATGGATATTCAATAGAGATGGTTATTGGTGTAGATGGTAGTCCTACTTGCGGCATTAATTTCGTATCTAAAGGAAACTGGTTTGGTGAATTCAATTCTGAAAATAATTATCAAGCTAAAATTGACACACTTCATATTGCTAAAGGAAAAGGTGTAATGATGGAGGTGCTTGAGAATATGTTTAAAGAGAATGGAATTTCCACATTGTTTTATGGAATTGATGAAAGAGAACCTATGTATGAAGAACTAATACAGATATTAAATCAGAAACAAGAAAATAATTTATGAAAGGAATAGCTATGAAAAAGAAAACGTTTATAACTGTCGCAGTAATTATGGTCATAATGCTTTTTATGACGTCGTGTGGAGATAAAAAAACCACAGAAGATTCATCTCTAAAGAACATAAAAAAGGCAGGGGTATTAAAAGTTGGAATGTGTCCGGAATACCCTCCGTTTGAGAGCATTAATAACTCAGGTGCAATTGAGGGGTTTGACGCCGATCTGGCTGAAGCAATTGGTAAAGAGATGGGGGTAAAAGTTGAATTAGTGAACACTCCATGGGAGGGACTGATTTCTGGCCTATCAAGCGGAGATTTTGACATTATTATGTCAGGAATGTCTCCTGAAGAAGCAAAGGAGTCCGGAGGCAAGGTTAATGTATCAAATTCATATTTTAATCTTGATGAAGTTATTCTCACAACTAACAAGGATATTAAGTCCAAAAAAGATTTAGCTGGAAAAATTGTTGGAAGCCATGCGGGTAGTGCTTCTGAAAATGCGGTAAAAAGCCTAGAAGAGCAGAAAATAAAAATAAAAAAATCTGCTACATATAATAGACATTCTGAAGCTCTAGCGGATATGTTAAATGGAAATATAGATGCAATGGTTGTTGAAAAATCATGGGCAAAAGAAAAATCAAAGGATAATACAAAGTTAATTATTGTTGATGATCCAGTTCAAACTATTAAAATTGCTGCAGTATTTCCAAAAGGAAATGATTCCCTAACAAAAGAGTTTAACAAAGCATTAAAGACAGTAAAGGAAAACGGTACATACGATAAAATCTATAACAAGTGGTTTGCTGCTGAATAGATAATAAAGAAAGGCGAAAATAGTGACGAAGTTAGATTTTTCGGTACTATGGCCATTTAGAAAACTACTGCCAGCCGCTCTCGGACTTACTATCGGGATTGGCCTGGCAGGTTTTATTTTAGCTCTGGCTATAGCAATAATAGTTGGTAGTTTAAGAAGTAGAAAGCTACCAAAGATAATTTCTGTAATACTCTCTACTTACGTAGAAGTTTTTCGTGGGACTCCATTGCTAGTTCAATTATTTTTTGTATACTATGGTCTGCCTGGATTAGGATTTCACATTGGACCTATTAAAGCAGCAATCATAACAATGGGCCTTAATAGTGGTTCGTATTTATCGGAGAATATTCGAGCATCTATATTAGCTGTAGATAAAGGTCAATATGAGGCTGCATACATACTAGGATATACCCCAATACAAAGAACGTTTCATATAATACTGCCACAAGCAATAAGAGTTGCAATACCTTCTCTTATGAATGGGTTTTCAGCAATAATAAAGGAAACCTCATTAGTATCAGTTTTACCTGTCGTAGAAATTACGAAATTAGGCAACCAGGTTTATGCTAGAACATATCATCCATTCGAAATATATATAATGCTCGGTATCATATATTTTGTTTTAACCTATACTGTTACCTTCTTTGCAAAATGGCTTGAGAGGAGGTCATCAAGATGGGAGCTTTAATTGATATAAACGGATTAAGAAAATCGTACGGTGAAAATACTGTTTTAAAAGGAGTCAATCTAACTGTAAACAGGGGTGAAATAATTACAATTATCGGTGCTAGTGGTTCTGGGAAAAGCACTTTAGTAAGATGCATTGCAAACCTTGAACAATATCAAAATGGTTCAATAACTATAAATGGAAAAAAGAATAGTGATTATAAATCTCTAAATGGGATATTGGGAATGGTTTTTCAAAATTACAATCTGTTTCCACACTACACTGTTTTAGATAATATAACTAAACCTCTTCAGGCTGTTATGAAGCAATCAATTGCTGATGCAGAAAAAAAGGCAAAAATACTTTTAGAAAGGGTAAGACTAATAGATTATAAAAATCAGTATCCATCTACACTTTCTGGCGGACAAAAGCAAAGACTTGCTATTGCGAGAACTCTTGCAATGGATCCCAAGATCGTTATTTTTGATGAACCAACATCGTCATTGGATCCTGAATTGGCACATGAAGTGTTTAGTACGATTAATGAGCTTGCTTTAGAAGGACAAACAATGCTAATTGTTACACATCAAATAAATGCAATTAGTCACTTTGCTACAAGGGTGCTTTTCTTGAACAATGGTATTGTTGAAGAAGACGGAACATGTGATGAAATACTTGGTAATACAACAAATGATAATCTATCTAGCTTCTTAAAAATGGTTGAATTTGATGATTTGTATTGATATTTGCAGGGGACTGATGTAATGACTACAATGCACTTGCGGTATAATGAAAAAAGCAAGTGTAATTAAAGCGACGGTAATCGATAAACCCTCAAATCTATAGATGAGAGAAAAAGCGCCAAATGGCGCTTTTTTGCTATCCTATTCCCCGACCGAAACCGCAGTATACGTCACATATTTTTTACTTCCGATAGAGTACTTGATTTCGAAGATACAGAACCAGATGAGGTCTTCTTCATCAGTGGAATCATTACTGCTTTCACTAGCAGCATCATCCGTTTTGGTACTATCTGAATCGCGGAATGTCAGCTTATCCGCTGGGATAAATTCTGACAGATACATGTTCAGTTCCCCAGTCTTATTGTCGTAATTGTAGAGCACCCCGATATCTTGTCTCTTTTTTGGATTTACTGGCATACCTGCTGCTGTGTAGAGAGTTATGCTGTCAATCTCAGGTGTTTTCGCCTTAGACTTCTTATCTTGAAAATGGATCTTGATATGTGAAGTGTCTTTACTCTTGAGGGAAATATTAGGAGTATCACCTTCGACTTTGCCGCAGGTTGAACTTATAATCTTCATCTGCTTTGATTTTGATAGCTTTGAAAATTCATCCAATTCATAAGTCTTGACGATAGCTGATCTAGAATTATCTGCTGTTTCCACTAGAACTTTAATATCTTTATTGTTTACTACGCGGTCCTTATCTGCTGTTGGCTTGGATGCAATCTGCAAGATGGCAAATATAAGAAGTAACATTCCAACAAATATGAATGTAAAGCTAAGTGGCTTACGATAACGACGTTTAGTGTTTGATGACATAGAGACGTCTCCGTTTCAATAATTGATGTAAATGATTCCTAAGCTCATACTATCATTTAAAAAATTTAAAAAAAAGCAATTTAATAGGAAAATATAAAGTGGTACAAAGAATCGTCTAGCAATATTGATATTTTGGATAACACTAATGTTCTAGTCCCCGCACATTGACGGCGCGTCGGAATATCCGTATAGTTAATAAACAGGCTATACGGTTTTTGTTTTTTAAGGAGTAATATGCTTAAATCCACTATCAAGCACAAAATGTCGAATTTACCGAGCTATTTTATGACCTAGTGTTCGTATATGCTATCTCGAAGACGACTGAGCTGATTCATTATCTGCACGGTGGTGTTGTGGGTGGGGGGCATTCTTCGCCTTCATTATGACGACCTTCGTGCTAGTTGATGCGTGGATGCTTCATACGGCGTTCACGAATCAGTATGGAAAAAATTCATTTCTTAACCTCCCGATAATGTTCGTTAAGATGATGATTTTGCTGGTGTTTGCGGGCATGATTGTCGAGGACTGCACGACCATTTTGACTATCTGTGTTGGACCATCACATCGCTTTCGTTCATACTGTTTGTGCAGTATTACAGCGATGGGCAGTCAAGAGCAGAGCGCATTTCAATCCGTGGCTTCCTCGGGGTGACCGGGGTGAGAGTGTTCGGTATGCTTGCGGCGAGCCACTTCCCAATAGCGATAGGCATTTACATATATCTAGCGACGATTATCGTGACATTCCTTATGCCGATTTATTTCAGAAGGAGATTTGAGCATGCCGATATTAATTTCGTGCACCTCGTTGAGAGAATCTCCCTACTTACAATTATAAATCTAGGTGAGATGATTATGGGAATCACCCCTTTTTTCACACTCAAGACCTTTACGCTTAGTTCAGTACTATACTTCATAATAGTTACATGCTTATTCATGTATTATTTCAGCGTGTTCAATCACAGTATCGACGAACACGCAGATACGAATGGTCTGTTTCTCATGTACAGTCATTATACGATTTATACCGGGCTGATCATGATCACTGTATCGATGAGTTTTATAAGTCGCAACGATGCGAACGTGCATTTTGTTACATTTTTTATGTATGCAGGAACTTTCATGTTCCAGTGGGCGGTTATTGCAAATAATATGTACAGCAAACCACACTTTAGCTTTGATGCGAAGTACTACGCTGTTCAGCTGTGGATAATCCTCGTCGGTAGTGTTGCGAGCTACAATCTTGCACATAGTGACGCGGCAATTCTCTACATAACTGCGGCGATAGTCGCAGCAATTATGGTTCATTCGATTGGATTCTTTTATATAAGGAATTTGAAAGAGCGAAGGCGTTTAAAGAAAGAAACTATAAAGAGCTAGAATGAACAGGACGGAGAGAAAGTACCTGAAAAAACCTAAAGCGGGGAAATCCGTATAAAGAGGTGAATCAATAAACCACCGGCTATGCCGTATGATTAGTATGGCTTTAGCTTCAAGAAAAATACCTCCAATGTTATCATGATGTTGGTTCGCCAACCATATCAAATAACAAAGGAGG
>ERZ773099.2081-NODE-2081-length-14135-cov-14.507670_pt1 | contig 14135 bp, 12 predicted proteins | sample MGYA00511120_ERZ773099 | MGnify/ENA primary metagenome ERZ773099 (study PRJEB29015, sample SAMEA2738012) | human oral metagenome | biome: human oral; feature: human-associated habitat; material: dental | place: China | collected 2104 ... | reverse complement strand
TCGACAACCACCTGCCCCCCACTCTCTACCTGGGCGGGTGGGGCGCCTACGGGCGCACTGTACCCCGGTGGGACGACATAGCCGGTGGCTTCGTGCCCGAGTACCTGCCTCAGGACTATCGCACTCCGCTCGATATCGCCCTTGAGCTCGGCTACGCCTTCTACAAGCAGTCGGTCTGCTCCAGGTGCGGGGTGCCCGCCTGGTACGGCCGCTCCACCGACGGGCGCATCGACTTCGAAACCGAGGACATGGTCTGCTACGCCTGCCAGCACCTGGAGCAGGAGGAGAACCAGGAAGGGAAGAAGAGCGGCCGCAAACCCGGCGTCACCAAGATCGTGCGCCCCGTGGGGCTGAAGTACGAGGCGATCGGACGCCAGGACCCCCTGCCCCCGCCGTGGGAGGCGATGCGGTCGCTATAGAATGTTTCACGGGCGGACGAACTGATCGGAGGAGCAACCATGGCTGGTGTCGACGACCTCGGCTTCAAGATCAGCGTCGACGCCTCCGGCGCCACCAAGGGCGCCAACGAGTTCACGGCCGCCGCCGGGCGCATCGCCGAAGCCACCCGCGCCATGGCCAGGGCCACCCAGGGCGCCAAGGCCGCCGTCCTCCAGAACGCCGTATCCGGGCGCGGTGGTGCGGAGTACCGCACCATGATGAAGCAGATCGAGGCCTACAAGGGTCTCATCAAGGTCACTCGCGAACTCACCGCCGTTCGCAAGGAGCTCGACGGTGTCGATTTCTCCAAGACCGCCAAGAACATCTCCGAGGCCGTCAAGGCCATGGCCAAGGCCACCAGGACCACCGACTACCTGGGCAGCCCTCAGCTCGACAAGGTCAAGTCGCAGATCGACATGTACGCGCGTCTGGCCAACGTGACCCGCGACTTCGCCCGCGCCAACAGGGAGCTCCAGTCCTCCCTGGCCAAGACCAACCAGGCGGTGGCCGCCGCCAAGGCGCCCCAGGGGACCGCCACCACGGACCGCGAGCGCCAGGCCGCCATCGACAGGTACCAGTACAGGGCGCGCGTCGCCAAGTTCGACCAGCTCTCCCCCTCCGCCACCGGGTCGGACGTCACCCGGGCCGTGCGCGAGGAGAGCGAGGCCTACAAGGAGCTCGTCGACGCCATCGGCAAGGCGGCCGCCGCCGAGGAGAAGCGGGCCATCAGCGCCGGGATCAGCCGGGACATCGCCGACATCAAGAAGCGCGAGGCCGACGAGACCCGGCGCCTGGCCGAAGCCGAACGGGACGCCGCCGAGATCTCCGGACGGTCGCAGGCCTTCCGGGCCACCCAGATCGCCGACATCAACTCCGCCATCGACGCCAACAACCGGTACATCGGGGCCCTGGAGTCCACCCGCTTCGCCGCCCAGGACCTGCGCAACTACCTGACGCTGCTCGCCGCCGGGTTCACCTCCCTGTCCGTCGCCTCCGTCGCCGCCGCCGCCAGCCAGGAGCGCGCGTTCGCCGACGTCGCCCGCACCACCCAGATGTCCGCACAATCCGCCGAGATGCGGACCCTGTCGAACACCTACCGGGACCTGTCCACGCAGATATCCACCACCTATGAGGACCTGTCGCAGATCGGCTCGCTCGGCGCCCAGATGGGCATCAGCGCCGACAAGCTCGGAGACTTCACCCACGCCGTTGCCGGATTCACCACCATCACCGGCACCAACATCGACAGCGCCACCGAGGCCTTCGGCCGCTTCTTCGAGATGGTGGACAACGCCGGTGTCGAAGCCGACCACAGCGGCCAGAGGTACATGAACTTCGCCTCGCAGGTCGCCGAGCTCGGAGCCAAGTCCGTGGCCACCGAGTCCGAGATCCTCACCATGGCCAACTCGATCGCCGCCTCCGCCGCCTCCGCCGGAATCGGCCAGGACGCCATCCTCGCCTACGCCACCGCCCTGTCCAGCCTCGGCATCAAGCAGGAGTGGGCGCGCGGCTCCCTCCAGCGCATCTTCGGGTCCGTCAACGACGCCGTCGCCGAAGCCGGGGAGGGCCTCGACAAGTTCGCCACGGTGCTCGGCATGACCACGGCGGAGGCGGAGAACCTGTGGCGCACCGACCCGTCCACGTTCTTCAACAACCTGCTCACCTCCCTCAACAACGTCACCGACTCCGTCGAGCGCTGGACGATCATCAAGAACCTGGGCTTCAAGAACACCCGCGACATCCAGCTGCTCCAGCGGCTCAGCCTCAACATCGACCTCGTCAACGAGTCCTTCCGCAACTCCGCCGACGCCGCCCGCAACACCGAGTTCCTCGACAAGAGCCTGGAGACCCTCAACGCCACCCTCACCGAAACCATCCAGCGCTGGAAGAACTCACTGGCCAACCTGGGCGCGTCGCTCGGCGGCCCGTTCCTCGGCGTCGTCAAGAAGATCCTCGACGGCCTCATCGTCATCCAGGACGCCCTATCGCACATAGGCGATAACGCCTTCGGGCGCGTCTTCCTGGCCGCCTCCTCCGGCCTGGTCATTTTCGGCTCGCTCGTCGCCATCTCCAAGGTCCTCCAGGCCCTCGTCCTCAACGTCGCCGCATCCTACGTGTCGATGAGGACGAACATGGTGCAGGCGGGCCTGTCGGGGCAGATGACCTGGTCGAATATCTACAAGCTCATCAAGCAGGCCAACACAGCTCTGTACGAGAACATCGGCCTGATGAAGACGCGCGCCGCCCTGGAGCGCTCCGACCGGGCCGCCACCTCACTCGGGGGCCTGGCCGCCGCGGGCGCGGCCGCGAAGAAGAACGCCGACGCCGCCAAGGACGCCGCCAGGGGCATCGCGGAAGTCGGGACGGCCGCCGCCTCCAGTGCCGCGCAGACCGGTCTGCTCGCCAAGGCCATGGGCGGCCTCAAGGGCGTCATGAGCGGGATCGCCTCCATCGGCCCCATGGGGTGGATCGGCATCGCCGCCACCGTCATCCCCATCGCCATTCAGCTCTACGACGAGTGGGCCAACTCCGCCAAGCGCGCCGCCGAGGCCGCCCAGCAGGCCCGTGTCGAGAACCTCCAGGCCCTGGGCGGGGGCGAGGCCCTCACCAAGGCCATCCTCCAGGACGCCAAGGAGGCCGCCGACGGAACCCAGCAGACTTTCGGCGCCCTCGAATTGGCCGTCGACGGGTCCGCCGCCTCCACCAAGGACAGCGCCGACACCCTCTACTACTGGATCGACGCCTCCGGCAACCTCGTCCAGGCCACTAAGGAGCAGGCCGCCGCCCTGGGTTATTCCACCCTGGCCATCGGCGATCACACCGCTGCGCTCATCAAGGACGCCATCGCCTCCTCCGACGCCTTCAAGTCCCTGTCGGCCAACGACTTCAAGACGCTCACCGACCAGGGGTTCGACTGGAAGGAGTGGTCGCGTCAGTACGCCACCGGAGGTCAGGACGCCGCCAACTCGTACATCGACGGGTTCATTCAGCAGCTCAAGAACAGGAAGGATGAGATCTTCAAGGCGAACACGTACGAGTCGCGCGTCTACTCCGGCCCCTATGACAACGTCGGTACACCCACCCGCAAGTACTACGACACCCAGGCCGGGAAGCAGGCCGAACAGGACGTCCAGAACCTCAAGAATCAGATTGAAGCTCTGGAGAACCTGCGCACGAAGCTCGGCGACGTATCCGGTGCGGCTTCCGACGCCGTGTCGTCCCAGTCCGCCCTCAGCCAGATCGTCCAGGGGCTCACCGGCGACACCCAGGACGCCGCCGACGCCACGGGGAGCCTCGCCGACGCCACCGCCGACGCCGCCGAGGACGCCAAGACCGCCGGGCAGGCGTGGGACGAGTACCTCCAGTCCCTCGACGCCATCGTCGACGCCGCCTTCCAGTTCACCAACGCCGAGGCGAACATGTACTCCGCCCTCGACGACCTCAACCAGAGCCTGTACGACAACGGCAACTCCTTCGAGACGTTCACCGAGGCCGGGCGATCCAACCTGGAGGCCCTCCAGAACTACCTGAAGGCCACCGCCCAGTACGCCGGGCGCATGGCCGAGGAGATGGGCATGAGCGGCGTCGAGGCGCAGGAGTACATCGCCTCCTACGTGCAGGCCGCTATCGACGACCTCAAGGCCCAGGGCATCGACACCACGTGGATCGAGGCCCAGATGTCGAACGTCGTCTCCTCCCTCGACCAGACCATCTCCGGGCCCACCGTCGACATGACCGCACTGAACGCGGGCCTCCAGGACGCGGTCACCAACGCCAACAACGCCGCCGCCCTCATCCAGCAGATACTCGCCGGTGTCGGCATCCGCACCTCATCTCGGCCCGGGGGCGGGTTGAACACCGGCGGGCGCAGGCTCACCAAGGGCCTCGGCTCGAAGGGCGGCCTGACCACCAAGCAGATCATCGCGGGGCCCTCCATCGGGATGATGGGGTTCACCGGACGCTCCGGCGGCGGCTCGATCCGCGGCCTGGCGGGCACCACGTTCCAGGGGAACAAGCAGCGCTACCAGTTCACCCCCAAGGAGACGTCCTCGCGCGGGGGCGGCGGCGGAGGCGGCGGCCGCAGCCCCAGGAGCGGCGGTGGCGGAGGGGACCGCGACCGCACACCCCGGTCCTCTTCGTCGCGGGGCCGCAAGGAGAAGACCCCGGAGGAGATCTTCGAGGACTTCCTGTCGCGCCTCGACAAGGCGATGAACAACGCCCTGAACCGGTTCTGGCAGAACCAGGACGCCCAGGACAAGTACCACGCCCAGCTCAATACGATGCGCAAGACCATCGAGGATGCCAAGAAGTCCATCGAGGATCTCACCAACGACATCTGGGACCTCAACAACACCCTGTCGGAGAAGCAGAACGACCTGGCGAACCAGAAGTACTTCCAGTCCATCGCCAGGAAGTACGGCGACACGTCCCGCGTGCGCGACATCCAGGTCGACATCGATAAGACCACGAAGGAGATCTCCGACACCCAGAAGTCGATCACGGAGAAGACCAAGGAGATCGCCAAGACCCGGGAGGGCATGTACGCCCTCCAGGGGTACACGGAGGCCGCCATCAACAACCGGGCCGCCCTCAAGGCCCTCCAGGCCACCATGATCGACATGATCAACGCCTACGCCGCCTCCGGGGCGTCCACGGAGCAGCTCACCGCCTACGCCGCCCAGCTCAAGCAGGAGTTCATCGCCCAGGCCACGCAGATGGGATTCAACCAGGGCGAGGTGACCACCCTGTCCGGGGCCTTCGACAACCTCACCCGGACGATCCAGGCCGTGCCCCGCGTCGTCGACGTCGACGTGTCCGACAACGGCACCTCCGATCGCACCGGCGCCGGGATCAGCCGCATGGCCTCCAACGGGGGCGCCGGTTACTCGGCCCCGGTCACCGCCCAGGCGAACACCGAGCTCGCCGGTAAGGAGCTCAGTCGTCTGACCAAGGACCGTTACGTGAACGTCTACGTTCAGGCCGTGCGCACCGGAGCAGCTCTGGGGGCCCTGGGGGCGATGGGCGGTTTCCGCTATGCTCACGGCGGCCGCGTGCCCGGCCTGGCCGGAGGCGGGGGCATGCTCGGCGGTCGCAGGCGCTCCGGCAACTGGGACGCCGACGACATGCTCGGCATCACGTCGGCCGGTGGTGTCATCGGCGTCCAGTCCGGCGAGTACGTCATGCCCCGCACCAGCGTCGACAAGTACGGGCCCGGCATGATGGAGGCCATTCGCGCCGGACAGTACCGCCCCGAGGTCAAGGTCAACCAGGCCCCCGCGCCGTCAGGGCCGATCACCATCAACCCCAACCAGATCCACCAGCTCGCCCGCGCCGTGTCGACCGTCCTCAACCTCGACGGCCGGGAGGTCGGCGCCGCCGTCAACAACGTCAACGCCCGTAGCGGGCGAAGGGGGACCTACTGATGTCTTCGCGCCACGGCGTCGCCGCCCTGTGGACCGGCCGCCGGTTCGCCTGGATCCCCGCCCCCGACGCCCCCGCCAGCCACACCCTGATTTCCTGGGGGTCCGCCGACCAGCTGGTCGGTGGCGGGACCGCCGTCACCGCATCCCGGTACGCGGCCCGCACCATCGAGCTGTCGTGGTCCAACCTGACCCGCTCCGAACTGCTGCTCATCCAGGACATGCTCACCTGGGCGGGGGAGGACGAGATCCTCTACCGCGACGACATGAACTCCGGCGGCAACATCCTCTCCCCTTTGCTGGGGAGGCCCCACCTGCACGCCGACTCGCTCACCCCGCTCGCCTACGACGACAACGGCGTCGCCCTCGCCCGGGTCGTCGACGTCGGCAACGGCCCCCTCAAGGCCCTGGAGTTCACCGGCGCCCCCGCCACCGACGGCAAGCCGCACGTGTACCGCGAGCACGTGCTCATCCCCCCGGGCGCCGACATGCACATCGTCGCCTCCGGCGCCCTCACCGCCCCCGGTGTCGTCCAGGTCACCGGCGGCGTCAACGTCTCGCCCGCCGCCATCACCCGCATCCCCGGGCTCGACGACGCCCCCAAGATCGTCGAGGTCGCCGTCACCGCGTCGTCCTCCCCCGACCAGGTCCTCACCTGGGTGCGGGCCGCCTTCTCCGCCCGTGGGGCCGCCGCCCCGGACATCTGGCCCTACGCCACCCCGGAGGGCTTCGGCACCATGCGCGTCGAACCCGGGTCCCTGGCCGTCACCGGCGTCAACCCCGCCTACGGGCTGTTCTCCGCCACCGTCACCCTGCGGGAGGTCTGGCCGTGGCCGTGAGGTTCTTCGGGGCCCCCACCGGGGTCACCGGCTGGTCCTACGACGAGGACGCCGTGTCGCTGGACCGCAGCGAAGCGCCGTCCGGCACCGCCACCGTCAACGTCACCGGCGCCGGGGCCATGAGGCCCGCCGACCTGACGCCGCTGCTCGGCAGGACCCTGATCGTCCAGTCCACCGACCACGGCCGGTCCGACATGATGATCACCGACATCAGCATTGACGACGACTCCTGGTCCCTGACCGGGGGCTCCGGCCTGTCGGCCCTCAACCAGGTGGGCACGCTCAACCCCGAGGTGCGCGTCGACCTGGCCGCCATCATCAAGCGCTGCTACCTGGCCGTGCGAATCTCCACGACACCACCCATCGACGTCGACGCCCGCCTGAAGGACGCCCGCTACAACCTGCCCGGCGGACGCGACAACGTGTGGTCCATGCTGCGCCTGTTCCTGTCCGCCAACGCCCTCGACCTGTCCTGGGCCGACAACCGCATCCGCATCACCCCGCGCCCCGCCAGCATCATCCGCCTCGTCGACCGCACCATGTCGTCCACCGTCGGCCTGGAGGACGGACAGCGGGCCAAAGAGGTCCGCGTCAACGTCTACCACCGCACCCCGCTGAGCGGACGCTCTTGCGTCTACCCCGTACCGCCCTCCCGCTACCCCGGGGCGGACTCCACCTACGGCGACGAGGGGGACACCGTCCTGTCCGTCGGCTCCGGGGAGCGCACCGTCACCACCCTGCGTCTGGGCGCAGAGATCTCCTCCATCAGCCAGCCCCGCCCGACGACAAGCATCCCCTTCAAGAACGGGTCCCCGGACACCACGGCGATGGGTTCTGGCCTCTACGTCGTCGTCGGCAAGGACAACAAGCCGATCATGCCCGCCCAGTGGAACGACATGGGCGGAGGGCTCACCGTGAAGCTCAACGACGACCGCCGCTCGGTCACCGTCGTACTGTCAGGCATGGTCTACGAGCACCTGGCCCCCTACCGGATCTGCGAGTCGGACGGCAAGGTGGACCACCCCGCCCTGTATCTCTTCGGCCAGGGCGGGGCCCGCGTCGACATCGAGACCCTCAGCCTGGCCACCGGGGCCAAGGGGACCGACGACGTCGTCACGATCGACAACCCCGCCATCGACACCCCCGGCAAGGGCTGGGCCGCCGCCCAGGCCGCGGCCGACACCCGGGTCGGGTCCACGCTGACGCTGCAATGGAAGGGCGCCCCGCCCCCCGGCGGACAGACCCTCGGTGCGCTCGTCGGTGCCCGGTTCCACTACAAGAACCACTGGTGGCGGATTTCGTCCACGTCCACGGACGATACGGGGGTGTCGCTCCAGGCCACCAGCCACCCCCTGCTGGCCGACTACAATCGCAAGTACCCGCGGGTGTCGGATCTGCCGCTGGCGGGGCGCACGCTGCGGGACCTGTCGACGGAAGGAGTTCTGTGATGGCCTACTCGGCCTCCATCTTCCCCGCCTCCAACCTGTCGCCCCAGGCGCAGGAGTGGAGGGCCGCCGTCGAGAGGCGGGTCAGCCTCCTGGAGGAGCGCGGCACGTCCTCCGCCGCCGAGACCAGGCGCGTCATGGGGCGCTTCGGGGCGGCCATCGGATCCATCGACGGCATGGAGAACCGCATGGAGGACCTGGCCGCCCTGTCGCAGGCGGCCAACGCCATGGCCGACGACGCCGTCTCCTGGCACGAGGCCCCGCCCGTGTCTCCCGGGCCGGGAGTCGAGAACCCCGACGTGCCCGTCAACCAGAACGCCACCTGGTACGTGTGCGAACTGTCCCCCGGCGGCGGTGTCGACAGGGACCGCGTCAAGGAGGTGTGGCGCTGGTCCCCTCCGGGTGTCGACGACGACGCCGACGGCAAGTGGGTGCAGCAGCGCTGGGGCACGGACACCCTGGGGGAGGGCGCCGTCGACTACAAGCACCTGGCCGCCGCCGCCAAGGGGGACCTGGAGGCCGCCAAGGCCCTGAAGGGGCGCGTCGACACTTTGTCCGCCTCGTACGAGCAGACGAAGGCGGACCTGGAGCAGGCCAAGACGGATCTGAAGAAGTTCTCCGCCAACGCGAAGGACGTCATCATCTCCGACACGGAGCCCACCGGCGCCGACCGCAAGCCGGGGAACCTGTGGGTGTCGACCGCCGGTGGCACGACGAAGCTCTTCGTCTTCGACGGCACGGCCAACGCCTGGGTGGCCGTCAAGGGTGATGACGCGGCGGCCGCCGCTGCCGCGGCCGCTGAGGCGCAGAAGAAGGCGAAGGAGGCCCTGGACAAGGCGCAGGCTGTGGAGGACATGGCCACGGCCGCCAAGCTCGCCGCCGAGCGCGCCCAGAAGAGCGCCGACGGGAAGAACCAGGTGTTCTATCAGCCGAACAAGCCCTCGCTCAACGGGCGCAATGACGGCGATCTGTGGTTCGACACGGACGACGGCTACAAGATGTACGTGTACAACGCCGCCGCTCAGGACTTCGTGAACTGCACCCCCAAGACATCGGTTGACGTGTCCAAGGTGATGGAGACCTTCACGGAGCAGTCGTCCAATATCCTGCCGGGAAACTATCCACCGGACGGCGGTACCATTAACAAGTCCGTCTGGGTGGCGCCCGACGGGCGCGTGTTCAAGAAGATCTCCTGAGGAGAGAAGGGAACCCCGCATGCCCAAGTACGATCTTCTGCACGACCCCTGGGTCGACGGGTCCACCGCGAACCCCGTCGACGCCGCCGCCCTCATGCACATCGAGGCGGGTGTCAAGAGCACTAACGACCTGGCGTACCAGTTGGACCAGAAGGTTGATGACCAGGCCATCCGCCTGGGGCAGGTGAAGGGGGCCGCGGAGGAGACCAAGAAGACCGTGGCCGCCCACACGCAGACCCTCGGGGAGCACACGTCGTCCATCCAGGATCTCAAGAACAAGACCGCTGATATCGGCGGGCTTCTTCGCCGAGCCGACACCGGCGGGGCCGCCATCCTTCCCCCGGGTGTCATCGCCATGTATGCCTCGGACAGCGTTCCGGCCGGATGGCTGCTGTGCATGGGGGACGAGGTTTCCCGTGTTACGTACGGGGCCCTGTTCCAGGCCATCGGTACCCGATTCGGAGCGGGGAACGGAAGCACTACCTTCAACCTCCCGGACCTGTCCATGCGATTCCCCCTGGGCCGCAGCAATCAGGCGGGTACGGATAAGGTGGGTGCAACGGGCGGTGAGGTCGCGCATACTCTTACTGTCAGCGAGATGCCCGTCCACGGCCACTACTTGTCGCAGAACCACGGTGCCCACGCCTTCTCGTGGGGGGAGACCGGCGATGTCGGCACCGACGCCACCGCCTTCCCCGGGGCTCCGACGGGCAATAAGCTGTACACCTGGCAGAACTCCTGGAACAAGACGCAGAGCGAGGGCTCTGGCATGGCGCATAACAACATGCCTCCGTACATCGTGATCGGTTTCATCATCAAGGCCTTCTGACATGGCGGACGTCGAGTACATCACCACACCCGGACCCGGGCTGCTGCCGGGGTCGGACAACCTCCCCGGCTGGGACAACAAGGCCCCGGACACCACGATCGTGCATGCTCACGACGGCGGGGCCTGGGAGGAGATCACCGACGAGGAGACCAAGCGCATCGCTCGGGCGGCCTCGAAGCAAGCCAGCACCATACGCACCGTGGTCTCCTCCATCGGGGGCGTGTCGTACTTCTACAAGGGCGACTACGATCCGCCCATGCGCGGCAACGGACCCGGGGACGCGGCTTTCGCCCTGGATGACAACGACAACGTCATCCGCCTGTACCGATGGACTGGGACGACGTGGGTTCGCCACGAGCTCGACAACGCCGTGCTCGCGAACCTGGACGTGGGTAAGCTGACCGCCGGGTCTGCCAGCATCTCCAACGTCGTCGCCAAGCACATCTGGTCCGGGATCGTCACGTCCAAAGCCGTCGAGGCAGAGAAGATCACAGGCGTCATGATCGCCGCGAACTCGTTCACGGCGACCTCGGGTCACATCCAGTCTCTGGACGCCGGTGTTATCACGGCCGGGCTCCTGAGCGCCGACCGCATCGCGGGTCGGTCGATCACGGCGGCCCATCTGCAATTGGGCACCATCACCGGGGAGTCCGGCATCCTGAAGAACCTCAACGCCTCCGACATCACGGCGGGCGTCCTGTCGGCCGATCGCATCGACGCCAGCACCCTGCGCGGCAAGCTCATCGAGGGGGCGGTCATCAGGGGCGGCTATATAGAAGGTGCTAATCTGGTTGCGGTGAACAAGAACTATCCAGGGTACAAGGTAGCCATCTCAGACCTGGGGGTTCGTTTTCAGGCGGACGGCAGGACATACATGTCCCTCGGGAACGGCATGAGAGCCATCCACATAGCCAGAGATCCTGAAGCTGGTTTGGAGGGCCCCGCCGGGGGTATCGCCTGCTATAACTCTCTGGTCGGCCTGCATCCGTTACCGGTAGTAGGGGAGAAGGTAGTGTGGGATGCCGCACGCGGGTACATCAAAGTATTTCGTGTGAGCGGCGGCAGGATCATTCAAAAAGGTGCAGTCGGTATTTACTTCGTTGAAGCCCACGTGGGCCGTCGGAATGTCAACGATACAAGAAACGAGTGCGTGTTCTCTTTCCGCGCGGTGGATTATGACCAGCCGGATCTTAACACTAATCCCGGGTGGATTAGTATTCCCCCGGGGCAGAAGAGCGCCCGGGGCCTCACGATGTTCTGGGGTCCGATCACCCCGAATAATAAGGCAGTCACGGGCATTGCTGTCACCACCGGAGAGGATGGTTCCGGAAAGAATCAGCATAAAGCCATAAATGTAGGGATCCACATTGTCTGCTGTTCACCGCTCAATTAGCACTTCGAGGACTCCATGACCGGAACAGATCGCAACGGAATCTACACGTACTCCGCGGACGACACCGCCGCGGACTGGTCCACCCTGCTCAACCTCGGCGTCTCTTCGGTGTCGGGGGTCATCACCAAGCTGCGCCAGTCGTCCGTCTACAAGGCGAATAACGCCGCCGCGGCCAACGCCCTGCGCGACACCCTCATCGCCGCCGGGATCACCCCCACCGCCACCGACCCCATCCTCGTCTACCTGACCTCCAACGGGCAGATCATCGCCTGGGACGGCGCCAACTGGAAGGCCGACGGATCCAACATCACTTCCTGGCTCGTCGCCGGATCCGAAGTCGCCACCCCCGCCACCCCCATCACCAACGCCATCCTCGCCGGACGGCGCGGGGAGGCCAGCCGGTTCCGCGAAGAGGTCGGCACGGCCATCATCAGAGTGCCCGCCCCCATCGACAACAAGTACACGGGCCACATGCCCCTGGCCCGCAAGTACGTGGGCATCGCCACCACGCTTATCACCAACGGTGACGGCGCCGCGTTCGGCGGGCTCATCTGCTCCGCAGGATTCGGCTGGGACAAGGTCAAGAACAACGAGGGCCAGATCGTCCGCGTGCCCTACATCGCCAAGGGCGCCAAGCCCGGCAACCTCATCCGCCTCAACTACTCCATCAAGGGCTGGGAGGCGTGAGCCTCATGTACATACCGCACCCGCCCTGGGCCAACACCCTCGACCGGGGCCTGCGCGCCGTCGGCTACCTGGCCCTGTCGCTGTTCTCGATCCGCGAGGCGGGGCTCATGCCCTACACCCCGGACGCGAACATCTGGTACAACCTCGCCGTCCACATCGCTCTGTCGATCATGGCCGGAGGCTGCGCGCTCGCCTGCCTGACCGGACGCTCACAGGCGGAGATGGTCATCCTGCCCCTCGTCCTGGGGTGCGCGTCGGCCTCATGGATCCTCGTCATATCAGCCCACGGTTTCGGGGCCAGGTCCGCCCTGCTGCTGTCCGTCGTGTTCCTCCTGTCCGCTAGGATGAACTGGCTGCGGTGGTTGCGACACCGCGCCATAATCCTCACCGCGCTACGCGATCGCGACGGCAACGGCACAGACAGGGGGTGATCGCTTGACGCCCCTGCTCACCACGGTGGGGTCTGTCATCGCCCTCATCACCTCCGCCCTGGCCGCCTGGGGCTCCTGGGTCAAGGTCAACTCCGACCGCAAGCGGGGTGTCGGAGAGGCGGAGATGGCCCGTTCGCGCTTCGGCCTGGAGAGCCTCCAGGCGGCCCTGAACGCGAAGGACACGATCATCGCCCAGTACCAGGAGGAGAACAATCGCCTGCGCATCGAGGTGCACGATCTGCGTGTCGAGGTGGAGCGCCTCAACAGACGCCGCAAGAACGGCTGAACCGGAACCGGAACGCGAAAAGGCCCGCCCTCCTCCCCGAAGGAAGAGGGCGGGCCTGCCGTCAGCTATCTCGACATGCGCTCCAGCAGACCCTTCAGGCTAAGCGTCATGGCGCAGTAGTGGTAGAGGTGGCGTGCGGCGTCGCGCACGTCGTCGGCGTCCGGCTGGTCAACCGACTTGCCGGTCGGCCAGAACCCGAGCGCCTTGAGCGTGGCGTCACGAACCAGCGTCTTGGCCTGCGTCGGCGTCTGGTAGACGATCGGGCGCCTGTCGTAGATGTAGTCCATGATCGCGTTGACCCTCACCGGGGTGAGGTCGGCGAGGAACTGGTTGTGCGGGCGCAGGTCGAAGCGCTCGCCGACGACGACGTCCGGCTTGTAGCACCAGATGGCGCCCTTGAGCGTGAACGCCGTGTCGGTGTGGCTGTCGGCGACGAACTGGTCGTACTCGACGATCTCGACGTCGTCGCCTTCGACAGCCCCCAGAACCCACCCGGTCGACACCCCCGGGTCGTAGGCGAAGATCTTGGTCACCAGCCCATCACCACCAGGCACGAGACGATCGTGATGACCGGACTGAAGCTGATCCACAGCGGGATCTGCGCGTCCTCGCGCTGGGTCGCCGCGAAGAAACCCAGGAGGAGAGCAAGACCGAAGGAGACCAGCCCCACGAGGTAGACCTGTTGGAGCGTCATCAGTTCCTCACCGCCACGAACAGGCCGAAACCGACGGCGAACACCGACAGGCAGGCGACGAACCGGAACCACCACTTGGAGAAGCCCTCCGCGTGGCCGTCCTCGGCGAACATGTACCCGGCGCTGAACACGAGCATCGGCAGGGTCAGGAGCCAGTAGCCGAACCATCCCCCGGCGCTCATGCCTCGATCACCACCGCGTCCTCGCCGCGAAGGTCCTTCGGTTCGGCCTTGCGCCAGCGCCCGGAGCCTCTGGCGTGCGAGGCGACAGCCCGGCACACGATCGCCTTGGCGGGGTCGCAGCCCTCCTTGCCCCGGTGCCACGCCAGGACGGGGATGTCGCCGTATCCGAACCACACCCGGGTCAGGGCCCGGAGCATGGCGGCCAGGCCGCAGGCCCGGGAGCGCCGGACCCTCTCCGGCTCGGCCCGGGGGTCGAAGGGGGCGGGGGACCAGATGACGTCGAACTCGTTGACGC
>ERZ773099.2080-NODE-2080-length-14145-cov-6.673314_pt1 | contig 14145 bp, 9 predicted proteins | sample MGYA00511120_ERZ773099 | MGnify/ENA primary metagenome ERZ773099 (study PRJEB29015, sample SAMEA2738012) | human oral metagenome | biome: human oral; feature: human-associated habitat; material: dental | place: China | collected 2104 ... | reverse complement strand
CGGGCGGGACGGATGCGTCCCGCCCGCGCGCTCGTCTATCTGGGGGTGTTACCGTGAGGTCATGGCCGAAGATTTTCTCGCGTCCGCCCTCGCTGCCGAGGCCTCGTCGCGCGCCCCGCAAGATCCCGACTACCCGCTCTTTCACGTCGCGCCCCCGGTAGGCCGCCTGAACGACCCGAACGGCCTCATCGAGATCGGCGGGACGTATCACGCGTTCTTCCAGTACACGCCCGAGCACCCTCGCAAGCTCGTCTACTGGGGCCACGCCACGTCGCGTGACCTGACTCACTGGGGCTACCACGCCCCCGCGATCCTGCCCGACACCCACCAGGACGCGAACGGCGCCTACTCGGGCACCGCGATCGAGGTCGGCGACCACGTCGAGCTGTGGTACACCGGCAACTACAAGGATCCCGAGACGGGGGAGCGCGAGGCCACCCAGTGCGTCGTCACGACGACGGATATGGTCCACTTCGATAAGCGCGTGCCCCCGATCATCGGCCACCAGCCGGAGGGATACACGGCGCACTTCCGCGACCCGCAGGTGTGGCGCGACGCGGACGGCTCGTATCGGATGCTGCTCGGCGTCCAGCGTGAGAACCTCACGGGTGCGGCCCTGCTCTACCGCTCCGCGGACCTGCGCGCGTGGGAGTGCGAGGGCGAGATGACCTTCCCGGACGCCGGAGGGGCCTTCGACGCGTTCGGCTACATGTGGGAGTGCCCGAACCTCGTGCGCCTGACCGACGAGGAATCGGGCGAAGCGCGCGACGTCCTCATCTTCTGCCCGCAGGGCATCTTGCCTCGTCGGGAGGGTTTCGAGAACGTCTTCCCGTGCGTCGCCATCGTCGGTGAGCTCGTGGGGACCGAGCTGCGCGGTGCCGACGGGTCCTTCGAGGAGCTCGACCGCGGCACCGAGTTCTACGCGCCCCAGGTCATGGCTCGCTCCGCCTCCTCCTCGTCTGACGCGCCGACCCTCCTCTTCGGTTGGGCGGGTAACGCCGGGGAGGACGACCAGCCCTCCATCGCCACCGGCGGCTGGGTGCACTGCTTCACCGCCCCCCGCGCCCTGACCCTGCGCGGCGGCCGCGTCATCGCCCGCCCGTACCTGCCGGGCCTGCCCCTGGTGCCCGCCACACTCGAGGGTGCTCCCGGGGACGAGGCCGGGGCTCGGGTCGCGGAGCTCGCTGGCTCGCGCTCGTGGCGCCTCGCCTTCGACGCCTCCTACGACGGGGGCCTGTCCGTGCAGATCGGTTCCGGCTCCGGCCTGTCGATCACTCTGGAAGACGGACGCCTGAGCGTCGACCTGACGGGCACGCGCTACCCCCACGGCGGCCGCCGCGTCGTCACGCTCGAGGCGGGGGAGGCCGGCCGTGTGGAAATCCTCCACGACCGTTCCATCACCGAGATCTACCTGGGCGATGGCTCGCGCGTCTTCACGACCCGCAGCTTCCTGAACGGCGACGGCTCCGGCGTGACCCTCACGGGCACCGCTTCCGTGACGAACGTGAGCGCCGCGCGCGCCGACTGAACACCCCATGAACGAGGCCGTGGCTGCCACAGTGGCCACGGCCTCGTCGTATGTGTGCGGTCTCTCATGCTCTGACCTGAGACGATGCCCGTCGCAGCTTGCGTTGAAGACTCTGTCAGCCGTAGTATGTCAATCGATTGCTACACACCGCCCAGCGCGGCGTAACAATGGCGTTGCGCGTGGGGTTTTCAGAAAGGAATGTGATCAGCGATGGATCACGCCAAGGTGGCAGGAGAGGTCGTCGAAGCAGTCGGCGGCGCCTCCAACATCAGCGCAGCAGCTCACTGCGCAACCCGTCTCCGCCTGGTGATCGCGGACGAGTCCAAGATCAACCAGCAGGCCCTCGACGACAATGAAGATCTGAAGGGCACATTCGCCGCCGGCGGCATGTTCCAGATCATCGTCGGCCCCGGCGATGTCGACCAGGTCTACGCGAACATGGTGGCCAACCACGGCGTGCGCGAGGTCTCCAAAGACGAGGCCAAGGAAGAAGCCGAAAAGGGTGGCAACCTCTTCTCGCGCTTCATCAAGATGATCGCCGACATCTTTGTCCCGATCCTGCCGGCGCTGGTCGCCGGCGGTCTGATGATGGCCATCAACAACGTCATGACCGCTGAGGGCCTCTTCGGCGAGCAGTCGCTGACCCAGATGTACCCGGTCATCGCGGACTACGCGGCCCTCATCAACATGGTTTCCTCCGCGGCCTTCGCCTCGCTGCCGGTCCTCGTCGGCTTCTCCGCGGCGAAGCGTTTCGGCGGCAACGTCTACCTGGGTGCCGCGATCGGCGCGGCCATGGTGTCCTCCGACCTGCTCAACGCCTGGAATACGGGTGCGGCACTCGCCGGTGAGGCACAGGTAAGCTACTGGCACATCTTCGGCATGGACGTCGCCAAGATCGGCTACCAGGCGCAGGTCATCCCGACCCTGGCCGTCACCTACGTCATGTGCCTCATCGAGAAGAGCCTGCACAAGGTCCTCAAGGGCACCGCAGACTTCCTGCTCACCCCGCTCATCACGATGCTGGTCACCGGCTTCCTGGCCTTCACGATCATCGGCCCCGTCACCCGCGTGGCCGCCGAGTACCTCACCTGGGGCATTAACTGGACCTACACGACCCTCGGCGTTGTCGGTGGTCTTCTCTTCGGCCTCGTCTACAGCCCGATCGTTGTGACCGGCCTGCACCAGTCCTTCCCCGCCATCGAAATCCCGCTGCTGCCCGTCAACGGTGGCGTCGGTGACTTCATCTTCCCCGTCGCCTCCATGGCGAACGTCGCGCAGGGCGCGGCTGCCCTGGCCGTCTTCTTCAAGACCCGCGACGCCAAGCTCAAGGGCCTGGCCGGCGCCGGTGGCGCGTCCGCCGTCTTCGGCATCACCGAGCCCGCCATCTTCGGTGTCAACCTGCGCCTGCGCTGGCCCTTCTTCTGCGCCATGGCCGCTGCCGCCATCGGCTCCGCGGGCGTCGCCCTGCTGAACGTGCGCGGTCAGGCCCTCGGCGCCGCAGGCTTCGTCGGCTTCGTGTCGATCATGCCGAAGTCGATCCCCGCGTACCTGGCCCTCGAGGTCCTCGTCTTCGTTCTGTCCTTCGGCTTCACCTTCGCCTACGCCATGACGCGCGGAAAGGCCGACATGGAGGGCCGCGCGCCCGCCGCCAAGACTGCCGCTCCCGTGGCCGCTGCGGCTGCTGCTCCTGCCGCCGCTGGTGCGCCTGCCGCTTCCTCCGCCCCGGCTGCCGCTGCTCCCGCGCCCGCCCCGTCTTTCAGCGACGAGGCAGTGGCTGACCTCTCCGTCACCTCGCCTCTCGCGGGTACGGCGATTCCGCTTGAGCAGGTCAAGGACGAGTCCTTCGCCAAGGGCATGCTCGGCCCCGGCATCGGCATCGAGCCCGCCGACGGCCTCGTCGTGGCGCCCTTCGATGGCACCGTGACCGTCGCGTTCCCGACCGGCCACGCCTACGGCCTCAAGTCCGCCTCCGGCGTCCAGGTCCTCATTCACGTTGGTATGGACACCGTCAAGCTGGACGGCAAGGGCTTCACGCCCCGCGTCGCCAAGGGCGACGTCGTGCGCCGCGGCGACGTGCTCGCCGAGGTCGACCTCGACGTGATCCGCGAGGCTGGCTACGAGACCATCACGCCCGTCGTCGTGACGAACAAGAAGAAGCTCGGCGCGGTGACTCCGGTCGCCAGCGGCGAGATCCAGCGCGGCGACGCGCTGCTCGATGTGGCCCCCAAGGAAGCCTGAGCCTTCCGGGAGTCACTCCTGACATAACGGGTGGGCGGCACCAGCGCACTGCTGGTGCCGCCCACCCGTCTGTCGTGCCGGTGGTGTCGGATGCGCGTTTCGTTGTGGTGGCACTCGTCGCGGGGAGTTCGTGTTCTCGCGCTGCTGGTGTCGACCGTACAGTCTGTGGCTACTGCGAGGCCTGTCGATGGTGAACAAAGGTGTTGGCGGTTTCAAAGTCGCCCCGTCATCGCGTCCGGTCAAGTCCTCTGCGCGAATAAGTTCGCCCTGCTCGGCCTGATGTGGGTGTGAGCGCGAAAAAATTCGCCCTGCAGGCGCGAAAGAGGCGAAAAACGCCGTTTTTAGGTGTACTGGGCGAACTTTTTCGCGGTTCTGTTGTGGTGTGGGGTGTACTGGGCGAACTTTTTCGCGGAACCGCTGTAGAACGGGGGCGCTGGGAGAGTTTTGTACCGGGTGGGCTGCTGGTGGGGGCGTGTTTGGAGAGTTTTGTACCGGGTTTGGCACTGGGCGCGGTACAAAGTTCTCCCTGCTGGGGGGCGTGGGGGTGGATGCGGTACAAAGTTCTCCCTGCTCGTGCAAAACTGGCTGAAATGGGCCTTTTTGGGCGTGTTCGGAGAGTTTTGTACCGGGTGGGCTGCTGGCGGGGGGCGTGTTGGGGGAGTTTTGTACCGAGTGTGTCGATGTGCGCTCGTGGGTAGCTATCTGCTCGCAGCAAATGGCTGAACCTGTGGACGGGGGCCTGCTCGCAAATGGCGGCCGAACACGCGGATAGAACATGCAGATAAGGGCCGAACACGCGGATAGGTTATGACGATGCGGATAGCCCAATAACCTATCCGCGTGCGGATCTGTCGGGCCCTTTCGGGACAGGAAAACCATCCGGGCCAGCGGTGAGCGCTGAAAGCCCAGCTGTCAGGTGCTCTCACACCGCCAGCGAGCGCCCCGGAATCAGCGTTCCCGGGAACTCGACCGTCTGAGCGTGGGGTGCCCCGGCCTCGTCGGATGAGGGACGCGGCGCCTTGCCCTCGATCTGATCGAGGAGGATCGTCACCGCCTCCTGCGCGATCGCCGCGATGGGTTGGCGGATTGTTGCGAGGTGGGGCAGAGCGCGGCGCATCGTCTCCGTGCCATCGAAGCCGATGACCGACAGATCCGTTGGGACAGACAGCTCGCGCGTGCGCGCCCACTCGAGGACCTCGGCCGCTGCCAGGTCGTCGGTCGCGAAAACGCCGTCGATGGGAGCGGCGGCGCGGGCCTCATCCAGGGCGTCGCGCACCATCGCGAAACGTTGCGGCGTCGGCGTATCGAAGGGTACGGTGACCGCGCGCGGGGTCAGTCCTGCGCGCGTCACCTCGGTGTGGTAGCCGGCCTCGCGCAGGTTACGCGGACCCGAACGCGAGGTGAGTAGCAGCGGATAGCGGCACCCGCCCTCGATGAGAGCGCGCGTCGCCATGGCGCCCGCCTCCTCGTTCGCGCAGCGCACGTTCGGAATGGACGGGCTTAGCTCGCGGTCGATCGTCACCAGCGGCATGCGGATCGTGTCGTATTCGCCCAGGCCCTCGTTGTGGGCGCCTGAGATGATTCCGTCGACGCGGTTGCCCACGAGCAGCGACAGGTATTCGCGCTCGCGGTCCGCCCGGCCCATGGAATTGCAGATAAGGATGCGATATCCGGCGTCGGCGAGGGCGTTTTCGACCTCGACGGCCAGCTCTCCGAAGAATGGGAGGGACACGGCAGGAACGATGAGGCCTACCGTCTGCGTGCGCTTGCCGTGCAGGGCACGCGCCAGGGAATTAGGGCGATAGCCCAGCGTCTTGATCGCGTCGGCGACGTTCTTTTTTGTCTTCTCCGACAGGTATCCGCGGTTGTTGAGGACACGCGAGACGGTCGTCAGGCTCACTCCGGCCAGCTCGGCGACGTCGGCCAGCGTGGGTTCGCGCGAACTCATGCGGGGTTTCCTTTCCTTCCCTCGGTATTTCTCCATTGTAGTTGGTCACCTGGGAGGAAGCCGTGCGTCACGTCGGCGAGGCCGGGGCCGAGCATCACGCGAGGGTGTTGTCACGCGGGAGCGCGCGAGGCGTTCATTCCATGGTTTATCGGCATTTATGAGGGTGATGTATCCCATGTCACGGTCGGTGATATCGGGTTTTGCGCGGGTATGCCAGCCCGATACCATGGGCACTACGGGCACCTGTGTCTCACGATGGACATACCCGCACTTGAAAGGAACAACCATGATTTCCCGCACCGTTGCAATTGGTTCCTCCGTTGGCCTCCACGCGCGTCCTGCAAACATTCTCGCCGAGGCCGTTGACGACTCCGGCGTCGACGTGACCATCTCTCTGGGTGGAGAGGAAGCTGACGCTGCGTCGCTCCTCGAAATCATGACCCTGGGCGCCAAGCACGGCGACGTCGTCACGCTGTCCACCGAGGACGATTCCGCGGGTGCGGTGCTCGACTCACTCGTTGAGCTGCTCTCGCGCGACCTCGACCAGGAGTGAACTGATGGCGACGCACGACGTCCTGCACGGCATTGGCGTCTCCGCCGGTACCGCAGCAGCCCCTGCGGCGATCGTCCAGCCCGCCCCCGGTGTTGACACGACGGAGCCGGGCAGCGTTGACGCTGCCGCCGACGGTGCGCGTGTCCGCGAGGCACTCGCTGCGGTTTCCGCTCGCCTGAAAGAGCGCGCCGCGAATGCGCCGGAGGAGACGAAGGCGATCCTGAAGGCCACCGCCCAGCTCGCGGGTGACCGCGGCCTGGCCAAGGCTGTTGACAAGAAGCTGAAGAAGGGGCTGGGTATCACCCAGGCTGTCCATGATGCGGTTGAGGACTACGCGCAGATGCTGCGCGGTCTGGGCGGCTACATGGCCGAGCGTGCGACCGACCTCTACGACGTGCGCGATCGCGCGATCAGTGAGCTTCGCGGCCTGCCTGAGCCCGGCGTTCCGGCCTTCGATGGCCCCGTCGTTCTCGTGGCCCACGATCTGGCTCCCGCCGAGACTGCGACGCTGGATCCGGAGACCGTCCTCGGCATCATCACCGAGGTCGGCGGCCCCACGTCGCACACGGCGATCCTGGCTGCCCAGCTGGGTATTCCCGCGATCGTGAAGGCCGCGGGCATCATGGAGATTACCGAAGGCACCATGCTCGCCCTTGATGGCGGCGTCGGCGAGGTGATCGTCGCCCCCACCGACGACGAGGTGGACCTGCTCAAGGAACGCTCACGCCGCCGCTCCTTGGCTCTGGCGGGTTCGACCGGTGAAGGCGCGACTTACGATGGCTACCGCGTGAAGCTCCTGGCCAATATCGGCACGGTTGACGATGCGATGAAGGCCTCGAAGTTTGACCTCGAGGGTTCTGGCCTATTCCGCACGGAGTTCCTGTTCCTGGAGCGTTCGGAGGCCCCGACGCTGGAGGAACAGACCGACACCTACACGAAGGTCCTGCAGTCTTTCGGATCGCGTCGCGTGGTCGTGCGTACCCTCGACGCGGGTGCCGATAAGCCGCTGAGCTTCGCGGATCTGGGCGCCGAGGAGAACCCGGCCCTGGGTGTGCGCGGCCTGCGCCTGTGCCAGGTGCGCGAGGACCTCATTGATACGCAGCTGCAGGCGCTGGCCGCCGCTCACAAGGCGACGGGCGCGGAGCTGTGGGTCATGGCCCCCATGGTCTCGACCGCTGACGAGGCCAAGTGGTTCGCCGACAAGGCGCGCGGCTACGGCCTGCCCAAGGTCGGCATCATGATCGAGGTGCCCGCGGCCGCCCTGCGTGCCGAGCAGCTCCTGTCGATCGTGGACTTCGCGTCCATCGGCACGAACGACCTGACGCAGTACACGATGGCTGCCGACCGCCTGGACGGCAACCTGGCGGCACTCCTGGATCCATGGCAGCCCGCGGTCCTCGAGATGATCCGCACCGCCTGCAACGGCGGTCGTGCGACGGGCAAACCGATCGGCGTGTGTGGCGAGGCCGGCGGTGACCCGCTGCTGGCCCTGGTCCTCACGGGCCTGGGTGTTGCCTCCCTGTCGATGGCACCCTCGAAGGTTAATGCCGTGCGCGCTGCCCTGCGTATGCACGACCTGGCGACCTGCCAGCAGATGGCTGCCTACGCGGTGGATGCGCCTAACGCGAAGGAAGGCCGTGAGAACGTCTTGAAGCTGGTGGCTCCGGCGATGCTGGATCTGCTGTGATTCGACGCTTCTGACACATAGCGGGGTGGGCCCGGGAACCAAGCGGTTCCCGGGCCCACCCCGTTTGTGCGTGCGTTGCCAGACGCCGCGTCAGTCCCTGCGGATCGCGTCCGCCGGATTCGATGACACCGACGGGGTGTCCGCCTTCCGGTTCTTCTTGGAACGTCCAGAGAAGAGTGCGGTGAGAATCAAGATCACGCCCAGCGCTGCGATCGAGCTGATCCCGAGGATCGGCAGATTAAAGTTCGTCACGTAGGCCTCGGCGATGAGGAAAACCCCCACCATGCATACGAGGAGCGCCCACACGAAGGAACCGACGCGCACGCCCCTACTGGGTGCCTCGGGCAGCGAGCGTACATCGACGGGGCCTGCCGGCGCGCTCCACGTGGTGTGAGCGCTCGCAGCCGGGCCCGCCGCTGCACCGGGAGCACCCAGGGGCTCCTGACGGCGATGAGGAGCCCCGGCCTCGTGCCCCTGGGGGATGGACTCACCCGTGGAGGCCGGGTCGAAGGCGGTGCGCCCGCCCGCCCCTACGGAGCCGGCAGGAGAGCCCGCCTGCGCATGTGGCCCCTGCGCGCCCGATGCGCTCGCCTGGCTCGCAGTCCCAGCGTCTGAGCGAAAGGGATCGGTGGGCATCTGGGCAGTCGGTGCTTCGCGGAAGACCGCCAGGGGGTCCGAGGACAGGTCCGGGGAGGAGGTCGGCAGCTGTGTCGTCGTGTCCGCGCCGACGCCGACAGTCGGCCCTGGGATCGTCGGCAGCGGTGTCGTTGCGTCGAATTCGGGCAGCTCGGTGGTGAGGTCGTCGCTCGAGGTGGTCATGGTCGTGGTCCTTCCTCAGTTACCCGACTGGGAGCCGGTAGGGGTGGGAGATGGAGAGGTACTCGGAGTCGTCGAGGGCGTTGCCGACGGGGTAGCCGAGGGCGTCGTGGTCGGCTTGGAGCCCCATGTTCCCGAGGAATCGGGTGTCTGCAGGACCGTCAGCGTGTCGAGCCCCGCGCTATCGGTGATGAGGACGGTGATGCCGCCCAGGGAGGGCTTCCCCCAGGAGGGGGAAGTAGCGGTCGCCCCCGCGCAGTTGTTCAGCGGGGAAGCCCAGCCGTTGCCGTCCATGTTGGTGGAGAGAGTCTCGATATCGGACTGGCACACGATCTGGACGGGCTGGCCCTCGGCCACCTGAATGGTCAGCCTGCTCCAGGCCTCCCAGTCGACGACGATTGTCTTCGTGGTGCCGACGGGAGCTCCAGTCAGGTCGAGTACCGTGGTGCCGGCCGGGTTTCCCCCGCTGACTCTGTCGACCGTCCAGTCGCGCGTCGTCTCCGTGTTGATGCCCCCGGGGTGAACGTTGATGTGGAAATCGGTCGGGCGGGCGGCCTGGGTGCCGATGGCCGCAGTGGGAAACGCCATGATGATGCCGATGACCGACAGGGCGGTGAGCCATCCCGCGCTGCGGTCGCGCAGGGCAGCAATCGCCAGGGAGAGCCCGACGACAAGCAGGCACACGCCGCCACCAATGGTGATGATGCGGGCGATCGTCTGATCGACCGTTTCGCCGGTGATGAGGGGGATCGCGAGACCCTTATCCGCCCAGTACAGCCCAGCGAAAACGGCAGCCGTGATGAGCACCAGCAGGCCCGTGATCGCCAGGTTCGCGCGGCCGGAAACTGTGCGGGGACGATGCGTCGGCGCGGGCGGAGCGTTCCATCGACGAGGTGTGGGCGCGCTCGCGGGAGGCGTCCAGCCGGGGTGGGGCACGGAGGCGGTAGCGGCGGCCGGACGCGGTCCGGCCTGCGGGCTGGCGGCGCCGGCGGGGGAGGACTCGAAATCGCACGGAACGCCGTACGCGGGGAAACCTGCGGGACCCTGCTCGGGCTTCATACCCGGATCCGGTTCCCCCGTGCCGTCAGCGGCCGGGGAAGCTGGCGCAAAAGGGACGGAGGCGCCCGCCGCGTTCGGGGTGGGAGCAGCCGACGGGGCGTTGTTTCGTGGAGCCTCGTAGTGGGCGGCCCCGTAGGAGGGGCGCTGTTGGCCCGCGTTCCGGTTGCGAGAGAGCGACAGGCCCACGAGAGCGGCCGCGATGGCCGAGAAGGACAGTGCCACGATGATGATCTTGAACCAGCCGATCCCCATGATGCCGAAGACACCGACATCGGAGAACATCGAGGATAGGGCGGCGAGAATCATCAGAGCGCCGCCGATGACGGCGATGTCGAAGCGTCCCTCGATAGCCTCCTCGACGTGAATACGGCCGTCCTCAGCTTCGGGCAGGAGCAGCCAGGCCAGCCCGTAGGCGGGGACAACGAGCGGCATGAAGAACGCAGTGACCACCACGAGGACGCGCACGAGCGACAGGTCCCACCCCTGGTGGGCGGAGATTCCCGAGCAGACGCCTCCGAGAACGCGGGGCTTCGCGCGGTACCACCCGGAGCCTCGGATGGAGTCGAAGAAACCACTGCGGGGCGGGCGCTGCTGGTACTGAGCACTCGGATCCGTTGTACCGTTCGACCAACTCATCATGCACTTCCTCTCGATGGGATCCACGCGGCGTGGATCGATACCACTACTCAACCAAAGAACGGGGGGAGCGCGACAGTAGGGGACCCCCTGAATGACCCCTGATTGTGCTGGGGGTATCCCGGGGGGACACCCCGTGGCATGCCACAATGGGAGCGTGAGCAGACCCGTGAATTCCCCCCGTCCGGGGTGGACTCCGCCGATTCCGGCGCCTCCCAGCAGGCCCCCGCTCGTGCGCGCGACCGCCTCGAGCCCGGACATGTCGGCCCCCTGGCTGGGCGGCGTGTGCTCGGGTCTGGCCGTACACCTGCGGTTGCCGGTCGCGCTCGTGCGTGTCTTGTTCGTCTGCCTGGCGGGGTTCGGCGTCGGCATCGGCGTCTACCTGTGGCTGTGGGTGACGGTCCCCGAGGATTCCCCCGAGGCTAGCGGGACGGATTCGCTCAGCCCCGGCCTCGTCCGACTGCGTGAGGAACGCGCCGCCCAGGTGTCGCGCAATCGCTTGATCGTCGTCGGCGTGGCCCTGATCGTGGCCGCGATCGTCGGCACGATCCTGAACGCGACGAACACGCTGGACTGGCGCGACATGGGGGCCATCGTCTCGATTATGTCGGGCATTGCGCTCGTGTGGAGCCAGAGCCGCAACGTGAGTTCCTGGCGGTCGTTGCGCTTCATCGGGGCTGTCTTCGGTGGGATCGTGCTGCTCAGCCTCGGTGTCGTCATGGTCGCCTCGCGCGATAATCCGCCCGTCATCCTGCTGCGTGGCGGTCTCATCGGGGCTGCTCTGGTGGCGGGTGTCCTCTTCGCTTTCATGCCCCTGTGGCTGCGCACCACGAAAGACTTGTCGCAGGCCCAGGCCCAGCGCGTGCGAGAAGCCGAGCGCGCCGACATCGCCGCTCACCTGCACGACTCCGTGCTCCAGGCCCTCACTCTGATCCGCGCCTCCGCCGAGGACCCGGCCCGCGTGCGCGCCATCGCGCTCACCGAGGAACGCGAACTGCGCGCGTGGCTCTACACGGGACACGCCCAAGCCGCCGATTCCCTCGAAGCGGCCGTCACGGAGGCCGTCGTCGGCGTCGAAAGCCGCTACGGCGTGCCGATCAGCGTCGTCGTCGTGGGAGATATGTGCCCGGGTCCCGGTGAGCTCGCGCTCGTCGCAGCCCTGGCCGAGGCCTGCCAAAACGCTGTGCGCCACGGCGCCCCGCCTGTCTCCGTCTACGTCGAAGTGCGCCCCCGAGCCATCGAGGCCTTCATCAAGGACAACGGTGAGGGATTCGACCCCGCCACCATCGCGGCCGATCGCCACGGCGTGCGCGACTCTATCGTCGGGCGCATGCGCCGAGCCGGGGGAAGCGCCACGGTTAGGCGTCTCGCCCGCGGCACCGAAATTGCTCTGAGCGTGCCGCGCTCCGATATCCTGGAACAAACAGCCCCGACCGGGAGGACACAGTGACCATCCGCATCCTCGTCATCGACGATCACCCCATGGTGCGTGCAGGCGTGCGCGCCGAGCTCGAGAATTCCGGGGCCGACCTCGAGGTCGTTGGGGACGCCTCCGACGTCGAGGGCGCCATCGCGGCCTGCCGTGCGCTCACCCCGGACGTGGCCCTCCTCGACGTGCACCTGCCCGGCGGAAACGGCGGAGGCGGGGCGGAAGTGGCCAGCTCCTGCCGCGACATTGAGGGTCTGCACTTCCTGGCGTTGTCCGTCTCCGACGCCGCCGAGGACGTCGTCCAGGTCATCCGAGCGGGCGCCCGAGGGTACGTCACCAAGTCGATCTCCACCCCGGACCTCGTCGAAGCCATCGGACGCGTCGCCGCGGGGGATGCCGCCTTCAGCCCGCGTCTGGCCGGCTTCGTCCTGGATGCCTTCGGCACCGGCGAGGTCTCCACAACCGACAGCGAACTGGACCTGCTCTCGGCGCGCGAGCAGGAGGTCATGCGCCTCATCGCGCGCGGCTACACCTACAAGGAAGTCGCCCACGACCTCTTCATCTCCATCAAGACCGTCGAAACCCACGTGAGCGCGGTCCTGCGCAAGCTCCAGCTCTCCAACCGCAACGAGCTCACGCGCTGGGCGATGCAGCGACACATCGTGTGAGGTCGGACCCCTTTCGCGTGCCCCATCCGCAGTGTGGTGCACCCCCGCCCTTACAATGGAACCCCGAGGGCGCACCAGCGCCTGCCCGCCCCGCACGGACGGCCTCTCCTATTTCCGCGACCTCGGAGGATGCATGCACCGCATCGGTTTTGACAGTGATCAGTACGTCGAGATGCAGTCTCGACACATCGCCCAGCGACGCAGCGAATTCAGCGGCAAGCTCTACCTGGAGTTTGGCGGCAAGCTGATCGACGACATGCACGCCTCGCGCGTTCTGCCCGGTTTTACCCCCGATAACAAGGTGCGCATGCTGCGCGAACTGGCAGACGATGTCGAGATCATCGTCGCCGTCAACGCCAAGGACTTCGCGCGCCGCAAGGTGCGCGCCGACATGGGCACCACCTACGACGACGAGGTTCTGCGTCAGATCGACGAGTTCCGTGAGCGCGGCTTGTACGTCGGATCCGTCGTCATCACCCAGTGGATGGACGACAACAAGGCGGCCGCCGAGGTCAAGGAACGCTTCGAGAAGCTCGGCATCCGCGTCTACCGGCACTTCCCGATCCCCGGCTACCCCTCGGACGTCGAGCGCATCGTCTCCGATGAGGGCTACGGCGCGAACGAATACGTGGAGACCACCCGTGACCTGATCGTCGTGACGGCCCCCGGCCCGGGTTCCGGCAAGATGGCGACCTGCCTGTCGCAGCTCTACCACGACCACAAGCGCGGGATCGAGTCGGGGTATGCGAAGTGGGAGACCTTCCCGATCTGGAACATTGCCCTGGATCACCCGGTGAACATCGCCTACGAGGCCGCCACGGCCGACCTCGACGACGTCAACATGATCGATCCCTTCCACCTGGAGGCGTACGGGATCAAGACGGTCAACTACAACCGCGACGTGGAAATCTTCCCCGTCCTGAACCGCCTGTTCGAGAAGATCCTCGGCTCCTCGCCCTACAAGAGCCCCACGGACATGGGCGTCAACATGGCGGGCCACTGCATCGTCGACGACGAGGCATGTGTGGAGGCTTCGCGTCAGGAGATCATTCGCCGTTACTACAAGGCGCTCGTGACCGAGAAGAAGGAGATGAGCGAGCCCGTGCAGTCGTCGCGCATCTCCCTGCTGATGAGCCGCGTGGGTGTGGGGCGCATGGATCGCCCGGTCGTGCGTCCGGCCCTCGAGCTGGCCGAGGCGACGGGCGAGCCGGCCGCAGCGATCGAGCTGCCCGACGGCCAGATCGTCACGGGTAAGACGTCGGCGCTGCTGGGCTGCTCCTCGGCGATGCTGCTCAACGCGCTCAAGAAGCTCGCGGGGCTGCCCGACGAGGTCCAGCTCCTTGCCCCGCAGTCGATCGAGCCGATCCAGCGCCTCAAGACCCGCGACCTGGGCTCGCGCAACCCGCGCCTGCACACCGACGAGGTCCTCATTGCGCTCGCGGTGAGCGCCAACGGCGACGACAAGGCGCGCCGCGCCCTGGATAAGCTCAGCGCGCTGCGCGACTGCGACGTGCACGAGTCGGTCATCCTGGGCCCTGTGGACGAGGGCATCTTCCGTTCCCTCGGCATCCAGGTGACGACCG